>Ga0209061_1002896_pt1 | contig 20124 bp, 20 predicted proteins | sample Coa_R1_10_FD_187157 | JGI IMG/M metagenome (GOLD analysis project Ga0209061, IMG submission 187157) | Surface soil microbial communities from Centralia Pennsylvania, which are recovering from an underground coalmine fire - Coalmine... | ecosystem: Environmental > Terrestrial > Soil >...
CCAGCTGGCGGGCCAGATCCGATTCCACCAGGTGCTCCCCCGGCCGAAGACCGCCCCCGACAACGAGCTCGACCAGGGCCTCGTAGACAGAATGACGCAGCGGCACAGGCCGCTCCACCGGCCGGATCGCCCGCGATCTGCCCGGCTCGTCGTAATCACGGGGGCCATTGTGGCCATTGAGCCGGCCGTCCCGGGGCGTCGCGCCAGGCTGGTCATGCCGTGACGCGCCAGCGCCGTCCACCGTCATCTCGCCGCCCTCGCCACCTCACCGTGCACCTCATGCCGATCCATGCCGGCGTTCATGGAATGCTCAAAGCATATAGGCGACTGTATCCAAAGTGCGATGCACCCGCCCTCCGGCCCCTACGCCGCATCTGCCCCGCATCCTGGCTATCCGGCTGCTCACGGCGGCGCCACCGTCTACGGCACCCTGGCAGCGCCCAGGGCCGACCAGCGGCCGGCCCGCCGTCCAGGTGTGTTCACAGCCGCGCCGGGCCGGGCTTCCTGCCGTGCCTTACTGCGACCATGCACGCGGGGAGTTGCCTGTCCTCTCGTTCGCTCCGCCGATCGCGGTCAGGCCGCAGGCCGATCACCGCGAACACGTCAGGGTACGGGTGCGTCCTTGCCTGGCAACGTGAACTCGCCGCCGAGGTAGCGCAGGACCGGATCGCCGGGGTCGGGCTCGCCGTGGGCCGCGATGACGTCCGCGGCGTACGCCTCGGCGTCGTCGCGGGGCTCGTAGCCGAGTGCCCTCGCCTCGGTCAGCGACACCCACCCGCCCCTGGTGTTGGCCGACACGCCGAAGATGACGCGGAACCCCGGCCGCTCCGCGGACAGGCACGCCTCGAACAGCCGTCCCGCGTCATCGGGCGACAGCCACGTCGACAGCGCCCGCACGTTCGCCGGGCGCTGCGCGCAGGTCAGGATCCGCACGCAGATCGCGTCCATGCCGTACCGGTGGTGGTACATCGCGGCCAGCGCCTCCGTGGCCGCCTTGGAGACGCCATAGTAGGTGTCCGGCGCGGGAAAGGCGTAGTCGGGGACTGGGAAGCGTGATCGCGGCACGAAGCCGACCGCGTGGTTGGAGGAGGCATAGACGACCCGCGGCACCCCGGCACGGCGCGCGGCCTCGAACGTGACGTAACCGCCGTTGATGTTGAGGTCGAGGATGCGCTCCCACGGGGCCTCCCCGGAGGCGCCCGCCAGGTGGATGACGGCGCCGGCTCCCTGGCAGGCGGCCGTCATGGCGTCCATGTCGGTGACGGATGCGCGGATCGCCTCCTCCCCGGGCCCCGCCGTGAGCGGCTCGACATCGAGAAGCCGCAGCGTCCGGCCCTGCCTGGCCAGCCTCGGGCGCAGCATCGTCCCGATCTGCCCGGCCGCCCCGGTTATCAGGATGATGGGCACAGTGATGGCTCCTCACGGTAGGCGGGCGGGAAGCACAGTTCAGGCTACTACCGGCTCGCCCCGCTGGTCCTCAGGGCTCACCCCGGCATCATCCTCCCCGGGGCGGCCTAGATGACGTAGGAGTCGTGGGTCTCCGGGGCGAAGAGTTCGGCAGGCTCGAGGAGCCGGCCCGCCAGGCCCTGCTCGTGGGCGTAGCGCAGGAACGTGCGAAGAACCGGGACGTTGGGGCCGAGGCCGTAGGGCCAGAAATCCTCTCCCATGACGCGGCGGGTGCGCTCCACCTCGTCGTACAGCCAGGGGAGCATGCAGAGGCTGGCCGCCGCCTCGGCGATCCGCCCCGCGGTCGCGCTCCGGGCCTCCTCGAACGCCTTGTAGAGCGACTGCGCGAGCCACGGCCGCGCCTCGTACACGTCGCGGCGCAGCACGACCGTGTGCATGATCGGGAAGATCCCCGTCCGCGTGAAGTAGCGCTCCTCCTCCGCCCTGGGGTCGGCGAACAGCCGCCGGACCTCCGGCCGTCCCTCGGCGAACGGCCGCGGCGTCCTGGGGCAGTAGACCGCGTCGATCTCGCCGCTGACGAGCATGCCGCTCAGCGTCGCCCCGGCGGGGACCGGCTGCACGTCCACCCCGGGAGGAAGGTCGAGCGCCAGCTTCTCGATGCGGCCAGGCGCGTCGAGGCCGCCGGTGCGGTAGTGCACGGACTCCACGGGGACGCCGTAGTGCTCGGCCAGGATGCCGCGGATCCACACGACCGCGGTGAGCTGGTACTCCGGCACCCCGACGATGCGCCCCGGCAGGTCGGCCGGGCCTTCGATGCCGCTGGCCGCGCCCACGTAGATGCCGTTGTGGCGGAACGCCCGTGACGGGAAGACGGGGATCGCGATCATCGGCGCGCCGTGGAACAGGCTCACCACGTAGGACGACAGCGACATCTCGGCGACGTCGAACTCCCTGCCGCGGGCCATCCTGAAGAACGTCTCCTCGACCGGGAGGTTCAGGTAGGTCAGGTCCACCCCCTCCGGGCGGATCTCGCCGGTGGCCAGGGCCCTGGTCCTGTCGTAATCCCAGCACGCCAGCGTCAGCGGCACCCGAGAGCTCATCCGCGATCCCTTTCCGCGTCGGTGAAGGGCGTCCCCGCCGCCTGGTTCCGCCATGGCCCGGCCCGCGCCCGCGGCACTGCTGGCCGGGCCTTCCGGGCCCGCCGTGGCAGCCGGGACGTGCACGGGACAAGTGGATATGCATATGTATACCCATCGGTCGCAGCATCTCCGCCACCGCGTACACGGAAGCGCGAAGGCCTTCGGGGTCGCCGTATCTGCCCCAGGCGCCTTCGGCGGGCCGTTACTGCCCGGCGCGGGCGGGAGCCGCCCGGCCTTTCCACACCCCGCCCCGGCCCGCGTAGTGCCGCCGTGCCGAGTCAACGGTCATCACCGCGTACAAGATGGCGACCAGCGGGAGGGCCGGAGCGCGCAGCGCGGGCAGCGCGTACAGCTTCAGCATCGGCAGGTAGCTGACGGTCATCGCCGCCCAGCCGGCCAGGCCGGCGCCCGCGGCGAGCGCGGCTCCCGCGCCGCCGCCCAGCGCCCGCACCCCGGCCAGCCCGAGGGCGCCGGTGATCGCGCCGGCCGGCGGCACCGCATAGATCCACGCCAGGCCGGCGACCGTCGCGGCCAGCAGGAGCGGTGAGTAGCGGAGCTGGGTGTACGCCGAGCGCGCGATCATGTCCCACAGGCAGGACAGCCGCCGGTAGGGCCGCACGCTCCGCACGCCGGTGGAGAGCCCGAGCCAGCACCTGCCGCCGCCCGGCGGCCGCTTGAGCAGGCGGCCAAGCGCCACGTCATCGATGAGGGCGGCGCGGATAGGCGCGAGACCGCCGGCCCTTTCCAGGGCCCGGCGGCGCACCAGCATGCATCCTCCCGCTGCCGCCGCCGTACGGCCGCCGGGCCTGTTGACCCGCCTGAACGGGTAAAGCTGGGCGAAGAAGTAGACGAACGCCGGGACAAGCATCCGCTCCCACGGTGTCTCGGTGCGGAGCAGCGCCATCTGTGACACGAGGTCGCGGCCATCTTTCTCGGCGGCGGCCACCAGCGCCCGGAGCATGCCCGGGTCCCAGGCGATATCGGCGTCGGTGAAGAGCACGTACCCGCCGTCGCCCCGCCCGGTGCTGCCCGCATCGTCCCTGGCGGCACGTGTGCCGCCGTCGCCCCGGGCGGGGATACCGGCATCGCCCCGCCCGGGGTCGCCGCCACCGCCCTGGCCGCCGGGGGCGCCGGCGCCGGCCAGTTCCCCGGCGCTGTCCAGCCCCTGGGCCATGGCCCAGGGCTTCCCCGCCCAGCCCGGCGGCGGGGCACTGCCCCGTACCACCCGGAGCGGCCAGCGGGCCCCGCGCCCGAGGGCGGCGGCGACGCTGGCGGTGCTGTCGGAACTCCCGTCGTCGACGAGCACCACCCTGAACGTCCCCGGGTACTCCTGGGACAGCAGCGTCGGCAGCGTGGCAGGCAGCACGCTGGCCTCGTCCCTCGCCGGTATCACGGCCACCACGTCCGGCCAGTTTTCCGGCTCGCCGCGGGCCGGCGGCAGGCGCTGGCCGGTGCGCCAGTATCCACCATGTCCCGCGAGCAGGTACAGCCACGCCGCGGCGGCCAGCACGGCCGCGATCCCCAGGTACAGCACACCGGCAGCCTGGCACAGACCCGGTCAGCGCGGTGACCGGTCCCTGGCCTTCGCGCCCGATGACGGCAGCAACGGAGCCCTCGCGTGGGCGGCCCAACGGTACCGGTCACGGGAACCACCGGCCCGTCCGGATGAAGGCAGGCATCGGCGCCTTTGCTTGTACTGGGGTGCAGGCGAAGGAGCCAGTGCCGTCCGGGCACGTGCGGCAGCGTGTCCGCGGGTCAGCGTGCCGCCTGGCGGTAGCGATGGCCGTTCGGCGCGGGCACGCGCCTGTCCCGCGGGCCCCGGAACGGGACGACCGGTGGCGCGTTCCCGTCCAGGGCGCGGGGCCCGGGGTCCTGGTCGGGGTACTTGATCACCATCCACAGCGGGATGCCGACGACGGCTGCGACTATCAGTACCGCGGGAGGGATGTTGAGCCACATCCAGAGCGGCATCGAGGATCTCCTTAGCTGCCGGCTGATCATTCAGCGGCGGGATGGGCCCGGCCTCCCGGGTCCTGCCGTTCCCGGCTTCCCCGGCCGGCGGCGTCCATCCCATGTGCTGTTTTGCAATCAACCTGATACATTCAGCTATGAAATCTCTCAGCAGAATCTCTGAGCCGCCCATGAGACTCAGCGGGAACTCTGCGTCCCCCCGGAGAACAGCGGCCTGCGCGGTGCGCCGCTCCCGAGGCCGCGCCGTTCACGAGGCAGCCGCTCTCCGCGCCCCCTGATTCCCGTGGCGCCCCCGTCCCGCGGCGCCCCCCGTCCCGGCGGCGCTCCCCCGGCCGGTTAGCTTCCTGGCTGGCCGCCCGCCGGGCTCCCGTCCGGGGGCGCCCCGTCCGCTGCCGACGGCAGCCGGGACAGCCCCGCATCGCCCGCGCCGTCCTGCCGGGACATGCCCTTCCGCACGGAATCGAGGATCGTCAGCCCCTGGCTGACCAGGCCGGCCGCTATCTCGCCGAGGCCGTCAGCCCCGTTGAGCACACTCACGTTGGCGCCGGCGAGGCCGGCCGCCGCTTCCCTGACGATCTGCGGCAACTGCTCGATGAGCTTCTGGTCGAGGGCCACGCGGTTGTTCGAGGCGACCGCCTCCGCCTGGATCCGCGTCCGCTGGGCTTCGGCCTGGGCCAGGATCCTGACCCGCTCGGCCTCGGCCTCGGCCGGCTTGATCACCTCGGAGACGAGCTGCTGCTGGCGCAGCCCGGCCTGCTGCTGGGCAAGCTCGGCCTGCGCGGCGATGACGGCGCGCTGCGCATGCGCCTGCGCCAGCGGGCCAGCCTGCGCCGCCTCGGCCTGCGCCTTGTCCACCTCGGCCTTGTACTGGGCCTGGACGATGGATGTCTGCCTGGCGTATTCGGCCTGCTTGCGCTGCGACTCCTGCTGGGCCTCGGCTGCTGCCTGGTCGGCCTGCGCCTGCGCTATCTTCGCCTGCCGCTGGATCGCCGCGTTGTGCGGGGAGGCCATCGCGTTGATGTAGCCGGCGCCCATGTCGTCGATGGACTGGATCTGGAGGGCGTCGACGGTGAGGCCGATCGTGGCCATCTCCGCCTTGGAGCCGTCGAGCACCTCGGTGGCCAGCTTCTGCCGCTCGGTGACGATCTCCTCGACGGTCATCGAGCCGATGATCGAGCGCAGGTGCCCGGCGAAGATGCGCCCGGTCAGCACGGACATCTGATCCTGGTCGGACAGGAAGCGCTGCCCGGCGTTGACGATGCTCTCCTCGTCGTTGCCGACCTTGAACGCGATGACCGCCCGGACGTTCAGCGAGATACCCTGCCTGGTCACGCAGGTCTCCGCGACCTCGGCCTCCTGCATGGCAAGCGTGAGGTAACGGGCCTTGCGAAATGCCGGCATCACGAAGGCTCCGTGGCCGGTGACCACCCGGAACGGGGTTCCGCCCCGGCCGTGCCTGCCGCCGGAAACCAGCATGGCCTCGTCGGGCGCGGGAACGCGGTATCCGAACATCGCTCATCTCCTAGCTAGCGGCCCTGCCGCCCGCCGTGCCTGCCGGCCGGCGCATCTGCCGGCCGGCGCGCCCGCGTGCCGCCGTGCCTCCACCTGTCGCCATCGCTGCGTCTTTCACACATTCGCGTTTCGCACAGGCTCACAAGGCCCGTGCCCGCCGGCCGGTATCCGGGCAACGCTCACGGGGGCCCGCCTCCCTCCAGCCCGTCGAGCCCGCAGAGCGGGTCGGGCCACTCCATCACGTCGACCGTCCGGCCGCCGCGTGAATCCACGACGAGGACGGTCGATCCTTTCCTGAGCGGCGTCTGCGACCAGGCAAGGTAGGTCTCGGACCCGCCGCGGATCTTGATCCGGACCTCACCAGGTCCGCCGCTCCCGCGCGTGCCGACCGTCAGCACGCCGACGGAGCCGATCGCAGAATCGTCCCGGGGCACGTCCGTCACCCCTCCGTCACCCCTCGCGTCATGTCAGCGTGGGCTCAGCCTAATCCCGCCTGCCCCGTCACGTAACCAGGTGCATCATCACGGCTGCGCGCCCGGAATATTACGGTCTGGGGGAGAGTTAGGGGGGGCACGGCTGTGCGCCGCCACGAAGGCACAGGACATGGCGGTATCAGGGCGCGGGGGTGACGCGGCGCGGCGGCACCGGCCCGCGGGGGGCGCGCAGTGCCCGGCCACGAGAACACGGGAGCGTGACGGATGGAGGTCCCGCAGGCAACCCGCCCGGCGCCTGGCGGCCGGCCGCGGACGGCTGCGCGCACCGGCCTGGCGATGACGGTGATCATGGCCGGGGTGCTGATGACCGCGGTCGACACGACAATCGTGGTGCTCGCGCTGCCGGAGATCGAGCACGGGCTGCGCGTCTCGCTCTCCGCGGTCATCTGGGTGGTCATCGGCTTCCTGCTCGTCATCACGCTGCTGGCCACCCAGGTGGGGCGCCTCGGCGACATGTTCGGCCGGGTGCGCATGTACGAGGCGGGTTTCGCGATCTTCATCCTCGGCTCGCTGGCGTGCGCGCTCGCCTGGGACGAGGCGTCGATCATCGGCTTCCGCATCCTGCAGGGCGTGGGCGGGGCGTTCATCATGGCCAACAGCGGGGCGGTGATCGCCGACCTGTTCCCGCCGGAACGCCGCGGCCGCGCCTACGGGTACAACGGGATCGGCTGGAGCGTCGGCGCTGTCCTCGGCATCGTCGTCGGCGGCCTGATCGTCACCTATGTGTCGTGGCGGTGGGTTTTCTGGATCAACGTGCCGGTCGGCGCCATTGCGCTGCCGCTGGCGATGCGGGTGCTGCGGGACCGTGGCGAGCGGGCCCGCAGGAGGCTGGACCTGCCCGGCATGACGTGCCTGGGCCTCGGCCTGTTCGGCGTGCTGTGGGCGATCACCGAGCTGGCCACCTATCCGTTCAGCGCCTCGATAGCGGGGTTCCTCGCCGGCGGCGTGGTGCTCATCGCCGCCTTCGCCCTCATCGAGCTCAGGCAGGCCGAGCCGATGCTGCCGCTGTCGATCTTCCGCATTCCCTCGATGACGCCCTCGCTGCTCGCCTCGCTGTTCCAGGGGCTCGCCAACTACGCGGTGCTGTTCCTCGTGATCATGTACCTGCAGGGTCCCCGCGGCCTGTCACCGATCCACGCGTCGCTGCTGCTCGTGCCCGGCTATGTCATCGGGGCCGCGGCGGGCCCCTACGCCGGGCGGCTGGCCGACAGGCGCGGGCCCGTGCTGCCCGCGACGGCCGGCCTCGCCATCCAGGTGATCGCGCTGCTCATCTACGCCCAGCTCGGCCTGCGCACTGCGCTCTGGGTGGTCATCGTGGCCAGCATCGTCAACGGCGTGGGAGCGAGCTTCTTCTTCCCCGCGAACAACTCGGCGGTCATGAAGGCCTCACCGCGTGAGGTGTTTGGCATCTCGTCCGGCATGCTGCGCACGTTCGCCAATATCGGCATGGTCTTCTCGTTCTCCGTGGCGATCCTCATCGCCTCACGGACGATCCCCCGGCAGCTCGCCTTCGCGATCTTCGTCGGGACGACGAGCCTGCACGGCGCCCTCGCGTCGGCGTTCACCACCGGCCTGCACGCGGCGTTCTACGCGTCCATGGGGTTCATGGCCCTCGCCGCCGGCCTTTCCGCCGTCAGGGCCGCGGGACCCGCTGGGGCACCCGGGGAGAAGAAACCGGCAGCCCCGAACGCGCGCGTGTGATACCGGCCTCGCCCGGGTCATCCCTTCAGGGCGGAACGGGCTGCAGGCCACACGGGCCCGTGATCGCCGGCCGGCTGCCAGGAAGCCGAAGGTACCTGAGTCATCCCGGCCTCCGGGCGCCACGCCATCCGCGTGTTCTTCACCGCCCGCATCGCCACCGGCGAGGTTGCTGCCGCCGGTGCTGCCATGCTGCCGCCGGCCCGGGTCCGGTTGCCGGCGCCCACGCCGCTTCCGCTGACCAGCCTCGGGCCGTTACCGCCGGCCCGCCGGCGACAGAGCGGCCGCCGCGCCTGTGGCGGCGGCAATGACGGCGGATGCGGCCACGACGTACCGGCTCCGTGCGGGCAGTTCACCCCAGCAGGCGGCGGTCGACACCACGTCGATGGCGTCGGACAGCGCGCCGGCTCCCACCCAGGCGCGCGCCGCCCCCGCGGACCCTGCGGGCCCCGCGGCGGGCACGGAGGGCACAGCGGACGGGCAGCGCCACAGCGCCGCCAGCGCTCCCAGGCCGAGCGCGAGGTCGCGGCCGGCGAGCGCCCGGGACAGCACGCGCACCGGGGCGCCGCCGGCGGCCGCGCCCACCCAGGGACGCGCCAGCAGCCCGGGGCACGCCAGCGCGGTTATCCCTATCCCCGCGCGCCCTGCGGCCACGGCCACGGCGCCGCGCCGCAGCCGCACTGAGCTCGCTGCTGCCATCACGCATACTCCCCGGGCGGGCACAGAAGGCCCGCCATCGCTGACCGGTATCTGAGGAACGCTCCGCCACCATCCGTTCGGCTCCTCATTGTCTCAGGCCGGGCAGGGCAACTGCGCTCCAGCCGGGGAGACAGGAGATGATCACTCAAAGCATGTATATAACTGCATATCGTACTGATCCTGGCAAACCACCTTGTGCTCCGCGTTCCCGCCTGTGTTGTTAATCACGAAAGCATCACGGAATTTTGTCGTTTTGCCTGCGAACCCCGGGACGCTCCTGGCATGCTTCCGGAGGCAGCCAATCTGCCGCAAAGGTCGTAAAGAACGACAGCGCAAGGCTTGCCGAACGGCACGGCGCCCAGTAGGCGGGCACGGAGACGAGTTGAGGAGTTTTGTGGGTTCAGCGCACAGGCATGGCCGGAAAGTGAAGATCAGGCGGTCCGGCCGGCACACGGCACCGTCACCGGTTGAGAGGGCCGCGGAGAAGGCAGGGAAGGCCGCCCCCGCCATGGCGGTGGCGGGCGTGATCGTGGCAGCCCCCCAGGCGCCCGCCTTCGCCTCAGCCCCCCACAAGGCACCGGTCACGCACGAGACGGTGGCCGGGCCTGCGGCCCATGCCCGGCTCGACGCCGCGATCCGCCCCGCGCAGCAGGCGGGCCGCTCGTACACCGTGGCCTCCGGGGACACCCTGTCCTCGATCGCGCAGCACTTCTACGGCAAGGCCGCTGACTGGCAGTGGCTGTACCACGTGAACCGCTCAGTGGTACGCAACCCGGACCTGATCTACCCCGGTGAGTCGCTGGAGGTGCCGAGCGACCCGCCGGCGAACTTCACCGCCACGAGCGACAGCGGGTACCAGCCACGGCACGCCAAGGCCAGTTCCGGGAGCGACGGCGGCTCCGAGGTTACCGTCGCCGCGGCCAGCGCGTCATCCGCCGGCGGCACCGCCGCCGCCGTCGGCCTGAGCGGCACGCTCGGCTGCACCGGCCTGGAGCAGCTTTGGGAAGCGGCAGGCGGCTCGGCGTCGGAGGCGGTCATGGCGGCGTCGATCGCCATGGCGGAGTCCGGCGGCAACCAGTACGCCACCGGCGCGCTCGGCGAACGCGGCTACTGGCAGATCAACCCCGTCAACGGGCCGGAACTGTCCACCTACGACCCCCTCGGCAACGCGAAGGCCGCGGTGAGCATGTCATCCGACGGCACCAACTGGAACGCCTGGACGACCTACACGACCGGCGCCTACCAGGGCAAGTGCTAGCCCGCTAGACGCCGCGGGGCGCTGGCAGGTGGTGGGCGAGCCGGAAATCGCGCATCGCCCTGGCCTGGTGGGTGCGCAGCCGCAGGTCGCTGAGCGGCCTGGCCCGGCAGATCAGCGCGAAGCCCGCCTTCCGGTCGGCGTCGTAGTAGCGGCGCGCGTCGGAGTGGTCAAGCTCGCCGGCCAGCACCCGCACCGCGCAGGCCATGTCCCAGCCGACCTCGCACCGGCTGGGCAGCTCGAGACCGCCCCGGCGGCCGGCGGCGAGCACGTACTCGCCGCCGGCCGCCGGCACCGTGCGCACCTCGCCGTCGGGGAATTCGAAGGTGACCCGGTAGGGGCCGCCCTCAGTTTCCCGCACCGCCGTGGTGGAACGCCCGGTTGCGTGAATACGGCGCCTCGCCCGGCGCGCCGCGCCGGAAGTGCCCGGACGGCTTGACCTTGCCGTCCCGCTCCATGGCCAGCAGTTCGACGAACCACGCCTCGTGCTCGATCTCCTCGTTGAGGATCCTGGCCGCGAGGTCGTACGTCCGCGGGTCCTTGCCGGTCGTGATGTCGCAGATCTCCTGCCACGACCGGATGGCGCAGCGCTCCGCCTCGAGCAGCACCGTGAGGATCTCGGCCGCCGGCGGCGGCTCCGCCGGCGGGTGCTGCCCGTTGTCGGTGCCCGGCAGGTATGCCGCGGGGCAGCCGGCCCGGTCGGCGAACTCGTGCAGGCTGTACGGCAGCGATCCGCCCAGCTCGTAGATCCGGGGCAAGATCAGCTCGTAGTGCTGCCGGTCCTCAAGCCTGGCATCCTCGCAGATCTCCTTGTAGTCCTCGTGACCCGCCAGGTACATCCGCAGGATCGAATAGTAGTAGTAGGTCGAGGCGAACTCCGCTGCGGCGTTGTCGATCAGCTTCTCGATGAGTTCCTCCACGTTGATGCCGCGCTGGCGCAGCATCTCCACGCCGACCTTGCGCTCGATGTCGCCGGGGGCGACGGCACCGGTTGCGTGGGGCTTCGCGGTGGTCATGCGCAACCTCCTCGTTGTCACTCGCGGCACGGGTGCGGGTGGCCGCGGCAGTCACGTGAGCCCGGTAACGGGGCACGGCCCCGCCTTCCCCGGGCGCCGGTACGGACCGCCACGGCGTGACCTCCGGGCTGCCTGCTGCCCGGCCGCATATGACGTTTGCCTGTTCCTGCCCAGGCGTGACCTACCCTGAAACGAAGAATTCACAAACGCGAGGAGTTCATTTCTTTGTCTCCCGCCCAGCACGGCCATCGGACGCAGGCCGAGCGGCTGCGCGCGGCAGGGCTGCGGGTCACCGTCTCCCGCATCGCGGTCCTCGATGTCCTCGACGACGACGGCCATCCCACCGTCGACCAGGTCCTCGCCGCCGTCAGGCAGCGTCTCGGCGCCGTCTCGCAGCAGGCCGTCTACGGGATCCTGCACGACCTCGAGGCCGCGGGGATGGTCCAGCGGATCGAGCCCACCGGCCACCCCGCCCGGTACGAGACCCGGGTCGGTGACAACCACCACCACCTGGTCTGCCGGGGCTGCGGGAGGGTGACCGACGTCGACTGCTCCGCCGGCCGCGCCCCCTGCCTTACCCCTGCCCGCGACGCCGGCTACCTCGTCGAGACGGCCGACGTGACCTACTGGGGCCTGTGCCCGGGCTGCCGGGACTGTTAGCCCGGGGAGACGGCCCCCCGGAGCCCCCCGGGTTCCGCTGTGGTGCTCGCCGGCACACCGGGCCCCTGGTCCGGCGCCTGCCCGTAACCCGCGTCCAGTTCCCGCCGGCAGCACCGGCCGCTTCCGGGGCGCAAGGCCCCCGTCGCTGGGCCGGTAGAGGACTCAGCCCGGCATGCGGGTGCTCGCCATTGCACGGCTGGTGTCTGGATACCGGTCACTAGCACGGCGAGATACGGGTAGAGCCAGGCGCATGATAAAGAAGATCCTCGAACTCATTGTCTGCATCTTTCACCCGCTCGCCGTGGTCCTCATGTGGATCAACCTGGCGGTCCGGCGGGATCTCGGCGGCGTCAGCAAGGTGGCCTGGGCGCTCTTCGGTCTTATCCCGCTCGTGCCCTTCCTCTACGTGCTCACGGGCGGGGATCTGTGGTGAGGCCGCCCGTGAACGCCGCGGCGAGCTGGCCCATGGCGGCGCCGAGCAGGTCCCCGAGGTCGGCACCGTCGCTTTCCAGCCATTGCTCGTACGCCGCGATCGACGTGCCGAGCACGGCGTAGGCGATGGTTCTCGGCGTCAGCGCCTCCGGCGGCTGCCCGGTCCGCTCGCCGACGAACTCGGCCACCACGCGCCGCCATGCGGCATAACGCAGCGTCGCGTGTGCCTGCAGGGCGGGCACCCGGAGGATGAGGCGCATCCGCTGCCTGTGCCACGGCACCTGGTCGGGCGCGATCTGGTTGAAGTCGATGATCGCATCGCGGATCGCGTCCATCAACGGGGCCTGCGGCGCTTCCGCCATGAGGCGGGCGCGCATCCGCTCCAGCTCGGCCTCGAAGTCCCCCCAGGGAACGTCGTTTTTCGAGGGGAAGTACCGGAAGAACGTCCGCCGCCCGATCCCCGCGGCGGACGCGATGTCATCGATGGTGGTGTTCTCGAAGCCCTGCCGCTCGAACAAAGCGAACGCCACGTGCTCCAGCTCGGCGCGGGAGGTGATCCGCCGACGGCCCGCCACCGCGGGAGCGCCTGCTGCCGGCACCGTCTCCCCTGCCTCTCATGTCCGTGGCCAGTGCCTCTGCAGGGACCAGCGCCCTGCCCGGCATCCCCTCTGTCCCCGCATCGGCTATCCCCTGCCAGCGATTATCCTCGCACCGGCACGGTGAGGTCGAGGCCGCGCGCCTGCGCGGCACCGCGGGCCACGCCCTGCGCGGCACCGCGGGCCACGCCCTGCGCGGCACTACGGGCCACGCCTTCCGCGGCACCGCGGAGGGCCAGGAAGCGGCCATGACGGGACCCTTGTCCCCTGGCACTCAGTGCCGTAATATGAGCGCCACCGATGGCACCAGATGCCATAAGGAGGCGCGAATGAGCGAGCACGCAGCGGCCGTCCCCGTCCTCCCGGCCGCGGCGGCGGGCGGGCAGCCGGAACCTGCGCGACCCGCGGGCCAGGCCGGCGACGAGACGCTCGCCACCGGGGAGCTCCTGGTGGAGGAGGTCTCGATCGACGGGATGTGCGGTGTCTACTGACGGTTCCGCCGCTGCCCCGGCCGGGGCCGCCGGAACCGCGGCCGGGGCGACCATGGCCCCGGCCGGGGCCGCCGGGGCCGGGACGGCCGGGGCCGTCCCGTTCGATTTGGACAAGCCGTGGTGCCTCGATGAGCGGGTTGCCGTTCGCCCCGAGCCGTTCGGTGCCCTGATGTACCACTTCGGGACCAGGAAGCTGTCGTTCCTGAAGAGCACCACGATGCTGGCGGTGGTGCGGTCGCTCGCCGGCCAGCCGAGCGCGCGCGCAGCGTGCGCGGCCGCGGGCGTCGGTGACAGGGGGCTGCCCGCCTACGAGCGGGCGCTCGCGATGCTCGCGGCATCGCAGATGATCGTCGCCCGCGGCGAGGCAGCTCCCGGCCCGTCGGGTGACGGGCCGCCCGGTGGCAGGCCGCGCGAACCGGCAGCGCCACCGCGGGGAGCGCAGGCAGCGCCACCGCGGGGGGCGGACGAGGCCCCGCAGGACCGCGCACCGGGCCGCATGCCGCGGCTCGCCGATCAGTTCGCGCCGGGTCTTGCCGCGCCGATCTGCCTGACCTGGGAGCTCACCTACGCCTGCAACCTGGCCTGCGTGCACTGCCTGTCGAGTTCCGGCCGCAGGGACCCGCGCGAGCTGACCACCGCCGAATGCAAGAAGGTCATCGGCGCGCTCCAGCGGATGGGGGTCTTCTACGTCAACATCGGCGGCGGCGAGCCCACCGTCCGGCCGGATTTCTGGGAGCTGGTCGACTACGCGACCGCCCGCCAGGTGGGCGTGAAGTTCTCCACCAACGGCGTCAGGATCGATGCCGCGGCGGCGCGGCGGCTGGCCGCCAGCGACTACGTCGACGTGCAGATCTCGCTGGACGGGGCAACGGCACAGGTGAACGACGCAGTGCGCGGCGCTGGGTCGCATGCGACCGCGATCCGCGCCATGGAGAACCTCCGGGCGGCCCGCTTCAAAGGCTTCAAGATCTCCGTCGTCGTCACCCGGCACAACATCGCCCAGCTCGACGAGCTGAAGGCACTCGCGGACGCCTACGGCGCCCAGCTCAGGCTCACCCGGCTGCGCCCCTCCGGCCGCGGCGCGGGCACCTGGCACGAACTGCACCCCACGGCGGGCCAGCAGCGGCAACTGTACGACTGGCTGCTGGCCCACGGCGACCAGGTGCTGACCGGGGACTCGTTCTTCCACCTGTCGCCGTACGGCCGGCCGCTGCCGGGGCTGAACATGTGCGGAGCGGGCCGCGTGGTCTGCCTCATCGACCCGGTCGGCGACGTGTACGCCTGCCCGTTCGCCATCCACGAGGAGTTCCGGGCCGGCAACGTGCGGCAGCCAGGCGGGTTCGAGGCGGTCTGGCGGGACGCCGCGCTCTTCGCGGAACTGCGGAGGGCGCGGCCCGGCGGCGCGTGCGCCTCCTGCGAGTTCCACGACTCCTGCCGGGGCGGCTGCATGGCGGCCAAGTTCTTCACCGGCCTGCCGCTGGACGGCCCCGACCCGGAGTGCGTGCAGGGCCACGGGGCGGAGGCGCTGAAGGCAGCAGGGGCAGCCACCGTCCCGCAGCCCCGGCCCGACCACTCCCACCGCGGCCCGGTCCGCGGCCAGGCGCCGGTGCCGGTGACCATCGGCCGCCGCCCGCCCGGCCCCGCGCGGAGCGCGGCCCGGCCCTGCGAGGATCACCCGCTGGCCGGCCTCACGCCAGGGGACGCCCGCTGACCGCGCTCGGGGACCTCACCTGGCCGGAGGCGGAGAAGCTGGCCGCGGCGGGCGCGGTGCTCGCGGTACCCGTCGGGTCTACCGAGCAGCACGGGCCGCACCTGCCGCTGTCCACCGACACCGACATCGCGGTGGCCCTCGCGGGCCGTCTCGCCGCGCGCCGCAGCGACGTGATCGTCACACCGCCGCTCAGCTACGGGTCGAGCGGTGAGCACGCCCACTTCGCCGGGACGATCTCCATCGGGCAGGAGGCCCTTGAGCTGACGCTTGTCGAGCTCGGCCGGTCGGCGGCCGGGACGTTCCGCCACATCCTGCTCATCTCGGCGCACGGCGGCAACGACGAGCCGGTCACCAGGGCCACGCGGCATCTGCGGGCCGAAGCCCGCGACGTCGTGGCGTGGCTGCCGGGCGCCCGGCCGTCCCTGATACCCCCTGAGGTGCTTGGCCGGGCCCGTGCCGCAGGCCACCCGGCATCCGCGGACGCCCATGCCGGCCGCACGGAAACCTCGATCCAGCTCGCGCTCGGCCCCGGCCGGGTCCGGCTTGACCTGGCCGAGGCGGGGAACCGCGCGCCTCTCGGCGAGCTGATGCCGCTGCTGCGCTCCTCCGGCGTCCGCGCGGCCAGCCCCAACGGCGTGCTCGGCGACCCGGCGGGCGCGTCCGCCGCCGAGGGTGCCGGCCTGCTGGCCGCGCTGGAGGCGGACCTGGTCGCCGCGGTGAGCGCGTGGCTGGGCGGGCAGAAGCGTGCGCGCCCAGGTGCACGAAGCACCGGGCCGGCCGGGTGTCATCCGGTGAACCATCCGCATGGCCCGCCACCGCACGTGAGGAACGACCCGCCACCGGATGTCAGGAGGGGACGATGACCCGGGTCGCGGTGGTCACCGGGGCCGCCCGCGGCATCGGCGCGGCGACCGTCCGCGGCCTGGCGGCCCGCGGCTGGGCCGTCCTCGCCGTGGACAGGTGCGCCGACGATCCAGCGCTGCCCTACCGGCTCGCCACGAGGGACGACCTGGGCCGGGCGGTTGCCGACGCGGCGAGGGCGGCACGCGATCCCGACGCGGTGCACGGCCTGGTCGCCGACGTCCGCGAGGCGGCCGCGATGGCGGAGGCCGTTGCCGGGGCCGAGCGCCGGTGGGGCGGCCTGGACGCCGCCATCGCCGTGGCTGGGGTGATCGCCGGCGGCGTGCCGCTCTGGGAGATGGACCCCCGCCAGCAGCAGGCGGTCATCGACATCGACCTCGGTGGCGTGCTCGCGCTGGCACGCGCCGCGATCCCCGCGCTGCTGCGCCGCGGTGAGCCGCGCAGCGGGCGGTTTCTCGCCGTCGCGTCGGCAGCAGCCACGCGCGGCATGCCGATGCTGGCGGCCTACTGCGCGGCCAAGGCCGGCGTGGCCGGCCTGATCCGCGCCCTGGCCGCCGAACTGGGCGGTACCGGCGTCACGGCGAACGCGGTGAGCCCTGGGTCCACCGACACGCCGATCCTGGCCGAGAGCGCGCGGCTGTACGGCCTGCCGGGCGGGCAGTCCTTCGCCGCCCAGCAGCCCGCACGGCGCCTGATCGCGCCTGAGGAGGTCGCGGCGGCGCTCATCTGGCTGGCTGGCGAGGAGAGCAGCGCGATGACCGGGGCGGTGGTCCCCGTCGATGGCGGCCTGGCGCTCTAGTGCCGTCCCAGGCAGCCGTGGCCCTGCCTGGGACGCGCGCAGGCGGCCATGATCGGTGCTGCGGACGAGGCGAGCGTACCCGGCCACGGCACCGGACGCGGGGCGGCGCTCCGTCCATACCGCGCACCAGGGGTAACCGAGAGTCACCCTCCGAAATAACGGCCAGACTCCGAACCTGACGTATATCAGGTGCACGAGGTGGGTAGACGTGCGCCGCCAGGCCCGAACCAGCGGGGGACGTCAGGCTAGCCCCTGGCACGTGATCAGTCCGCGTTCCGGGCCCGTATGGCCACCGGTCGTTGCGGGATGCCGAACCGTTGGGGGTATGCGATGCGGATAACGAGTCTTGGCCACGCCGGCCTGCACATCGAGACGCGATACGGCGACATCCTGTGTGACCCGTGGGTCAACCCGGCATACTTCGGCTCCTGGTTCGCCTTCCCTGACAACAGCGATCTTGACTGGGATCGCTTCGGGAAGGCCGATTACCTGTACGTCTCGCATATGCACCGCGACCACTTCGACCCGGCCCTGCTGCGTGAGCACGTGTCGCGGGAGGCGGTCGTCCTGCTGCCCGACTTCCCCGTGCAGGATCTCCGCACCAACCTGGAACGGCTGGGGTTCACCCGGTTCGTCGCGATGCCCGACTGCCGGACCGTCGAACTCGGCGGGCTGCGCGTGATGGTGCAGGCGCTGCGCTCCCCCACCGACGGGCCGCTCGGCGACTCGGCCCTCGCAGTGAGCGACGGGACCGCCCGGGTGCTCAACCAGAACGACGCGCGGCCCGCGGACCTGGACCCGCTGCTGGGGTTCGGCCCGTACGACGTGCACTTCCTGCAGTTCTCAGGGGCGATCTGGTGGCCGTGGACCTACGAGATGCCCGAGGCCGCCAAACGCTCGTTCGGCTCGGCCAAGCGGGCCAACGGCCTTGAGCGGGCAGCCCGCTACGCGAAAGAGATCGGCGCCCGGCGCATCGTGCCGTGCGCGGGCCCAGCCTGCTTCCTCGACGACGAGCTGTTCGCGCTCAACGACCTGACGGGGGACGAGGCGAGCACCTTTCCCGACCAGACGGTGTTTCTTGAGTACCTGCGCACCAGGGGCATCGGGGGAGGGCAGCTCATGGTGCCCGGCGCGACCCTGGAAGCCGACCGCGGCCACTACGAGATCCGCTGGCCCGCCGGTGCCGATGCGGCCATGGCAGCGTTCACGGACAAGGAACGGTACCTGCGCGACTACGCCGACCGGATGCGCCCCAGGATCGAGGCGGAAAAGCGGTGCTGGCCGGCCCCGGGCATCGACGTGCTCACCGAGCTCAAGGCCTGGTTCGAGCCCCTGCTGGAGCTTGCCGGGCATATCAGGGCAGGCGTGGGCGGCCCCGTGCTGCTGCGCATCCAGCGCCCGGCAACCGGCGAGGACGGGGACGAGCGGATCGTCATCGACTTCCCGCGCGGCGAGGTGCGCCGCCACGCGGGGGAATCGTGCCGGTACCAGTTCACGATCGCCCGCCCGCTGATCGAGCGGCTGATCGCCGATCACCAGGCCGACTGGGTCAACAGCCTGTTCCTGTCCATGCGGTTCCGCGCGCGCCGGGTCGGCCCCTACAACGAGTACGTGTACACCTTCTTCAAGTGCCTGGCGCCCGACCGGCTGATGTACGCCGAGGGCTGGTACGCCGAGCAGCAGGACGACGAGGACGACATCCGGCTCGGCGACTGGATCGTGCAGCGCCGCTGCCCGCACCTGCGGGGCGACCTCAGCCGGTTCGGCGTGACCGACGGCACGACGCTCACCTGCACCATGCACGGCTGGCAGTATGACCTGGCGACGGGCCGCTGCCTGACCAGCGAGGCAGCCGAGCACCGCATTCGCAGCCGCCCGGCCTGCAGCCAGGCGCAGCCGGAGGCCATGACACCCGCAGGCTGACACGCCTCACCCGGGCCCGTGCGGCTGGACTGGCACGGGTTCCCAGCAGGACAGGGCCGACGGGACACTACGGGGACTGACGCTCAGGAAGTCATAGCGGACGCCGCCAGGCGCCAGCGCCACCAGGTTCAGCGACGTGGTGCCCCAGGCACGCCCGCCGTCCGGCGTCGCACATCCAGGTCCCGTTTACCCATGCCGCACATGGCAGGATGCCGGCCAGGTTATATCTATGGCGCACCCGCAGCGCCGGGCTCACGGGGCGGCCCGCCGGCTCCCTGCCGGCCCCGGGCGGTGCAGGGGAACGGCCGTGGCCTATGACGTCAGATGGCCACCACGACCCCTGCCGGCCGGGCAAGGGCGGCCCACGGCCTCCCGTCGCCGTCGTCATGAGTAAACCGCCGCGCAGCGGGCAGAGCCACCGGCGATGCAGGCACGCACGGGAGGTGGCGGAGGGCGGTGAGCGGAGCGCCGCAGCAAGCCAGGTCACGCGCCGCGCACCTCCACGTGGCCCTGCTGGGCGCGCTAATCCCGCGCATCCGCCTGCGGATTCGCGCCGGGACCGCTGGCCGGGGTGAACACGGCAACGCGGAACACCGTACCCTGCCTGCGGTCCCCCGGCCGCCGGTGCCCTGGATAACCAGCGGCTCGCCGAGAAGGGCCGGGTAGATGCGTGAACGGCTGCTCAGCTCCATCGACGAGGCCGCTGCGCTCGACAGCCTGCGTGACCTCACCGTCAATTACGACCCGGCGCGGGCCCCGGAGGACGGCCAGGCCGAGGGGCACTGGCATGTCGACTCCGTCGCCACGCTCATCGGGCGCGAGACCCCCGGGCCGCCAGAGCATGACGGCGCCTGGGAGATCGCCTGCCGCCTGGTGAGCCAGTACGAGTTTGCCGATGCCCGGGTCCTGCGCGCCGCCTACCGCAGCGGGCATGAACTGCTCGGCCGGAACATGCTGCTGGAGGGCCGTTTCTTCGGCCTGCGCTTCTACTTCGGCGTCCGGGTCACCAAGGTGATCGACGAGACGCGGGACACCGGTCACGGCAGGCAGCGGGTATGGGGATGGAGCTACCAGACCCTTCAGGGTCACCTTGAGCAAGGCCGCCTCAGTTACGAGGTGATCAAAGATCTGGGAACTGGCCAGGTCGCGTTCCGCGTCACCGGCTACTCGCGGCCGGCGCCCACCCCCAACCCGGTGATCCGCGGGGGGTTCCGGCTGTTCGGCCGCTGGACCCAGGAGCGTTTCTACCGGAACGTCCAGCGGCGGATGTACCACCTGGTGCAGGCTGCGCAGCGTGGCCTGCCCCCGCCGACCCCGCTGGTACGGTCGGACGGCATCGCCCTGGCCCCTGGCGGGGTACGGCCGCACCCGGCAGAACGGCTGGCCCGCGGATGGCTCCACGCGGGCAGCCAGGAAACCCGCCTGCCCGGACGGGAAAGATGACGGCAGCGGGAACGGCA
>Ga0209061_1002897_pt1 | contig 20120 bp, 18 predicted proteins | sample Coa_R1_10_FD_187157 | JGI IMG/M metagenome (GOLD analysis project Ga0209061, IMG submission 187157) | Surface soil microbial communities from Centralia Pennsylvania, which are recovering from an underground coalmine fire - Coalmine... | ecosystem: Environmental > Terrestrial > Soil >...
TCGACGACTGCCGGCGCCGGATTGGGCAGGATGCCGTGGGCCGTACGGACCACTCCGATCCCGGTCGCGACCGGACTCGAGCCGACGGCGTCGACCCCGAGCAGGTAGAGGGCGGCGGCCGAGCCGACGATGTCCACGATCGTGTCGTGGCCGCCGACCTCGTGGAAGTGGACCTGCTCAGGGCGGCGCCGGTGGATGCGGCCCTCGGATCGAGCTAGCGCCTCGAAAGCGGCATGGGCCCGGTCTCTCACCTCGTCAGGGAGACGTGCCTCCTCGAGGACGCCCTGGATGTGCAGCCAGGTCCGCACCACGCTGTCGCCCCGTGAGGTGACCACTGCCCGTGTGCAGGCCAGGCCCCCGCGCATGGCGGGCTCGAACTCGAGCGACCAGCCGCCGATCGGCAGCTGCTCGAGCAGCCGCACGAGGGCCGGGAGATCGGCCCCCGCGTCGACGAGGGCGCCGAGCGTCATGTCCCCTGCGATCCCCGAGAAGCAGTTGAACCACGCGACCGTCGCCATCAGTCCTCTCCCGTCCTGCGGCACCCGTGGGAAGCTCGTCGTGCGGTCGCAGCGAGGGAGATGAGCGGCACCGCCCTCACCCGAGGAGGCGGGCCACGGCGCAGGCCGCGCCGTAACCGTTGTCGATGCCCACGACGGTGACGCCGGCCGCGCACGACGAGAGCATCGCGAGCAGCGCCGTCACGCCCTCGAGGGCGGCCCCGTACCCGACGCTCGTCGGCACGGCGACGACCGGGGCCGGTGTGAGGCCCCCGACGACGCTCGCAAGGGCTCCTTCCATCCCGGCGACCACGATCACGGCGTCCGCCTCCATGAGGTCGTCGATCGAGGCGAGCAGCCGGTGGACTCCTGCGACCCCGCAGTCGGCGAGGATCGAGGGTCGGAAGCCGTACGCGCCGAGCGTCGCCCGGCACTCCTCGGCCACGGGCAGGTCAGCGGTCCCCGCGGTGCAGACGAGCACCCGGCCCGGGCGCTCTGCAGCGGGTCGCCACACCAGTGTCGCCAGGGGTGCGCCCTCGACGCCGAAGGCTTCGCCACCTGGGCACCGCTCCAGGCAAACCGCGGCCTGCTCGCGGTCGGCCCGGCTGACGAGGACGGGGCCCGAGGAGCCCGCCAGCAGCTCCGCCACGATGCCGGCGCACTGCCCCGGCGTCTTGCCCGGGGCGTACACCGCCTCCGGCCGGCCCTGGCGCAGCGCCCGGTGGTGGTCCACCTTGGCGTAGCCGAGCTCGGTGAATGGCATCCGGTGCAGGCGCGCGACGGCCTCGTCGGGGGTGACCGTGCCCATCAGGAGGTCATCGAAGAGGCGACGCAGCTCGAGCTCATCCATCTCGGTCACTATCCTGCCCCGCATGCGGGGGGAGGTCAGACGAGTCGGCTTCTTCGGCCCGCGGGGCACCTTCACCGAGGAAGCGCTCATGTCGCTTCCCGAGCTGGCTGTTGCCGAGCACGTCCCCTATCCCACTATCCCCGACGTGCTGCGGGCGGCCGAAGACGGCGAGGTCGAGCTCGGGATCGTGCCCATCGAGAACTCCATAGAGGGCACCGTCTCGGCAGCGCTCGACCACCTGGTGTTCGACTCGGAGCTGCTCATCCAGCTCGAGGTGGTGCTGGACATCCACCTCCAGCTGCTTGCAGCGCCAGGGACGACGCTCGAGCAGGTTCGCTCCGTCGTCTCCTACCCGCATGCGAGCGCGCAGTGCCGCCGCTTCATCCGTGAACGGCTCGGCGATGCCGAGGTCCGGGCGGCGAACTCGACGGCAGATGCGGCCCGCCTCGTGGGGGAGGAACGCCCGCCGTGCTCGGCCGCGATCGCTCCGCGGCTCGCCGGTGAGCTCTACGGCCTCGTGACGCTGGCGGAGGGGATCGAGGACTTCGGCGACAACCAGACCCGTTTCCTCGCCGTCGCGCCTCATCGGGTCCCTCCGGCGACCGGCCACGACAAGACGTCCATCGTCTGCTTCCAGGCAGCGGACCACCCTGGCAGCCTGCACGAGATCCTCGGGCAGTTCTCCGCCCGCAGCCTCAACCTGACCAAGATCGAGTCGCGCCCGACCAAGCGGAGCCTCGGTGACTACTGCTTTGTCATCGACCTCGAGGGCCACGTGAGCGACGAGGTCGTGGGCGACTGCCTGCGCGAGCTGCACTCGGCGCTCCCGGCCTGCAAGTTCCTCGGTTCCTACCCGGCAGCCTCCGAGCATGGCCCTGCAGTACGCGAGGCGGTCTCCGCGCGACGCCGCCAGGCGGCAGCCTGGCTCGACGACATCCGCAAGCTGGTGGAGCCAGCCTGACGGGGCCACCTACCCACTGGCAGCGCCCGGGGCGGCATAGGCTCGCGGCACCGGCGTGCTCGGAGGGATGGCAGAGCGGACGAATGCAACGGTCTTGAAAACCGTCGGGTGATGAGCCCCGTGGGTTCGAATCCCACTCCCTCCGCTGTTGTCGAAGCTGCAACGCTCTCCCTGGTAGGTGTGCACATCCGGTGTCTGCTCGATCGGGCATCGGATGTGGCCTATTCAAACCCGGCGCCGGGGCGGCCCCGTCGCCGACCGCCCGCACCACGGCCGGCCGGCCGGGCGTCACACCCCTGTCTACGATTACAGCGTGAACGACGAGGCGACGAACGAGCGGTCAGCGCCGACGCTGACGATGGTGCGCTCTCACCGCGACGCGATCTTGCGAGCTGCTCACAGCCGCGGCGTCTCGAGCATCCGGATTTTCGGCTCCGTCGCTCGAGGAGATGCCACGCCCGCGAGTGACGTCGACCTGCTCGTCGACTTCGAACGTGGTCGCCGGGGCCTCGATCTGTTCGCCTTCGCTCGCGAGGTCGAGGATCTCCTCGGTTACCCCGTCGAGGTCGGTACCGGGCTCGACGAAGTGGTCCGCTCACGCGTCGAGCCCCAGCTCGTCTCCCTGTGACCGAACACGACGACGTCCTCTACCTCGCGCATGTCGACGACGCTGCCGCTCAGATCGAGCGAACGGCCCTCCTTCGCGGCCGGGCCTCCTTCGACAGTCTCCAGCGTTGCTCGATGGACGCCAACCGGTCCCAACATCGGCCTCGGCACTCGCGGAGGTATCCCAGAGCTCTCGGAAGCCAGTCGGTGTGTCGTCGAGGCTAAAGAATTCGACGCGGACACTTACGCACGAGTGGTACGGGCCTGGCCGCGCGTTTTGGACGTGACCGAGTGAGCGGTTACACGCGAGGCAGCCGATCCTCGTCTCCGTCTGGTGCGGCAGGGTCCCGACCGGCGCTTCACACCCCTGATGCCGGTGGTGGCGGAGTCTCGAAGCGCGGTTGTGTGGCCTCTGTCCAGCGGGAGCCGTCCCACCAGCGCCAGTAACTCGGGTCCGCCGGATCGGGATGCCAGCCTGGAGGCGGTACATGCGGAAGAGGCGGAGGTGTCGGCTTCCCAACTACCGATGGGGCCGGGTGACCCGTACCAGACGAGATTGAAGCGAGGTACTGTTGGAATGTGCTGTGCTTGCGGCTAGCCTCCACACATCCCCAGATGATCGAGATCACCCAGGCGACAATCGTCCCGATCCCGAGCGTCAACACGAATCCGACAATCGCCACCAGAGTCAGTATCAGACCACCGGCAACGCTCACGTAGAGCAGTCCGACCGGACCGAAGAAGAAGGTCAGCACAAAGGCGACTCCCGCGGACTTATCCACCGGCGGCGGTTGGCTGCCATCCGGCGGCGATTTCGGTGAGGACATCGGGGGTGCACTTGGTGGGGGCAGGCCGTACCGCTTGGGTTCGCCTGGCTCGTCTCCGACGTACGTCATTGCCACTCCCCCTGCCGCCTACCACATCACTCTCATGCCATGGCCTGAGCCTGCGAGAAGGACTGGTACGCGATCGTACTCAGTTTCGCGTCGTCTCTTTGGCGACCTTCGGCTCTTTCTAGGGGCTACGCGGGTTCCAGTGGGTCTCTCGCGCCACTGAGGCCGGGGTCAAGTGCGCGCCCGGAGGGCGGTCGTGACGGACCCTTGCCGCCGGCCGTCGCTCCACCGCGCCAGCCACCACGAGGCGAGCCCCGGCTCTGGCCGGGATCTGCTCGCGAATGCGACGCGCACGCGCCTCCTGTAGCCTTCCGAGCTGCCAAGCCAACCGAGAGCGAGGAGAACGCGCGCGCGTCAGCACTGCATTCAACAGGATGCTGCCCTCCCCCGGGGCGAGCGGGCGTGGCCGTTCTCGAATTCGCAACGACAGCCCTGGTAGTGCCACACATCCGGTGTCCGCTCGGTCGGGCACCGGATGTTGGTCATTCAACCCGTTCTGGTGGCGGCCGCAGGGCACCTCCGCTCATACAGGGTCGTCGCCGACGACGTTCCAGTAGTCGTCGTCGACCGTGACGGAGATGATGTCGATCTCCCCGGTTGTGAGCAGAACCCCGAAAAAGACGAGAGCTGGAAAGAAGGCGTCTACGGTGACCCAGTAGCGGATACCAGTGCCGGGCTCCGCTTCCGGCAAGGACTCGAACGCCGCACCAAAGAGATCTCGTGCGGCCTGTAAAGGCCTTGCCTCAAACAGTTCGAAGCGCGGCTCTCCTTCGTCGCCCGTCCCTCCTGAGGGAAAATGGGCGCGAGCTTCCTCGTAGGCCGTCTCAGAGACGACCACACTCCGCCATTCGGCCACTGGTGTTCAAGCCGGCTTCCGGGCATCAGCCAGACGACGCGCGTGCTCTCGGACGGCCTCCGTTGCGGGCGCCGATCTCGCCAGCAGAGCGGCCGAGTACGGAATGTCGTCTCCCTCGTCCACCATCTTCCAACCCATCTCGTCGTGTGAGAGAACGCTGACCTCACGCGCTGTCTTTCCCCACAGCCACCGGATCACCTCATCCACGTCCCTGAGCTCGTCCCCCTCGAACACCTCCACTCGTGCTTTGCGCAGCGGCTTCAGGCGGTCCATTCGATAGCCGAGGTAGTCCGTGTGAACGATCTCGGCGGAGCCATCGGCAACAAGCCGGTCCCTCACGGGTAGCAGGCGGCGCGGCGCTGGGCCGTTGGGCAGCTTTTGGTAGCTGACTCCCGTGATCGGCGAGAGGCTCTTCCTGTAGTGGGCGAAATCCGCGAAGAAGAGGATCTTGTTGATCTTCGTGGCCCCAGCCGTGGGGTCGTCCTGGACAGCATCAGCAACGTACAAGAGCAGTTCAGCCAGCTTTTCTTCGCCACTCGACTCGCTATCCACGCTCGTCATCCTTCCACCAACGTCGACGCTCGATGTCAATTGCGAACACGCGTTCGATAGTAGCGGTGCCGTGTAGTCCGCTGGTCAGACTTGCATGCCCCCCTGGCGGTGGGCACCCGTGGGGATGAAACTCGTGGTGTGCTGCCCGTAGAGCCCGGAACCCTCACTGGTGCCGTGAGCCCGAAGGTCAGACTGGGTCTGGGGTTTGCAGGCACCCTTGATCGTTGCTGCGAGCACGTGTCTCAGAGTCTTGAGCGATGCGACCCCTTGGGCGGCACGACCCGTACCGGACGAGGAGGTGGTCATGGATGTGATCGTGGATCGTTGCGCAGCGCTGGACGTGCACAAAAAGACGGTGATGGCCGCGGTGCGGACCCCGGGACCGGGCGGTTCTCGGCGTCGCCAGGAGGTGCGCGAGCTCGCGACCTACACGGCTGATCTGGTGGCGTTGCGGGAGTGGCTGGTCGCCGAGGGCGTCACCCAGGTGGTGATGGAGGCCACCGGGGTGTACTGGCGGCCGGTGTGGCACGTGCTCGAGGAGCACCAGCCCTTCGAGTTGTTGTTGGTCAACCCCCGCCACGTGAAGAACCTCCCTGGCCGCAAGACCGACGTGGGCGACTCTGCGTGGCTGGCCCAGCTGCTCGAGTGTGGCCTGCTGCGAGGCAGCTTCATCCCTCCTCGCGACATCGCCCGTCTGCGCGACTTCACCCGCTATCGCACGACTTTGGTGCGTGAGCGCGCCCGGGAGGTCCAGCGTCTGCAGAAGCTGTTGGAGGACTCGGGGGTCAAGATCGAGTCGGTGGTGACCGACGTGACCGGCAAGTCGGCTCGGCGAACGAGACCCGGAGGTACTCGCGGAGATGGCGCTGACCAGGATGCGCCCGAAGATCCCCGAGCTGCGCCGGGCGCTGCTCGGCCGCTTCGACGCCCACCACGCGCTGTTGGCCCGCATGCACCTCGACCACATCGACTCCCTGGCCAGGATGGTCGCCCGCCTCGACGAGCAGGTCGACGAGCTGATGGCCCCTTTCGCTGAGCCCGCCGCCCGGCTGCAGAGCATCCCGGGGGTGGGCGAGCGCACCGCTGAGGTGGTGGTCGCCGAGATCGGCGTCGACATGTCCCGCTTCCCGACCGCCGGGCATTTGGCGTCGTGGGTGGGACTGTGCCCGGGTAATCACGAGTCGGCCGGCAAGCGCTACTCAGGCCGGGCGCGTAAGGGTGACGAGTCGCTGCGCACAGCGCTGTGCGAGGCGGCATGGGCGGCGTCGCACAGCCGGGACACCTACCTCGCGGCCCAGTACCGGCGGTTCATGCGCCGCTTCGGCAAAAAGGGGGAGGGCAAGGCCGTGTTCGCGGTGGCCCACACGCTCGTGGTGATCATCTGGCACGTGCTGGCCGAGGGAAGCACCTACGACGAGCTCGGCGCCGACTACTTCGACCGGCGCAACGACGCCACCGCCAGGCAGCGCTACCTGGTCCGCGAGCTCGAGAAGCTCGGGAACGAGGTCACCCTCCGACCGGTCGCCTGAGCCTCCGGCGCACATCACGACCTCGGGCCTACCGGCCCGAGCGGGGCTCCGCCCCGCACCCCTGCTGGCGCGCCCACGCGCTCACGCCACTCAACCGAGTTTCGTCTCAGAGCGTGACCTCGCCGGCCAGCCAGCGAACAAACCGGTCGGCGTGCTGAATGTACGTCTCTTTCGTCGAAGGTGTCCGGTCCGAGGCGTTGATGAGGTCGCAGTAGCGCTGGAAAGCGCGCTTGATGTCGTCGATGGTCCAGCGATCGTCCGATGTCGGCATAGCTAGACCCGTAGCTCACCATGTAGGTAGAATCAAGGACACGCGTTGGTCGCGCGTGTCCTCAGCGCGACTCCACGCTCGCCGAAGTCGTCCTCAGCGCCGCGGGAGGGTTTGAAAGCCGTCCCAGGCTCTCCGCCCGGCCCAGGCAAACGCCTTCAGCGCCCGCGCCCGCTACCGACTTCGACGGACCCGGGGCGCCGTCGGGCCGTGATCGAACGCGCCGAGACACTGCTCGGCTGGGCGACTGGCACGAAAGAAGAGGCCGGACGTTGGCGAGCGATGCAGTTGGAGTGATCGTGGGCGAGCTCGGGTCGACGCTCCGCGAAGTGGCCCGGATCCTCGCCATCCCACACCGACGAGTTGCCTGGCTTCACCATCGCAATCGAGAGCTGCCTGGTCGGCGCCCACCGAAATGTGAGGCGACCCTCAGGGGCCTGAGGTCGCTGAGCCCACCCACCTGCTGCTGGCCCGGCTCCGACCCCCGGTAACCTGCACTGCGCGATGAGCGAGCCGCCGAGCGACGGGAACCTTTCCCTTCCTCCAGCCCGTCCCGACCCCATCCGCCACCTCAAGTGGTTGCTGCCGCTTGCCGTCGTGCTCACGGCGGCGCTCGGTGTGAGCCTCGTGCGAGCGATCGAGTACTCCGCGAACCCGGCTCGGAGCTCGAAGCTCCCGATGGTGTCGACGGTCGGCTTCTTCATGCCCTCTCGCACGACCCCGGTCCCCTTCAGCCTGCCCGTGCTCCAGGCATCGGGGAGCACCCGGCAGGTCACCATGAGCTCGCTCGTCGGCAAGCCGCTCGTCATCAACATGTGGTCCAGCAGCTGCACCGTGTGCATGTCCGAGACGCCGGCGATGGAGGCCGTCGCGAGGAAGGTCGGCGGTCGAGTCGAATTCGTCGGGATCGACACGCTTGACGAGAAGGGCGCGGCGCTCGCCTTCCTCCGGCGCTACCACGTGACCTACCGACAGCTCTTCGACCCTGAGGAGAAGGTTGGCAGCGGTTACAAGATCCCCGGGCTGCCCGTGACGGTGTTCGTCTCACCAGGCGGGAAGGTGGTTGGCGAGAACCTCGGTGCCCTTGACGAGAAGTCGCTTGCGCACTACCTGCGGATGCTCTTCGGCGTACGGGTCTGACTCCCGCTCGTCAGCCCGGCTTCGGACCCCGCCGGAAAGAGCTGGCGACGGTACGCTCGCTTGGTGCCACTCAGCCTTGCCGATGCCACTGCCCAGCTCACCGCCCCGGGCCAGATGTTCGAGGTTGGTGAGGAGCTCGTCGACGGGATCCCCACCAGGGTCTGGAAGAACAGCCCTCCCTCGTTGCGCTCGATCCTCGAGCTCTCGCGCCTGCATGGGGAGAAGACCTTCCTCGTCTACGAGGACGAGCGGCTCACCTTCGAGGATCACTTCAGGGAGGCAGCCGCGTTCGCTCACGTGCTGAGCGAGCGCTACGGGGTGCAGCCGGGCGACCGGGTGGCGATCGCGATGCGCAACTTCCCCGAATGGGTGATCGCCTTCTGGGGGGCCGCCGCCGTCGGTGCTGTCATCGTGCCGCTCAACGCATGGTGGACCGCTCCCGAGCTCGCCTATGGCCTCGAGGACTCCGGCAGCAAGGTCCTCGTCGTTGACCGCGAGCGCCTCGAGCGCCTTGCTCCGCATCTCGACGAGCTGAAGGGAGCCGGAGTCCAGCATGTCGTGGTCGCCCGCCTCGACGACCCCGGCGGCACATCGAGCAAGGGCGGGGGCGAGCTCCCTTCCGAGATAGTGGCTCGGGTGGAGCAGATGGAGGCGCTGATCGAGGAGCATCGCCGGCCGGGGCCGGAGACGGCCCTGCCCGCGGTGGAGATCTCGCCCGACGACAACGCGACGATCTTCTACACCTCGGGCACGACCGGGCGGCCGAAGGGCGCGCTCGGGACCCAGCGGAACATCTGCACCAACTTGATGAGCCTCGCCTTCATCAACGCTCGCGGCCAGCTGACCTCGAGCGACGAGATGCGCCGGAACCTCGACACGGGCGGTGCCCAGAACGCCTACCTGCTCTCGGTGCCGTTGTTCCACGCCACCGGTTGCCACTCGATCCTCGTCGCCAACACTGCGGCGGGCGGCAAGATCGTGATGATGCGCCGCTGGAACCCGGAGCGTGCGCTCGAGCTCATCGAACGGGAGCGCATCACCATCTTCGGAGGGGTGCCGACGATGGCCTGGCAGGTCATCGAGTCGCCCGATTTCGCCAAGCGCGACACCTCGAGCGTGCGTGCCGTCGCGTACGGCGGTGCCCCCGCGCCGCCTGAGCTCCTGAGGAAGATCCGGGAGCACTTCCCCTCCGGTTCCGCCTCGAACGGGTACGGCCTCACTGAGACCTCCTCGGTGACGAGCATGAACTCTGGCGAGGACTACTTCCGCAAGCCGGAGTCGGTCGGACCGCCGGTGCCGGTCTGCGAGGTGAAGGTCGTCGGAGCCGACGGCGAGGCGCTCGGTCCTGGCGAGCCGGGTGAGCTCTGGATCAAGGGCCCCAACGTCGTGCGGGGCTACTGGAACAAGCCGGAGGCGACGGCGGCCACGTTCACCGAGGGATGGCTCCACACCGGCGACGTCGCCCGCCTCGACGACGAGGGTTTCATCTACATCGTCGACCGCGCGAAGGACATGGTGATCCGGGGCGGTGAGAACGTCTACTCCGTGGAGGTCGAGGCCGCCATCTACGAGCATCCAGCCGTGGCCGACGTCGCCGTCATCGGCGTGCCGCACGAGGTGCTCGGCGAGGAGGTCGGTGCGGTGGTCGTGTTGAAGCCGGGAGCAGAGCTCACGGCCGAGCAGCTCCAGGCTCATGTCGGCGAGCGTCTCGCGGCCTTCAAGGTGCCCTCGCACGTCTTCTTCGTCGAGGGCGAACTGCCCCGCAATCCCGCCGGCAAGGTGTTGAAGCGCGAGCTTCGCGAGCAGGTGCTCGGCGCGTGAGCAGCAGCGGATCAGGGACCGATCCAGAGCGGAGGCTCGGTTTCGCGACCCGCAGCGTCCACGGCGCGCCCGTCGCCGGCTCGGCTGCGTCCGCTCTCGCACAGCGGCCGGCGAGCGTGCCGATCTACCAGACGTCCACGTGGCGATTCTCGACCGGCGAGGAGCTCGCCGACGTGCTCGCCGGCACGGCTCCGGGCTATGCCTATGGACGGGGCTACGGCAACCCCACGGTCGAGGCCTTCGAGTCCACGCTCGCCCTCCTCGAGGGGACCGAAGCCGCATTCGCCTTCTCGTCGGGCATGTCGGCCATCCACGCGGTGGCCGTGTCGCTCGCCGCAGCGGGCGACCGGGTCGTGACGAGCAGGGAGCTCTATGGCGGGACGTACTCGCTGTTCCGGTCCGTCCTGCCTCGCTACGGGATCGAGGTCGACGAGGTCGACCCGCACGACCTCGAGGCCGTCCGAGAGACCCTTCCTGGCGCGGCCTTTTTCTACTGCGAGACGATCGCCAACCCCCTGTGCACCGTGGCCGACCTCTCCGGGCTCGGCGCCGCCTGCCAGGAGGCAGGGGTGCCGGCCGTGGTGGACAACACCTTTGCCACGCCGTACCTCTGCAACCCGGCGGCGCTCGGGTTCGCCTACGTCGTCCACTCGGTCACGAAGATGATCGCCGGCCACTCCGACCTCGTCGGGGGAGCCGTCTGCTCGAGCGAGAAGGGGCGTGCCCTCGTGCGTCGCACTGCCCTCGACACCGGGGGCGCCATGCCGCCGTTCGAAGCGTGGCTCTGCCTGCGAGGCGTGGAGACGCTGGAACTGCGCATGCAGCGCATGTCGGAGAACGCCGCCGCACTGGCGACCATGCTCGAAGGGCGGGACGAGGTCGCCGTGGTCCATTACCCCGGTCTCGGCTCGCACCGCCACCACGAGCGTGCGAGCGCCCTGCTCGCCCGCGGCCTGTACGGCAGCATGCTCTCGTTCGAGCTCACCGGAGGCGCCACTGCGGCCGCTCGATGGTGCGAAGCCCTCGAGCTCGCCGGGATCGCCGTCTCGCTCGGCGGCACCCACACCATTGTCTGCCACCCTGCGTCCACCACGCACCGGCAGGTTCACCCTGAGGCGCGCCGCGCCGCTGGCATCGGAGACGGCCTCGTGCGGGTGAGCGCAGGGATCGAGAACGCCGAGGACCTGCTCGCCGACTTCGAGCAGGCCTTCCGGCAGGTCTGACAGCGGCAGCGACGGGGCCGCCTCGCCGGCCGGAAGCTGGGCTGCCCACGGCGTGAGGCCGAGGCGGGCGAGGAGCGCCGCCGCTCTTTCGAGCTCCGGGAGCGTGGCCACGGTCCCGTTCCACGCAGTGACGGGCAGGCGGCGCGCGAGGGCGGTCGCCGGGCGTTCCAGGTTGCGCCGCCGGGCGGTCGCACGCCGCACCTCGTGTTCGAGGGCGTGCGTCGAACATCCGCGCCGCCAAGGTGGCCCGGCAGGACCGCCGTCCGCCGAGGAGGAGGTCACCATCTCGTCGGGCGGCGGGCAGTCGGCCTACAGCGTTGCGGGCCACTCCCGGATCTTCCCGCTCGGCGGCCTCCGAGCTCGCTTGCGTCGGGTGGCGCGAGGGCGACGCGGTCCTGCCTCACTCAACCGCCTCGCGCGGCTCGGGCCGGTCAGTCCAGGCGGTAGCCCCAGCGGTGCTCACCCGGACGGATGCGGTGCTCGGCTGCGACGTCAGGGCCGCAGGCACCCGAGCCGACCCCACGGTGGCGGGCGTCGATCCAGAGGTAGCAGTCGTCGCTCGGGGGCAGCTCGTCGAGATGTCGCGCCCGGGCGATCTCCTCGTCGGTGTGACGTCCCACCGTCACCTGCAGGTCGTCCAGCTCGTCGATGGCGAGGAGCGGGTGCCCCTCCGCGTCGAGCAACCGGAGCCACCTCACCCCGATCCGGTTGCCGCTCGCCTGGGGACGGACATAGGGGACCGTCCAGTCGTCGACTCGGGTGCGATAACGACCGAACCTGCCGCTCGCCCGCCGGTCGCTGTAGCACTCGTGAGGACCGATGCCGAGCCACTCGACGACCTCGACGCCCACGCCGATGTGCAGGCGGACCCCGACCCGTGCGAGGTCGTCGAGCTCGGCGGGGAGCACGACCCGGTGCTCGACCCTTGCGGCCGCCCCGTCGGCCTTGACGGTCGTCTCGAACGGGACGGTGCCCGCCCGCTCCGGGAGACCGAGCGCCTCCCAGCGCGCGGCATGGCGCGGGCCGAAGACCTCATTGTCGATCGGGGCGCGCCACAGCGAGAGCACGGGCTCCAGCTCGGCGAGGCTGCGGGGACCAGGGCGGCCGCGGGCGGCGGCGGAGGGAAGGCGCGTCACGCCCTGCGGTCGGCGCAACGTCAGCTGGTCCCACGCCACGACGTGCCCCGCGCCCGCCCAGGGAAGGTCCCGGGCGACCCGGAAGGTGACCGTGAGGTCGAGGCGCGCCGCCGCGTCCACGTCGCCCAACTCGACTGGGACCTCGAGCTCCACGGTGTCGCCGGGCCGGACCTCCGGCAGAGCGAGGGGGAATGCTCCCACGCCCTCGCCGTCGACCTCGAGCTCCCAGTCGGCCGCCAGCCACGAGGTACCAGAGAACGACTGCTCGTTGAAGACCCGCAGGCGAGGCGGCAGGGCGCCGGCTGTGACGAGAGCGACGTGGAGCGGCTGGAGCACCTTCTTCAGCTCGAACAGCGAAGGGTGCGGCGTCCGGTCCGCCGCGACGAGGCCGTTCATGCAAAAGGCGCCGTCGTTCGGAACGTCTCCGAAGTCACCGCCGTACGCGAGGCGCTCGGAGCCATCGGGAAGGCGCTGCACGAGCGCCTGGTCGGCCCAATCCCAAACGAACCCCCCTTGCAGGCGGTGGTGCCGGCGAATGGCGGACCAGTAGTCGGCGAGGCCGCCGCAGGAGTTGCCCATGGCGTGGCAGTACTCGCACATCACGAGCGGCCGGCCTGCAGCCGGACCCTCTCCCTGGCGCTCGGCCCAGGCGACGAGCGCGTCGACCGGCGGGTACATCGGGGCGACGACGTCGGTCTCCGGCCGTGCCCGGGCGAGGATCTCGGGCAGGTCGACGACCTCCCCGCGAGCTTGAGCCGCGATCGTGTCCTCGGAGATCCCGCCCTCGTAGTGGACGGGTCGTGTGCCGTCGTAGGCCCGGACCCACTCGGCCGCCGCCCGGTGCACCGGGCCCACGCCGCTCTCGTTGCCGAGCGACCACATGATGACCGACGGATGGTTCTTGTCGCGTTGCGCCATCCGGGCGACCCGCTCGATGACGGCACCCTCCCACTCGGGGCGTTTCGTGAGGCTGCGGAGGTAGGCATGCGTCTCGACGTTCGCCTCGTCGATGACGTACATGCCGAGCCGGTCGCACAGGTCGTACAGCACTCGGTCGTTCGGGTAGTGCGAGGTCCGCAGGGCGTTCAGGTTGTGCTGCTTCATGAGCACGATGTCCTGCTCGATCGACGACGCCGTCACCGCCCGGCCCCGGCGCATGTCGTGATCGTGCCGGTTGACCCCTTTCACGAGGATCGGCCGTCCGTTCACCCGGAGCTCGCCGCCTGTGATCTCGACCCTTCGGAACCCGACCTCGATCGCCGTCTCGTCGACGAGGGCGCCCGAGTCGTCGAGCAGCGAGACCCTGAGCGGGTAGAGGTTCGGCTGTTCGGCCGACCAGGGAGCTGCCCCGGGGAGCACGAGGTGGAGGCGGGCACCCCTGCCTTCGAAGCCGCCCATGTTCACGACCCAGTTGTCCTCGTGCTCGAAACGGGCTGCCTCCTCGACCCGCTCGCCGCCGATCTCGGCCCTCACCGTCCAGCCCTTCGGCGCTCGGTCGCCCTCACGCGAGAGCTCGGTCCGTGCTGCGACCTCGAGCCGGCCGGCCCCGCTCTCCGGGTCCCAGTCCGCCACGGCATGGAGGTCGGCGAGGTGGACGGGTGGCGTGGCGTAGCAGAACACGCTCCGGTGAAGCCCGGCGTGGTACCAGTAGTCCTGGTCCTCGAGGTAGGTGGCGTCCGACCAGCGGACCACCGTGAGAGCGAGCTCCACGGGACGCCCCGGCTCGACGAGCCCCGTGAGGTCGAACTCCTGGGGGAGCCGGGAGTCCTTGCCCATCCCGACCGGGCGACCGTCCAGGTGGACGTAGAGGACGGACTCGGCACCTGCGACGTGAAGGACGATGCGCTGGCCTCCCCACTCCGGCGGGACGGCCAGAGCCCGGCGGTAGACGCCGGTCGGGTTGCTCTCCGGGACCCTGGGCGGCGGGCCCGCGAAGGGCATCTGGACGTTCGTGTACTGCGGCCGGTCGTAGCCCTGCATGGTCCAGCAGCCCGGCACCTCGATGAGCGACCAGCCGCTCGCCGCGCCGCCGGACAGGTCCTCGCGTGCGACCTGCTCGGGCCGGTCGAACAGGCGGAACGACCAATTGCCGTCGAGGGAGAGCTCGTTGGCCCTACCGGGCCGCTCGAGGTACGCGGCACTCGGCAGCCGGCCGAACGACGTGAGCTCCGGGCGTCGCCAGGAGCCGGGTCCGAAGTCGTCGAGGGGTCGGGTCGCCGGGCAAACGATCTCGCCCGAGCGCCATGCCGAGCCCGGTGCCGGGCCGGTCGGCGGCGCCCCCGTGGTCATCGGGCGGAGGATAGCGAAGGGCCTCGCCTGAGCACCCCGTGGACGCTGTCTAGACTCCTCCGACGGCGGCACCTCGGCGCGTCCTTCCGCTCCGACCAGCCGTGCCTGGGTAGCTCAGTCGGCAGAGCAACGCACTCGTAATGCGTAGGTCAGGAGTTCGATTCTCCTCCCAGGCTCCCTCCCGACCCGCCTTTCCTCGTCGAGTCCGAGGTAGCCCCTCTGGCACCGGCCGGGCCGCCGTTGTCCTCCTCTGGATCAGCTGAAGCGCCGCCTCGTCGCGGCGGCGAGCCGGGAGACCTGCCTGCGCAGCAACATCCCGACTACCGCGAGGCAGCCGAGAGCGAAGAGCGCCATGGCAGGGGCGAAGCCCGGTGGCAGGTAGGAGAAGACCACCACGGAGGTGCCGGCGGGCAGCCTGATCCCGGTGACGCCGCCGTCGAGGCGGAGGAGGCGAGACGGAGCCCCGTTGACCGTGGCGGTCCAGCCCGGCAGGTCGAGCTCGTTGCGCACGAGAGTCGCCGGGTGCTCGCAGCGGGCGACGACGGCGGAGATCCCGCGAACTTGCAGCCGGCAGGGGGGCGCCCGCGGCCAGGATGCCGTGCTGAAGAACGGCCGGGCGCGTGGCAGAGCGTAGAGCACGAAGCGCCGGTCCTCGTAGACGCGCCGGACACCGCCCAGGTAGCGGTCACCGCGCAGTGCCCGTCCGAAGACCTTGTTGCTCCGCAGCGTCAGCACGTAGCGCACCCCGGCAGCCTCGTAGCGCGAGAGGTTGCGCCGGAGCTCCTGTTTCGCCGATGGGGCGCCGGGCGGGACTCTCGTCCCGTCGAAGGTCAGGGCGTCCGCCCCGTGCGACAGGTAGCGGTCCACGTAGCGAGCCCACTGCTCGGGGACCGGCATCGTGTTGCTGTTGAGCGAGGCGAGCTCGAAGTACGAGCCTGCCTCGGCGTGGTAGGCCCACATGGAGAAGAAGCGCTCGTTGCCGAGGTGCCGCCGCAGATAGCTGACGGGGCCCTGGTCGATCGGGGCCTGGCGTGGGGCCGAGAGCTCCGGGAGCACGAACATCGCTGCCGCGTCGGTGACGACGAGCACCCCGGCAAGGAGAGTGGCGGCTCCGGCTGCGACCGCTCCGATCCGGGCCCGCTTCGAGCGGGACCGCTTGCCGGCCGCGGCGACGAGGACCACGACGACGAGCACGACCACCATGCCCACCGCCCAGGCGATCGTGCCGACGGGATAGGGGCGGTAGGCAGGAGACCTGCGGTAGATGGTCTCGATCGTCGGCCAGGCGAGGCGGACCTCGACGCCGATCCAGGCCAAGGTCACGAGCCCGCCGCTGATGGCGGCCCATCTGAGCCGCGGGCTCCCGTGGGCGATGGCGTCGAGCCCGGCGCATGCGAGCAGCACGGCCGCCATCTCCCAGGCTGGAGAGAGATAGCGGAAGGCGTTCGCCGTGCTCGCGAACGGGACGACTGCCTGGAAGAACGGGGCGAAGGGAGGGACGGCGAGCTGCCAGGCAAGTGCAAGCAGGCCGAACACACCAAGGAGACGGCGGAGCCCCACCTGGGAGCGCCCGGCGATCGCGCCGATCAGCGCGAGCAGGATCACCGACGACGTGAGGTACCCGCCGCTCGCCGAGCCCCAGAAGTAGGTGAGGGCATGGGAGCGGTCAGCCCAGTTGAAGGCTGCGATCGATCCGTAGAGGTAGGGGATGCCGATCATCTGGATGGCCGAGCCGACGAAAGGTTGCACGCCGATCTGACCGGCGTGGCGCCCGATGTCGGCATAGGGGAGGTACTCGGCGACGGGAACGAGGAGGGGCGCTGCCAGCAGCAGCCCGGTCACCCCGGCCGTGGCGGCGGCTGCGAGGTAGGAGAGCCGGTGCCGTCGGGGCCGGCGGAGCAGTCGGAACCCGAACCACACGGCCACGAGGAGGCCGGAGAAGTAGGCCGTCTCGGGGAAGCCGCCGTAGACCGAGAGGGCGAGGCCGAACGCGATGGCGAGCCAGCCGCCGAGGTCGACCCTTTGCCGCCGCCACAGCCGCTCCACTCCGAGCAGCATGAGCGGCAGGAATGGGAGCGGATCGCTCGGCGCGTGCGCGAACCAGGCGAACGTGCCGTTGAGTGCCCAGAGCACTCCCCCCGCGGTGGCGACGCCCCGCCCGAAGCCGAGCTCGCGCACAAGGAGCCAGGTCGCCAGCCCTGCGGCCAGCTCGAGCGCAACATGGAACCAGACGATCCCGTTGGGCAGCAGGAGCAACAGCACGGGCGGGAACAGGGAGGCCGACTGCATGCCGGCGGCAAGCGGCGCGCCGAGGCCCTCGTAGGGGTTCCACCAGGGCACGACGCCGTGGATCCAGTCCATCGCCGAGAGGTGCGCGAGGGGGGCGAAGATCCAGCCGACGCTCGGATCGAGGTAGGAGATGCCGGGGAGGTAGCCGTGGACGAGATGGAGGCTCGCCGAGTCGGTCGCTCCGATCGGGCTTGGCCGAACGATCCCGAGCAGGACCGGGGCGTTGGCACACACGACCGTGAGCACCACCACGAGGGGTCCGAAGGCTCGGCGCCACCGAGCGACCAGGGGCCTGGGTTCACGGTGGCCTACGGCCCCGCTCCCGGCGGGCTGGATCAGCGCCAGCCAGCCCCGGCCCCGGCCGACGAGGTAGCCCGGTCCGGTGGTGCCGGGCGCCGACGGCTCCGGCTCGATGCCTCTCTCCGCATCGACAGCGCGTTCCACCAGGCGAGCTCCTCGTTCCACAGGAGGACTGAGCACCGGACGCAGCTTCCGCCGTCGCGCCCGATGCGTGCGAGAGGTTAGAACCGGGTCGCCCGAAAGTGGTGTCGGGGCCGGCTCCGCCGAACCGCACTCGGCGCCGATCGGCGCTGCCAGCCCCGCTTCGTCGCGCCTCGTCGGCGCCGTGCGAGACTCGACCCGACCCGCGCAGCAGTCGCCCGACGGAGGCGCCATTGGCCCTGTGGGTAGGCGGCCCGGGCTCCCGCAGCGCTGTTCGCCGGTCCGTGGTGACCCCTCGGAGGCCCGCCGCGTCGGGTCCTTGCGACCGTGCGGTCGGGACCTTCGGCCCTATCCGTCTTGCGGCCCTGCGGGTCACTCTGAGGTGGAACCCGACGAAGGGAGAGCCGTGAGCGACGTCATCGCAGCCTTGGTGAACTTGAACCACCCGGGCCACTACGTCCACTTCGGGTGGATCGAGATCTCCGTCGCGAACCTGATCGTGATCGCCCTCATGGTCATCGTGTTCGTTCTCGCACTGCTCCTCCCGATCCCGCACGGAGGTCGCAAGTGAGCACCTCTACGACGACGCCTAGATCGCCGGGGAGCGACTCGACCCCTCATGGCCCGAGCGAGCCGATGAGGCCCACCTGGACCGGCTGGTTGCGGCGCCGCGGTCTCGAGAGCCTGCCGCCCGAGAAGCTCCTCCCCGACACCCAACCGGCTTACGTCGCCTCGCTCGTCTACGTCTTCGGCGCCCTCACACTGGCGGCCTTCGCCGTCGTCGTGCTCTCGGGCCTTGTGCTCGCCGTCGAGGGAGTCAACTGGTGGCACGTGTCGCGCGCAGGCCTGTTGGTCAACTCCATCCACCTGTGGGGGACGGAGCTCTTCTTCTTCTTCATGGTCATCCACCTCTGGGGGAAGTTCTTCATGGCGGCCTGGCGGGGCCGCCGGCGTGCGACGTGGCTCACGGGCGTCCTCGCCTTCGTGGTCTCGATCGCGACCGCGTTCACCGGCTACCTCTCGCAGCAGAACTTCGACTCGGAGTGGATCGGCACCCAAGCCAAGGACGGGATCAACGCCACGGGGGCCGGCGCCTTCTGGAACGTCCTCAACTTCGGGCAGATGCTGCTGTGGCACATCGTCCTCCTGCCCCTCGCGGTCTCCGTCCTCATCGGCATCCACGTCCTGTTGGTGCGGCGCCGCGGCGTGGTCCCGCCGTTCGCCACGCCACCTTCGGCCGGCGGAGAGGCCGGCGCCGGGGAGAGCGGGCGATGAGCCGCCGCTTCAACCCTGACCGCGACGTCGCGGAGTGGAAGGGGCCCTACGTCCGCTACGACCTCATCAAGGAGGTGACGGTCTGCTTCGTCGTGGTGGCCGTCCTCGCCGTGCTGCTCGCAGTCGTGTTCTCCTCGCCGGACGACAACGCCGTCACCCTCCAGTCGTGGTCGAGAGCAGATCCGGTCGACTTCGTCCAGACCGCGATCAAAGAGCTCGACGGCACGAGCGCCACGGCCACCTATGGACCGCCGTACACCAGCACCCCGGGTGCGGGACAGCGGCTCGGTCCGATCTCGCTCGAGCGAGCCGTCGGGGTCCACATCCCGATCGACACCGCGAAGGACTTCGTGATCGACCCGCTGCTCACCCTGCCTGAGCCGGGCCTGAGGGCACTCGTCCACCGTTTCGAGTCCGCTCCTGCCTCACAGCGCTCCACCTGGGAGGCTTCCTACGAGAAGGCCGCTGCGACGGCGACCTTCTCCGACGGCCGGCTTCGCATCTCGGCGGGGAGCTCGGGCCCGGTTGGGCCGATGATGTCGCAGCTGCTCGGCATGGCCCGCAGCGGCGCGTTGGACGGCGCTTTGACGAGGACCCCCCAGCTCTACGGCACCGACTACACCAAGCCGCTCCTGTTCATCGCAGACGGCACCTACCTCGCGGACGTGGCGCAATCTCGCAACCTGCTCGGCTCGCAGTGGGGGATGATGAACGAGACCGGCAGCTACCCCGGACAGGCGTGGCTGTGGCTGTACACCATGTGGTACCAGGTGCCACCGATGAACCACTCCTCGAACGGTGACATCGAGGTCTGGGCGATCATGATGGCGCTCACGGTCATCCTGGCCCTCGTGCCCTTCATCCCGGGCCTGCGGTCGATCCCTCGCTGGACGCGGGTGTACCGCCTGATCTGGCGCCGGCACTACCGGGCGGCTTCGTAAGCTTCCGGCGATGCTGAGGGTGTTCCTCCTCGACGACCATGAGGTCGTGCGGGCCGGGCTGCGCGGCCTGCTCGAGGCGGCCGAGGAGATCACGGTCGTGGGCGAGGCCGGCACGGCCGAGGAGGCGATCCGGCGGGTCCCGGCGGTCCGTCCCGACGTGGCGGTGCTCGACGTGCGGCTGCCCGACGGCGACGGTGTCGAGGTCTGCAGGGAGCTGCGCAGCCGGATGCCCGAGCTGCGGTGCCTCATGCTCACCTCCTTCGCCGACGACGAGGCGCTCTTCGCCGCGATCATGGGCGGTGCCTCGGGCTACGTGCTGAAGCAGATCCGTGGCACCGACCTCGTGACGGCCGTGCAGCGGGTCGGCCGGGGTGAGTCGCTGATCGACCCCACGCTGACGGACCGGGTCCTCGAGCGTCTCCGCAGCGGGCCGAAACAGGACGAGCGGCTGGCTCGCCTCTCCGAGCAGGAGCGCCGGATCCTCGACCTTCTCGCCGAAGGGCTCACGAACCGGCAGATCGCCGAGCGCCTCTACCTGGCCGAGAAGACCGTG
>Ga0209061_1002898_pt1 | contig 20118 bp, 19 predicted proteins | sample Coa_R1_10_FD_187157 | JGI IMG/M metagenome (GOLD analysis project Ga0209061, IMG submission 187157) | Surface soil microbial communities from Centralia Pennsylvania, which are recovering from an underground coalmine fire - Coalmine... | ecosystem: Environmental > Terrestrial > Soil >...
CCTGCCCGAGCTGCGGCAGCGGCGCCACCGAGCGGCTGCTGAGCCCGTTCGCCGGCCCCTTCACCGTGGCCCCGCGGGGGAGGGCGGCCCGCCGCTCCAACGCGCTGCGCCGCGCCCGCGAGGAGCAGCGGCGCGAGCGGCGCGAGCAGCGCCGCCAGGCCCAGCAGGAGTGAGACGGCGGGCGGCGAATCCTCTCACCGGGGTCCCGTTCCGAGTCCCGGCTCCGGTGCCCGCACGTTAGGCCCCGCCGCGACCGGGTAATCCCGGTGGTGGGAGTGCCAATTCCTAGGGTGATAAAGCAACCGGGTTCTGCCGATCAGCTTGATATCCGTTCGGGTCTCTATCGTGGAAGGCGGATCATGCATCTGACCCCTCTGTTCCGAGCCGTGGTGCTGTCTCGCCGCTCGCGCCGGAGCGCCCATGCGGGCTCAACCACCCACGCCGCTCCCCGCCGCCGCGCCGCGATGGGGCTCGACGTGCAGCCCGTGCATGGCCGCCACTGCATCTGCGAGCGCTGCCAGCGCCAGGCCTCCGCCACTCAATAGCCCCATCCGCGCTCCTCAGGCCGGCCAGCCCCGCAATTGGGGCGGGTCTGTCGCGCTGCGCCTGAGGCCCCGCCCTGCGCCTGAGGCCCCGCCCTGCGCCTGAGGCCCCCGCCCTGCGCCTCAGGCCCCGACCGGCACCCGGGGTGCGGCGTTGCGCCCTGACCCGGGAAATCCGGTCCGGCCCTGAGACCTGCGCCTCAGGCCGCCACCGCCAGCTCCCCGGCCTCCGAGTGAACCGCGTGCGGCCGCGCCCGTGCCCGCCGCGCCAGCACGATCCCCGCCCCCAACAGCGTCCAGGTCACCGGATCCTCGAGAAAGTCGGCGTAGAGCAGGGTGTGGAACACCAGCGCGATGAAGGCGGCGGCGATCGCCGCCCGGGCGGCGTCGCCGCGGGCGCCGCGCAGCAGCACGACGGCGGCGCTCAGCACCAGTGCCAGATAGGCGAGTTCTCCCACCAGCCCCTGCTCGGCGGCGATCGTGATCGGGATCGTGTGCGAGGCCGACAAGGTCTGCGCGGCGGCCGGCGTGGTGTCGCACTGGTGCTGGATCCGGCACAGGTACTCGGTCTCAAACGCGCCCGAGCCGTAGCCCCACCCCGGCCGCTGGGCGAACAGCCGGGCCCCGCCGCGGATCAGATCGGCGCGGCCGGCCGAGGCGCCGTTCAGCCCCTGGTTGAGACCGAACGTGGTGGGCGAGATCGCCACCGCGGCGATCCCCACCACCACCAGCAGCACGCCGGCCAGCAGGAACGGCCGCGCCCGCCAGCGCAGGGCGCCGAGAATCCCCAGACCGAGCAGCAGCGCCCCCAGGCTCGATCGCGACAGGGTCAGCACCAGGCCCGCCCACAGCACCGCCAGCACCCCCGCCGCCCCCAGCTGCAGACGGCGCTCGCGGGTGTGGAGCAGCACCGCGGCCACGAGCACCATCACCAGGGCCAGGAAGCGCCCGAAGATGTCCGGGTCGAAGAACACCGAGTTGATCGCGAAGTAGACGTGCACGTTGTTGACGGCGATCAGCTTCGGGTTCAACAGCAGCGTGCGGGTGGCGTACTCGACGAACCCGATCACCGAGAAGATCACCGCCAGCCCCACCACCACCGCCAGGCAGCGCCGCACCAGCGCCCGGCCCCAGCGCAGCCGCCGCAGCAGGCACAGCATCAGCGCGAACGGCACGTAGAAGAACACCATCTGCTGCAGCGCCTTGGTGAAGTCCGGCGAGTACAGCGACTGCACGGCGTACAGCCCCACGTACAGGGCCAGCAGCCGCTCGACCCAGCCCGGCCCGGCCTCCGCGCCCGAACCGTTTGCCTCCGGCCACGTCTCCGCGCCCGGCCGGTCCGCGCCCCGCAGGGCCGCCACGTCCCGACCCTCCGCCCCCGGCCCCGCCGCCGCGTCACGACCCTCCGCCCCCGGCCCCGCCGCCGCGTCACGACCCTCCCCCGGCCGACGCCCGCGTCCGAGCAGGGTCGGCAGCGCGTCGGCCAGCACCCCCGCGCCGACCACCAGGTACAGCGGCACCAGCAGGTTCGACGTGGTGCCGCCGGCGGCGATCGGGACCCGGAAGGGCAGCGCGAACACCACCAGCGGCGCCAGCCAGGACGGGTGGCGGGCCAGCCCGAAGGCCAGCGCCGCGATCGCCAGCAGCGCGAGCAGCCCGGCCACCGCCGCCTCCAGCGGGTGACGGTGCACGAAGCCCAGCTGGGGCGAGGTCCAGATCTCCGCCAGCAGGAGCACGGGGGCCAACGCCAGGGCGCCGAGCATCGCCCCCGCCCGCGCCCGCGCAGCCGGATGCACCAGCGCCAGCGCCACCAGCGCCGCGGCCACGACCACGCCCGCGCGGGGCAGCGGCCCGCTGATGGCGGCATCGGCGATCACCCTCAAGATGATCCTCTACCTTCTTAAGCGATGCCCCACACGAAGGCGATGGCGGCCCTGGGCGCCGCCGCGATCCTCCTGTGCGGCTGCAGCGCGGTGGTCAAGCCACCCCAGGGTCGCGGCCGCGCCACCGATCCTCGCACCTCCGGTCCCGACCACCTCGCCTGCCTGCGCGCCCACCATCTGCCCGCCCGCGAGAGCGGCCAGATGGCCATCCAGATCGGGGCGCCGCCGGCCGGTCCCACCGTGCAGTTCGCCCCCACCCCCGAGGCGGCCATGGCCCGTCAGATCGACGGCGGCGCGCAGGGGGCGGAGATCATCGGCAGCGCCCTGCTCTACCCCCACCAGGCGTCCGACCGCGAGCTAACAGAAATCGAAAACTGCCTCGCCCAGGGTGTGAGCGGTTGAGCCACTAGCCTTGGCGCGGTGTCCGCTTCGACCGCCGAGCTGACTGCTGCGCGGCCGCTCAGGCCACGCCCGCCGCTGGGCCCGACCGTGGCCACCCGGCGCCTGTCCACCACCCGCGTGTACCTCTGGGCGGCGGTGGCCGCGCTGGCGCTCGCGGCGCTCTCGCTGCTGATCCCATCCACCCCCAGCTACGACCCCTGGGCCTGGCTGGTGTGGGGGCGGGAGATCATCCACCTCAACCTCCAGACGACCGGCGGCCCCTCCTGGAAGCCGCTGCCGATGCTGTTCACCACCCCGTTCTCGCTGTTCGGGGGGGCGGCGCCCGACCTGTGGCTGGTGGTCGCCCGGGCCGGCGCGCTGCTGGCCGTGGTCATGACCTTCAGGCTGGCCTGGCGGCTGACGCGCGATCTGTCCGCTGAACCGCATGAGGACGAGGCGTGGAAGGACGGGCGCACGCAGGCGGCGTGGGGGGAGCGGCGCACGCAGGCGGCGTGGGGGGACGGGCGGACGCAGGGTCCATCCAGGGACGGGCGCACGCGCGTGGTGGCGCTGCTCAGGGGCCCTGCCCTGGCGCCGCTGCTGGCGGGGCTGATCGCCGCCGTCGGCCTGATCAACTCGGTCGCCTTCATCTCCGACAACGCGCTCGGCTACTCCGAGGGACTGGCCGTGGCGCTGCTGCTGTTCGCGGTCGAGCGCCACCTGGACGGCGCCCGCCGCCAGGCGTTCGTGGCCGGCTTCTTCGTCGCCCTCGACCGGCCCGAGATCTGGGTCTTCTGGGTGCCCTACGGCCTGCTGCTGCTCCGCCGCGAGCCGGGCGCGCGCAGGCTGGTGCTGGCCCTGTTCGCGCTCATCCCGCTGCTCTGGTTCGGGCCCGAGCTGTGGGGCTCGGGTCATCTGCTGCGCAACGTCACGCGCGCCCTGCACCCCCGCTCCAACAGCCCCGCCTTCGCCCGCTGCCCGGTGTGCACGGTGTTCGGTCAGGAGGCCTGGCCGGCGGTGCTCAACCGGCTCAAGACCCCGGCGGTGATCGCCATGGCCGTGGCCGCCGTCCGGCTGCTGCGGCCGGGCGCGGGATGGCGGGGGGCCCGCGTGGCCGGGCCGCCGCCGCGGGCGCAGGCGTGGCTGCTGGCGATCGGCCTGTTCGGGTTCATCTGGTGGTTTGGGATCGCGCTCGAGACCCAGCTCGGCTTCTCCGGCAACCGCCGCTATCTGCTGCTCGGCACCGCCCCGGTGACGATCGCCGGCGGGGTGGCCTGGGGGTGGCTGGCCCAGGCGGCGCCGGGCTGGGTGAGGCGGCTCAGCGGCTCGCCGGTGCCCGCGCCCGCGGCCGTGCTGGCCGCCGCGGCGCTGTTCGTGCTCATCCCGCCGTGGATGGGGACGATCGTCGGCGGCCTGCGGCGCACCCACGGCGCGCTCGTCTACCAGGCCCGCCTGCGCGAGGACCTGGCCGCCGCCGTGCACCGGCTCGGCCGGCGCCAGATCCTCGGCTGCGGCACGGTGATGACCGAGGGCTTTCAGGTTCCGATGCTCGCCTACATGCTGGATGTGCACACGCTGCGCGTCCAGGCCCCGCCGGCGGTGGCCGGAACCGGCACGCCGCCCAACGTGATCTTCCAGGCCGCCGCCCAGCGCCGGGGCAGGCTGCTGCCGATCATCCGACCCTGGCACGTTGACTACTCGCTGGTCGACCGCACCCCAACCTTTCGCGTGTTCATGAACTGCGCCGCCCGGGCCGCGACCTGATGGCCACCACGCTCCCCAGCCCGCAGGTCGACGGCCTGCCCCAGGTGATCGACCTGCCCACCCCCCGGCTGCTCGAGCGGCTGCCCAGCTGGCTGACCATGGGCGGCGCGCTGGTGGTGCTGATGGCCTTCTCGGCCTACCTGCGCACGCGGTTCATCTCCGGCCAGTTCTGGATGGACGAGGCGATCACCACCGGGATCGCCTCGCATCCCCTCGGCCAGATCCCGGGCCTGCTGCGCCAGGACGGCTCGCCGCCCCTCTACTACATGCTGCTGCACTTCTGGATCCAGGCCTTCGGCGCCAGCGAGACCGGCACCCACGCCCTGTCGCTGCTGTTCGGGCTGCTCTGCGTGCCGGCCGGGATGTGGGCGGGCTGGAGCCTGTTCGGCCGCCGGACGGGGCTGACGGCCGGGATCCTGTTCGCGGTCAACGCCTGGTTGACCCAGTACGCGCAGGAGACGCGGATGTACGAGCTGATGGGGCTGCTGGGGATCCTGGCCACGGCCTCCTTCATCCACGCCTTCGTCGCCCGTCGGCGCGGCTATCTGGTGCTGTTCGCCGCCTGCGAGGCGCTGATGCTCTACACCCATGCCTGGGCGATCTTCTTCGGCGTCGGCGCCGCGCTCGCCCTGATCCCCGTCTGGCGGCGCAGCGAGGACCGGCGCGGGCTGGTGCGCGACGCCGTGCTGGCGTTCGCCGCCGCGGGCATCCTGTTCCTGCCCTGGCTGCCCAACTTCATCTATCAGGCCATCCACACCGCCGCGCCGTGGGCCAAGCCGCCGCGCTTCGGCACCCCGATCCTGATCTCGCACGACCTGCTCGGCGGCACCGGGGTGTCGGTCCCGCTGCTGATCGCGGTGATCGTCGGGCTGGGCCCGCTGGTGAGCGCGGCCCGGCGCCGCTCGCGCGAGACCACCATCCTCTGGACGCTGATCGTGATCCCGGTGGGCACGCTGGCCGTGGCCTGGGTGGCCTCGCAGAGCAACCCGGCCTACGTCTCGCGCTACTTCGCGCCGATCCTGGCCTCGATCCTCCTGCTGGCCGCCTGGGGCTGCGCGCGGACGGGGATCGTCGGCTGGGTGGCGCTGGCGGTGACCGTCGTGCTGATGCTCCCCGTGGCCACATATTCGCCCCCCGAGAAGAGCGACATGCGCGAGGTGAGCGGGGAGCTCTCGCCGCTGCTGCGCCCCGGCGACCTGGTGATCTCCGGCCAGCCCGAGCAGGTGCCCCTGATGTGGTACTACCTGCCCAGCGGGCTGCGCTACGCCAGCACCCTGGGGCCCGCCCCCGATCCCCGTCACATGGACTGGGTGGACGCGCTGGCCCGCCTCCGGCGCGCCCGCCCGCAGGCCACATTGGCGCCGCTGCTTGCTAGCCTCAGGCCCGGCCAGCGACTGCTGTTCGTGCGGCCGATCACCCCGGGTGTAAGCAACTGGAGCGCGCCCTGGACCCAGCTGGTGCGCCGCCGCGCGGCGCAGTGGGGAGCGCTCTTGAGCGGCGACCCCCGCCTGAAGCCGATCGCCTGGGCCCCCCATGACTACAACGGCGCCGCCTGCTGCGTGGCCGACAGCGCCGTGCTCTACCAGGTGACGTGAAGATGAGCCCCAATCCCCCCCGCCCCTCCGGCACCGTCCCCGAGATCAGCCCCGAGCACCCGGTGCTGGCCCTCGGCGGCGGCCCGGCCGGACTCACCGCCGGCTACCTGCTGGCCAAGCAGGGCAAGCCGGTGATCGTGCTGGAGTCCACCGACCAGGTGGGCGGGATCGCGCGCACCGAGGTGCGCGACGGCTACCGCTTCGACCTCGGCGGCCACCGCTTCTTCACCAAGTCGCGCGAGGTGGACGAGCTCTGGCACGAGGTGCTGGGGGACGAGTTCCTGCGCCGGCCGCGCCAGTCACGGATCTACTGGAACCACAAGTTTCTCGAGTACCCGCTCCAGGGCATGGACGTGATCCGCAAGCTGGGCCCGATCGACCTGAGCAAGGCGCTGCTCTCCTACCTGTGGGCGGCGGTCAAGCCCAAGGGCCGCGAGGACACCTTCGAGGAATGGGTGTGCAACCGCTTCGGCCGCTGGCTGTTCAACCAGTTCTTCAAGTCCTACACCGAGAAGGTGTGGGGCGTCTCCACCGCCGAGATCCGCTCGGAGTGGGCGGCCCAGCGGATCAAGGGGCTGTCGTTCTTCGCCGCCGCCAAGCACGCCTTCTTCGGCGACGGCGGCAGCCAGATCAAGTCGCTGATCTCCGAGTTCAACTATCCCCGCTACGGCCCGGGCCAGATGTGGGAGCGGATGCGCGATGAGATCCGCGCCGGCGGCGGCGAGGTGCGCCTGAACGCGCCGGTGACCCGCCTGCGCACCGAGGGCAACCGCGTGGTGGAGGTGGTGGCGGGCGGCGAGACGCTGCACCCCTCCTATGTGATCTCCTCGCTGCCCCTGCGCACCACGGTGGGGATCGTCGAGCCCGAGGCGCCGGGCGAGGTGCGCGACGCCGCCCGCGGCCTGCGCTACCGCGACTTTCTCACCGTCGCGCTGGTGATCGAGGGCGAGGACCTGTTCCCCGACAACTGGATCTACATCCACGACCCGCAGGTGCGGGTGGGGAGGATCCAGAACTTCCGCTCCTGGAGCCCGTGGATGGTTCCCAACGACACCGACGCCTCGATCGGCATGGAGTACTTCTGCTTTGAGGGCGACGATCTGTGGAGCATGGCCGACGAGGAGCTGGTCGCCCTGGCCACGCGCGAGATCCAGCAGCTCGGCCTGGCCCGGGCGGAGAAGGTCAAGCTCGGCTTCGTCGTTCGCGTCCACAAGGCCTATCCCATGTACGACGCCGCCTACGCCGAGCGCGTGGCGACGATCCGCGGCTGGCTGGATGGGCTGGCGAACCTGGTCCAGGTGGGTCGCAATGGGCTGCACCGCTACAACAACTCCGACCACTCGATGCTGACCGCCATGCGCGCGGTGGACAACATCCTCCACGGCACCCACCACGACATCTGGGCCGTCAACGCCGAGAGCGTCTATCACGAAGAGGACGTCGCCGAGGAGCACCCGTATGTGCAAGCGCCGGAGACGCCGGCGATGGAACAGCCGCTGGCCTAGCCGGCCCGGCGGCCGTGGGCGGGGGCTGGCGCTCGCCCTCCTCGCGCTGGCGCTCGGCCTGAGCGTCCTCGGCTCGCTCGGACAGCCGCCCGCCGCCCGCGCCCAGGCCCCGGCCACCAACCCGTTCACGCCCGGGCTGCCGGTCGCGCCCGCCCCCACCCCGACCGTCAGCACCGCCACCACCACCGCGACCACCACCTCGACCGGGGGCGGCGGTCTATCGAGCGGCAGCGCGGCGGCGATCGGGATCGGCGCCTTCGTGCTGCTCGGCGGCATCTCGCTGTTCATCTGGTACGACGCCCGCCGCCGCGCACCCGTGCGCCGACGCGCGGCCGTCGCCACCACCGACGGCGGCTCGCGGCCGGGGTCGAGGCAGCGGGTCAAATCGCGCCGGCTGAGCCCGGCCGAGCGGCGCCGGCGCAAGCGCGGCCGGGCCCGCTAGCGCCGCCCGGCGGCGGCTCCCGCAGCATCGCCCGCGCCCGCTGCAGCTGACGCTCGACGGTCCGCTGCGTGCAGCGCGAACGGAGGGCGATCTCCGCGTAGCTGAAGCCGAGGCCGTAGAGCCAGAGCAGCTGCTGGTCGCGCGGGGGCAGCCCCCGCAGGCCGTCCAGCAGCTCGCGCTGCTCACACAGCTCGGCCGGCCCCGGGCGCCGCTCCCAAAGCTCGAGCGCGTCGGGCTCGCGGCGATCGGCCGGGGCTGGCAGCCGCCCGTCGATCATCGCCTCCAGCGAGAGCTCCCGGCGACCCCGGGCGATGAGCTTGCGGGCCTGGTTGGCCGCGGTCTTGACCAGCCAGGCCTGGGCGCCCTCCCGCCGCACCCGGGCGCGGTGGTGCACGAGCCGCATCCAGGCGAACTGGCAGGCGTCCTCGATCACCTGATCGTCGGCGCGGATGTCCCCCCGCACGATCCGCTCCACGGAGGTGGCCAGGTGGCGGTAGAGCTCGCCCACCTGGGATCCGACGACCGGGGCCTGCATCTGCATCGCTGCTCCTTTTTAAGTTGGAACCAAATTGAGACTAATTGAAGCTTGCTAAGTCTTAGCGGCTGGCTAATCTTCGCGCAAGTCTCTGTCTCAGTTAGATTCAATTTGAAAAGGAGGACCACCCTTGTCAGCGCCACCTGCCGTCTCCGCCCACCCCAACCTCAGCGGCCTGCCGGGAAGCAACGTCCTGCAGCAGCTGGTCAACGGCGCCGAGGCGTGGGCGCTGGCCATCGCGCTGCTCGGGGCGTTTGTCGGGGCCGCCATCTGGGCGGTGGCGTCGCACACCCACAACCACCACTACGCCGCCCGGGGGCGGATGGCCGCGCTGATCTCCGGCGCCTCGGCGCTGGTCGTCGGGGCGGCGCCCGGGCTGGTCAACTTCTTCGAGCGGCTGGGGACGACGGCACATTGAGCCGCCGTCACGCACTTGCGCTGGCCGCCGCCGTCGTGCTCGGACTGGCGGCCGTCGGCCTGCTCAACCCCGGGAGCGCCCGCGCACTCGACGTGGTCAAGCCCGTCTGCACGGTGGCGGGCATCATCAACCAGCTGGCCGGCCGGGCGTGCTCGCTGCTGGGCGGCGGCGGGGGCGGGATAAGCTCGACGGCCACCACGGCGCTCACCCTGGCCGCCGTGGTGGCGTGGGTGGTCGGCGGCGCGAGCTACGTGCTGCATGAGACCTCGCACGTGCTCGGGGCCACCACCTCGCCGCAGCTGACCAGCACCTGGTTCTCGGCCACCTACTGGCGGGTGGCGGGGATCGCGGCATTGCTCACGCTGCCGTTCCTGTTCGCGGCGGCGGTCCAGGCGCTGGTCAGGTCCGATCTGAGCCTGCTCGTGCGCTCGGCGCTCGGCTACCTGCCCCTGGCACTGATCGCCGTCGGGCTGGCCGCGCCCGTGACGATGCTGCTGTTGGCCGCCTCCGATGAGCTCTCGGCGATGGTCTCCTCGGCCGCCGGCGACCGCAGCGCCCGCTTCCTGGATCACGCGATCGGTCTGCTGGGCTCGGTCTCGGCCGTGATCGACGCTCCGTTCGTCGTGCTGATGATCGCCCTGGTGACCATCGCCGGCGCGCTGTCGCTCTGGATCGAGCTGCTGATCCGCGAGGCGGCGGTGTACGTGATCGTGCTGATGCTCCCGCTCGCCTTCGCCGCGTTCGTGTGGCCCGCGCGGCGTATCTGGGCGATCCGGGCGGTGGAGCTGCTGATCGCGCTGATCCTGTCCAAGTTCGCGATCGTGGCCGTGCTGGCGCTGGGCGGCGCGGCGCTCACGCAGAGCGCCACCCACAGCGTCACCGGGCTGCTGGCCGGCGGAGTGCTGCTGGCCCTGTCGGCGTTCGCGCCCTGGGCGCTGTTTCGCCTGATCCCGTTCACCGAGTTGGCCAGCGGCGCCACCGCCGCCGTCAGGCAGAGTTCGCACGTCGTGTGGGAGCGCCTGGCGCGGGCGGACGTGGCCACCACCGACGCCGAGAGCTGGGCGGCCACCACCGCCCACATGCGCCGCTCCGCCCGCGGCGCACAGGGTTCCGAGGCGGAGTCTCCGCTGGCCGAGGAGGGCGCGGCGGGGGCGGTGGAGGGCCTGGAGGCCGCCTCCGACGCGCCCGCCTCCGGGTTCGGATCCCCCACCGACGCGTCCTCGGGCCCGCACCCCCCGCCCGGCCGGGACGATCCACCCGCCTCCGGGGAGGAGGCGGTGCTCCTGGCGGACCAAGCCGGTCACTCCGGCGCCGGTGCGGTCGGCGCCGCGGATGGTGCGGTCGGCTCCGCGGGTGGTGCGGTCGGCTCCGTGAGCGGTGCCGGCGGCGCCGCGGGCGGGGCGGGCGGCTCCGTGAGCGGTGCCGGCGGCGCCGCGGGCGGGGCGGGCGGGGCGGGCGGCGCTGTGGACTACGCCGGCGGGCCTTCGGACGGGGACCCCGCCGCCGCGGGCGCACAGGCTCCGCTGGCCGACGCGACAGCCGCCGGGGCCACCGCGAGACCGGCTGGCGAGCCGCTTCCGCGCCTGTGGCGCGGGCAGCCGGTTCTTGACCTCGAGGCGATCTGCGCCGCGCCGGCCGCCGGGCAGGAGCCGCCCGGCCACACGGCCGACCTGCCCGATCCCACCCCGGCCGAGCCGGCCGACCTCTCGCCGCCGCCCTCGGCCGCGCCGGCCGCCCCCGCGCCGCCGCCCCCGGCCGAGCCCCCCGCCCGCTCGCCGGCACCCCCACCCCAGGAGCCGAGATGAGCGAGCGCCTCAGCTACAGGTTCGGTCCGCTCGAGCGCCGGGGGCTGCTCGGCCCCGTCCGCACCGGGCAGGCGACCACGCTCGGCGCCGGGCTGGTGCTGGCGGTGGTGATACTCGACCAGGTTCCGAGCGCGAGCGGAGCGGTGGCGGCCACGCTCCTCCTCGGGCTGGCGGTGGCGCTCGCCGTCGCCCCGGTGGGCCGGCGCACGGCGGTCGAGTGGGTGCCGGTCGTACTCGCCCACGCCCTGCGGCGGCTCGCCGGCCGGCATCGCTTCACCTCGGGCGCGCCCGGGACGGGATCGCTGGCCGTGGTGTCCCGGACCGGCCATCCTCAGCTGCGCGCGCCCAGCCCGGATCCGCCGCCACCCCTGCAGGACGTACGGATTCTCAGCGCACCCTACGGCGATCACCGCCTGGGGGTGCTGGCCTCGCAGCGCGGGCGGCGGCTGATCGCCGTGCTGGCCTGCCGCGTGCTCGGCTTCACGCTGCTGGACGCCGAGGCCCAGGAGCGGCGTCTGGCCCGGTGGGGGCTGGTGCTCTCCGGCGCCGCCGGCTCGGCGCTGCGCCGGCTGCAGTGGGTGGAGCGCACGGCCCCCGCGCAGGGGGATGAGCTCGCCCGCTGGCTGGCCGCCGAACGCGACCCGGCGATTCCCCTGCGCGGCACGGCGATGATCGACTCCTACCTGGAGCTGATCGGCGCCAGCGCGCGCGTGAGCCAGGAGCACGAGATCCTGCTCGCGATTGAGATCGACGCGCGGCGGGTGCGCGCACGGGGCGCCGAGGAGGCCCTGCGGGCGCTGGTCGAGGCCTCGGAGAGGGTGGCGCAGGGGCTGGAGGCAGCGGAGATCAAGGTGCTGGGCGCGCTCACGCCCGAGCAGCTGGCCCGGGCGCTGCGCACCGCGTACGACCCCTACGCCCGCAGCGAGCTGGCGGCGCTGGAGACCGCCGACCCCGCCCGCGAGGGCCTCGACGAGGCGGGCGCCTGGCCGGTGGGCGCCCAGGAGGCCTGGGATCACTACCGCACCGACGGCGCGCTCCACGCCACCTTCTGGATCGGCGGCTGGCCGCGCGTGGACGTCTCCCCGATGTTCATGGACGCGCTGCTCGGCCGCTCGAGCATCGTGCGCACGGTGGCCGTCACCTTCGAGCCCATTCCGCCCGAGCGCTCGACCCGCGAGGTCGAGGCGGCGATCACCCGCGACCGGGCGGACCGCGAGCTCAGGCGACGCTTCGGCCAGTCCGAAACGGCCCGCCAGCGCCAGGCCGAGGAGGCCACCCTGCGACGGGAGGCCGAGCTCGCCGCCGGCCATGCCGAGGTGCGCCTGGCCGGGTTTGTCACCGTCACCGGTCGCGACCTTGACGAGCTGCGCCACGCCTGTGCCGAGGTCCACGAGCACGCCGCACGAGCTCGCCTGGAGCTGCACCGCCTCTACGGCCAGCAGGCGGCCGCCTTCAGCTTCACCCTGCCCCTGTGCCGAGGGCTGCGATGAGCGCCGCGCTCGGCTTCTTCACCTACCTGTGGCACTACCTGATCGCCCGGCTGCTCTACGACCAGCTGCTCTCCCCGCTCCTGCGCGGCCGGCCCCTCGCGCTGCTGCTCGCCTGCGCGCTGCTGCTCACCGGCGCAATGGTCCGCTGGGCGGTCGGGGCGGCTCGCCGGAGGCGACCATGAGCCTGCGCGGGGTGGAGCGGCCCGGGCACCGGAACACGACCCGGCACGCGCAGGCGATCTACCCGTTCATGGCGCCGGGCGGGCTCGGAGGGCGCGGCGTGTTCATCGGCCGCGACTCCAGCGGCGGTGCCTTCTGCTACGACCCCTGGGTCCTCTACGGCGACGGGCTGCTCGACGACCCCAACGTGATCGTCCTGGGCAAGCTCGGGCAGGGCAAGAGCTCGCTGGTCAAGACGCTCCTGTGGCGGATGCTGCTGTTCGGGCGCCGGGCCTTCGTGCTCGACATCAAGCGCGAATACGGGCCGCTCTGTCGGGCGGTCGGAGTGCGGCCGATCTCGCTGGTGCCGGGCGCCGGCGTGCGCCTCAACCCGCTGGCCTCGCGGCCGGAGGAGCACGCCCAGCTTGACCTCCTGCGGGCTGTGAGCGTCACGGCGATCGGCGCGCCGCTCACGCAGATCGAGAGCGGCGCGCTGCGCGAGGCGCTGCGGGCGGTGCGCGAGAGCGGCGTGCGCGAGCCCACCCTGCCGGACATCGCCCGCGCCCTGTTCGATCCCACCACCGCGATGGCCGAACGCCTGCGCACCACTCCCGGCCGCCTCGCGGCCGACGCGCGCCGCGCCGCCCTCGCCCTCCAGGATTTGTGCGAGGGCCCGCTGCGGGGGATGTTCGACGGCCCCACCACGGCCGGTCTGGAGCTGGACGCCCGCCTGGTCGTGCTCGACCTCCACGCCGTGCGCGACTCGCCGGCGGTCGGCATCCTGATGGCCTGCGCCACCGCCTGGATGAGCGCGCTGCTGGCCCGGATGGCCGAGCGCCCGGGCCGCGAGCGGCTGATCAACGTGGCCGACGAGTCGTGGAAGATCGTCCAGCACACGGGCCTGGGCGAGTGGTTTCAGTCCAACTTCAAGCTGGCGCGCCAGTTCGGGGTGATGAACCTGGTCGTCCTGCACAAGCTGGCCGACCTGCAGGCCGCCGGCGACGCCGGCTCGCGCGCGGCGCGGATCGCCGAGGGGCTGGTGGCCGACGCCTCCACGCGCGTCATCTATCACCAGGACGAGAGCCAGATCGAGCTCACCAGGCGGCTGCTCGGCCTCTCCCACAACGAGGCCAGGCTGATCGCCATGCTCTCGCCCGGCCAGGCGCTGTGGCGGGTGGCCGACCGCGCGTTTGTCGTCCAGCACTACCGCTCCGCACTCGAGGCGCGGCTGACCAACACCGACACCGGCATGCGCCTGAGCGCCGATGAGGTGCCGCGACGATGACGCCGGCGATGTCGAGGACCGGCGCGGACGCGGCGCTTAGGGCCCTGGTGTACGAGCTGCTGGACGCCCACCTTGACACGATCGAGCTGGCCCAGCGCGCCGACGGCGGCCGGATGCCGCCCCTCCTGCGAGCTGGCGGGTACGAGCTGGCCTGGCGCGCCCATCTGGACTATCTGCGCGCGCTCGAGCGCACCGGGCGGGCGCTGCTGGCCGTCGCCGCGCCACCACCGCTGGCGCCTCCTCCCGCCGCTGTCGCCTCCGCCACGCCCCGCACCCCTCCCACCCCTGCCATCTCCACCCGCACCCCTGCCACCTCCACCCGCACCCCTGCCACCTCCACCCGCGCTCCCGCTCCCGTCCCCTCCGCCACGCCCCGCACCCGCCCGGCCCCCGGCGGCACCCCCCATGCGTGAGCGACCCGCGCCGGTCTCCGACGCCGCCGTTCTCATCGGGATCGTGCTGGCCCTCGCCGTCTGCGGGTTGGTGTGGCTGTGGGGTGGCCTGGCGGGAGCGCTGTTCGGCCGGGGCTGGACCTCATCGGCGCTCCCGGAGCTGCTCGAGGTGCTGGTCCGGCTTCCCACCCACCTCGGGCATCCGGCCGCCGCCTGGCCCGCTGCGGCGCGTCCCCGCCTGCCCGGCACCCTCGCGCTCTACCTCACGCTCCTGGCGCTGCTGACGACGGCGGTTGCCATCCTGCGCTCGGCGCTGCGCCTGACCGGGGCGCTCGGCCGCGGGAACGGCGCAGGCGCCCGCTGGGCGGGCGCCTGCGAGCTGCGCACGCTCCGCCGCGGCGGCGACCGGCGGGTGCGTCGACCCGGCCGCCGGGCCGAGCGCTCCTCCGCGACCACCTGCCGGCTGGTGCTGGGGCGCCATCGGGGCCGCCGCCTGTATGCCGAGGAGCGCCACGCGCTGGTCGCGTTCGGCCCGCCGCAGTCAGGAAAGTCGGCTGGGCTGGCCGTCCCGGCGCTGCTCGAGTGGGAGGGCCCGGCGGTCGCCTCCTCGATCAAGACCGACCTTCTGGGAGTCACGGCCCGGCGGCGCTCCCGGCTGGGGCCGGTGTTCGTGTTCGACCCCTTCGGACTGTCCGGCCAACCCACGCACACGTGGTCGCCGCTGCGTGCCGCACGCACCTGGGACGGGGCGCTCGAGGTCGCCTGGCGGCTGGCCGCGGCCGGCGAGGTGGATCAGCGCGGGGTGGAGGGAGGCGACTTCTGGGCGCTGGCGGCCGAGCAGCGGCTGGCGCCGCTGCTGTATGCCGCCGCCCGCAGCGGCGGCGGGATCCCCGAGCTGATGCGCTGGGCCCACGGCCAGGGCGGACGGGAGCTGGACGCGGCCCTGGCCCGCGTGACCGGCGAGGCCCGCGACGAGACCGAGCTGGCCGATGCCCACGCCGCCTACGACGCCGTGCGCGCGTTCGAGGCCCAGGCCGAGCGCACCCGCAGCTCGATCGAGGCCACCGTCCAGACGCTGCTGCGCGCCTACCGCTTCGCGCGGGTCGGCGCCTCGGCCCGCGGCTGCCAGATCACCCCCGAGCGCCTGCTCGAGCAGCCCGCCACCCTGTACCTGATCGGCGACGCCAAGGCGTCCCGGCTGCTCAGGCCGATCTTCCTCGCCCTGCTGGGGGAGATCGTCGACCGCGCCTACGAGCGGGCGACGCTGGCCGGCGGCCGCCTCAGGCTGCCGCTGCTGCTGTGCCTGGATGAGGCGGGCAACGTCGCCCCGCTGCCCCACCTGGGCGAGATCGCCTCCACCGCGCCCAGCCACAACATCCAGCTGGTCTCGATCTTCCACGACCTGGCCCAGGCCCGCAGCCGCTACGGCCGCCAGGCGGAGACCGTGATCAACAGCCACCGGGCACGGATGCTGCTGCCCGGCGTGGCCGACCTGGACACGCTGCGCTACTTCAGCGGCCTGCTGGGGGAGGAGGAGGCGCGCGAGGTGACGCGGACCACCGGCAGCGGCGGCAGCAGCCGCTCGACCGGCCGCCGGCGGCGGCCGCTGATGGCGGCCGAGGCGCTCAGACAGCTCCCGGAGCATCACGCGCTGCTCGTCTACGGGCGGCTGGCGCCCCTGCGGCTGCGCCTGCGCCTGTGGTTCGCCGACCGCCGGCTTCGCCGGCTGGCCGAGGCGTGAACGCCATGGTCGCCGCCCAGGCTCGACTCGCCCGCGCGACGGCCAGGTCGCGGTCGCGCACGACCACCGCCCCGCGCCGATGAGCTGGCCTGCCTGCGACGACGAACGCTCAGACCGGGACCCGAGCCCCGGCGGGGACCAGAATCCCGGCGGGGACCCGTTCCCCGCCGAGGAGCTGCCCCCGCCGCCCCGGCCGCTCAGCTGGCGGGGGCTCCACCCCAGTGAGCGCTGGCTGTGGTTCGAGCAGCTGTGGGACGAGGTGTGCATGCTGGGCGAGCGCTACCGGCTGGCGCTCCGCTCGGGTTGGTGGGAGGACGAGGTTCAGCTCGAGGCGTTGGCCGCGCTCGCCGCCTGGGTGGACCGCTACGACTCCGGAGAATGGGACGACCCGCAGGGGAAGCTGGCGCTGCTGCACGACCTCGGGCGGGTCGGCGCGCTGCTCAGAGACGGCGCCGACCCCTTCCAGCCCGAGCGCGACCGCCCGCGCTACCTCCACCACCTGATCGCCCTCGGCTGCCGGCCGCCCGCGGGTGCGAGATGATGCCGCCACCGCCCACCCCAGCAAGGAGACCGCCCCATGGCCCTGATCCGCCAGAACGAGCGCCGCACCCGTCACCGCCCGCCCGGCAGCGCAGCCCCCCGACGCGGGCCTCAGCCCGAGCTGCCCACCCACCAGCTGCCCGAGCGCGGGCTCGGCGGCGAGGCGGCCCACGAGCTGATCAGCTCCGAGCTGCTGCTGGACGGCCAGGCGCGGCTCAACCTCGCCACCTTCGTCACCACCTGGATGCCGACCCGCGCCGCCCATCTGATGGCCCAGACGGCGGACAAGAACATGATCGACAAGGACGAGTACCCCCAGACGGCCGAGATCGAGTCGCGCTGCGTGAACATCCTGGCCGACCTGTGGCACGCCAGCGAGGAGGAGAACGCCACCGGCACCTCCACCACCGGCTCCAGCGAGGCGTGCATGCTGGCGGGGATGGCGCTCAAGTGGCGCTGGCGCCAGCGGATGCGCGAGGCCGGCCGCCCCACCGATCGCCCCAACCTGGTGATGGGCGCCAACGTCCAGGTGTGCTGGGAGAAGTTCTGCCGCTACTGGGACGTGGAGCCGCGCCAGGTCCCGGTCGAGCCCGGCCGCTACCACCTCGGCGCCGAGGAGGCGGCCGAGCGCTGCGATGAGAACACGATCGGGGTGGTGGCGATCCTGGGCTCGACGTTCGACGGCAGCTACGAACCGGTGGCGGACATCGCCGCCGCGCTGGACCGCCTCCAGGACGAGCGGGGACTCGACATCCCGATCCACGTGGATGCCGCCTCGGGCGGATTCGTCGCCCCGTTTCTGCAGCCGGAGCTCGTATGGGACTTCCGCATCCCGCGCGTGCAGTCGATCAACGCCTCCGGGCACAAGTACGGCCTCGTCTACCCCGGGGTCGGCTGGGCGATCTGGCGCGATCACCACGCCCTGCCCCGCGAGCTGGTGTTCAACGTCAACTACCTGGGCGGCAACATGCCCACCTTCGCGCTCAACTTCTCGCGTCCGGGCAGCGAGGTGATCGCCCAGTACTACATGCTGAGCAGCCTGGGTCGGGAGGGGTACCGCCGGGTGATCCAGGGCGCCCAGGACGTGGCCGTGCAGCTGTCCTCGGCGATCGCCGCGCTGGGCCCCTACGAGCTGCTGTCGGAGGGGCGCGAGCTGCCGGTGTTCGCCTTCCGCCTGGCCGAGGGGGTGGAGAACTACACCGTCTTCGACGTCTCCGACCGCCTGCGTCAGAGCGGCTGGCTGGTGCCGGCCTACACCTTCCCCAAGAACCTCGAGGAGCTGGCCGTGCTGCGGATCGTGGTGCGCTCGGGGATGACCGCGGAGATGGCCGACTGGCTGATCGAGCACCTGCGCCGGGAGACGGAGTTCCTGCAGTCGCTCGACCGCCCGCTGCCCGGCGAGGCCCGGCAGGCGTTCGCCCACACCTGATCGCCGGCCCGCCCGTGGTCAACCACACCTGATCGCCGGCCCGCCCGTGGGCAACCACACCTGATCGCCGGGCCGCCGGCGGGCAACTGCACCTGATCGCCGAGTCGCCCGTGGGCAACCGCACCTGATCGCCGGACCGCCGGCGAGCGCCTCAGATCAGCGCGGCCAGCCGGCGACCGGCCGCCGCCAGGGCGCGGGGGGTTCCGGCCTCCAGGATCGCCTGCAGGTCGAGGACGCGGGCGCCGAAGGCGTCCAGCTCGCGCCTGCCGACGATCGCGTGGCACGGCACCCCGGCCTGGCGGGCCCGGGTGGCCACCTCGGAGATCACCTTGCCGGCCAGGCTCTGCAGATCCAGCCGCCCCTCGCCGGTGACCACCGCCCGGGCGGCGCGCATCCGGCGGTCGAACTCGAGCAGATCAAGCACGAAGCCCGACCCGGAGACCAGCTCGGCGCCCAGCTGGGCCCACAGCCCGCCGGCCAGACCGCCGGCGGCGCCGGTCATCGCCACCCCCCGCGGGTCCCGGCGGTAGCGGCGGGCGAGGGCCTGCAGTCGGGCGCTCAGGCGCCTGACCTGCTCGGGCGATGCTCCCTTCTGCGGGCCGTAGACGTGCGCCGCCTGCTCGAACGGCGTGCGCACGTCGCACAGCACGATCAGCCGGGCCCCCCGCAGCCCGCCTCCCCGCTCGATCACCTCGATCGCCCCCCGGCCGCCATCGGTCGTCGCACTGCCGCCGACGCCCACGTAGATCAGCTCGGCCCCGGCCGCCACCGCGGCCAGGATCAGCTCGCCGGTGCCGGCCGTGCTGGCGCGGAGCGGATCGCGCTCGTCGGGCGCGACCAGCCCCAGTCCGCTGGCCGCCGCCATCTCCACCACCGCCACCCGGCGCCCGTCCGGCGCGCGGCCCAGCCCGAACTCGGCCTGGACGGCGCGGCCCAGCGGGTCGCTCACGCGGACGCCCACCAGCTCCGCCTGAAGCGCCGGCGCCAGCACCTGCAGGGTCCCCTCGCCTCCGTCGGCCACCGGGCACAGCTCGACGGGGCGCCCGCCCCGGCGCAGCCCGCGGCCGATCGCCTCGGCCACGCTGACCGCCGACAGCGTTCCCTTGAACGAGTCGGGCGCGACCAGCACCGTGGTGGGGATCGGGGCCATCGCCGGCGCCGCCTACGCCTGCAGCTGCTCCAGCCGGGCCTCGCGCGGCGGCTTGTCCTCACGCCAGCGCAGGATCCGCGTGCCGTGGCGGATGCGCCCGCCGCTGGCGTGGTCGAAGCGCACCTCGACCACCAGCTCGGGGCGCAGCTCGACCCACTCGAGCTCTCGCTCGCTCTTCCACCGGCTGGGGTCGCCGCGGCCGCGCCGGCCGGTCTCATACGGCGCCAGCCTGTCCACCAGCGCGCGCTTCTCGGCCGCCCGCAGCCCGGAGGAGTGGCCGACCGGGTGCAGCCGCCCGGCCTCGTCGTAGAGGCCGAGGATCAGCGAGCCCACCGTCCCCGGCTCCTTGCCGGGCCGGTAGCCCATCACCACGGCGTCGATCGTCCGCACCCGCTTGACCTTGACCATGCCCGCCCGCTCGCCCCGCCGGTAGGGCGCCTCGAGGTCCTTGGCCACCACCCCCTCGCCGCTGCGCAGCCACGGCTCGGCCCGGCTCCGCTCCCGGGTGAGCGGGGTGATCCGCACCGAGCCACCGTCGTTCCCGGGCCCGGCGGGGTGACCGTGGGCGGCGCCCGGCTCGCCCTCCGCGCCACCCAGGTGGCGCTCCAGCGCCTGCCGGCGCTCGGCGAAGCGCCGCTCCAGCCACGACTCCTCCCCCAGCGCCAGCAGATCAAAGGCCACATAGCGCGCCGGCGTGCGCTCGGCCAGCAGCGCGATCCGCGACTGGGCGGGGTGGATGCGCTGCTGCAGGGCGTCGAAGTCCTGCCCGCCGTCGGGGGCATCGATCACGATCTCGCCGTCGAGCACGTAGGCGCCGGGGGCGAAGCGCAGCTCGGGGAAGTAGCGGGCCAGCGGGCGCCCGCCCCGGGACTGGATCACCACGCTCTCCCCGTCCACGAACACGATCGCGCGAAAGCCGTCGTACTTGGGCTCATAGGCCCACCGCTCCCCCGCCGGCAGCTCGGCGCCGGCGCGGGCGAGCTGCGGCTCGAGCGGGGGGCTCAGGGCAAGCGCCATGGCGCTCGATGCTAGGCGATCGCGCCCCCGGCGAAGCCGCCCCAC
>Ga0209061_1002899_pt1 | contig 20113 bp, 17 predicted proteins | sample Coa_R1_10_FD_187157 | JGI IMG/M metagenome (GOLD analysis project Ga0209061, IMG submission 187157) | Surface soil microbial communities from Centralia Pennsylvania, which are recovering from an underground coalmine fire - Coalmine... | ecosystem: Environmental > Terrestrial > Soil >...
ACCGCACCGCCTTCGTGCACCCGGACGCCGTCGTCATCGGCCGGGTGCGGATCGGCGCGGAGGCGTCGGTGTGGCCGTGCGCCGTGCTGCGCGGCGACCACGGCGCGATCGAGATCGGCGCCAGGACGTCGGTGCAGGACGGCACCGTGGTGCACGCCACGCACGACTGGCCGACCGTGATCGGCGCGGACTGCGTGATCGGGCACAACGCGCACCTGGAAGGCTGCGTGGTGGCGGACCGGTGCCTGATCGGCTCGGGCTCGGTCACGCTGAACCGGGCCCGGGTGGGCGCCGGCGCCATCGTCGCGGCCGCCGCCCTGGTCCCGGAGGGCTTCGAGGTGCCGCCGGGCTCCCTGGTGGCCGGCGTGCCCGCGACGGTCAGGAAGACCGGCGTGCCCGGCGACCTGGCCGAGCGCGCGGTGAAGACCTACCTCGAGTCGGCGCGCAGCCACCGGCTCGGCCTGCGCCGCGTGGACGGCGGCAGATGACCTGCCCGCGTGCCCGGCGGCGCGGCGGGAAGACCGGGAAAGCCTGGCAGAAACTAGCCGCCGGGCGCGCGCGTTGTTGTATTGATACCCGCACGTCATGCACAGGATAAGGCGCCGTGGACGTAGACCTGGACCTGGCATACGGCACCGCGCTCGCGGCCGCCGTGCTGCTCGGCACCGGCTTCGTGCTCCAGCAGTACGCCGCCGAGCGGGAGCCGCAGTCCCGGTTCCTCCGCCCGGGCATCCTGGCCGACCTGCTCCGCAAGCCGCGATGGCTGCTGGGCATCGCGTGCATGATCGGCGGCTACGTCCTGTCCGCCTGGTCGCTCGGGCACCTCGAGCTGTCGCTGGTGGAGCCGCTGCTGACCACGTACCTGGTGTTCGCGCTGGTGCTCGCGATCCCGATGTCCCGGCAGCGCGTCGGGTGGACCGAGGTGACCGGCGCGCTCATCCTGGTCGCCGGGGTCACGCTGGTGTCGGTGTCCCGGTCCACCACCCCCGTCGGCGGCGAGCTGGCGTTCGGCTCGCCGTCGAACTGGTGGACCGCCGCGGTGATCGCGGGGCTGGCGCTCATCGTGGTCCGGGCCGGAAGCCGCAGCCGCAACGAGGCCCGCGCCACCCTGATCGGCGTGGGCGCCGGCCTGATCTTCGGCATCCAGGACGCGCTGACCAGGCAGACGCTGGAGATCCTGCTGGGGAACTCGCCCAGCGTGCTGTTCAGCAACTGGGCGCTGTATGCCCTGGTCGGCGCCGGGATCCTCGGCCTGTGGCTGATGCAGAACGCGTTCAGCGCCGGCCCACTGCGCGCCTCGCTGCCCGCCATCGCCGCGGGCGAGCCGGTGGCCGGCATCGCGCTGGGCATCCTGGTGTTCGGCGACCGGGTCAACATCGACCCGGGCATACTCGCCGTCGAGGCGACCGGGCTGGCCGCGCTGATCGTCGGCGTGATCGCGGTGGCGCGCTCGTCGGCGTTCGGCGGGCTGCGCCGGATCACCGGCGTGATGAGGCCCGGCCAGGATCACGCGGCCGATCACGCGGTGCCGGCCGGCCAGGACCGGACGGGCCAGCAGGCCGCAACCGGCGCGCATCCCCCCGCCGCGCCGCCCCGGGCGCAGCTGCGGCCGTCGCTGACACGGCCGCTCGAGCCGTCCCCGGACGGCGGGTCCGCTGTCCCGTCCCCGGGCGGCGGGTCCGCTGCCCCGTCCCCGGGCGGCGGGTCCGCCGCCCCGTCCCCGGACGGCGCCTCCCGGACCGCGTCCCAGGGCGGCCGGGCCGCCCGTGTCCGGCGGGTTCACCGCCCGGCGCCGGGCTCCGAGGGCGGCTGAGCCGGCCCGACGCCGGCGACGTCACCGATCCCGCCCCGGGCAGGTCGCCCCCAACCCTTCAGCGCCCTGGGCCCGCCCGCGGCCGCGCCGCGGCCCAGGATCCGGTCCAGCGTCGTGCTGACGCTTTCCTCGGTGACCACCAGCCGCCGGATGACCACGATCAAGGTGGGCAGCGCCCAGAAGTCGCCGCACACCCACAGGATCGCCGCCCCGATCTGCTGGTCGGCGAACGGGGGCAGCGTGACCCCGGGCACGTGGTCGTACACCGAGTACACCGAGCCGGACGCGAACAGGCTCAGCGTCATCGCGATGCCGATCATGACGACGTTGGTCACCAGCAGCGCGCCTGCCCGCGACACCAGCGGCATCGTGCGGCGCAGCGGCGGCGAGGGGATGAACTGCAGCCAGAACAGCACCCCGGCGGCGAAGAAGCTGCCGTGCATCAGCCAGATGTGCACCGCCTGGTTGTCCTGCGCCAGGTCGAACGGCGCGGGGAGGTGCCAGACGACCATGACGGCGTTGAAGACCGCCACCGATACCCACGGCCGCAGCAGGAACGCGCCGAGCGCGCGCAGCGGCCGCGACCAGCCGCCGGCCAGCACGCCGCGGGTGACCCGCTGCCCGGACCGGCCGGGCAGCGCGTCCAGCAGCGGCTGCCACGGCGCGCCGGCCACGATCAGCGTCGGCGCCGCGAACATCAGCAGCAGGTGCTGGATCATGTGCACGGCAAAGTAATCGTCGGCCCAGTAGTCGATCGGCGACTCCACCGAGAGCAGCAGCACCGCCAGCCCGGCGTAGAACGACAGCGACCGCAGCCGCCGTTGCCTGGTCCGCTCCGGCCTGGACCGGCGGGCCAGCCGCCACAGCCCGGCCTCGTGCCAGGCGGCGACGGCCAGGGCGAGGATCAGGAACGGGTCGAACGACCAGTGCCCGGTCAGGTAGCTCATGGCCGCCCTACCTGCAGCAGCGCCGGGCCGCCCGCCCGCTGCGTCCCGCCGCTGCCCGCGGCAACCCCGGCCACACCCCGCCGTACCCAGCTTCCCGCCATCATCGGCGTGTCAGTTGACCCGAACGAAACGACCCTCGCCGCCGCCGGCCCGCTCGTTACAGAGTAATCGGTCTCCCGGCGCCGCGGACCCGGCGGGCGGCAACATGATGAAGTTGTCATGGCCCGGCCGGCACCCGGTGGTCACCGGGGCGCTACCCGGTAGTGGTAGCCGTGGTGGTCGGTGAAGCCCAGTCTGCGGTACAGCGCTCTGGCGGCGACGTTGCCGTCTTCCACCTGCAGGTACAGCCCGCCCGCGCCGCGCTCGCCGCCGGCTCGCTAGCCCGGCGGCTGGGTGGGCGCCGGCCTCCAGTCCCCAACCACCGCCGGCAAACCTCGCGGCTGGGGGGAATATCCCGGCCCGGCCTCCGGTTGCAGACGATGTAACACTGCCTGCAGTGCAAGTTTATACCGGGTTAATGTTTTTCGGAGTGCATGATGACGGCTGCTGGCACGACCCCGCCGCGATCGCCCTCCTCGCTGCGCGAGCGCAAGAAGCTGGCCACCCGCCGGGCGCTGCGCCAGGTGGCGCTCGACCTGATCGCCGAGCGCGGCTTCGCGCACGTCACCGTGGAGGACATCGCGGCGGCCGCGGAGGTGTCGCCGCGCACGTTCTTCAACTACTTCCCGTCCAAGGAGGCCGCGCTGTTCGGCACGGACCCGGACGACGCGGCGGCGCTGCGCGAGCGAGTCGCCCGCGGCGCGCCCGGCCAGCCGGTCCTGGATGCGCTGCGCACGGTCGTGGCCGGCGGCGTCAGCGCGAGGGCCGCCGAGCTGGCCGAGCTTGGCGGCGACCCGGCGGAGTGGCTGCGCCGGATGAAGGAGCTCCGCGCCGACCCGCAGCTGCGCGCGGCCCAGGCGGCGCAGATGGCGAAGCTGGAGCGGGCGCTCGTCGAGGGGATCGCCGAGCGGCTCGGCGCCGATCCGGAGCGCGATCCCTACCCGGGGCTGCTCGCCGCCGTGGCGGCCGGGGTGTTCCGCTCCAGCATGAGCTTCTGGGCCGCTTCCGGCGGCACCGTCCCGCCCGGCCGGCTCGCCGACCTGGCGTTCCGGGCGCTCGCGGACGGGCTGCCTGAGCGCTGCGCCCTGCGCGACGTCGCCGCGCACGACAGCAGGAAGGACGACCGCTGATGGCCCCGGCAACCCCCGCACCCCGGCCGCCCGCGGTCGGCATCGAAGCCGACGGCGCCCAGCCCGGGCTCGGCCGCCGGCGCATCCTGCTCGTCATCGGCGCGCTCATGCTGGGCATGCTGCTCGCCGCGCTCGACCAGACGATCGTGGCCACGGCGCTGCCGACGATCGTCGGAGACCTGGGGGGCGGCTCGCACATCGCGTGGGTGATCACCGCCTACCTGCTGGCCACCACGGTGTCCACCCCGCTGTGGGGCAAGCTCGGCGACCAGTACGGCCGCAAGGTCTTCTTCCAGGCCTCGATCGTCATCTTCGTGGCCGGGTCGGTCCTGTCCGGCATCAGCACCTCGATGATCGAGCTGATCGCGTTCCGCGCGGTGCAGGGCCTGGGCAGCGGCGGGCTGATGGTCGGCGCGCAGGCGATCGTCGGCGACATCGTCTCGCCCCGGGACCGCGGCCGCTACGTCGGCCTGTTCGGCGCCGTCTTCGGCGTCGCCAGCGTCATCGGCCCGCTGGCCGGCGGCGCGATCACGGAGAGCCTGTCCTGGCGGTGGATCTTCTACATCAACGTGCCGATCGGCGTCGTGGCGCTGGCCGTGGTGGCCGGCCAGGTGCCGGGCCGGCTGCGCCGGGTGCGCCACGCGATCGACTACCTCGGCACCGTCGTGCTGTCCCTGGCCGCCACGTCGCTGATCCTGCTGACCAGCCTCGGCGGCACCACCTATCCCTGGCGGTCCACGCCGATCTACCTGCTGGCCGTGGCCGGCCTCGTGCTGACCGGCGTGTTCGTGCTGGTCGAGCGCCGGGCGGCCGAGCCGATCCTGCCGCTGCACCTGTTCCGCACGCGCGTCTTCTCCGTCACCAGCCTGGCCGGCTTCATCGTCGGCTTCGCGATGTTCGGCGCGATCACCTACCTGCCGGCGTTCTTCCAGGTCGTGAAGGGCATCTCGCCGGCGGTCTCCGGGGTGTACCTGCTGCCGCTGATGGCCGGCCTGCTCGCGGTCTCGATCGGGTCCGGCCAGCTCATCTCCAGGACCGGCAGGTACCGGTTCTGGCCGATCGCCGGCACGGCGGTGATGACCCTGGGCATGTTCCTGCTGCACCTGATGGGCGCGGGCTCGTCGACGTTCGAGGACGCGGCCTACATGCTCGTGCTCGGCATGGGCATCGGCGGCGTGATGCAGGTGCTGGTCATCATCGTGCAGAACGGCGTGCCGCACGGCGAACTGGGCGTCGCCACCTCCGGCGCCACGTTCTTCCGGTCGATCGGCGGGTCGTTCGGCACCGCGATCTTCGGCGCGGTCTTCTCCAACGTGCTGGCCGGCAACCTGGCCAGCCACCTGCACGGGCTCGCGCTGCCGTCCGGCTTCAGCAGCTCGGACGCCACCCCGGCGCTGCTGAGCCACCTGCCGGCCGCGGTGCACCACGGCTTCGTGGCCGGCTACGCCGCCTCGATCCAGACCGTGTTCCTCGTCGCGGTGCCCATCGCGGCGCTTGCCTTCCTGGCCACCTGGCTGATCCCGCAGGTGGAACTCCGGCAGTGGCCGGCAGGCGGCGGGTCGGGCCCGGCGGCGCCCGCCCGGGCTCCGGTGACCGGCGAGGCCCTGGACCCGCAGCAGGCCGCGCCCGCCGGTCCCTGACGATTCACCGCGCCGGCGTGACCCGCGCGGCTATCGTTGGTCGCCCTGCTCGCCGCGCTGGCCGATCAGCGTGCTCAGCATGTCGGCGATCTGCCGCAGGCCCGCGGCGGTGGCGTCGAGCCTGCCGCGCATCCCGCGTGTCCTGCTCCCGGAACTCCCGGGTCTCCCCGCGGATCTCCGCCACGTCCCGGTCCGCGCCGGCGGCGAGCACCCGGGCGGCGTCAGCTCCGCCGGCGGGCGGGGGAGAGGCCCCAGGCCGCGGCGGCGAACACCGTCATCATGAACAGGACGAACGTGATGGCGTGCACGGCCGTGCAGTACTCGCAGATGCTGCCGATCTGGAACAGCTCGGCGTAGATCAGGTACAGCACGAAGCCCATGCCCACGACCATCGCGGCCAGCCGCAGCCGGGCGACCTCGCGCCGCTGCATCCGCCATGCCCACGGGGTCATGATCGCGACGGCGAACACGTAGAACACCAGGCCCAGGATCGCGACCGGGATGACCCCGAACACCATGGACTGCGGGCTGGTGATCACCTTGGTGCAGTCGACGGTGCCGGTCCCGGTGCAGCCGGCCAGGTGCGACCCGTTGAAGTGCGCGTACGTCTCATACGCGGACACGCCGAGGCCCGCCACGGCCAGCGCGAACGTGGTGAACTGGAACCAGGGCGCCGGGCCCTGCCTCGCCGCCGCGGCGTCGGCCGCATCCTCGGCGGCCACCCGCCACCGCCGGCCGCCCCGCGTGGCGGCGTCGGTCCTGCTCGCATCCTGCCGCGCCTGCGCGCCGTTGCCGCGCGGACCCCGGTCCCTTGCGGTGCCGCCGCTGCGTCCCGCGGCTGCGGTCCGGCCGGTGCCGGACGCCCGGGAGTCGCCGGAACGGGCTCTGGACCGCGTGTTGCGGGCGCGGACCGACTTCGAGGCTGTCATCCGAGCTTCGCCTCCAGGGCCTTGATGGCCGGGGTGCACGCGCTGGCGGGCTGGTTGCCGGTGAGCTTGCAGATGGCGGCGGTCAGGTAGTTCGCCGTGCCGAGCGCGCCCTGGGCGATCGTGCTGGACGGGTTACGCAGCGCCGCGGCAACCTGGGTCCAGCTCATGCCCTGCAGGTCCTGCGGCCCGTACGGATTGGGATTCCCCACCCCGACGTACTTGCCGCCGATGTCGAGGAAGGGTATCGACTGGTTGGGGTCGTACTTGGTCAGCAGCGACTGCTGGGCCGACGTCGGCGTCTGCAGCGGCACGTAGTTGACGCTGGTGTTGGTGGTATTGCCGATGCGATAGTTCTTCGTCTCCTCGACCGAGACGAAGGTCAGGTACTTGCTGGTGTAGTGCGACCCGTAGAAGGTCCAGGTGGGCGTGTTCGGGTAGGCATCGGTGCTCGACGAGTGGATGGTGCTGAGGCCGGAGAAGGTGCCGAACCGGCTCAGCGCGATGATCATCGGCCAGCGCTGCGCCGCGCAGTACGGGCAGTACTCGGCGCCGATGTAGAGGAACTCGGGCTTGCCGCCGGACGTCAGCGCCGAGCCGCTGACGTCGGTGAAGAACGTTCCGCCGCCGCTGGGCGACGCCCCGATGCTGCCGCCGTTGCTGATGCTGCCGCCGCCCACCGCGTCCAGCGTGCTCGCGGGAATGGTGGTGACCTCGTTCACCAGCGTGCTCAGCGCCGCCCCGGCCGGGCCGTTGCTGGCCGCCTTCGGATGCGACGTCCCGGACCCGGAGGTGATCTTGACCAGGACGAACGCCAGCACGATCGCCACCACGACCAGGACGCTGCCCGACGCGATGAGGATGCGCCTGCGCCGCTCGGCGCGGCGTTCGGCCGCGCGCTGCGCGGCGATCCTCTCCCTGCGGGAGACGTCGCTCTTGGTTCTGCTTGCCTTGCCCATGCTCGCCCTGTCCAACCTCGTCATCCACCCGGCGGTCAGGCCGCTCGCCGGCCGGTCCAGGTCCCGTGCCCGCGCCAGCGCACGAGAATAATCCGTCGTCGGGTACCGCGCTCTATCGTAGGCGGTACGCGCTGCCGCCGCGCCCCGCACGGCCCGGCGGATCCCGGTCCGGCTCCGGTTCGCCGGCGCGGCGAGGCGGCTCCGAGAAGGGTACCGGCTGCGGACGGGTGGCCGGCCCCCACGGCAGGTAGTGAGGGGGGTACCGTGAGGGCCGGCGGCTCCGGGTCACGCCGGTGCCGGGGGTTCCCGGCGCGGCGCGAGGCCGCCGCCCGCCATGACCGGCGCGCCCGCGCCGGGCCGCCCGAGGCGCCGACGGCCGGCCGATGCTCGCAGGCCGCGTCCGCGCCGCCGGCCCGGCGTATTGAATCACTATTCGTCGGCGATCTTGATATGGTCTGGATTTTTTCTAGAGGACAGCCGCAGAACGCTGTAGCCTCGACAAAGATGTCCTCGCCCGGGTGGGGGCGTTGCAGGGGGAGGTCTCGCGAGCGGAGGGGTCATGTTGCGCGTCGGCGTGCTTGGCCCGGTCACGGCCTGGTGCGGCGGCCAGGAGCTTCCGGTAGGGCAGCCTCGGCAGCAGGCCGTGCTCGGCATCCTTGCCATGCGCGCGAACCGGGTGATCTCCCGCGGCGAGCTGGTCGACGGGGTATGGGGTCAGGACCCGCCGGCCACCGCGCAGGGCGGCATCTACACCTACGTGGCGGGCCTGCGCCGCGTGATCGAGCCGGACAGGTCGCTCCGCGGCCGCGGGCGGGTGCTGGTCTCGTCCGGCGGCGGTTACCTGCTGAACCTGCCGCCCGGCCAGCCGGACGCGGCCGCCTTCGAGCAGCACGTGACCCGGGCCAGGCGGCTGCGCCAGGGCGGCGACCTGCCGGGCGCGCTGGCGGCCCTGGACGCGGGCCTCGGCCTGTGGCGGGGGACCGCGTTCGCCGGGGTGCCGGGACCGTTCGCGGAGACCGAGCGGGCGCGGCTGGCCGAACTGCGTTCCGCCGCGGCGGAGGAGCGGGCGGACGTGCTGCTCGCGCTCGGCCACCATGAGGAGGCCGTGCCGGAGCTGACCGCCCTGGTGGCACAGCATCCGCTGCGCGAGCGCACCCGCGGGCTGCTGATGATCGGGCTGTACCGCTGCGGGCGGAAGGCCGAGGCGCTGCAGGTGTTCGGCGAGGGAAGGCGGCTGCTCGCCGACGAGCTCGGCATCGACCCCGGCGCGGAACTGTCCCGCATCCACCGCCAGGTGCTGACCATGGACGCCGCGCTCGACCCCGTTGTCCCGGGGGGGACGATCCCGTCCGGGCCCGCCCGGCTCGTGGCGGGCCCGCCCGTCCCCGCAAGCCCCCCCGGTCCCCCTGGCCCGGTGCCCGCGCAGCTCCCGCTGGACTGCCACGTCTTCTCCGGCCGTCGCCGGGAACTCCGCATGCTGCACGAGGCGCTGCCGGCCGCCCCGGCGCCGCCGGTGCGCATCGCCGTCATCTCCGGCACGGCCGGGGTGGGCAAGACCGCGCTGGCCGTCCGCTTCGGCCGGCAGGTGGCCGGGCGCTTTCCCGACGGCCAGCTGTACGTCAACCTGCGCGGCCTGGACCCGGCCATGCCCCCGATGGAGCCCGGCGAGGCGCTGCGGTTCTTCCTCGACTCGTTCGGCGTGCCGCCGTACCGGATCCCGGCGGGCACGCAGGCGCGGGCGGCGCTGTACCGCAGCCTGGTCGACGGCAGGCGGATGCTGATCGTGCTGGACAACGCGAGCACGGTGGCGCAGGTGCGGCCGCTGCTGCCCGGCTCGCCGGGCTGCCTGGTCCTGGTGACGAGCCGCAGCCAGCTGACGGCCCTGGTGGCCGCCGAGGGCGCGGTGCCGGTCTCGCTGGACGTGCTCGGCCACGGCGAGGCGCGCGAGATGCTCGCCCGCAGGCTGGGCCGGGCCCGCACCGCGGCCGAGGCCGAGGCGGCCGGCGAGATCGTCGAATCCTGCGCCCGGCTGCCGCTCGCGCTCAGCATCGCGGCTGGGCTGGCGGTCCGCCAGCCAGGCCGCCCGCTCGGCGAGATCGCGGCGCGGCTCCGGGACGCCAGGAGCAGGCTGGACGCGCTGGCCGCGGACGACGCCGCCACCGACCCGCGGGCGGTGCTGTCGGCGTCCTACGACCAGCTCAGCGCGCCGGCGGCGCGGATGTTCCGCCTGCTCGCGGTGCCCCCGGGCCCCGACATCTCGCTGCCGGCGGCGGCCAGCCTGGCCGGGGTGCCCCGCCCCGCGGCCGCCGCCGCGCTGCGCGAGCTGACCGGCGCGCACATGGTGGCCGAACACCCGCCGGGCAGGTTCGCCTTCCACGACCTGCTCCGCGCCTACGCGGCCGAGACGGCCGAGCGGTACGACACCGCGCGGTGCCGCCGCGAGGCGCTGCACCGGCTGCTCGACCATTACCTGCATACCGCGACGGCGGCCACGATGCGGTTCAGCCCGCACCGGCTGCCGCTGCCGCTGGCCGAGCCGGTGCCCGGGGTGCTGGCGGCGGAGTTCTCTGCCAAGGACCAGGCGATCGCCTGGTTCGACGCCGAGGCCCCCGCGCTGTTCGCGCTGGTGTGCCACGCCTACGCGCACGGCTTCGACGCCCACGCCTGGCAGCTGCCGTGGGCGCTGTCGGCCTTCTGCGCGCGGCGAGGGCGGCTGCAGGAGTTCGTGGCCAGCCAGCAGGTCGCGCTGGCCGCGGCCTCCCGGTGCGGGGACAGGCTCGGCCAGGCGCACGCGCACCACCTGCTTGGCCACGCGCACTCGCTGCTGCTGGACCACGACGCCGCCGAGCAGAACGTCCGGCAGGCCCTGGACCAGTTCCGCGAGATCGGCGACCGGGCGGGCGAGGCGGCCGCGCTGAACGGGCTGGCGATCACGCTGGAGCAGCGCGGCCGCTGCGCCGAGGCGCTGGCGCTGGCGCTGGACGGGCTGCGGGTGCTGCGGGACGCCGGGCACTGGTGGGCGCAGGGCACGCTGGAGAACACCGCCGGCTGGATCTGCGCCCGCCTGGGCCGGGACGCCGAGGCGCTGGCCCACTGCCAGCGAGCGCTCGGCCTGCACCGCGAGTCCGGCAACCGCGGCGGCGCGGCCGACGCGCTGGACAGCCTCGGCCTGGTCCACCGGAACCTGGGCGAGCTCGCCAGGTCGGCCGAGCACTACCGGCAGGCCGCCGTGATCTACCGCGAGATCGGCGACGCGTTCGGCGAGGGCCAGGCCATGGCCGGGCTCGGCGACACCCTGGCCGCCGAGGGCGACCTCGCCGGCGCCAGGGCCGCCCTGCTCGGCGCCGCCGCGATCCTCGACACGCTGCCGCATCCGCTCGCGGACGAGATCCGCGGCCGGCTGCACGGCCCGGACCGGCGCACCCCGGCCCCCGCGGCCGCGGCCGCCCGCTGAGCCCCAGCGCCGCCCCGGCCCGTCGCGTTCCCGGGGCACCACCGCCCGTTCGGTATAAAAGAAATGGCTACGGGGAGCTTCAGCCCGATCATCGCGCGGGAAGGCACGACGCTGAACACCATGAGGGCACTGCTGGTCGAGAACATCCATCCCGACGCGTCGGCGCGGCTGGCCAAGGAGGGCTACGAGGTCCGGGCGCTGCCGCAGGCGCTGGGCGAGGACGAGCTGATCGAGGCGATCAGGGACGTGACCCTGCTCGGCATCAGGTCCGGCACCCGCATCACCGGGCGGGTCCTGGACGCAGCGCCGCAGCTGCAGGCGATCGGCGCGTTCTGCATCGGCACCAACCAGATCGACCTGGCCGCCGCGAGCAGGCGCGGCGTCGCGGTGTTCAACGCGCCGTTCTCCAACACCCGCAGCGTGGTCGAGCTCGCGCTCGCCGAGATCATCGCGATGGCACGGCGGCTGCCGGAGAAGAACGCGAACATGCACGCCGGCCGGTGGGACAAGTCGGCCGCCGGCGCGCACGAGGTGCGCGGCCGCACGCTCGGCATCGTCGGCTACGGCAACATCGGCACCCAGCTGTCGGTGCTGGCCGAGAGCCTCGGCATGACCGTCTACTTCTACGACATCGCGGACAAGCTGGCGATCGGCAACGCGCGGCGCTGCTCCACGCTGACCGAGCTGCTGGAGTCGGTGGAGACCGTGACCCTGCACGTGGACGGGCGCGACGGCAACCGCGGCTTCTTCGGCGAGGCCGAGTTCGCCGCGATGCGGCCGCGGTCGCTGTTCCTCAACCTGTCCCGCGGGTTCGTGGTGGACCACGCGGCGCTGCGCCGCGCCATCGAGTCCGGGCACATCGCCGGCGCGGCCATCGACGTGTTCCCCGACGAGCCGAAGCACCCCGGCGACGAGTTCGTCTCCGAGCTGCGCGGGCTGCCGAACGTCATCCTCACCCCGCACATCGGCGGGTCCACCGAGGAGGCGCAGCAGGACATCGGCCAGTTCGTGGCCGGCAAGCTGGCCGACTACATGGCCACCGGCGCGACCTCGCTCAGCGTGAACCTCCCCGGCATCGCGCTGCCCGCGCCCAGCGGGAGCCACCGCCTGGTGCACCTGCACCGGAACGTGCCGGGCGTGCTGGCCTCGATCAACCGGGTGCTGGCCGAGCACGGCGTCAACGTCGAGGGCCAGCTGCTCGGCACCAGGGACGAGCTCGGCTACGTGCTGACCGACATCGGCTGCCGGTACGGCGAGGACGTGCTGGCCGAGCTGCGCGCCATGCCCGTCACCATCCGGCTGCGCACGCTCCGCTCGCCCTGAGCCCGCTCGGCGACCGCGGGAATCTAGACCATGGGGGCAAGCCGATCGTCCGGAGGGATGATCCCGGCCGCCCCGCGGGCCCGCTCCGCCGCGGCAGCCGCGAGCGCGGCGAACAGCCGCGGGTCGTCGCCCTGCTCGGGGTGCCACTGCACGCCGAGCACGAAGCCGTGCACTCCCTCCAGGTCCGACGGGCCGGCCTCGACCGCCTCCACGGTGCCGTCCTCGGCCCACGCCACCGCGACCAGCCCGTCGCCGAGCAGGTTCACCGCCTGGTGGTGCCGGGTGGGCACCTCGACGTACCCGTTCCCGGGCAGGATGCCGGCCAGCAGGCTGCCCGGGGCGACCCGGACCTTGTGCTGCCCGAAACCGCCGGGCACCCCGCCGTGACCTCCGTGGCCGACCAGGTCCGGCAGGTGCTGGTGCAGCGTGCCGCCGCGCAGCACGTTCAGCACCTGCATGCCTCGGCAGATGGCCAGCAGCGGCACGTCCAGCCGCAGCGCGGCCGCGGTGACGGCGAGCTCCCACGCGTCCCGCGCCGGGGCGGCCGGCCGGGTCCGCGGGTGCGCGGCCGCGCCGTACCTGGCCGGGTTGACGTCCGGGCCGCCGGTCACGACCACCCCGTCCAGCCCCGCCACCGTGGCGGCCGCCTCGGCATCGTCCCCGCCGGGCGGCAGCAGCACCGGCCGCCCGCCGCCGCGCCGGACCGCGTCCACGTACGCCCACGGCAGCAATGCCGCCTGCGCCGACCAGTCGCGCCACGCTGCATGATCGTCGTATGTGGTGATGCCAATGACCGGCGCCATGGTTCCCCTTTTTTGGCCGCTACTTCCCCGGGCAGACCTTCTTACTCCGGCTTACTCCGAACGAACGGCGGTGCCTCGCCACGGTACGTGTTCCCCGGTCCGGTGGCCGCCCGGAAGCGGGGCCGCTGCACGGAAACCCAGGTCAGCGGCGTCTCACCGGATGTCACGGACCACGATATCGGTAACGCCCCGTATTTACTGGATTGTTTTTCGTGTACCGGGCGATCGTCCCCAGGCCCCCGAACGCCGAAACGGTAACACGGTGTACTGTACCGGCACATAGGCCGGTCCGCGGACGATTAACCGGATTGCCCCGGCGGTCGGCCGTCTCCCCCGGCCGGCCGCGCCGCCCGGCGAGGCCCGCGGCGATCGCCCGCCGGTAGCCTTTTTCCATGGCGATCGTGGTCCTGGTGCTGTGGGCGGTCACCGCCGGGGCAGGCTGGTACCTGCTGGTGACCGGCATCGGGCCCGCCCGCCGGGCAGGGCCGGGGACGGCTCCGGCCGCCCCGGCGGCCAGCAGCGCCCTCGCCCCCGCGGCCCCCGCGGCCGCCGCCGCTGCGCCCGCCGGCCCGGGGGCCGCGCCCGCGCCGCGGGCCGGCTCCGCCGCCGTCGCGTCCCGGCGCGAGCTGCGGCGGGCGGCCAGGGCCCGCTTCGACACGCCGTCGCTGGTCGCGTCCAGGAACGCGCCGATGCTGCCGGGGGCGCGGTCGCTGCTGGAGTTCGCCCACCCGGCCGCCGCGATCGTCGGCCTGGGGTCCTGGTTCGGCTACACCTTCGTCCACCCCAAGGTGCTCGCGTGGATCGCGCTCGGGCTGGTGGCGGCCACCGCCTGCCTCGGGCTGGCCTGGCTGGCGGCCAACGCCCGCGCCGCCAGGCGCCGCGGCCACGGCCGGCCCCCGCCGCCCGTCGGCCGGCTCATCGCCGTGCACGGCGGTGCCGCCGCCGTGACCGTGACGCTTGCCGTGCTGACCGCGTTCGCCGTCCTCGGCTAGTAGCATCGTTCCCCGGTGGCCCACCCGACGGCGATGACCAGGCGGCGAGCGCTGACCGCTCTCGGCGTCGGCGCCCTGGCCGCCGGGCAGGCCGCGCTCGCGGACCGGCTGCCGCCGGCCCCGGGCGCCGCCGGGCGGCCGGGCGCGGCGCCGGCGCCGGCCATGTCCGGCGGGTACGCGCCCGACGGCACCGCCGGCCGCGTCGCGGCGCTGCCGCTGCGCGACGTGACGCTGCTCGGCAGCGCGTTCCGCGACAACCAGCGCCGGAACACCGCGTACCTGCTGTTCCTCGACCTCGACCGCTTGCTGCGCTCGTTCCGGCTCAACTACGGCGCCGCGGCGGCGGCCCGCCCGTGCGGCGGCTGGGAGCGGCCCGCCTCGCAGGTGCGCGGGCACACCACCGGGCACCTGATGTCCGGGCTCGCGCTGACCTACGCCAACACCGGCGACGGCGCGGCGCTGGCCCGCGGCCGGTACCTGGTCGGCCAGCTTGCCGCGCTGCAGGCGCTGGCGCCGCGGGCCGGGTTCCACCCCGGGTACCTGTCGGCGTTCCCCGAGGCCTACTTCGACCTGCTGGAGCAGGGCAAGCCGGTCTGGTCGCCCTACTACATGATCCACAAGTACCTGGCCGGGCTGATCGACCAGTACCAGCTCGCCGGGGACGACCAGGCGCTGGAGGTGGCCGCCAGGCTCGGCGACTGGGTGGCCTGGCGCACCGGGCGGCTGCCGCATGCGCAGATGCAGATGGTGCTGCAGACCGAGTTCGGCGGGATGAACGAGGCGCTGGCCAACCTGTACGCGATCACTGGCAGGGAGCGGTACCTGGCGGCGGCGCAGCGCTTCTACCACGCCCGGGTGCTCGACCCGCTGGCGGACGGGACCGACGCGCTCGCCGGGCTGCAGGCCAACGTGACCGTGCCGAAGATCATCGGCTGCGTGCGGATGTGGGAGGAGACCGGCAGCGGCAGGTACCGCGACATAGCCCGCAACTTCTGGGAGATCGTGACCGGGCACCACGTGTACGTCACCGGCGGCGCGGGCAACCACGAGCACTTCCAGGCGCCCGACGTGGTGGCCGGGCAGCTGTCCAACTTCACCTGCGAGAACTGCGTCGGCTACAACATGCTCAAGCTCACCCGGCTGCTCCACTTCCACGAGCCCGCCCGGGCCGACCTGCTCGACTACTACGAGCGCACGCTGTTCAACCAGATGCTGGGGGAGCAGGACCCCACGTCGCCGCACGGTTTCTGCTGCTACTACACGGGCCTGTCCCCCGGCGCGTTCAAGCGCCAGCCGCTGAACTACTTCCCGGCCGGCAACCCGGACGTGTATTCCACCGACTACCAGGACTTCACCTGCGACAACGCCACCGGCCTGGAGACGCAGGCCAAGTTCGCCGACACGATCTACGCCCGCGACGCCGACGGGCTGTACGTCTGCCTGTTCATCCCGTCCCAGGTGCGCTGCCCGGATACCGGGCTGGTGCTGCGGCAGCTGACCGGGTTCCCCGACGACCCGGTGATACGCCTGTCGGTGGTCTCCGGCGCGGCGAGCACGACGCTGCGGGTGCGGGTGCCGTCGTGGGCGGCGGGGCCGCCGTCGGTCCGCCTCAACGGCGTGCCGGTCGCGGGCCTGCCCGGCGCGGGGGTAGCGGGCCCGCCCGGCGCCGGGGTGGCCGGCCTCCCGCCGCCGCGGCCCGGGGGGTGGGTCGCGGTGCGGCGGCTGTGGCGTCCCGGCGACCTGCTCGAGGTCACGCTGCCGATGCGGCTGGCCTTCGAGCCCGCACCGGACCGCCCGTCGGTGCAGGCGGTCAGCTACGGTCCCGTCGTGCTCGGCGGCACCTCCCGCACCGACCCCGGCCCGCGGACCCCGGTGCTCGACACCGCCTCGGTGCAGCGCACCGAGGCGCGGCCGCTGACGTTCCGCGCCGTCGCCGACGGCAGGCCCACCACGCTGATCCCGCTGAGCCGCGTCGCCCACGAGTACTACACCGTCTACTACCAAACGGCATAGCCCCGTCGGCGTCGCGGCAGCAGCCCGCATGGCGCGGATGCCGCTGCGGCGTCACGGCTGCGGCAAGCGGCTCCGGGGACTCGACCGCGCGGGCACGGCTCAACAGCGTCAACAAGTTCGCGCACGGCCACGCGGGCAACGTTGTAACCGTCCTCATGTATCAGGCACTGCGATGGGTGGCAGGAATGCCTGCACGACCTCGGCGTTAGCCCGGTACCCACGGCGGACCCTGCGAATGAGTCCGAGTGTCTCCAGCCGATTGAGGTCCCGCGACAGCGTCCGCGGGCCAGTGGCCCCGTACAGCCTCGCGACCTTCGGTGTCAACCCCTCGAGGTTCCCCCGCGGAACGGTTCCATCCATGGGCATCGCCAGCACGAGCGACCGCTGGCGGTCCGAAGCCTTCGTGTTGGGCAGCGACTCAAAGCACTCATGTACATGGTTCACCCACGCCACCTCGAGCTGCTGCTTACGCACCATGTCAATCGCTTCCCGGATGCCGTCGACGAATCCCTCGACCTCGTAGGCCAGGAAGCCCAGGGTGCTTTCGCCGGGCTTGCTGGCAAGGGCCAGCTCCCGGTAATAGCGGTCGCGAGTCAAGTTGTAGTGGTTCGACAGCAGGTGAGCCGCAGGAACAGGCACGCAGCCGCTGCCGGCGAGGATCAGGAACTCCAGCAACCGGGCGGTCCTGCCGTTGCCGTCCCCGAACGGATGAATCCACGCGATGTACAGGTGGGCGTAGACGGCTTTCGCCACGGTGAGCGCGAACTGGATCTCCGGGTCGTCGTGCACGAAGGTCGGGCCATTCAGCCAGTCGGCCAGCTGGCGCAGCAGGTACTCGCAGTCCTCAGCTGGAGCGGCCCGGTAGCTGCCAACGACCACGGACTCGGTCCGGATGCGGCCGGGCACCACGCCCGGCCGATAATGAGTCCCCTTCAGGATCCTCTCGTTGAACTCGCGGATCAGTGTCAGCGTGATTGCGATGTTCTCGCCCTTCACGATGCGATCATGCAACTCCTGGAGAGCGTCGAGCACATTCCGGACTTCTTGCTCCTGATATTGCCGAGACGGCGGGGCTTGGTAAGAGCCCTCCAGGATGCCGCGGACCTGCTCCTCGGTGAGGGTGTTGCCCTCAATGGCGGTTGTCGCCAGAGCACCCTTCACCAGGGTTACCTGATACAGCTGGCGCGCAACCCCGGGCTTGAGAGGGGCACCCGCGAGATGCTCGCACTTCGATCGTGCCTCGCCCAGGAGCATCCAGTGCCTTGGTGTCACGTCATTGATGTCTGTGACCCTGAAGTTGATCCACGGATGGGTACGCTCATACTCTCTCACCGTGCAAGTTTACGCTAATGCATACATGTTTTGTCCACATAGTTGACCAACCAGTCGTCCGCAACGCTGCTTGTCAGGCCGGAGCAGGTTGCCGACGGCGCGGGCCGGGTTTCTGCTTGCTGGCATCGGCCAGTCGGCCGGGAGCGTACGTAGCCTGCTGGCGCCGGTTGTCACGAGGCCGTCGACGCTCGGCGGCGCGGCGGCGGGAGGTGCCTTTCCTCCCCGCCATTCCTCCCCGCCGTCGGGGTCCTTGGGCCCTGGGCCCGGCGGGGCGCGGGCCTCGGACCGAAGCTCCCGCGCCGCCCGGCGCGGGACCTTCGGTCTCGCGAACCGGGGATTCCGGCCCTACCGGGGCCGGCCGCTGCCCGCAGATGCTTGCCGCATGACGAGGCGGATCGTCGGGCTGTGGCGCGAACTGCGACTGGACGGCAACCCGTTGCGCCGGGCCTGCGACCGCGCCGAGGCCGTCGTGCTGGCCTGCATGCTGTCCGCGTTCGTCATCGTGGTGCCGCTGACGGCGGTGATCGCCGGGGCGCAGGCCTACGGTGCGGGCCTGCGGGCCGAGCGCGCCGAGAGGGCGGCCTGGCACCAGGTCCCCGCCGTGCTGCTGGCGACCGCCCCCGCGCCCTGGTTCGCCCGGTACCAGGTGCCGGTCCGGGCCAGGTGGACCGCCCCGGACGGTGCCAGGCGGACCGGGGACGTTGCTGCGCTCCCGGGGACCCCGGCCGGCCGCAGGGTGACGTTGTGGGTCGATGCGTCGGGTCGGCCGGTCGGTGCGCCGCTGCGGCCGGTCCAGGTGGCGGCCCAGGCGGCCTACGTCGCAGCGATCGCCGCGGCCATTGCCTTCTCGGCGCTGCTGTGCGCCGGCGCGCTGGCCCGCTGGATGTTCCTGCGGCGGCGGCTGGCCGCGTGGGACGCCGAATGGCGGGCCGTCGGGCCGCGCTGGACGACCCTGCGCTGACGACGGCGGCCGTGACCGCCGGGCGGACACAGGCGGGCCTGCCCGTGGCACCCCCGCCCCAGAGACGGGCCAACAGCGCGGCGCTCAGCCGGGAGCGGTCAGCCGGAGTCTCTGACCCGGCCCACCGGGGCCGGGCCCGCGAGCCGCGATGCCTCATGGATGGCGTCCCGGTGGCCGGAACTCACGGCGCCTTCCAGTCCGGCTTCGCCCGCAGCGCGGTCGGCGCTTGCCTGGCCGCGCGCCTGGCCGCGGCCCGGCTGATGCTCAGCCCGCGGGCCCGGGACGGCCGTCGGCCCGCCGGCGTCCGAGGGCCGGGCGAGCAGGTGCGGCCAGCGCCGGTGCACTGGCGGACCTCATGTCCCGCCGAACGCAGCGCGGCGGCCCGCTCGTCGTCGGACCAGCCGCGCCGTTCCACCAGCACCCGCCGTCCCGCGGACTCCTTCGGCCAGCCCAGCACGACCGCCCGGCCGCGCTGTGGCTCAGGCGGACGGAGCAGGCGGAACGGTCGCGACGGGGCCGTGCGCGTGGCTCAGCAGGGCGTGCAGCACCGAGCCGGGGCCGTGGTGCGCGGCGCGCCTGCCGATGACGACGAGGCCGGCACGGGCGGACAGGCCGACAAGCGCCCGGCCGGGGTGACCGCGCACGACGTCGGCGCTGACCGCGACGTCGGGGTACTTCTGCTTCCAGTCTTCGATCAGTGCGGCGAGCCGCCTTCCGGCCTCGGCCTGCAGGTCACGCGCTCCAGGCTCCGCGAGCGCCTCCCCGGCGCGCGACATGCCGGACTGCGGGAAGTGCCAGGCGTGCACGGCGACCAGGGCGGTTCTTGCGGATCACGTCGGACACCGTGTCGATGCCGGACCCGCCGTGGCCCTCGACCATCCGGGGCAACAGGTCCGCGGCGGACACGATCCGCAGCGGAGCGCCGCGCAGCGTGGCCTCTCGGGCGGCCCACTCGACCGCCAGCAGTGATTCCTCGGAGCCGTCGGTGGCGGCCACGATGGGCTTTGCTGTCATTGCCGGTCCTTCCTGGCGGCCCGGCCGCGCCGGGCTCGGCTGCCATCATGATCGTGCCCGTGCCGCGCGGGCAAGGACGTCCGGTCCCCGCGGGCCGGGTCCATGGTCCCGGCGGGCGGGGGCCTGGCCGGGAGGGGGAGGCGCCCGCCGGTTACTGTGGAGCCGTATCGTCACCACGGAGCACCGGGAGGGGACAGCGGTGCAGCCTGATCCCTCGCGCCGCCCGGGGTTCCTGCCCGAGTTCAGGCTGGACGAGCTGCTGGCGGAGCTGCAGGGGCGGCTGCAGGCTGTGGTGGCTGCCAGGGACCGGATGCGCGGCCTGCTGCAGGCGGTGGTGGCGGTCAGCGAGGGCCTGGACCTGGAGTCCACGCTGCGGCGGATCGTCGAGTCCGCGGTGGGGCTGGTGGACGCGTCGTACGGGGCGCTGGGTGTCATCGGCGAGGGTGAGGGCGGCAGGCGGCTGGCCGGGTTCATCCCGGTGGGGCTGAGCGAGGAGGAGATCGCCGGGATCGATCACTGGCCGGAGGGGCGCGGGCTGCTCGGCTTGCTGATCGATGATCCGCGGCCGTTGCGGCTGGCTGATATCGCGGCGCATCCGGCGTCGTCGGGGTTCCCGGCGGGGCATCCGCGGATGCGCAGCTTCGTGGGGGTGCCGGTCCGGGTCCGTGATGAGGTGTTCGGCAACTTGTACCTGGCTGACAAGCGCG
>Ga0209061_1002902_pt1 | contig 20103 bp, 17 predicted proteins | sample Coa_R1_10_FD_187157 | JGI IMG/M metagenome (GOLD analysis project Ga0209061, IMG submission 187157) | Surface soil microbial communities from Centralia Pennsylvania, which are recovering from an underground coalmine fire - Coalmine... | ecosystem: Environmental > Terrestrial > Soil >...
CCAGTCGAACAGTGTGTCGGGGTAATGCGGCCTCGCCTTGGCGTACAGATCGGCGTGTCCTGAAAAGTGGTCCTTGAAAGTCATTGGCGCATCCTGCCGTGCCGGCCTGCATGCGGCGTGAACGGATCCACGATCACACGATGCCTGCCCGGCGCGAGATCGCCGAGTGCATAATCGCCGATGCGCGTGCGGATCAGCCGCAGCGTCGGCAAGCCCACCGCCGCGGTCATCCGCCGCACCTGGCGGTTGCGGCCTTCGCGGATCGTGAGTTCGAGCCACGCGTCCGCACCGTCTTGCGGAACCGCACCGGCGGATCGCGCGGCCACAACCAATCCGGTGCGCACGACAGCGCACGCACCTCGGCGGGACGCGCCGGACCATCCTTCAAGTCAATGCCGTCACGCAGCCGCTGCAGCGCCGATGCAGCCGGCACGCCTTCCACCTGCACGAGATAGGTTTTCGGCAGCTTGTGGCGCGGATCGGTGACGCGGTGCGCCAGCGCGCCGTCGTCGGTCAGCAGCAACAAGCCTTCGGAGTCGTAATCGAGGCGCCCGGCCGGATACAGGTCGGGCGGCAAGCCGAATTCCGCCAGCGTACGCCGCGGCAGCGCGCTGCGGTCGGTGAACTGGCACAGGACGTCGAAAGGCTTGTTGAACAGGACGAGCATGGCGATCGTCCGGGTGTGCGTCAGTGCACGGAAGTCGACGGTGCGGGCGGCGCGACCGTGCTGGCCGGCGCCACGCTGCCTGCGGCGGCGGGACCGTCCGCCGCCTCTGCACCCGGCGCGGTCACGGTGTAGCCGCGCGCCTGCAGCGCGGCGAGATAACCGTTGGGGTCCAGCAGGTCGTGCATCGGCAGTATCGCGAACGCCTGCGCGTCGCTCGCGAGCACTTCGTCCGCGGCGGCGAGCCACGTGCCTTCGATGCGCGTCGGAAGATCGTCGATGCCGAGCGCCTTGGCGAAGCCCGCACCGGTGATCGCCGACTGGCAGGCGTCGCGATACGTGCGGTCCGAAACGCGCCGCAGGGTCGCGATGTCGCCGGTCGCCCATGCGTTGGCGCGCGCACGAAAATCCGGCAACTGGTGATCGACCACTTCGAGCACCAGGTCGAGGCAGGCGATGCCGTCCGGGCCCGATGCCGCGAACGCCTTGACGGCCTGGCGCGGCTCCTTGATCTCCAGCGTGGTTTCCGGTTTCACCAGATCGACGCCGTGCTGCTTCGCCAGCGCCGCCACGGTATCGGTGACTCCGCCGTCGCCGCGCAGGCCGTTCGCTTTCATCGCCTGCTTCATCAACTTGAGTGCGGCGATGAGGGGCCGGTAACGGTCGACCGAATAATCGTCGCCGAAGTAGCGTTGGCGCGCGTAGTACCAACGCGCGTAGGTCGCGGGTGGCAGGACGTCGTGCAGGGTCTTGCCGTCCGGATTGCGCTGTGCGCGCCAGATCGAGGGCAGCAGAAAAAGTTTTCCGAACCAGTTGGTGTCCACCTTCAGCTTGACGCCGGGCGATTCGAGCACCGTCTGCGACGCGGCGATGGTCTGCGCGACCTGCGTGGAGTGCCATTCGACGCCGGCGGGCAGCGCCGGAACCACGCCGAGGATCCACAACACGTGGTCGCCGCGCGTGACCTTCCACAAACCCGGGCCCGGCACCACGCCGGTCACGTTCACCGCCTGCAGCGTGGTGATCGATGCGGCCGGTGCGGGCGTCGCGGCACTCGATGCGGGAACGGCCGTCTGCGCGCTTGCGCAGGCGCAGGTCAACAGCAGGGCGGCGCTGAAGAGAATTGGACGCATGCATCCATGACCCCGTGGGGTGCGGCAAGTTCGGCGTGTGCGCATTCCGCGGTCGCGGTGCGCAGCGCCGGGTGCGCTATGGCAGGCGCGTTCACCGCGAACCGCCATGCATGATCCGGTCGATCAATCCGGTCGTGGATTTTCCCGGGACGAGCGGCACCAGGACGACACTGCCGCCGTTTGCTTCGACCCATTCGCGCCCGACGACTTGCTCCATCTGATAATCCTGTCCTTTCACCAGCACGTCCGGTCGCGCCGCCTGCAACAGCTCGAGGGGCGTGTCCTCCCCGAACACCGTGACGGCATCGACGCAGTCGAGCGCCGCCAGCATCGCCGCGCGCTCGTGCTCGGACACCAGCGGTCTTTCCGGGCCCTTGAGCCTGCGTACGGATGCATCGCTGTTGATCGCCACGATCAGGACGTCCCCGTGTTGCGCTGCCTGGTGCAACAGCGAGAGATGCCCCGCGTGGAGCAGGTCGAAACAGCCGTTGGTGAGCACGATGCGCTTGCCCGCATTCCGCCAACTTTCCATCTGTGCCGCGAGTTCGGCGCGCTCCATGACCTTGTGGGTGTGCTTGCCGCCGAGGAAGTCGGTGATTTCCCTGGCCGTGATGCTGACGGTCCCGATCCTGCCGACGGTGATGCCGGCGGCGGCGTTGGCGATCGTCGCCGCCTCGACCAGCGTCGCTCCGGCGGCGAGCGTGGTGGCCAGTACTGCCACCACGGTATCGCCCGCGCCCGTGGGATCGAACAGCAAGCGTCCGCGTGCCGAAATCGCATGCGCCGGCCCCTCGACTGGCGCCACCAGCATGCCGCGTCCGCCACGCTTCACGACCAGTGCGTCGGCGCCGATGTCCCGCGCAAGCACTTGCGCGCACGCGGCAATGGACGCGGTGTCCGCCGGCTCGAACGTCCTGCCCGCGGCGATTTCCAGTTCGCGCATGTTGGGCGTCAGGATGCTGGCGCCACGATATGCGCCGAAATCACGCTGCTTGGGATCGACGACGATGCGCGCGCCGGCGGCCGTGGCGATCTCCCGGATGCGCGCGACGAGCGCAGGCGTGAGCACGCCTTTGGCGTAGTCGCTCAGGATGATGATGTCCGGCGTGCGGCCCTGGCGCAGCCGTTCGACGATCCAGTCGATCGTTTCCGCCGGACAAGGCGTGGCGTCTTCCCAGTCGAGCCTGACCAGTTGCTGGTTGCGCGCGAGGGCGCGCAACTTGCGTGAGGTCGCCCGTGTCCCGAGTGGGCGGACCGCGCGGACGTCGATGCCTGCTTCCCGGCACAGCTCGAGGACATGGTCGCCGGCCGCGTCCTCGCCGACCAATCCGGCGAGGCTGACGTTTGCACCGAGGACCGCCGCCTGGCGTGCCACGTTGGCGGCGCCGCCGAGCCTGTCTTCGAAGCGCTGCACGCGCACCACGGGCACGGGCGCTTCCGGCGAAATCCGCTCCACGTCGCCGACGGCGTACTCGTCGAGCATGACGTCGCCCACGACCCACACGGCAAGCTCGCGCGCGCGGCTGAAGACGCCGGCCAGCGAGATTGCGTCGGGTGCTGCGCCCTGGCTGTCCATGGTGAGGCTATCCGATGGCATTGGCTTCGAGCGCTTCCGCGAGCGCGTGGATGCAGACGTCGTGGACCTCCTGGATGCGCGCGACGACCTTGGATGGCGCCTTCAACGCAATGTCCGCGAGTCCTGCCAGCGCGCCGCCGTCCATTCCCGTCAGCGCGACCACCTTGCACCGGCACGTGCGCGCGGTTTCCGCGGCCGCGACGACGTTCGGCGAATTGCCGCTGGTGCTGATCGCGAGCAGGATGTCGCCCGGCGACGCGATGGCTTCGACCTGACGCGCGAAAACGCGGCCATAGCCGTAATCGTTCCCGATCGCCGTCATCGTCATGGTGTCCGAGGTGAGCGCGACCGCGGCAAGCGCGCGCCGGTCGTCGCGAAAGCGGCAGACCAGTTCGGCGACGAAGTGCTGCGCCGACGCGGCGCTGCCTCCGTTGCCGCACGCGAGAATCTTGTGTCCGGACGCGAGGCAGCCCTGCATCGCGGCGGCCGTTTCTTCCAGCAACGGCGACAGCCCTGCCGCCTCGCGCATCACCGCGGCGTGTTCCTCGAACAGGGAGGCAATGTTCATGGGATCCTCGATTCCACGGGAGCGATCGAACCGGACAGCAGCGCGGCAGTGAATGCGCGGACGTTGTCGAACACGGGCACGTCGATTTCGTCGAGCGCGGCTTCGGTCGCGGCGCCTTTTCCGGTCCGCACCAGCGCCGCCGGAATGCCGGCTGCTTTGGCTGCCTGGAGGTCACGAAGATCGTCGCCCACCGCGACCGTCGCGGGCCGCGGTATCCCGCTGGCCTCGATGGCGTCACGCAGCATTCCCGGCGCGGGTTTGCGGCAGCCGCACAAGTCTCCCGGCGCATGCGGGCACACGAACAGGTGGTCGATCGCACCACCGGCCCGGGCGACTTCGTCGAGCATGCTGGCGTGAATGGCATCCAGTCGATCGCGCGCAAGGATGCCGCGACCGACGCAGGATTGGTTGGTCGCGACGGAGATGCACACGCCTTCGGCATGGAGCAGGACGAGGCTTTCGAGCGCGCCGGGCAGCCACCGCCATTGCGCCCAGTCGGTGACGTAGCCGCCATCGCCCGGTTCGGCGTTGAGAACGCCGTCGCGGTCGAGAATCACGTGCCGGATGGGCGGGCGCATGCGACTCAGCGGTAGGTATCCGGTTGTGACAGGTAGCCTTGCACGTACAGTCGTACGCCTTCCTCGATCGGCTTGAAGGACTGGCTGAAGCCGGCCGCGCGCAGGTGCTCCATCCGCGCCTCGGTGAAGTACTGGTACTGCTTGCGCAGTGCTTCGGGCATGTCGCGGTAGACGATGCGTTCCGGGCGGCCGAGCGCGGCGAACAGCGCGCGCATCAGGTCGGCAAAGCTGCGCGCCGTGCCGGTGCCGACGTTGAAGATTCCGTTGACGGAAGGATGGTCGAGCAGCCACAGGACCACGTCGACGCAGTCGCCCACGTACACGAAATCGCGTTTCTGCTCGCCGTCCGCGACGTCCGCGCGACAGGACTTGAACAACGCCACTTCCTCGCCGCGGGCCGCGGTGGCATGGAAGCGCGCGACCACGCTTTGCATCGCGCCCTTGTGGTATTCGTTCGGGCCGTACACGTTGAAGAACTTGAGACCCGCCCACTGCGTCGGCGCCTTTTCGCCATTCGCGAGCGCGCGGGCAACCCGCCGATCGAACAGATGCTTGCTCCAGCCGTACAGGTTCATGGGCCGCAATCGTGCCAGGGCTTCCGGGGATGCATCGTCGTCGTAGCCCTGTTCGCCGCCGCCGTAGGTTGCGGCCGATGATGCGTACACGAGACGCTTGCCGTGCCGCGCGCACCATTCCCAGAGCTGCCACGACAAACCAAAGTTGGTCCGCAGCACCAGGTCGCCGTCCGTGGCGCTGGTGTCGGAAATGGCACCCATGTGGATCACCGTGTCCACCCGGTCCCGGTGCCGCTCCAGCCATGCAGGCAGCGCGTCCGGATGGACCACGTCGTCCAGTTCCGCCTTCGCGAGGTTCCGCCACTTGCCTTCGTCACCGAAGAAGTCGCACACCGCGACGGGTACGCCGCGCGCGTTCAGCGCAGCAACGATGTTCGAACCGATGAATCCGGCGCCGCCGGTGACCAGGATCACGGGAGAACCAGGCATCTGCGCGTAGTGTCGAAGGTCTGGATGGAGCAACGCCTCATCGTGGATCCTCGTCGTGCCGGTCGGCGCGCGAGCGGTCAGGCGAACCGGCAGATACGCGCGTCATGCAGGTTGCTATCAATGCGCCGGCTTCCTGCGCGACCTCTTCCGGCGTTTTTCCGTTGGTATCGAGGGCTCGGCTGCCGTGTCCGTAGGGGGCATATTTCGCGATGTCCGTTACGGAGAATAATCCTATCGTCGGCGTCCCGGCAGCGCTGGCCAGGTGCATGACGCCGCAATCGGCGCTCACGAAGCAGGTCATGTTGGAAATCATGGCGGCGACTTCGCGCGGGCTGGGTGAACCCAGTGATGGAAGCGACAGGCGGGGCCGGCCGTCCGCCGGCACGACTTCCACGATGGCGGCGCCGGGATGCTGCGCGCGCAGAACGCCGATGAAACGTTGCCACCACTCCCGGCCGTAACCCTTCGCTCCGGTCGCTTCCGCGAACACGCCGATCACGACCTCGGGATGCGGTTGGCCGACCACGCGTTCCAGTACCTCGCGGGCGCGCTGCCGTTCGTCCGCCGAAAGCCTAAGGTCCAGTGCCGGAAAGGCACTCGACGGTTCGCTCGAGGGCGCCAATGCACGCCGCAACCGATGGACCGGCCACTGTGCCATGTGGGGAGGCGCGTGCGTCGATGGCGCGGGTGCTTCGGCACCTGCCCGGCCTGTGCCGATCACGTATTTCGCTCCGGCGGCGGCCACCAGCAGGCGGCTGGACTGCGACGCTTCGCAAGGATCGATCGCCAGGTCATAACGAGCCTTTCGGATCTTCAGCAAGGTTCGGGCGACCGCGATCGGATGCCGGACCATCCGGCGTGAGAGGGCGTAAATGTGCTTGACGTTCGGAAACGTCTCGAACAGTTCGGCCATGTGTTCACCGGCCAGGATGATATCGACGTCGGCGTTCGGCAAAAGCCTCTGGATTTCGGTCAGCAGCGGCGTGAGCAACAGCAGGTTGCCGAGCCTGTGGTTGGGTCGGCAGATCAGGATCCGGTGAATGTCCGCACCGGAGGCGCGCGCCATCGGTGTTGCCCGCGTGCCGCTGGCGTGAACAAGCGGCTGCACCGCGCGGCGCATGATGCGCCGCCGCAGCTCGCTGTAGTGCTTGCGCTCGAGGATGCGTGGGAGAAAGCCTGTCACGAGAGAAAGTATGTCACGGCGACGCGGAACCGTTGTCTTCGTTGGCGAACTCCGCCGCGACGAGATCAGGACGCTCCAGGCGTCGTTCCGGTGCGGTTTCATGATCGCGCGACCGGGCGGTGGAACGTGCAGAGTCGTTCTTGCGCAGCCACTCGAGCCATTCGCTCAGCACGATGAGTGTCCAGATCGCGCGGGCATGATCTTCGCGGCGCCGCTCGTGTTCGCCGAGCAAAGCCAGGGCTTCGCTGGTATCGATGCCTGCTTGCGCCAAAGCCCCGCTGCCCAGCCGTGACCTGGCCCACTCGTGCAGGGGACCGCGCAGCCACGTGGACAACGGCACCGACAAACCCCGCTTGCGGCGGAGCACGACGGATCGTGGCAAATAGCCAAGTGCGTAGCGCTTGAGGAAAGGCTTGGTGGTGAGCCCGCGTACCCGTGCCTTCACCGGCAGCGAGGAGGCAAACTCGATCACCTCCCTGTCAAGGAACGGCGTCCGGATCTCCATCCCGTGCAGCATGGCCCCACGATCCGCCTTGGCCAGATATGCCTCCGGAAGCAGATGCGCGAAGTCGTACCGCTGGACTGTGTCCAGCAGGGCCGTCGAACCTTCCTGGTTCTGGACCTCGGGAGGTTCGACACCGAGCCGGCGCAGCCACTCGCGGGCGATGCTCGCGGTCCACGACACGTGTTGCGCGATTCCGCCTCCGGAATGCACCTGCACGAATCGTTTCAGCAGAAAAGAGACCGCGACCTTCTTGTCCGTGACGGGCCAGGCTTCGACCGCGCCGCAAATCAGCCGCCGGGTCCACGCAGGCAGGCGCGCGTAATGGGGTGCCCAGCGCGCGCCGAGATAAGTCGGATAGCCTCCGAACAGTTCGTCGGCACCCTCGCCGGCGAACAACATGCGGACGTCGTGCGAAGCGCGCTCCGCGACCCTGGAAACGGGAATCCAGGCCGGATCGGCAATCAGTTCGCCGGTGGTGGCGATCAGCGCGCGAAGGTGTCTTGGAAAATCTTCGGCCATGACGGTGACGGGCACGAATTCGCATCCCAGCTCGCGCGCAACCCGCCGTGCCACCTCGCCTTCGTCGAACGAGGCCTCTGCGAATCGGGCGCAGTAGGCTGGAAGCCCGCGGGCGGGACGCGCCCGGCGCAACAACGCGGTGACCAGCGCCGAGTCCACACCGCCGCTCAGCAGCACACCGTAATCCACGTCCACGTCGCTCTGCCGCTCGACGGCATCGCGCAGCAGGCGGTCGAATGTTCGTTGCGGCGACGGGGAAGCCACGGCGCGGAATGGCGGCAGGGTCCAGTAGCGCCGGCAAGCCACGCCGCTGCCGTCGACGACGACGGCCTCGCCCGGCTGCACCTTGCGAAGTCCGCCCACCGCACTGGAGGACGCCGCGCAGTAACCGGACCGCAGGTAGTGGGCGAGCGCCCGTGGATTCGGGCGAGCCGGCCCTTCGACCGCTTGCGTCAGGGCCGCGGGCTCGGACGCAAATGCAACCCGATGACCGGCCACCGTGTAAAGCAGATGACGCTCGCCGGCCCGATCGCGGGCGAGGACGAGGCGCTGGCGGCGCGTGTCCCACAAGGCCAGGGCGAATGCGCCGCGCAGGGCTTCCAGGAAATCCGGTCCCTGCTCGAGGTAAAGCGGTGCGATCACGCCCACGTCGGTGCCGGGCAGGCCGTCGTGTCCGCGCCCGGCGAGCATCCGGCGCAGCTCGCGGTGGTTGTCGATCTCGCCGTTGCAGGCAACCACGATGCCGTCGTATTCGAGCAGCGGCGGCTGCAATTCGTGGGTATGGCGGATCGCCAGGCGATTGGTGGCCATGACGACGTTGCCACGCGCGAGGCACGCGTTGCCGTCCGGCCCCCTGTGGCGCATGGCGTGCAGCATGGCCGCAACACATGACCACTCACCGCCCGCCATGCGCTCACCAAGATGCACTATCCCGCATATTCCACACATGATCGAAACGTCCTGTTGCCTCTTACGTCCTTGCCAACAGCAAACGCTGCTGCCGCCAGGACCCTGCGTCGATGACCCGGGAACGGGTGCACTGCGACAGCGTGCGGACGAGCTGAGTACGTGCCGGAACGAGCTGATCCGCGACCACGATCAGTGCCGATCCGGCGCGCTGCACGGCATGGCACAACGTCGCCGGACCGTCCTGCGCAAGCCACGCGACCGCGTACACCGGTTTGTCCAGGTAAAGACGAACGCCCCATGGCGTCGCTTCCTCGATATCGTAGGCCGCTGCCGTTGATTGCACGAACACCACGGTTGAATAGTCTCCCGGGGCCACCCGCGCGTAGAGCTCTTGTGCGGTGAGTCGGTTGTCGATCTGGGGTTGCCGAACCGCGTAGGCGACACCGCCCTTGAAGGCAAGCAGGACCACGATCCAGATCGCGAGCCCCGCCCGCTGGACGGTCTTGCGCAAATCGATCCAGCCCGCGAGCGCCCGGGCCATCAGCAGCGACAACGGCATGAAAAGCGGCAGCACGTAGGCCGGGAGGCGCGATTGCGCACAGCAAAAAATGACGAAGGGAATCCAGAACCACAACCACAGCAACAACGGAGCGCGATCGGGCCATGCAGGTGCAGGGGCCGCGCCGGGCGGATGTCCGCGCAGCCTGGCGAATCCCGGGATCAGCCTCGGCCACCATGGGAGCGTTCCCAGGACGATCGTGGGGACATAGACGACCAGCCAGCCCCAGGGCCCGGCATTGCGATGTTGCACGGAGGTGAAAATGCGCTGGTACACCTGCCGGTGCAGGAAGTAATGCAGCGCCCACGGGACCCGCAGCACGACGGCCGCGTACCAGCCCAGCCCCACCACGATGAACAGCACGATGCCCAGCGGGGGAAACAACCTGGCGACACCGCGCCAGCCGTCGCGAACGGCCATGAACGGAATGATCGCCAGCAGCGGCAGAAGACCGGGCGGGCCCTTGGTCAGGAAGGCCAACCCCCAGCCCAGCCACATCAACACCGGCCCCATGCGCATGCGCCGCCCGTCGGCAGCGAACGCCCAGGCCACGAGCCCGTACATCGCGATGGCTTCGCACAGCGTGAGCAGTTCGTCGGTGCTGACGACATTCGCGCCGAGGAACGGCGCCAACGAGAGGGCGTAAACCAGGCCCGGCAGCCACGGCTTGTCCGGAAGCAGGCGCAGGCCCATTCCGTACAGCAGCCAGATCGTCCCCACGAACGCGAACGCATAGGGCAGGCGCGCCGCCCAGGTGTTGCGTCCGGACAATTTGATCGAAGCGGCGATGACCCAATAGGTGAGGGGCGGCTTCGAAAGATTGACTTCGATGGGGCTGTAGGCGGGCACCAGCCAATTGCCGGAATCGAGCATCTGCAGGGCGCCGTCGACGTAGCGACCCTCGTCCGTACTCCACAGGCCCCGCGATCCCTGGAATGCGAATCCCAGCAGCAGGCCCAGGCAAAGCAGGCCCAGCAAGGGCCACCGCTTCGCTTTCGCGGTCGCCAGCCAGGACGCGTCCGGACAGCCGCTGTGGATCATCGAAAACACCCACAACGCAGGACCATGGTGGAAATCGACGCCGCTCGCCTAGCACGCGCACGCTGGCAATTCATTCGCGCGTTCTCCGCAAGAGCTGGACGTTGCGCAGGAAAATCAGCAGCGTCACCACTTCGCCGATGATGAAAGGCAACTCGTTGCGGTGGATCGCATAAGCCAGGATCAGCACGCCGCCCGCGACGCTGAGATACCAGAAGGCATGCGGCACCCTGCTCTTGCCCCTGATTTCGCTGTAGATCCACTGCACCAGAAACCTGGCGCCGAACAGCGCCTGTCCAAGCAATCCGATGCCGATCCAGACGGCAGCATCTCCGGTGGGCACCATCGATTCGAGACTCATGCACGCCCCGCCTCTTGCCAACGCAAGTGGACATTGCGTGCATAAATGAGCAGCCCACCGGTCTGTCCCACGATGAATACGGGATCGCGCAGGTGAACCGCGTAACCGAGCAAAACCACTGCGCCCAGAATGCTCAGGTACCAGAATGCCATCGGCATGCTGCTGCGGTGCCGGCGTTCGCTGCAAAGCCACTGGACCACGAATCGTCCGGAGAAGATCGCCTGCCCGATCAATCCCACCATGAGCCAATCGCTGACCGACATGCTCCTACCAGTCCCATTCGTTGATGACGCGGTTTCTGGGGCGGCAGCATGCAAGCGCGGCGACCGGGCCGTTCATGTCGCCAACATGGACGATCCATTCAAAAGCGGTGCACGAAGCCGATCGCGAAGCCGTGGGGCAGCCAGCTCAGGATCAGAGGTGACTGACGATGGGCGGCCCAGATGCCTACGCCCGTCCCGAGCGCCCAGCCAACCAGCACGTCGCTCTGCCAATGGCCGTGTACCTTGACTCGTCCGATGGCGTCATACAGCGGCAACAGTTCCAGCGCGTAGACCGCCGGATGATCATGGCCGTAGGCGACCACGAACGGCGTCACCGCGCCGGCGACCGCGGTGACCTCTCCGCTTGGAAAGCTCTGGTATTGCGTGCCCTGGAACCACTTGTTCGGATCGCTGGTCTGCGAGGGGCGTTCGCGCTGGAACGTCCATTTCATGCCTTGTGCGATCACCGACGAAACCACCAGCGAATCCAGCGAGCGCCAGAACGTGTCGCCGAGCTTGTCCTGGTCGCCGAGCACCAGCGAACCGCCCACCACCGTCACGACCGTCCCGTACTCCAGCAGCTTCTGGTCGTGGCGCGCCCAGATGCCGCTGTTGTCGTAGTGGACGAGGTGGTCGATCCCGAACGGGCCGCTCCCGGCCCAGGCGACGCGCAGCGGTGCCGCAGCACAGACGAAGACCAGCAACAGCGCCGCGAATAGCCGTACGCGCGTGCCGGACTTCATGTCGAGTACCCGTCCCAGTTCAATGACGGTACTTATGCCAGCATTCGCTTAGCACTTGCTTTGCTGCGCTTTCGTGGACCTTTCAATGATTACAGCGGATGATCGCTGGGCGTGTCGGGCCGTCCGCACCGTGTCAGGAATCGGTACCCGTCATCACGCTTTGAATTTTCGCGTCGTGCATGGATATCCGATAGTGCGCGATGCGCTGCCCATGATTCTGGATGATGTCGACATCGACGTGGGCCTTCGCGCCATGGCCGGCCGCGCTGGCTTCCAGCGCCGGACCGTGGCCAACCCGTTCTGCTTGCGCGATGGCCTCGCCGAAGGTCAGCTTGCTGCCGTCCAGCGCGTGCGCGCCGTGTGCATCCTCGCCTTGAGCCGCGCTGCTGCCGAGGACCTTGCCGGTGGTGGGGTCGATGCGCAGGTCCAGCTTCGCGCCGCCGCGAAGCACGTCCACTTCGTACCAGTCGCCATGATGTGTTGCCTCCATCCCGTAGCCGTAGGCGCGGCCGCCGCCGTTCTCGGCGATCTTCACCGCCCGGGTCGGTGTGATCGCGGCGTGCGCCACCGCCGCCATTTCCATGCGGTCTTCGTGCGCGATGGTGCCTGCGAACGCAGGCAGGGCAAGTGCGAGTGCCGATGAAGCGGCGAGCGCGATGCGGGTGTTTCGTTTCATCTTGAGGCTCCTTGTGGGGTGAGCTTCCAGCATGGGCTGCCCCGCTTACGCTGCGCTTTGTGCAGCCTTAGCCGTTGCTGAGTGGTCGACGGCCGCGCGCGCTGCTAGTTTTCCTCCGTCGCCCTTCGGACGCGCTGGATGAAACTGCTGCTGGTCGAGGATTCCGAACGACTGCGCACGACGCTGGCGCGCGGACTGCGCGCGGCCGGATTCGCCTTGGATGTCGCCAGCGACGGCGTCGAAGCCTGCGGCTTCCTCAAGGCGTACGGCTACGATTTCATGGTGCTCGACCTCGGCTTGCCGCGACTGGACGGGTTCGGCGTCCTGCGGGCCATGCCCGCGGGCGGCGAGCGTCCGCGTGTGCTGGTGCTGTCCGCGCGCGACAGGGTGGGGGACCGGGTCGATGCATTGAACGCGGGCGCCGACGATTATCTCGTCAAGCCGTTCGCCTTCGAGGAACTGCTGGCGCGCCTGCACGCGCTGGCGCGGCGTCCGGCCGAGACGCGCGCGGACGTGCTGGAACACGCAGGCGTGCGCCTGGACCCGCAGGCGCATCGGGCGTGGGCGAACGGCACGGTGTTGAACCTGACGCCGCGCGAGTTCGCGCTGCTGGAATTGTTGCTGCGCCATCGCGGCCGCGTGTTCGCGCGCGCGGTGATCCTCGAGCGGATCGCCGGCAGCACCAGCGAAGCCTCGGACCGCAGCATCGAGGTCGTTGTGTTCGGGCTGCGCCATAAACTGGCGGAAGCGGGATGCGAAGGCCTGATCGAAAACCGGCGCGGCGCGGGGTACCTGATTCCATGAAAGTGACGCGGCGGACGCCGCGCATTCCTTCCTTCTCCCGCTTGCGGAGTGAGCCGGCGCGTTTAGCCGATGCCTTGACTGCGCGCGCCGGGAGCGCGCGCGAACAGCGTAGCTGGCCCGTGAGGGCAAGCGCCATGGATGGCGCGAGTTATGGCATCGACTGCGCCGGCGAACGCCCGAAGCGGGACGCTGAGGGCGGGGTTGCTTGGCGAGCGCTGGATGCGCGAGCCTAGCAACGGTGGCCCGCAGGGCCGGATGAGGGGAAGGCGAAGCAGGATGAAGATCATTTCCCTGCGCGCGCGCCTGACCGTTTTGCTGGCGCTGGCCGTGCTGGTCGCGCTCGGCGCCGCCGCGAAGATCGTGGATTGGCGCGCCGACACCGAAATGCAGCAACGCTTCGATGCTTCGCTGCTGGCGCGGGCGCAGTCGCTGGCCGCGCTGACGCAGATCGAGGACGGCAAATTCGCAGTCGACGCCGAAAACGCGGCGACCGCGACGTTTCCGGGCGGCGCCGATACGGCCTGGTACGAGCTGCGCTGCGGCGGTGCGGTGATCGCGCGCACGGCCGAGGTGCCGCCGCCGCTGGCGGCCGGCGCGCAACCGGTGTTCGCCGACGCCGATTTGCCTGGCGGGCGCACCCTGCGCGTGGTCGCGTTGCGTTTCGTGCCGACACTCGAAGGCGTGCACGCGACCGCGCCGCGGGCGCCGGTCTGCACCTTGCGTTACGGACTGGACCGTGGACCGCTCGATGAAATCCTGCACACGCTGGATTTCATCCTGCTGGGCAGCCTGCTCGGAGCTTGTGCGCTGGTGTTGCTGGCAACCCCGTGGCTGGTCCGGCGCGGACTGCGGCCCGTCCAGGTCCTGGGCCAGGCAATGGCGGATATCGGTCCGGAAAAACCGGACGGACGCCTGCCTGCGAGCGATACCCGCGAACTCGCGCCGCTCGTCACGCGCTTCAACGAGGTACTCGCACGGATGGACGACGGGCTTGCGCGCGAGCGGCAATTCGCCTCGGGACTGGCGCACGAATTCCGGACGCGGCTGGCGGAATTGCGGACGCTGGTGGACGTCGAAACGCGATACCCGAGCGGGCACGACGTTCGGACGATCCTGGGCGAGGTCGGCAGCATCGGCGCTGAACTCGAGGCGACCGTCACCGCGTTGCTGCAACTGACCCGCATCCAGTCGGGCCTCGAACGGACGCATCCGGAGCACGTGGTGCTCCCGGCGCTGCTGGCGCGCGTGTGCACCCGTCATCAGGGAGTCGCCCATGCACGCGGCGTAAGCATCGAGACATCGACGGCGTGCGGCCCTGATTTCGCGATCGAGACCGATGCGGCTTTGCTGGAAATCGTGATCGACAACCTGCTCGGCAACGCGGTCGCCTATGCACCGCAAGGCACGGCGGTCGCCCTGCGCGCAGAACTTAGCGGCCTGGCGGTCTGCAACGCCGCGCCCGCACTGCAAGCGGAGGACCTCGCCAATTTCGGCCAGCGCTTCTGGCGCAAGAATGCGCAGGGCGCCGGGCACGCCGGATTGGGTCTCGCCTTGGCCGGAGCCGCCGCGCGGGCTTTGCGGATGGCGCTTGCATTCGAGCTCGACGACGGCGTGTTGTGCGCGTCGCTGCGGTGGAATGCCGGCTCGCCGAATGTGCGGGCGCCTGATTAGCCGTCGCGAGCTGCCGAGCGCAGCAGGCTAGGCGGGCGTCCGCTGACGCATCGCGAGCGAATACAGCACCGGCATCACCACCAGCACCAGCGGCACCGCCGACAACATTCCCGCGATGATCGCGATCGCCAGTGGCTGCTGCATCTGCGAGCCGCGTCCGATCGCGAGCGCCAGCGGCAGCAGCGTCAGGACCATCGCGATGGTGGACATCAGGATCGCGCGCGTGCGGTTGCGGCCGGCTTCCACCAGCGCTTCGCGCAGCGTGAGCGCCTGCTCGTTCCGGGCGGCGTGGTCCTGGATCTCGGCCAGCTCGGAGAAATAGAAGATCGAAAGTTCGGTGACGATGCCGACGATCATCGTCATGCCCATCATTGACGAAATGTCGAGTTCGGTGCCGGTCACCCACAGTCCGATGAACACGCCGCAGATCGCGAGCAGCGGCTGCACCACGACCACGATCGCGGCGCTGAAACTCTCGTACAGGAACAAGAGCAGCGTGAACACCAGCGCGAACGCGGTCAGCAACACGATGGTGAGGCCGTGGAACGCGATCTGCTGTTGCTGGTACAGGCCGCCGAGTTCGTAATACATGCCGCTCGGCAATTCGCCGCGCTTATCCAGCATCTTCTTGACGTCACCCATCGTGGAACCAAGATCGCGTCCGCTGATGCGCGCGGTGACCGCCAGCATGCGTTTCAGGTTTTCATGGCCGATTTCGGGTTGGCCGCGCTGTTCCTGCAGCGTCGCGACACGCGACAGCGGGAACACGTGTCCGTGGCCGTCGCTGATCGGCAATGCGGCGAGCTGCTCGATTTCGGCGCGGTCGTTCGGCGGCACCCAGACGCGAACCGCGACCATCTTCGGACCCTGCGGCAGCTCGGCGGCGACCGTGCCGGCGACCGCGGCCGAGACCTGGTCGGCGACGCTGCGCGGATCGAGCCCCAGCAGCGCAGCCTTGACCGGGTCCACGCGCACCTCCAGCGCGTCGCCCGCGGGGTTGATGCCGTTGCGCACGCTCACCACGCCGCGCACCTTGCCGAGTTGCGCGGCGACCTTCTTCGCGGTCGCGTCGAGTTGCTGGACGTCGTCCGAGAACAGTTTCACCTCGATCGGTTCGGGCACGGCGGTGAGGTCGCCGATCATGTCTTCCAGCAGTTGCGACACGTCGACGTCCAGCCCCGGCACCTGCGCCGCCACCTTTTCGCGGATCTGTTCCATCACCACCGACGTGGGCGGGCGCGAACCGTCCTTCAGGCGCACGAAGAAGTCGCCGGTATTGGCTTCGGTCAAGCCGCCGCCGAGCTGCAGGCCGGTGCGGCGCGACCAGGTGTCGACGTACGGATTGGCTGCGAGGATCGCGCCCACCTTGCGCAGCAGGCGATCGGTTTCCTCGAGCGACGTGCCGGGCGCAGAGAGGTAATCGAGAGTGAAGCCGCCCTCGTCCATCTTGGGCATGAAGCCGCTGCCCACTGTCTTGAAGGCGAAAAATCCGACCACCACCAGCGGCACCAGCCCGACCAGCAGCAGCACCGGCCACTCCAGCGTGCGCAGCAGCACGGTTTCGTAGAAATGCATGAAGCGTTGCCACAGGCGCGTCGGCGTGTGTTCCCGGGCCTGCCGCTCGCCGATCAGGCGTTGGGCCAGGAGCGGTACCGCGATGAAGGTGAGCAGGTAGGAAATCACCAGGGCGCTCGCCATCGTCAGCGACAGCGCCTTGAAGAACGCGCCGGTCACGCCGGTGAGGAACGCCAGCGGCAGGAAGATCACGATCGTCGCGAGCGACGAGCCGGTCTGCGGGCGCGCGAATTCGCGCGCGGCAAAGAGGATGCGTTCGTGCACGCGGCCGCTCATGTCGCGCACACGGCGCATGATGTGCTCGAGCATCACCACCACGTCGTCGATCAGCAGGCCGACCGCCGCCGCCATCCCGCCCAGCGTCATCATGTTGAAGCTCATGTTGAACAGCTTGAGCAGCAGCGTGGTGATCGCGAGCGTCGCCGGCACCACCAGCAGCGCGATCAGGATCACGCGCGTATTGCGCAGGAACAGGAACAGCACCACCGCTGCGAGGCCGATGCCGATCAGGATCGCATCGCGCACGCTGTCCGCGGAGCCGCGCACCAATTGGGTCTGGTCGTACCAGGCGGCGATCTTCACGCCTTTCGGCATCTGCGGCGCGTAGGCCGCGAGCCGTGCCTTGACCGCATCCACCATCGCGAGGCTGTTGGCCGCCGGTTGCTGGAATATCTGCATCAGGATCGCGGGCTGGCCGTCCGCGACGGTGCGCACCCATTGCGGCTCGACGCCCTGTTGCACCGTCGCGATGTCGCCGACCCGCACCACGCCGGAAGGTCCGGCGCGCACCACCACGTCGCGCAGCGCCTGGATGTTGCCGGGCTGGTTGTTGGCCAGCAGCAGGAACAGCTTGTAATGGTCGGCGAGGCGTCCGAGTGCGGAAATGTCCGCCGCATTGGACACGGCCGTGACGACGTCCTGGACGGTCAAGTCCTGTGCACGCAACCTGGCGGGATCGATGTCGATGTGCAGTTCGCCGGTGCCGCGCCCCTGCACGTCGACAAGCGCGACGCCTTGCACGCCGCTCAGCAACGGGCGCAGTTGGTATTGCGCGAGGTCGTACAACTGGGTTGCCGTCAGCGTCTTGCTGCGCAGGCTGTACGCGATCACCGGCTCATCGACGGTCGGATCCATGCGCACCGCGTGAATGCGGGTGCCCGCCGGCAATTCGGGCAGAACCTGGCTCATCGCGGCGTTCACGTCGAGAAAGGCGCGGCTCATGTCCGCGCCCCAGTCGAAGTCCACGTTGATCTCCGCGCTGCCGCGGCTGGTGGTGGAGCGCACGTCGCGAACGCCGCGCACCTGCCGGATCGCCTCTTCCACGGGCGTCGTCACCGCGACCACCATCTGCGTCGCAGGGCGATCGCCCGCGTCGATGTCGACGCGCACGCGCGGGAACGACACGTCGGGGAACAGCGAGACCGGCAGATTGAACACCGAAACCAGTCCGCCCAGCGCGAGGATCAGGATCAGGAACAGCAGCGAGCGGCGGTGCGCCTGGAACCAAGCGACGATGTTCATGCCGCCACCTGGTGGACTGCCCCTCTGCCCAACTCGCGCTCACGCGCTCGTCTCCCTGTCCCCCGCGCGCGGGAAAGAGAGTTGGGGCGAGGGAGAAAGGCGCCGCGCAGCGGCGCCGCACGGTGATCCGCAGGCGTCACGGGCTGGCAGCCTTTGTCTTTTGCGTCGTCACCGGATCGCCATCCGATACCTCGTAACTCCCGAGCGTGATCACCGGCGCGCGCGGGTCGAGCGCGCCTTCCACACCGATCGGACTGCCGTCCGGTGCGACTACCTTCACCGGCACGCGTTTGGCCTTGCCCTGTTCGATTTGCAGGATGTACTGGCCCTCGGCGTCGCTTTGCAGCGCATCGCGCGGGACTGCCCACGCCTTGAAGGGCGCCGTCAGGATCGTCCCGGACAACGCGGTGCCCGCGGGCAGCCGCACCGGCGCATCGAGCGTGGCGACGACGTCGACCAGATGGGATTGCGGGTTCACCGCGTCGCCGATCACCGCGACGGTGCCATGCAGTGTGGCCGCGCCGCCTGCGGTATATACCGGTTGGAGCGTCACGGGCGTGCCGACGCGGATATCGGCCGCACTGGCGGGGTCGACGCCGAGCTGCGCACCGAGCGCGGAGGAAGCGGTGAACTGGATCAGCGTGGTGCCGGCCGCGACGTGCTGGCCGCGCTGCACATCGAGCGCGGTGACGACGCCGTCGGCCGGCGCGCGCAACGTGGTGACGGGTTGCGCGCCACCGAGCTTGGCCTGGGCCGCGAGTGCGGATTGGGCATCGGACAGGGCCTGCCGCGCCGCGTCGAGTTGCGCGTTGGTCGCCAGCTTCTCGGCGTGCAGGCGCTCGGTGCGGACGAGGCCTTCGCGCGCAACCGTCAACGCGGCCTGCGCCTGCAGGTACGCGCTGCGGGTCGCGGGATCGGTCTCGAATTCCAGGAGTGCCGCGCCGCGTTTCACGCGCTGACCGGCAAGGGCCCTGGTTGCGACGATCTGGCCGGCTTGCGGCAGGCTGAGCGACAGCGCATTGCGGCTGTCCGCGGCGAGTTGCCCGAACGCGGCGACCTCGCCGTGGAAGGTTTGGCGCACCGGCATCGCGGTGCTGACTTCGACGGGCGGTTGCGTTTCATTCTCCGGCTTGCCCGAAGAACAAGCCGTCAGAACCGAAAGCAAAATCAGTCCGCAAAGAAACGCGAAGGGGCGCGAAGAGGAGCGAAAGAGAGGAAGGATTTTGCTTTTCATCGGCTGTTCTTCGCGTTCTTCGCGGACCAATGCTGTTGATCGTTGTTTGCAAGCGACGCATCCGGCCAGTTGCCCACCAACGCATCCAGCGCGATCGCGTTCTCGTGCGAATTCTGCTCCAGCGCCAGCAACGTGCTGTCCGCCGCGAGCGAATTGGCGCGGATCGCGAGATACGTCGGCCAGTCCAGCCGGCCCGCCGCATAGTTGGTTTTCGCCACCTCGCGCGCTTGCGCCAGTTGGGCGGCGTGGAGGCGCAGCGCGGCGAGCTGGGTGCGATCGCTTTCGAGATCGGCCAGCAGGCGCTGGACATCGTTGCGATCGGTCAGCAGGCGCGCCGAATATTCGTCGTGAAGTTGCTGCCGGGTCGCGCGTTCGATCGCGATGTTGCCGCGGTTGCCGTCGAACAACGGCAGTGAAAGCGATACGGAAAAACCCGCGCTGGAGATGTTGCTGTTGTCGCGTGCGCGCACGAAACCGACCGTGAGTGCCGGAAACTGCGCCAGGATCGCCGCCCGCAGGGTCTGGTTCTGGGCGCGGTAGCCGGCCTGCAGGGCGAGCAGGTCGGGACGGCGCTGGGTCATGTCCGCCAATGCGCGCTGGACTTCGTCACCGTTCGGTTCGACCGTGAACGGCCCGCCGACCAGATGCAACGGCACCGAGGCGTCCAGTCCCAACAGGTCGTGCAGATCGTGTTCGGCGAGATTCAACTGGCGCTGCGCATCGGCGAGCTGGTTCCCGACATCGGAGGCTGCGTTGAGGCCGGCGCTGGCCGAGTCATAGGTGAGGTCGCCCGCGTGAAGCGCGCGGGTGATCGCGCTTTGCACCGGCGCCAGCGCCGCGCGCTCGGCTTCGAGGCGTGCGATGAGCTTGCGCTGGAAATAAACCTGGTCGAACAACGTGCGCGCTTCGGCAATCGTCTGCCATTCGCTCCACAGCAGATCCAGATCGACCTGCTGCGCGCCGGCACGCGCCGACTTCACGCGCGCGGAACGGGTGATCAGGTTGCCGAGATCGTATGA
>Ga0209061_1002905_pt1 | contig 20077 bp, 19 predicted proteins | sample Coa_R1_10_FD_187157 | JGI IMG/M metagenome (GOLD analysis project Ga0209061, IMG submission 187157) | Surface soil microbial communities from Centralia Pennsylvania, which are recovering from an underground coalmine fire - Coalmine... | ecosystem: Environmental > Terrestrial > Soil >...
TGGCGCGCCATCGACCTGGGCGTCTACCCGTTCGTCGTGCCGCTGCGGCCCACGGTGGGCAGCCTGATGGAGGATCTGGTCGCCCCGCCGCCGGACTACTGCGAGACGATCTACCGCCGGGTCGTGCCGTATCTGCGGGCGCGCGGGATCGGCGCGCACACCGCGGCGGCGGGATGCGCGCGGTGCCAGGCGTGTTCGGCGATGAGCCTGCTGGAGGGCGGCCCGGCCGCCTCCGGCCGCACCTGCCTTCCGCTGCTCAGCCATGGCTAGCCTCCCGGCCAGGGCGAACCCGGCCAGGGCGGCCCCGGCCAGGGCGGCCCCGGCCAGCGCGGCCCCGGCCGCGGGCCCGGCCCGGCCCGCGGAGCGCCCGGCGGCCGCGCGCTCAGTCGGCCCGGCCCGGCCCGCGGAGCGCCCGGCGGCCGCGCGCAGGCCCGTGCTGGCCTGCCGCGCCGCGTGCACGGCGGCGGAGCGGGCCGCCCACTTCCGGATCAGGCACGAGGTGTTCGTCGTCGAGCAGGGCCTGTTCCGGCCCGCCGGGGGGGCCGCGGACGGCGACGATGCCGATGCCCACGACGAGGACCCGGCGACGATCCACGCCGTGGGGCTGGCGGACGGGGTCATCTGCGGCACCGTGCGGCTGTATCCGGTGCCAGAGGTGCCCGGCCGCTGGAAGGGCGACCGCCTGGCGGTGCTGCCGGGCCACCGCCACCTCGGCCTCGGCGCGCCGCTGGTCCGGTTCGCCGTCGGCTGCGCGGCCGCGCGCGGCGGGCGGGAGATGGAGGCCTACATCCAGCCGGCGAACGTCGCGTTCTTCAGGTGGCTCGGCTGGCAGCCGGCCGGGGGGCTGGTGCAGTACGCGGGCATCCCGCATCAGCGCATGCTCATCGGCCTGCACCCGCCAGCCCGCCCGTCACGATGACCGCGGGCCGCCGGTCACGGTGAGACCGCGGGCCCGCCGGGGCGGGCCAGGTTGGTCACCGACTCCCTGCCCAGGTCGAACGCGACCTCGGCGCGGCCGCGCGAGCACAGCCGCAGTTCCCCGGTGCCGTCCAGGGTGCCGACCCGCGCGGCGGCCAGGTCACGGCGCCCGAACGCGCGCAGGCACTCCGCCTCCCTTCCCGCCGGGACGCACATCAGGAATGCCAGGCACGGGAAGCAGGTGACCCACTGCTCGACCGTGACCCCGGCCGGGACCGGCAGCGCGTCCAGGTCGAGGGTGACCCCGAGCCGGTTGCATTCCAGCAGCATCGCCAGCGACCCGACCAGGCCCGCCATGCTCACGTCCTTGGCCGCCACCACCCAGCCGTCGGCCGCGCCCTCGGCCAGCAGCCGGACGTCCCCGGCCAGCTTCCCGCCGCGCTCCTGGAACGAGGGGAAGAACGGGAAGTCCGGCCGCATGCGGCCCTGGATGCAACCGCCGACCACCAGCGACTGCCCGGGCCTGGCCGACCGCGCGGACAGCGGCCGCCCGGCCCGGCCGAGCCCGAAGGCCGACAGGCCCGGCGGCGCGTCGGTGACGGTCAGGTGGCCGCCCACCACCGGCACGTCGTACAGGCCGGCTGCCCACCGCATGCCCTCCAGCACCTGCGCGACGACCGGGCGCGGCCCGGTGACCGTGTCGACCAGCGCCAGCGGCCACGCGCCCATGGCCGCGAGGTCGTTGAGGTTGGTGGTGACCGCGGCCACGCCGGCGCCGTGCGGGTCTGCGGCCACGAACGAGGGCAGGATGGCCTCGCCGCCGACGACCAGCGACATGCCCGCCGCGGTCACCACCGCGCCGTCGTCGCCGGGTCCCGCCAGCCAGTCGGTGGTCCCGAAGACCTTGCTGACCAGGCCGATCTCGGACTTGGCCGCGACGCCCGGATGGCTGCGCACCGCCCGGACCAGGGCCTGCAGGTCCACGGCGGCCCCCGCATCCATCATCCGGCTCCGTTCTCCCGCTCGCCTCCGGCCCGACCGGTGTTCTTGCACTAAAGTGAAGAGATATCTAGTATAGCGTTCATGTCAGGCGCCGGCTTCCTCGACCTGCCCGCCCGCTCGGTCAAGCCGCGCAGCACCGGGATCACCCACGTGCTCGACCGCGGCATCCCGCTGGGCCAGATGGCTGACCTGCTCGACCTGCACGCGCCGTACCTGGACGTGTGGAAGTTCGGCTGGGGCATCTCCTACCTGGACTCCAGGCTGGCAGCGAAGCTGGAACTGCTGGCCGGGCACCGGGTGCTGGCCTCGCCGGGCGGGACCCTGCTGGAGATCGCCTGGGCTCAGGGCCGGGCACCGGAGTTCCTCGCCTGGGCGCGCGATTGCGGGTTCCCCTGCGTGGAGGTCTCGGCGGGCACGGTGCCGATGGACGATGGCGCCAAGCGGGACCTGATCGCGGCGGCGGCCGAGCAGTTCATCGTGCTCGCCGAGGTGGGGTCCAAGGACTCGCAGGTCACGCAGCCGCCGCAGCGGTGGGCGCAGGCGGCGGCCGGCGATCTCGACGCGGGCGCGACCTGGGTGCTCGCCGAGGGCAGGGCCAGCGGCACCGCCGGCCTCTACCGGGCATCGGGCGCGGTCCGCCAGGATGTGGTCGCCGCGCTGCAGGCGGTGCCGTGCCCTGACTGCATCGTCTTCGAGGCGCCGCGCGAAGACCAGCAGGCCTGGTTCATCAACAGGCTCGGTCCCGAGGTGAACCTGGCCAACGTCCACCCGGCCGGCGCGCTGGCCCTGGAGTCGCTGCGGCTGTCGCTGCGCGCCGACACCTACCGCGCCCGGCCGGCGGACCACGTGCCGGCGCGGGCGACTTGACCGGGCCGGAACCGGCCGGCGCTGGCGTGAACCTGGTCCCGTCCCAGTACCGTGAGGTCAGCGTGGCCGAGGTACCAGTGACGCCGCACGGCGACGGGCTGCGCGACTACCTGATGCGCCGCCCCGTCTACCGCAGGACCCGCTACGTGATCGCGCGCCACGGCGAGGCAACCGCGGTGGCGGAGGTCGGCAAGGACTCCGAGCACCCGCTGTTCTCCCCGGTCAGCTCGGTGAGGCTGCTCGCCGGGCCGGACGAGTGCGCGATGGTGGACGCCCCGGACGCCGACACCGCCGTGCCCACCCAGCTGGCCAGGGTCGCGGCCGAGCGGGCGCCGGGTGCCCGGTGCGTGGTCGTGCGCGGCCGGTACGGCCACGTCAGCTTCATCCTGGACCCGGCTCCGGTGCGGGTCCGGGTGGTGGAGGTGGTGCCGCCCTGGCCGCCCAAGCTGGTGGACCAGCTGAGCCGGGTCCTCGACCTCGCCGAGGACCTGCCGCCGGTCGAGCTGGTCCCCGACCTGATCGACCTGGGGGAGCTGGCGGGCACGCGGCCGGCGGCGCGCTACCTGTTCCCGTGCCGGGCGGGACAGGCCGGCCGGCAGGTCCCCGTCTGCTACCTGGACGAGGTCCCCGAGCGCAGGCCGTGGACGCTGGTCGGCTGCGCGCGGTCGCGGGCCATCCACGACTGGTTCTACGGCGGCGAGGTGCCGACGGTCGACATGTGCCCGCGCCACCTGGCCGCCCGGCGCGCCGCGGGCCGCAACGACCGGAACGACGGGACGTGCCCGCAGCTGACCAAGTGCTGCCTGCTCGAAGACCGGCTGGCCAGCGACGGCGACACCGTGGTCGTGCCCTGGGGCGCCAGCCTGGCGCAGATCCGGGAGGGGCTGCGGCTGGCCGTGGCGGCGGCCCGGCCATGACCGACCGGATCGCGGACTCGGTCCTCTACCGGCACCTGTGGGGGACCGCGGAGGCGAGGGCGGTGCTGGGCGAGCAGGGCCGCCTCCAGGGCTGGCTCGACGTGATCGCGGCGCTGGCCCGGGTCCAGGCCGAGGCGGGCCTGATCCCGGCCGCCGCGGCCGCGCTGATCGCGGAGCACGCCCGGGCCGACCGCATCGACCTGGACGAGGCGGCGCGGCAGACCCGGCAGGCCTCCCACTCCATGCTCGGCCTGATCCGCGCCCTGCAGGCGGCGCTGCCCGCCGGCGCCCGCGACTACGTCTACGCCGGGGCCACGGTGCAGGACGTCACCGACACCTGGACCGCGCTGGCGATGCGCGGCATCGGCGGCATCGTCTGGCGCGACCTGCGGCTGATCGAAGACCGGCTGCTGGACCTGGCGGTGGCGCACCGGTCCACCGCCATGCCCGGCCGCACCCACGGGCAGCCGGGCAGCCCGGTCACGTTCGGCTTCAAGGCCGCGTCCTGGGCGGATGAGATCCGCCGTCACCTGGACCGGCTGCGGGCCGGCGCGCCCCGCTGGCTGGTGGGCCAGCTCGGCGGCGGGACCGGCAGCCTGGTGTTCTACGGCGAGCACGGGCTCGCGGTCCGGGCGCGGTTCTGCGCGGAGCTCGGCCTGGCCGACCCGGGCATCTCCTGGACGACGGCGCGCGACCGCGGGGCAGAGTTCGCCCAGGTGCTGGCCGCGATCTGCGGCACGCTCGCCCGGATCGGCGGCGAGATCTGCGAGCTGCAGCGGCCCGAGATCGGCGAGCTGGCCGAGGCGGCTTCGGCCGCGACGGTCGGCAGCATCACCATGCCGCACAAGCGCAACCCGGAGGCAAGCGAGCACCTGGACACGCTGGCGCGGCTGGTCCGGGCCAGCGCCGCGGTCATGTCGGAGGCCGCGGTCCAGCAGCACGAGCGGGACGGGCGGGGCTGGAAGGCGGAGTGGGTGGCGCTGCCGGAGGCCTGCCTGCTGACGACCGCCGCGCTGCAGACCGCCATCGGCGTGACGTCGGGCCTCACCGTCGACGCCGCGGCGATGCGGGCCAACCTGGCCCGCGCCGGCGGCTACCAGGTCAGCGAGCGGGCGCTGGCGCTGCTCACCCCCCGGCTGGGCGCCCGCCGCGCGCAGGAGCGGCTGCACCAGGCGCTGGCGGACGGCCGCGCCGCGGGCCTGACCGCCAGCCAGGCGCTGGCCCGCGCCGGCTTGTTCGGCCCGGACGAGGCCAGCGGGCTGACCGCGGAGCCGGACACCGGCTCGTGCGCGCAGATGGCCGACCTGGTGGTGCGGCGGGCGCGGGCCGCGCGGGCCGCCGAGCCGGAGCGGTGGCCGTGACGCCGCCGGGCCGGCCCGCGGCGGGCCCGCCCGCCGGGCCGCCGGCGCCGGAACTGATCGCCGCGGGATTCGAGCTGGAGAACGCCGCCGCCCCGGTGCTGCACCGCGGGATGAACCTGGCCGACATGGCCCACGTCCTCGACCTGGACGCGGCGGGGGTGATCCCGCGGCACGCGGCCCGGCGCCTGCTCGGCCTGCTCCTCGAGGCCATGGACACCGAGGCCGGCGACTTTCCCTACGACCCGGCCCACGGCGAGCCCTACAACTCGCGGGAGCGCTACTTCGCCGGCCGCGCCGGCGACGTGGCCGGCTGGCTGCACGCGGGCCGGCCGCGCCGGGAGGCGGTCCGGGTGGCCTTCCGGCTGCGGCTGCGCGAGGACCTGGCCGGGCTGATCGAGGCGGCGGCCGGACTGGCGTCGGCACTGGCGGCCCTGGGCGGCGAGCACGCCCGCACGCTGATGGCCGATCAGACGTACCTGCAGCACGCGCAGCCGTCGACGTTCGGGCATTACCTGCTGTCGTTCGCCTTCCCGGTGCTGCGCGCCGGGCGGCGGCTGAGCGAGGCGCTGGAGTGGACCGACGCCAGCCCCGGCGGCGCGGGCTGCGTGAACGGCACCCGGCTGCTGCCGGACCGGGGCCGCGTCGCGCGCCTGCTCGGGTTCGGCAGCGTCGCCGAGCACACCAGGGACGCGATGTGGCAGGTGGACGGCCTGTTCGACATGGTCGGCGCTGCCGCCGGCCTGGTCATCACCCAGTCCAAGCTGGCAGAGGACCTGGAGATCTGGGCGAGCCCGGAGTTCGGCTACGTGGCGCTAGCCGACGGCTACAGCCGGGCCAGCGTGCTGATGCCGAACAAGCGCAACCCGTACGCGCTGTCCATGATCAGGGGGGCGGCCGGATCCCTGATCGGCAGGCTGTCCGGGCTGCTGGCGGGGGCCAAGACCCCCTCGGCGCGCAGCGACAACCTGATCTTCGCCTATGCCGACGTGCCGCAGGCGCTGGACCTCGCGGCCCGCGCGACCCGGCTGTCCGCCGGGGTCATCCGCACGCTCGCGGTGGACGCGGACCGGATGCGGGCCGCGCTCGACGCGGGCTTCTCGCAGGCCACCGACCTCGCCGAGTTCGTCATGCAGGCGTGCGGGGTCGACTACCGGACCGCGTACCGGGTGGTCGGGCACGCGGTGCGCCAGGCCAGCGCCTCCGGGCTGCGCGGCGCCGACATCGACGGGACGATGCTGGACGCGTCGGCGGCCGAGGTCACCGGGCGGCCGCTCGGGCTGGCCGGCCGCGACCTGTCCGCCGTCCTCGACCCCTGGCAGATCGTGACGAGCCGGAGCTCGCTGGGCGGGGCCGCCCCCGGCGAGGTGACCAGGATGGCCGAACGCGCCGCGGCCGATGCGGCCCGGCTCGCCGCCGCCGCGGCCGCGCGGCGGGACGGCTACCGCGCCGCCGAGGACGCGCTGATCGCCGCGGCCCGCCGCCGGGCCGGCACCGGCCCGGCGCGCGGCGGGGACGGTGCCGGGCCGCCCCGCCCGGAGGGAGGGCCGCGATGACGCGGCGCGGCCGCGCGGTGCCGTCCCTGCCGCGCCGGGTGAGCGTGGTCAACGTCGGCCTGCCGCTGTTCGCCGAGGCGGTCAGCCGGCAGGGCGCCCCGGTCATCTCCGTGGACTGGCGGGTCCCCGCGGGCGGCGAGCCCGCCGCCGTCGCCGCGCTGACCAGGCTGTACGGCATGCACGCCGAGCGCGTCGAGGCCGCCAACGCGGAGGTGCTGCGCCGTCTGGACCAGGGGTCGCCGCTGCTGGCGGGCGTGACCACCGTGGCCGCCGTGGCCGGCGCCGGCCTGCCGGGCCGGGCGCTGCTGCACTGCGGGCCGCCCATCGGCTACGCCGAGGCGCCCGATCCGCTGCGGCGGTCGATGCGGGCGGCGGTGGTCGCGGAGGGGTGGGCGGACGGCCTGGAGCGGGCCGGCGCCCTGCTGGAACGGGAGGAGATCGGCCTGGCCCCGGCCAACGAGCACGGCGTGGTGGTCCCGATGGCGACCGCGCTCGGGCCGAGCGCGCCGCTGTACGCGGTGGTGAACGAGGCCGGCGGCACGACCGGGTACGCGCCGATCTCGCAGGGTCCCGGCGAGACGGCCTGGTTCGGGCGCGCCACCCCCGCCTCCGTGGCCCGGCTGGTCTTCCTGCGCGAGGTGGCCGCGCCGGTCATCCGGCGGATCCTGGACCGGTCCGGGCCGCTTGACGTGCTGTCGCTGGCGGCGCAGGCGGTCGTCATGGGCGACGACGTGCACGTCCGCACCCAGGCCGCGACCAACCTGCTGATCCGGGAGTGGCTGCCGCACCTGGCCGAGCTCGGCACGCCGGACGGCGCCGCGTTCGCCCGCTTCCTGGCGGGCAACCACCTGTTCTTCCTGACGCTGGCCATGGCGGCCGCCCGGTCGCTGACCGCGTGGGCGGCGCAGGTCCCCGGCTCCTCGATCGTGACCACGATGGCGCGCAACGGGACGACGTTCGGCATCAGGCTGGCCGGCTCCGGCTCCTGGTTCGTGACCGCGGCACCGGAGGTCGGGCACGCGCTGTACTACCCGGGCCAGGGCCCGCAGACCAGCGCCAGGGACATCGGGGACAGCGCGGTGCTCGAGCTGTGCGGGCTCGGCGCCGCGGCGGCGGCCGGCTCGCCGGCGGTGGCCCAGCTCCTCGGCGGCAGCATGGGCGAGGCGGCCTGCCTGACCGACCGGCTCGCCGCGGTCTGCGCCGGCCGCTCCAGCCGCTTCAAGATCCCGGTCCTCGGCAACGCCGGCACTCCGCTGGGGATCGACGTGCGCAAGGTGGTCGAGCTGGGCACGACGCCCGCGGTGACGACGGGCATCCTGCACCGTTCGGCGGGCACCGGCCAGGTGGGCGCCGGGATCGCCGAGGCGCCGCGGGCCTGCTTCGCCGCGGCGCTGGCCGACCTGGACCGCCGCCTCACCGCGGCGTGACCGCCGGGCCCGGCCCTGGCCGCCCGTCTCACCGCGGCCTTACCGCGGCCTTGCCGCCAGGCCGACCTCGACCGGCGGCGAGGCCGCGATCGTATTGGACACGTAGCAGGCGCGCAGCGCCGGCCCGAGCAGCCGCTGGACGACCTCGGCAGGCGCATCGGCGGCCGCCGTCAGCCGCAGCCGGCCAAAGCGCGGGCCGTCGTAGCTGCCGCTGGCGGTCACCGTGAGGCCGGGCAGGCTGATGCCGCGCTTGCCCGCCGCCCAGACAAGCGCCAGGGCGTAGCACGATGCCATCGCCGCCAGCAGGTACTCGGTCGGCATCGGGCCCGCGCCGGCGCCGCCCGCGCCCGGCGGCTCGTCGGCCACCAGGTCGAAGCCGCCGGCGCTGACCCGGCAGCGCCAGCCGCCCTCCCACCGGGCGACCACGGAGGCTGCCGGCGGCGTGCCGGCGCCGGCCTGCGCCGGGTCGCTCACCGCAGGCCGGCCCGCGCGAGGATCGGTCATACCGTCCAGGTGTTGAGCTGGAAGGCGCCCGCCCGCCAGGCGGTCAGGGCCGCGTCGAGGACATCGAGCGGGTTGAAGGCCTGCACCCCGTCGATGAGGTCCTCCTCGCGGAACCCGTACAGCGCGCCCATGGCGAACCGGCAGGCGTAGACCTTGGCGCCCTCCTTGAGCAGGGTCTCGATCTGCCGGTTCCCGGCCAGGTTGCCGGGGAAGCCCTCGGTCCCCACGGTCGGGTAGCCGCGGTGCCGCGAGGCCAGCAGCACGCCCGGGCCGTACAGGATGATCGACACGTCGAATCCCTTGCGCACCAGGCGGGTGGAGGTCAGCAGGTTGACCAGGGACACCGAGCCCTCGAACGGCACCGAGTGGATGAAGACGAAGGCCTTCTCGCCGGGGTTGGCCCGGATGTCCTCGAAGAGCTTCTCCTCGGTCTTGTACAGCGAGTCGACGCCGGGTTCGGCGCGCGGCGACTGAACGGTGATCGGCATGAGGCCTCCTGAGTGTTGTGACTACCGACTACGGCAATGGCCCGGCCGCCGGGGCCGGCCCACGCGGACGCTGCGTCTTGGTCCACGTCATGCGGTGGCTGCCGGGCATGCGCCGCATCAGGGCGGAGCGCGCCGCCCACGGCAGCGCCCGGTACGCCGGGACGTACACCCGCAGCCAGAACACCCCCGCCGCCCCGCCTGGCCGGCGCGGCGGCGGGATCCGGTACCTGGCGGCCATCTCCTGCTGCGCCGCGAGCATGAGGTAGCGCTCCGAGGTGGCGCGCAGCCAGCGGGCGAACGGCATCTCAGCCGGCCAGCCGGGACAGCAGGTTGCCCGCCGCGAGCGCGATCGGCTCGCTGAGCGCGCCGATCGGCGGCGAGTACACGTTCTCCATGGTGGCGAGCTCGCGGATCGTGATCCCGGTCCTGACCGCCATCGCCAGGAAGTCGGCGCGCTCCTTGATGCCCTCCCGGCCGACCAGCTGCGCCCCGATCAGCCGCAGCGAGCCGGGCTCGGCGAGCAGCTTGACCCGGAGCTTTTCCACCCCGGGGTAGTAGCGGGCGCGCGAGATGCCCTCGGCCACGCCGACCACATGCGGGATGCCGAGCGCCACCGCCAGCGTCTCGCTGAAGGAGACGCCGCCGATCATCCAGTCCCCGGCCACCATGCCCCACGGCACGCTCACCGGCTGGTAGCGGTGCTCGCCGCCGGCGGCGTTGGTGCCCGCGACCTTGCCCTGCGCGTAGGCGTGGCTGCCGGACAGCCCCTGGACGGGGATGTCGGTCACGCTGTGCGGCACCTCGACGCAGTCGCCTGCCGCCCAGACGTCGGCGGCCGACGTGTGCATCCGCTCGTCGACGACGATGCCGCCGGCCGATCCGGTCCGCACCCCGGCCGCCCGGGCCAGCTCGGTGCTGGCCTGCTTCCGCGTGCAGATGACGGCCAGGTCACACGGGATCTCCCCGGCGGAGGTCTGCACCGCGCGGACCGCTCCCTCGCCGGCGAAGCCGGTCAGCGCCGTGCCGAAGTGCAGCTTGGCGCCCTTGTCCTGCCAGGAGTCCTGCACGGGCGCGACGATGTCGGGATCGGTGGCCTCGGCCAGCGCCCAGGCGCCCGCGTCCACCAGGTGCGTCTCGATGCCGCGATGGCACAGCGCGGTGACCATCTCCAGGCCCAGCGGGGAGGCCCCGACGACCACGGCGGCCCGCGCCCCGTCGAGCACCTTGTCCCACTCCATCGCCCGGCGGATGTTCTTGACGTAGTACAGGCCGCCGAGGCCGGCGCCGGGAACCCCGACGGGGGCGTAGTCGAATCCGGTGGCGATGACCAGCCGGTCGTAGCGCACGTCGCCCTCGCCGCGGGCCGCCACCGTCTTGCGCTCGAGGTCGACGCCGGTGACCCTTGTCTCATAGTGGATGTCGATGCCCTGCGCGGCGTAGGCCTGCTTGGCCGCGAGGAACAGCCGCCCGAAGTCGGGGATCTCCCTGCCGTGCACGTAGGGGATCCCGCACGGGCTGTAGCCGACGTCCTCGAACTCGGTGTAGACGCGGACGTCGGCGTCCGGGTCGGTGCCCCTGGCCGCCCCGGCGGCGCCCATGCCCGCGGCTCCGCCGCCGATCACCACGATCCGCTGCGCCATCGGCTGTCTCTTCTCGTGAGCTCCGGGTGCCAGACGTTTAGTATCCGCTATGAGCCGTACACTATACTTGCCGTCACGGCCCCCAACGTCAAGGGAGGGTCATCCCCTACCAAGCTGAGGTCACATGAGTCGAGTGCCACGGACCCAGGGCCCGCCCTGCCTGGACGCGGAGACGTCGGGCCGCGGCGACGCCGCCGACGGCGACGTGGTGGAGCGCATCGTCGGCTCCATCGGCCTGAAGGTGTTCAGCCACCGCAAGCGGATGGGGCTGTCCCTGCAGCAGCTCGCCGAGCGCTCCGACGTGTCGGCCGCCGCCATTCACAAGATCGAGCAGGGCGGCATGGTGCCGACCATCACCACCCTGCTGAAGATCGCAGGCGCCCTCGGCCGCCCGGTCTCCTACTTCGTGGAGGAGGACGTCGGCCACGATGACGTGGCCGTGCTGACCGGGCCGGGCGACAGCCGCCCGGTCTTCACCTCGCACGAGGGGATCGAGCTGGACAGCATCTCCGGCCCTTACGGCCGGTTCCTGCTCGCCGGGGCGCGAGCGCGCGTGGCACCCGGCGCCAGCAGCGGGCGCAAGCCGATGCAGCACCCCGGCGAGGAACTGGTCCACGTGATCAGCGGGACGCTGGAATTCACCGTGACCGGGCAGCCGTACCAGGTCGGGCCGGGCAGCACGCTGCACTTCCGCGGAGACCAGCCGCACACCTGGCGCAACCCGGGCGGCGCCGAGGCACGCGCGGTCTGGATGGCGCTGCGGCCGCAGTAGCCGGCCGTGCACGCGACCGAGCCCGTCCCGCGGCCGCGGTCGCACGGCCTGATCGCCTCCGTCCTGCCCGCGGCCGCGGTGGCCGCGGAGTCCTTCGGCCCCGTGCCGGCGCTGGGGCCGCCGCTGCCGCCCGCCGAGGAACGCGCCATGCGCACGGCCGGCCCGCGGCGCCGCGCCGAGTTCGCGGCGGCGCGCTGGTGCGCGCGGACCGCGCTGGCCGGGCTGGGGATGGCGGACGCGGAGATCCCGCCCGGGCCGGCCGGGGAGCCGCGGTGGCCCGCCGGGGTGGCCGGCAGCATCACCCACTGCCGCGGCTACCGGGCCTGCGCGGTGGCGCGCGCCGCGGACGTGGCCGCGATCGGCATCGACGCCGAGCCGGATGAACGGCTGCCGGCCGGGCTTGCCGAGACGGTCACCACCGCGGCCGAGCGGGCCCGGATCGGGCGGCTGGCCGCGTCGGCGCCGGCGGTGTGCTGGGAACGCCTGGTCTTCAGCGCCAAGGAAGCGGCGTGCAAGCTGTGGTACCCGCTGACCGGGTGCTGGCCTGGCCCCGGCGGCCTGGCCGTGTCCGGGGCCATGGACGCCGCGGACGCCGAGGGCGCCGCCGGCTCGTTCACCGTCCGGCTGCCGGACGCCGGCCCGGCGCCTGCCGGGATGCCGCGCACGCTGGCCGGCCGCTGGCTGGCACGCGGCGGGCTGATCGTCACGGCCATCGCCTGGAGCCCGGCCGGCCCCGGGGCTCCCGCAGGCCGCGCCGCCCCGGCCCGCCCCGCCGGGCGCTGAGGACCCGGCCGGGGCCGCTACCGCTTCCGGTCGTACAGCGCGGCGAAGTTCTCGCGCAGCATCGCCGTGCCGAGCTCGCCGTCCCCGGCCGCGGCGCGCATGCGGGCCACCTCCCCGTGGTAGTCGCCCCACGGTTCGTCGCTGGCGAACAGCACCCGGTCCTGCCCGATGCCGCGCCGCTCTACCTCGCGGGCCAGCCACCTGGGCGCGAAGCCGACCGCCCAGCTGGTGTCGGTGTAGACCTGCTTGCCGGCCTCGATCCAGTCGAAGAAGCGGGTGCTGATCAGCTTGATGTGGCCGCTGACGCCGCCGCCCATGTGCACGAGGTGGATCTTCACGTCATCGGCGTACCGGTCGACGAGCAGGCCGACCTGGTCGATGTCGGACGCCCCGCCCGCCGAGGTATGCACGTGCACGACGAGGCCATGCTGCCGCGCGGTGCCGAAGATCCGGTCGAGCTGCTCCTGGCAGGCCGGGTCATCGGCCCGGCCGCCCAGCAGGAAGCTGGTCTTCAGCGCCGCCACGCCGTGCTCGCCCGCCAGCGCGAGGGCCTGCGTGTTCAGCTCGGCGTCCTGGGGGCGGGGCGAGACCCACAGGCCGCAGCGGATCCGGTCATCGGCGGCCGCCGCCTCCAGCACCAGCGGGTTGAAGCCGAACGAGACCGAGACATCCGGCACGCCATAGTTGGGCAGCACCAGCGCGCGCTCGACGCCCTCGCTGTCGAGGTCGGCGATCAGCTCGGCGACGGTGCCACGCGCCAGGATGTCCGGGTTGCACGGCGGCCCGCCGTAGAAACCGAAGGCCGGCATCACGCCCAGGTGCCGGTGCGCGTCGTTGACGAGTTGCGTTCCCATGGCCAGGCATGCTAACGCCCGATCGTTTCCGATACAAGACATCTATCTCGGATAGGAATCGATGGCCGGCGCGTCAGCCGGCGGCCTCGCCGGCTGACGCGCCGGCTCCGGCCGGAGGCTGCTCCGGCGAGACGTCGGCCAGCTTGAGCAGGCCCTTGCCGTACCGGCGCTCCAGTTCCGCGGGCAGGTCCGCGTAGATCCGCTGCACGAAGATGTCGTGCCTGATGTACCCCTTGACCACGCTGGCCTGCAGCGGATCCTCGGAGGAGATCGCCTCCCAGGACCGCCCGTCCCGCGCCACCGCCCACAGCGACTCGTGCGAGTCGGCGACCACGGCCAGGTGGTGCGCCTGGTGCGACGGGTACAGCGCGGAGTCCGTGCTCGCGTGCCGGAACGTCCGCCCCCGCGGGGCCGGGAACGGCAGCTGCCCGAAGTGCAGGATCGTGAACTCGACGCCGCGGCCGTCCGCGCCCGCGATCGCCTCGGCCAGCAGGGCCAGGTCCGGTGCCCGGCCCGACAGGTAGACGTGCGCGCGGGCCGCGGCGAGCATCGCGCGGGCCCGGTCGGCGATCGCGGGCAGCCCGGCATAGCGCCAGACCGCGCCCGGCTGCGGGTCCCCGGCGCCGGCCTCCAGCGCGGCCAGCCCGTCGCGCGCCGAGCGGAGCCGGTCGGCGAACTCCCGCTCCAGCCGCCGCAGCAGGGCATCGGCCGGAACGGCCGCATACCGCGCCGGGTGATCCGACGTCTGGATGACCGCACCGCGGTCGGCCAGCCGCCGCAGCGTCTCGTACACCTTGGGCTGGGGCACGCCGGTCTCGTTGGAGACGCTGTAGCCGGTGGCGTTCCCGAGCGTGAGCAGGCCGACGTACGTCCGCGCCTCGTACACAGAGAACCCCAGCCTGGCGAGCCTTTCCACCACGGAGCTGACCGATGTCGTCACTGTCCATTCCCGTTCTGCGGCGGGCCGCCCGGCACCGTCACTGCTCGGAACTACTCCAGTAATGAGGTTAGCTTATGCCGCCCGGCCGGCCAGATCCCCGGCGCGGCTGTGAAATATGCGTGAAAACCGTCCGCTGCGGCCGCCCGGCCCGGCTTGCCTGGCTGCGCCGGCGAGGTTAGGCTGGAAGTACCTACTGAGAGAGTTAGTATAAGGAACGGACGTTTCGCCGCGGACGCGCGATGATGCGGAGGGACCATGCCCGATACGGCCGCCCCGGCAGTCACCCTCGCCGACCGCGACCGGCGGTGGTCGCGGATCAGGGAATTCCTCGCCAAGGAGAGCCTCGCGGCCGTCATCGTCGCGGGGTTGCGCGGCCGTGAGGGCTTCGAGCCGTGGGTCAGCAACGAATCCATCGAGGGAGTCGTGATCTTTCCCGCCGAGGGCGATCCGGTGCACCTCACCTGGATCGCGTTCCGCGTGATAGGCAGGGACGACCCGCAGAACGACCGCGAATACTGGATCAGCGACCTGCGCGCCGGCCCCATCGGCCCCGGCATCGTCTCCGTGCTGAAGGAGCGAGGCCTGACCACCGAGCGCATCGGCATAGTCGGGCTGCGCAGCCGCGGCCCGATGCACCTGGAGGGGTACATTCCCTTCGCGCTGTGGTCGAAGGTGGCCGAAGACCTGCCCGGGGCACGGTTCGAGGAGGTATCCGTCCCGTTCTCCTACCTGATGGCGCAAAAGCAGGACGACGAGCTCGCGCTGGCCAGGTTCGCGGCCGCGGCCGGCGAGCGGGCCTGCGCGCGGATGCTCGAGGTGACGCGCCCCGGCGTCTCGGAGGCGGAGATCTACGCCGAGGTGACCGGCACGGTCTACCGGGCCGGGGCCACGCTCACGCCGCCGTCGTTCATCGTCAAGTCGGGCCGGGACACCCTGTCCTGGGGCCCGCCGGAGTGGGGCGTCGGCGCGGTCGCGCCGCGGGTCGTCGGCCGTGGCGAGCTGGTGTCCAGCGAGCTGATGCCGACCTACGGCGGCGTGGAAACCCAGCAGCAGATGATGATCGCGACCGGCCCGGTCGACCCGCAGTGGCGGGAACTCGAGGACGTGGCGCGCCGCTGCTACGACGCTGGCCTCAAGGCGCTCCGGCCGGGGATCACCTTCGAGCGGCTGTGCGACGTCATGGCCGGACCGCTGCGGCAGGCAGGCTGCTGGAACCTGTCGCCGCTGGTGCACGGGGTCAGCCCCGCTTACCTGCTCGGCACCCTGCACGGCGGTGTCGAGGAGTTCTTCGCCGCGCAGTATCCATGGCTGCACACGCTGCGGCCGGTCACCGACGCCGTGCTCGCCGAGGGCATGCTGTTCGCGTTCGAGCCGAACGCCTGCCGCGGCCGCACCCGGGTCAACATCGGCGGCACGGTCGTCGTCGGCCGGTCGGGGCCCGAGGAACTCAACAGCCTGCCGTGCCGGATGCACGTGGTCGGCTGACCGTGCCAGCCCCGGTCACGCCGGGGTCGCACGGCGGTCTGGGTCACGGCCGGTCGCGAGTGCGGGCGGTCTGGGCGGCGTGCTGCTGCCCGGCGTCGGCCGATGTGCCCGAGCCGGCCCGTCCGCCCAGGAAGATCTCGGCGACGCGCTCGTTGCCGAGGATCTCTGCCCCGGTGCCGGACAGGGCGATCTCGCCGGTGACGAGCACTGCCGCCGTGTCGGCCACCGTGAGCGCCGCCTCCGCCTTCTGCTCGACGAGCACGACCGCCTTGCCCAGGTCGGCCAGCAACCGCACCTGCTCCTCGAGCACCCGCCGGGTCAGCTCGGCCGACAGCCCGGCCGTCGGCTCGTCCAGCAGTAGCACCGCGGGATCTGGCATCAGCACGCGGGCGATCGCCACCATCTTCCGCTCGCCGCCGCTCAGCGTTCCCGCGTACCGGCGGGTGAGCCGCCGCAGCGGGGGGAAGATGTCCAGCACCGCCTCGATCCGCTCCTGCCTCGCCGAGCGGCGCAGGGTGAAGCCTCCCATGTCCAGGTTCTCGACGACCCGGAGCGTGTCGAAGACGTCGTCGCTTTGCGGCACGTAGCCGACCCCGCCACGGGCCAGCTCCTCGAGCTGGGTGTTGGTGATGTCCTTCCCGCCGAGCAGCACGCGGCCCTGGCGCACCCGGATCAGGCCCAGCAGGGCGCGCAGCAGCGTGCTCTTGCCGGCCCCGTTCGGGCCGACCACCGCGAGAACACGGCCGGCGGGGGCGGTCAGGCTGACGCCGTGCAGCACCGGGGCCTCGCCGTAGCCGGCTACCAGGTCCTGGCAGGCCAGATCCGGCCCCGCCGCGGCCGTCTGGTCGTCATCCCGCGACATAGGCCTCCTGCACCTCACGCTGCGTCCGCAGCTCCGCCATCGTCCCGATCGACAGCACCCGCCCGCGGGCCATCACGACGACCGACTCGCACAGGCGCTCGATGATGCCGAGTTCGTGCTCGATGAGCAGGAACGAGAGACCCTGCTCCCGCAGCCGGCTCACCGCCTCCTCGAAGCGGGCTGACCAGCGCGGGCTGAGCCCGGCGAGCGGCTCGTCGAGGACGAGCATCGTCGGATCGGCCATCAGCGCCCGCATCAGCTCCAGCATGCGCCTCTCCCCGCCGCTGAGGTTCGAGGCAGGCTCATCGGCCTTGTCCGACATCTCGAACGCGGCGAGCAGGCCGCGCGCGCGGGCCACGTTCTCCTCCTCTGCCGCCCTCCAGTACCGGAGCCCGGCAAGCACACCGGCCAGCGACTCCGCCGGATGCCGCTGCCGCGCGACGAGCAGGTTCTCGATCGCGGTGAGCCTGCCGAACTGCCGGGACAGCTGGAATGTGCGGACCAGCCCGGCCTGCGCGCGCCGATGCGGCGGATCGCGCGTGATATCCCGGCCATTGAAGATCACGCGGCCCGACTCGGGACGGAGGAACCCGCTCACGACATTGACGAATGTTGATTTGCCTGCGCCGTTCGGCCCGATGAGACCGGTGACGGTGCCCGCCGCCGTCTCGAGGGAGACCGCGTCGAGCGCATGGACGCCGCCGAACCGCACGGTGAGGCCCGAAACCGTGAGCAGCGGCGCGCCCGGCGGCACGGCGCTCGCCGTGCCTGCCTGGCCGCCTGCGGCAGCCGGGACGGGATCGCGCCGCATCCCGACCGGAGCCGGCGTGGCCCGCAGCGGGGCGCCGTCCTGTGCTCGCGCAGGGGCGAGCGGCGCCAGGCTGAACCGCGTCCGGCGCCGCGCCGCAGGGCCGTAGCGCGGCCTGCGGTCCGGCAGGATCCCCTGCGGCCGCGACCAGATGAACATGATCGTCAGCACCGCGGTGGCCATCCAGCCCACGTCCCCTGCTAGTTCCGGGCGGGACGACAGGCCCGGCACGTACTGCGTTGCCTGCTCGAAGATCACCGGGACCAGCAGCGCGCCGGCGACCGCCCCGGGGTTGCTCGCCATGCCGCCGACGATGACCGCCGTCAGCAGCGACAGCGTCTCGGCGAACTGCCAGGCGGACGGCGACCAGGCCCCGATGAAGCCGGCCAGCATGGCGCCGCTCAGCGCGGCGAAGCCGCCGCCGACGACCTGGACGAGGATCCGCAAGCCCACGACGTTCTTGCCGATGGCCAGCGCCGCACGGTCGTCATCCCTGACCGCGCGCAGCGACCGGCCGAGCGGGCCGTCGCTGAACCTGCGCAGGACGAGGTACCCGGCCGCGCACACGGCGGCGACGATGGCGACGTAGACCCACCCGTTGGCGGTGGCCGGGCCGGTGCCGCCCACCGGGTTCGGGATGAGCGCCAGGCCGGCGTTGCCGCCGAACAGGCCGCCGTCCGCCTCGACGATCGTCAGCGCAACGATGGCCACGACGAGGAGGACGATGGCCTGGTAATCGGGGCGGAGACGCTTCATGCCGATCAGGCTGACCAGGCCGCCGAACAGGCAGCCGGCCGCGGTCGCGGCCAGGATCGCGAGCACCGGCGGAAGATGCAGCCCGATGATGTAGGACTGGAAGCCGCCGTTGCCGGAATCGGGCCCGAGCGTCAGCACGCCGTAGCAGTAGGCGCCGAGCGCCAAGTTCGCGATGTAGCCGAAGTTGAGCACGCCGGCCACGCCGTACTGCAGGTTCAGGCCCCACGCGGCGATCACGTCCGTGCCGAAGTAGACGAGGAGAACGACCGCGTAGAACTCAACGCCTGTGATTGGTCGCTCCCTTCACGTGACCACGTTGCGCCTGCGCGCCTGCCCGCCGAGGATCCCGGTCGGGCGGATCAGCAAGATGACGATCAGCAGCCCGAATGCGATCACGTCGCTGTAGGCAGGGCTCCAGTAGGCGGCGGACAGCTCGGTCGTGATCCCGATCACGAACCCGCCGGCCATCGCGCCGTATGGCTCGCCGATCCCCCCGACCACCGCAGCGGCGATGACCAGGATGAGGAAGTTGGAGCCGATGTTGAAGTCGAACGCCTGCGTCGTCATGGCCAGCGCTACCCCGGCGATGCCGCACAGCAGCCCGGAAATCAGCCAGGCGGTGCTGGTCACCCGCTCGGCCCTGATGCCGCAACTGCGCGCGAGCGTCCTGTTCACCGCCGTGGCGCGCAGCGCCCGGCCGAGCTGGGTCATCCGCAGCAGCAACTGGAACGCGAGCATCAGCGCCAGCGCGAGCACGATGATCGTGACCTGGGTGCCCGACCAGGTGATGTACCACAGCCGGAAGGTGCGCCCGGACGTCAGCCCGTAGCTCTTCACGTCGGTGCCGGCCACGGCTACGACCGCATACTCGATGAAGATGAGCGCCGCTGCCGTCGCGATGGCGAGCGGCCCCAGCCCGACGGACCGCCGGATGAGGCTCCTGATGAACAACCGGTAGTACAGCACGGACAGGATGCCCGTCGCCACCGCGATGACCGCCATGACCGGCCACGGCCCCAGGCCGAGCTGGATGAGGCCGTAGCCGAGGAACGTCGCCAGGGTGATGAACCCGCCGTACGCGATGTTGAGCGTATTGCTGAGCCCGAACTGAAGCGTGAACCCGAGGCTGGCCAAGGCGATAACCGCACCCGAGGCGATTCCGAAGCCGACCGCGGCGACGAAGATGCTCACGACATTGCCCCGGCAGCATTACGGCGCGACTGCGGCGACTTCGGATGGCGGAAACACTGTGACCGTGTTGACCGAGCCGGAGGGCGTGAAGGCGAAGGATGCGAACTCTCCGGTGGAGTTGTGATACTTGTCGAACGCAATAGGCCCGGTTACGCCGACATAGTAGATCTGACGGCCGGACTTCAGTTCCTGCACACCCTGGGCGAAAGAGTGCACCTCCGTTGCCCCGGCCCGCTGCGCCGTCACTTCCGTCATGTACGAGTTGTACGTCGACGGCACGGTACTGTGCGCCGCCTCCATGGCCAGCGCCATGACCATGATCCCGTCGTAGATCGTGCCTATTGCCTGAGTCGCGACGATCTGCTCGGCCTCGTGCGCCCCTGCGGGAGTTGCTTTGACCGCGCTGTAGTAAGTCTTGAACTCGGGAGTGCTCTCGTTCACGTAGGTGCCGACGAGCCGCACCTTGGCGGTCAGGAACGACGTGCCCATCAGCTTGTCTAGCGAGCTGAATAGCCCGGGCGACAGGATGTCGGTCGGCACGATCACCGGCGGCACCGAACCGCTGTCGAGGCCCTTGTATTCCGACAGCAGTGTATCCGTGGTCTGCTGGTCGGCCGAAATGATGAGGGCCTGCGGACTGTTATGGATGATCCTGCTGACGGTACTCTGGTACGATGACTCGTCACCGGGAATGGTGAGGTTGGCCACCAGGGACACGCCCTTCTTCTTCAGGGCTGATACGATCCCTGGCTGGTTGCCCGTGTCGCCCACGTCGTTCTGGAAGATGGCGGCGACGCGATGGTATCCGCCGTCGGCCGCGGCGTAACTGGATAGGTTGGCAAACGTCTGTGCAGGATCGCTCACGCTGAGTGACCGATTTTGGGCAGGAGTCGCCGGTTTATGCGGTGGCGTGGGCTGGCGGGATCCAGGGGTCGCCTTGGGCGGCTCG
>Ga0209061_1002906_pt1 | contig 20068 bp, 15 predicted proteins | sample Coa_R1_10_FD_187157 | JGI IMG/M metagenome (GOLD analysis project Ga0209061, IMG submission 187157) | Surface soil microbial communities from Centralia Pennsylvania, which are recovering from an underground coalmine fire - Coalmine... | ecosystem: Environmental > Terrestrial > Soil >...
AGATCGGAGCGTTGATCGGCAGCGGACACGCGAGCGGGCGGTCACGCCGGGGCGTTCCCCAGGATCAGGTGACCGGCTCGCCGGGCCGGGACGGGAAGCGTGCCCGACGGGGAGCAGCGGGAGGTGGTCACGGGAGGGATGCCTTGCTCGGGAGCCCACTGCTTCGAGTTGACGGAAGTGAATGGTGAGTGTGTGGACACGTCAGCTGTCGTTACCCCCCCTCGAAGCCATCCGGCCTCGGCCGCCCTCATCCCCGATCCCCGGCCCTGAGCGAAGCCGCCTGGGCCTGGTGGCCATCGGAGCCGTCTGGCCACCAGGCCGGCTCGCCTCAAGCCGGCCGGAACCACGACCGACGTCCCCCATGGGGACGGCCGCCTTTGACCCCGCCCCGGGCTCCCGCAGTCCCTCGGGAACCTCGCCCACCCGCCCCTCGCCGGTCGTCCCGGACGGTCACACAACCGCCTCGGCCGACCTTCGTCTCGGGCCTGGCCTCGGTGTGCAATCGCACATCGTGGATGGGGGGCTCGTTGGTGTCGACATCATCGCCATGTCCTTGAGCTCGGTGCACCGAGCTTGCGATGTGTGTGCATCGCACCTCCCTCGTCATCCTGCCCGTGGGCGGCGAGCTCGTGGTGACGGACGGTGGTCCCCGAGAGATTCTTGACCGCTGGCGGAGGGTCGACTATTGGTAGTGGGCGTGGGGAGCCGGAAGCGGTCCTCGTTCGACCTCCCGGCGTCCACCAGCGAGCCCCACCACGAATACGGGAGGAATGGTCAATGATGATGCGAGCGGGGCGACGAGTCGTCATGGCCTTGCTCGGGTTGGTAGCGTTGACTGCCGGCGCTTGCGGATCGACATCGACGAGTGCTGGTGGCCACACGCCCATCAAGGTTGGCTTCTTGCTGCCGCTGACCGGTGTCGTAGCCGCCAACGGGCTGTCCGAGGAGGACGGCTTCAAGCTCGGTTTGAGGGACTTCGGGAGCAACGTCGACGGTCATCCCATCCAGGTGACCTACGCCGACACCCAGAACGACCCCAACATCGCCTTGACCCAGGCGCGGCGTCTGGTCGAGAGCCAGGGCGTGGACATCGTCGAGGGTCCCCTGGCGGCCAATGAGATCGCTGCGGTCAGCCCCTATCTCGGCGCCCGTGGCGTCCCCACCGACGACCTCTCCATGTGCTCGGCTCAGCAGTTGGACAACTATCCCAAGTTTGGCAATGCCTTCAGCTCCGGCTGGGCCTGTAACCAGCCCGCCATCATGGGGGCGACATGGGCGGCGAGCGTCAAGCACTGGAAGCACATCACCATCGTGGCCCTGGACTTCTCCTTCGGGTGGCTCGTGGCTGGTGGCTTCGCCGCCGCCTTCCGCAAGGAGGGTGGCGTCATCGACCGATTCATTTGGAACCCGATCACGGCCACCGACTTCAGTCCCTACGTCACTCAGATCCCCTCAAACACAGAAGCCGTCTACGCCATCGAGTCGGGACAGACGGCAGTACGCTTCACCCAGGCCTACGCGCAGTTCGGGCTACGTGGGAAGATCCCGCTGTTCGGCATCACCCAGCTCACCGATTACTCGGTCCTGCCCTCGGAGTCGGCGTCTGATGTGCTCGGCCTGTGGACGTCGGCCCAGTACTGCGATGGCATCGACACCCCACAGAACCAGAAGTTTGCCCAGGAGTATCACCAGCAGTACGGCACCTGGCCCGGCTACTACTCGGATGCCGGCTACACCAAGGCGCGACTGCTGATCGCGGCCCTCAAGAAGCTTGGTGGAAACGTCAGCAACAAGAAAGCGGTGGCGGCGACCATGCGGACCACCCCCATCGTCTCCTCGCGGGGCCCGGTGCGCCTGAGCGGCTCGCCGGCCTACTCCCCGATCCAGAACATCTACATCTGTCAGGTCGAGCAGGTCGGCGGCGACCTTCGGAACGTCCCCATCAAGACCTATCTCAACGTTCCGCCGTGGGGTACGCTGTCCGAGCAGCAGTGGCTGGCTGAGTTCCGTCACGACAGCGCGGCGCGGCCGGTCTAGCCGGGGCCGCCCCCGCTGAAGCGGGGGTCAGGTCGGCCGCTCGGTCGTGACGTTCCCGGGCTGAGGGACCTCGTCCCGCTCCCTTCCTCTGCTCGGGCCCTCGCAGGACCGGCCTGTGGATGTGGAGGGGAGGCGAAGGACGAAGCAGGCCCCTCGCTCGGGTGCCTCGAAGGTGAGGCTGCCGCCATGGGCCTCGGCCAGGCCGCGGGCGATGCTCAGCCCCAGGCCCGGCCCTCCCCGGCCGGGCAGGTGCTCCTCCACCCGGACGAACGGCTCGAAGATGCGCTCCCGCATCCCCTCGGGGACACCTGGCCCCCAGTCGCGTACCCGCACGCTGGGCCCCTCCTCATCGCTCACGCTCACCACCACCCCCCCTCCGGCCCCGTGCACCAAGGCGTTCGCGATCAGATCGTCCAAGATGTGGCCCAGGTGACGACGGTCGCAGCGAGCCGTTACCGACCGGCTCGGGAGGTCGAGATCGAGGGGCTCGCCGGCCCTGCTCGCCAGCGGCCGGGCACGCTCGACCGCCTCGCTGGCCAGCTCGCGAAGGTCCACCACCTCCAACTGCAAGGGGAGGCGATTGGCCTCCAGACGGGCGGCGGTGAGGACTCGGTCGATCAGGTTGGTCACCTCGTTGGCTTTCGCCAGCATCGTCCCGATGGCGTCGCCGAAGGACGGCGACTCGGGCCCGATGGTGCCGTCGTGCAGCATCGACAGGTAGCCGACGAGAACGGCCAGGGGACCTCTGAGCTCATGGGCGGCCATGTTCATGAAGTCCCGGCGGGCGCTGGCCAGCGAGGCCTCGGCGCGCACCCGCGCGAGCTCGTTGCGAAGCCGGGCCAGGTCCAGGTTGACCTTGACCCGGGTGATCAGCTCCTGGCTGGAGAACGGCTTCAGGAGATAGTCGTCGGCACCGGCGCGAAGGCCCTCGATCATGGCCTGAGAGCTGGCGCGTGCTGAGACCACGATCACCGGGAGGTGGGCGGTACGGGCATCGCTGCGGAGACGATGGAGAAGGTCGAGGCCGCCCAGCTCGGGCATCATGACGTCGGTCAGCACCAGGTCAGGAGGGTTGGCCAGGGCGGCGGCGAGCGCCGACATGCCATCGGGGTACAGCTCCACCGCCCAGTGACGGCCCAGCAGCTGGCGTAGGTAGGCACGCATGTCCGGGTCGTCATCAACCACCAGCACCCGCGCCTGGGGTAGCTCGAGGTCGGTGTCGCCCCCCTCGGGCTCGGGGCCGATCATCGGCTCCCCGACGCTTCCAGCGGCGCTGACGCTGGTCCCCGACAGCCAGCTGAACGCCTCCTGAACGTAAGGGACGGCGCCGAGCTGGCCGGTCACGGCGGCCCGGGTGGCTGAAGCCCGGCCGGGGGTGGCCGAGGGGGAGCCGGTCGGCACCCTGACGGTGAAGGTGGTGCCACCGCCTTCCTTGCTGGTGACCACGACCCGGCCGCCCAGGATGCGGACCAGCTCGGCGACCAGGGCCAGCCCGATGCCAGCCCCCTCGTTGGTCCTGGCGCCCGGCCGGGGCACCCGGTGGAAGCGCTGGAAGATGCGCTGGTGGTCCGCGGGCGGGATGCCGACCCCGGTGTCGCTCACAGAGAGCACGGCCTGGCCACCGTCGGCCCGCAGCTTGACGCAGATCCGTCCCTTTGGGGTGAACTTGAAGGCGTTGGAGAGCAGGTTGAGCACGATCGTTTCCCACATCCCCCGGTCCATGTAGACCGGACCGGCCAGGGGTGGGCAGTCCACGATCAGCTCCAGGCCCCCTAGCTCCACCGTGGCCCTGAAGGCGCTGGCCAGCTCGGCGGTGAGGGCGGCTAGGTCGATGGGCTCGAGGTGGGCGCGGACGCGCCCCGCCTCAACGCGCGAGATGTCGAGGAGGGCGTTGACGAGCTTGAGCAGTCGCAGGGAGTTACGGTGTATGGTGTGGAGACGCTCCATCTGCTCAGGCGACAGCCCCTGAGCGTTGGCGATCACGTCCTCCAGGGGGGCGATGAGCAGGGTGAGCGGCGTCCGGAACTCGTGGCTGACGTCGTTCAGTAACGCGGTCTTGGCTTGGTCCAGGTCGGCCAGGGCCTGCGCCCGTTGGCGCTCCGCCGCGTAGGCCTGCACGTTCATCACCACCGTCGCCAGCTGGGCCGCCACCAAGTCGAGGAAGGTCCGGTAGTCGGCGTCGAGGCGACGCCACGGGCTGATCCCCGCCACCATCACGCCCAGAGGTTGATGCTCTCCGACCTGGACGATGGGGAGGACCACGGCTTGCACGGGCTGGGCCGAGGGCATCCCCGGCCCCAGCGTGATGGCGAGCTGGGCGACCGCCTCGGGGAGGGCCTCGACCACCGTCGCCTGGCCGCTCCGGATCACCTCGGCGAAGGGCCAGGGGCTAGGGGCCTTCAGGTCGACGACGCTGGGGACCGCCGGCGTCCCGAGCGGCAGGCCGGCGTGGCCGGCGAGCTGGATGGTGCGGGCGTCCGCGGAGAGCAGGTAGATGAGAACGAAGGGGAGGTCAGCGACGTCCTTGGCGAGCGTCTGGGCGGCGAGGGCGCACGCCTCCTCGCCGCTGTTGGCCCTAGAGAGAATGCCGCCCAGGGAGCTGACGGTGAGCAGCCGGCGCTCGCCGAGCACCCGCTGGGTCGTCTCTGCAGCCACCCCCAACACCCCTCCGATGCCCCCTCCCTGGTCACGGATCGGGCTGAAGGAGAGCGTGAAGTAGGTCTCCTCGACGTAGCCGTGACGCTCCAGCATCAGCAGCTGGTCCTCGGCCCAGCTCGCCCGGCCGTCGCGGAGAACGCCCTCCAGCGCCTCACCGATGGTGGGCCAAAGCTCGGCCAGCGAGCTCGAAGCCGGTCGCCCGATCGCCGAAGGATGCTTGTCGCCCAGCAAGGGAATGGAGGCATCGTTGTAGATCATGGCCAGCTCCGACCCCCAGAAGATGGCCAAGGGAGCGCGGGCGGGCAGGATCATGTCGACCGCTGAGCGCAAGGGGCTGGGCCAGCGTTGCGGGGGGCCCAGTGGGGAGGAGGCCCAGCTCATGGAGGCGATCAATGCGCCGACCTCGCCGACCCCCGTCCACACCCTCTCATGACCGTCCGGGATGCCACCGCCCAACGGCGCCTTGCGTCCCTTGCCCGTCGAGGTCACGTCTGTCACCACACCCCGCGTACAACACCCTGCCAAGGCTCCAGGCAGGGCTCGCCGCCTGTCACCATGCGACTGCCAACTGCAGCACGCGGAGTATATCTCAATTGTCAGATCGTGTGCTTTCCATGTGCGGGGTGATGTCCATAACCCGGGGCGGAGCAGGTCGAGGCGGTGCGAGCAGGTGGGCGAAGATCACCCTGATGTCCTCTCGCTTGGGGCAAGCAGATCCTCCAGGTAGCTGGCTGGCCGACCAGCATTCCTTCGCTCGATGTGCGAGTAACGGTAGGTCTCAGCCGACCAGTCGATGTTCCCACGCATGCAGGCACGGAGCCCGTCGACGTATTTCTCGACGTCGGCTTGAAGGTGAGGAGGGAAGTTGGGAAGGCCGCGCTCCAGGCTCTGGAAGGCTCGGATCTCCTTGGCGATCATGTCGTAGGCCAGCTCGACCGCCTCGACGAGCGAGAGCGATCGCTCTTGCTGAAGGACGAGGACCAGGTTGTTGATGTCGCCGAGGGCCAGCTCCTTGTTGAGCGATTGGACGTCGTTGCTCCAGCAAACCACATCGATGGTCATCCTGGTCAGGGTCGAGATGGGGGGCGACTGACGGACGTTCTCAGGCAGCTGCAAGTGCTCTGCCAGATCGATGAGATCGGTTGCGATGTGCATGGCACCGCTGTGCCGGCGTCGCTCGATGTAGAGGTCGAGCGGAGGGATGGTGTTGGTCAGGCTGTTCTCCAGGGTCCAGACGTAGGTATCGAAGAACTGAATCACGTGTTGACGGTACCTTCGACACCAGTCGGTCCCCATCCGCGCGTACGTCCGGCGGCATAGATCCTGCAGGGCCCGAACCGCCGGACTGGCCGAGGGAGGGACGATGGGATCCACCATGACGGTTCGAAAGTCCTGCAAAATGCGCTCTGCTCGAGCCGTGGTGAACGCGCTCGGATGGTCGTCGAACTGGTCATCGAACATGAACAGCCATACCATCCAGTCGTTGAGGATCTTGAGCTCTTCGAGCCCTGCGGTGGGGTACAACCGGGCGGCCAGCCACGTGTAGCGAGAGGCCATGAACCGACTCATCGCCTCCGGCTTCCGGACCAGGCGGAACTGCTGGACCCAGCCGAGGGTGTGCTCGTGGACCGCCTCCACGTGAGGGTTGATGCGGGAGGGAAACGGGCACTCAGGGGCCCGGGTCGGAACCGTCTCGTCCATCAGCCAACCTTCCCCTAGCCCTGCCTGTCGACAGCTCTCGTTCCAGCTATGGTTCTATCGGTGATGTCACACCATCAGTTGATGATACTAAACAGTATAGTCGTGCATCCTAGGTTTCCTGAGGGAAAGATGCGATCGGAGTGGGGGCGGCGCTGGCCTGGTGGCCGTCCCATCGGTGGGGGTGGCCGGGGCCCCGGGGGCGGCCACGGCCAGGGACGGCGGCCCGGGGGAGGGCCGTAGGGGGACCGTGGACGATGGAGGGGGGGCTCGATCAGGCAGGCTGAAGCTCGCTGGAGGAGAAGCGTCGTGACCGAACCGATTCGTGACATCGCCCGCATCGGGCATGCAGAGCTGCTCACCACCCAGCCGGAGCGTAGCCTTGAGTTCTTCACCGACGTGCTGGGGATGGAGGTCGAGGCCCGTGACGGTGGCTCGGTGTACCTGCGCGGATTCGGCGACTACCTTCGCTACAGCTTGAAGTTGACCGAGGCGCCCACCACCGGCCTTGGCCACCTGGCGCTGCGCACCTGGAGCGAGGAAGCCCTGCGACGTCGGGTCCAGGCCATCGAGCGCTCAGGGCTGGGCATCGGTTGGATCGATGGGGACGTGGGCCACGGGCCGGCCTATCGGTTCACCGACCCGGACGGCCACCTGATGGAGGTGTATTACGAGGCGGAACGTTACGTCCCCCCCGAGCACCTACGGCCAGCGTTGAAGAACCAGCCTCAGCGTTACACGGGGCGGGGCGTGGGCGTCAAGCGTCTGGACCACGTCAACGTGCTGGCGGCGGACGTGGCCGCCAACCGTGAGTTTGCGCAGCAGGTGCTCGGCTATCGCCTGCACGAGAAGGTCCAGCTGAACGATGGGAGCGAGGCCGGCGCCTGGCTCAGCGCCACCATCGCCGCCCACGAGCTGATCTACACCGCCGACGCCTACAAGGCGAGGGGCAGGCTCCACCATCTGGCCTTCTGGGTCGATAGCCGAGAGGAGGTCTTGCGCGCCGCAGATCTTTTCCTCGACCATGGGGTCCACATCGAGTTCGCCCCCTCCAAGCATGCGATCGCCCAGGGGTTCTTCCTGTATGGCTATGAGCCCGCCGGCAACCGCATCGAGGTGACGACCGGTGGGTACTTCGTCTTCGATCCCGATTTCGAACCGATCGTGTGGACAGAGGAGGAGCGCGCCCGTGGCCAGGCCTGGGGGGTCCCAACGGTGGCGACCTTCCATACCTACGGCACCCCTCCCGTGGAGGCCGCGGCCGGTGTCGCCGGAGCCGAGGCCTGACCCACCTGGGAGGCCTCTGCCTCCCCCGGCCGGACTCCCCTCTCGGGCGCCCGGCCTGCGCCATGGGGAGGTGATCGCTTGGGTTGGATGAGATGGGGCGCCGTCGGGCCCCCACGGTGGGGGTGCGGTGCCTTCTTGATCTCCTGCCCGACTCCGGGGGTGCCGGCGACGTGCCGACCCCCTCACCTGGCCCCACATGCCCACAGCCTCATCGAGACGTCGGAGGCCGCCTCTCGAGAGGCGGCCTCCGACCGGGCCAGGGCTCAGGACTTGGCGCCGGTCAGCTCCCGGGCGGTCCGGCCAGCCACCGGGATCCGCTTGGGTTGCGGCCGAGGGACCTTCGGGACCTCGACCCGCAGCATGCCGTGCTCGATGGTCGCCTTGATCTCGTCCGAGCGCACCTCACCCGGCAGGGTGAGCTGGCGGACGTAGTCACCGTGCGGCAGCTCACGCCTGACGTAGTTGAGCGACGGCTCCCCCTCGGGCTGGCGGTGGCGGGCCGAGATGGTGAGCGTGCCGTCCGAGAAGGTGACCTCGACCTCCTCCGGCTGGAAGCCCGGCACAGGGGCATGGATCGTGAACGCCTCCTCCGACTCGGTCACGTCGACCGGGAGGTAGAGACGCGGCGTCCGGTCACCGTCGACCGTGATGGTCGAGCCGAAGAGGTCGCTGAACATCCGATCCATGGCGTTGTGCAAGCTGGCCAGCTCTGCCCAGGGGTTCCATCCCGTCAGTGTCGCCATTTCCATCACCTCCTTTGGCTCGTGGTGTGAAGTTCATCGGCTCTGACTGCGACATACCCCGCCAACCGGCGCGCCAAACGCGCTCCGACGATGGTCGGGCCGTGCGGGCGAGGACGCCCCCCGTGCCCCCATCGCGAGAGGTGGACCGTTGGCGGCGCGTTCGGTCGCGACGACGGGCCCGGTGGCCGGTGATCGCGGCGGGGCTGGCGACGGCCCTGCTCGGTTGCGGACCGGTGGCGGTGGGCCGGTCCCCGGCGCCAACCCCCGGGGAGCGAGCTGGGCCGTCGGGGACGGTGCGGACGCCGGGGGGAGCGGTCGTTCACCTCGCCGACCCCGCCAGCCCCCCGGACCTGGCCTCGACGCCGCCGATGGGCTGGAACAGCTGGAACGCCTTCGGCCCTGCCGTCAACGAGGCCCTGATCGAGGCCGAGGCCCAGGTGCTGGTCTCCTCGGGCCTGCGCGCGGCCGGTTACGACTACGTGGTGCTCGACGGGGGCTGGGCGTTGCCGACCCGGGACGCGCGGGGCAACCTCCAGCCGGACCCCGCTCGCTTCCCCCATGGCATCGGCGCCCTGGCCGCCTATGTCCATCGCCTTGGCCTGCGCTTCGGCATCCACCAAGCCGTGGGCATGACCGACTGCGCTGGCCGGTCGCCGGGGACCCAGAGCGCACCTGGGGGTGAGCAGCAGGATGCGAGCACCTTCGCCGCCTGGGGGGTGGACTTCATCAAATACGATCTCTGCCGCTACCGTTTCCCGCCCGGCACCACCCCCGGTGCCCCCGACCTGGTGGGCGTGACCGTGCTCCAGGGGGACCGGGTGGTGGGTCGATACCGGGCCGTCGCGGCGAACAGCCTGCTCACCGGCGCCGCCCGACCCGTCTCCTGTGCCCTTTGTCCGGGTGGCCAGGCCGCGACCGGCATCGGGCTGGATGGGGGGACGGTTCAGCTCCAAGGGGTGAGCGTCCCCAGCGCCGGCGCCTACACCCTGGACATCACCTACGTCAACGTCGACCGCAGCGGCGCGATGATCCGCTCGCCTCTACGCCGCCGGCGCATGGCGCTGCTGAGCGTGGACGGGGGGGCCCCGCTCACCACCTGGTACCCGGTGCCGATCAGCCGGACGGGGGCCGTGACCGGATGGGGCACCCTCAGCTCGGTGTCGGTGCCGGTCCTGCTGCGGGCCGGGGCGAACACCCTGACCTTCTCCGACCCTCACTCGATCGAGGAGGTGGTCCGTCGGGCCTACCAGCGAATGGCCCGAGCCATTGCCCGCACCGGCCGTCCCATGCTGCTCAGCATCTGCGAGTACGGCATGACCAGGCCCTGGCTGTGGGCTCCGGGCATCGGCCAAATGTGGCGGACGACGCCGGACGTGGGCGACCTCTGGAGCGGCCGGTGGCCGCGGGGTGATCACCACCACGGCTCCATCAGCATCATGGCGGCGCTGGGGGCGGAGCAGGGCCTGGGTGCCTACAGTCGCCCTGGGGGATGGAACGACCCGGACATGCTCCAGGTGGGCAACCGGGCGATGACGCCTGCCGAGGACCGGGCCATGTTCAGCCTCTGGAGCGTGCTCGCCGCCCCGCTGATGGCCGGGAACGACCTCTCCCGGATGAGCCCGGAGACGCGACAGGTCCTGCTCAACCGGGAGGTGATCGCGGTCGACCAGGACCGGCTCGGTGCTGGGGGTGGGCGCATCGTCGACGCGCCCGGCGAGCAGGTGTGGATGAGGCCGCTCTCCGACGGTTCCCGGGCGGTGGTGCTCTTGAACACGGGCTCGCGGCCGACGCTCCTGAGCGTCCAGGCGCGCACGCTCGGCCTCGCCCCGGAGCCGATCTACGTGGTCCGAGACCTCTGGCAGCATCGAACCTCGATCAGCACGGGCAACCTTGAGGCCAGGGTGCCGGCGCAGGGGGTGGCGATGTTCCGGGTCTGGGCGGCCCCTGCCCGTGGCCAGCGCCCGGGGCTGGCGGCCAGCACCTCCGGCTGATCCCTGCCGATGCTCCCCGGCACCGGCCTCCAGAGGGCGGGCCTCAGCCCGCGCGAGGGGACGGGGTCAGTCGAAGAGGTCGCGTTCCTTCCACCAGGCGGCTTTGGTGTCGATCATGCTGACCCAGGCCCGTACTTCCTCTTGCATCCGGCGCTCGATGCCCAGCTCCTCCAGGAAGCCGACTCGGAGGCCGTCCTCCAGGGAGAGGAGAGGGACCCCGTAGGTCGCCGCCGCGTCTCCGAGCATCGCCTTTCGCCAGGGATCGGGTGGCAGCGGCGGGGAGACGTAGCGAAGCGCTCGTTGGATCCGCCACCACCAGCCGGGCAGCCCCCGTTGCGGCGCGGGCAGGTTGGGGACGTCCCAGGCCCAGTCCGTGAAGAGGCAGGCGATCGAGGCGTGCTCGGCCCTGAACCCTTCCTGACCGTGGAGGGCCACATCGCCCCAGGCTCGGATCAGGCCCAAGACCGAGCTCCGCTCCGTGCGCTCTGCCCGGGCACGCTTGAGGCAGTTGATCAGGCTGAAGAGGCCCCAGAAGCCGCACCGGCAGCCCTTGCCCGGTGCCTGGGAGCACCGCAGCAAGGGCGCCAGGCAGTGGGCGACGTTGTCCCCTGGCACCCAGGTGTAGCTCGCCGCCCACGATTCCAAATGGGCGTCCCGCAGCCGCCATAGCCGCCATCCGAACAGTGCGTCTCGCCGCTCGCTCATGTGAGGGAACCTCGGCATCCGCCGGGCGCGGCCGCCCGGCACCCGGCCGGGGACCGATGAGATCTACGCTAACCACTTCTGGCCCGGGTCGCCAGGGGGTCGAGGGTCGGGTGGCCACGGATGGCCTCTTTCCCTGGGCTCGCCCCCGTCCCGCCTGCCCTGGCGGGGAGGTCGCCACCGCCGGCGGGCGAGGTGCCCGGGGGGCTGGCTCGAGCCCGGGTCCGATCCCTCCCCGGAACCGGTCTATCCTCGTGGGGAGAGCGTCGCCGAGGATACGTCCAGCCCGAGGTCGGGCGAGGAGGTTGACCGTGCTGCGATGGAAAGCCCGCGCGACCAGGTTGCCGGAGCCACATGAGGCCCTGCCGGGGCGGCACGACCCGCTTCCGGTGCCCGAGCGTCATCTCGTGCTCGGGGGGCGGCTGGCCCCTCCCTATCCCGAGGGGACCGAGCTCGCCGAGTTCGCCCTGGGCTGCTTTTGGGGCGCGGAGCGACGTTTCTGGGAACTCCCCGGCGTCGTGACGACCGCGGTCGGCTACGAGGGGGGGCTGACGCCGAACCCGACCTACGAGGAGGTCTGCACCGGCCTCACCGGTCACGCCGAGACGGTACGGGTGGTCTTCGACCCGGCTCGCATCTCCTACCCGCAGCTGCTCAAGGTGTTCTGGGAGGCTCACGACCCCACCCAAGGCATGCGACAGGGAAACGACGTCGGCACCCAATATCGCTCGATCGTGTTCACGCGATCCGAGGAGCAGCAGCGAGCAGCCGAGGCGTCCCGGGTCGCCTATCAAGCGGCGTTGCGTCGCGCCGGGCTCGGTGAGATCACGACCGAGATCCGCCCGGCGGCCGAGTTCTACTTCGCCGAGGCGTATCACCAGCAGTACCTGGCAAGGAACCCCAACGGGTACTGCGGGCTGGGTGGGACCGGCGTGAGCTGCCCCGTGGGGGCTCTCGACCTGCGGGCCTGAGCCGGGCCGCCGGGCTGCCAGCTCAGTCGGCTCGGGCCAGGACAGGGTCGTCGGCCTGGAACTGGGTGCGGTAGAGGCGTGCGTACAGCCCGCCCAGCGCGAGCAGCTCCGAGTGCGTCCCTTGCTCCACCAGCCGCCCCCGATCCAGGACCAAGATCCGGTCGGCGGCGAGGACGGTGGAGAGCCGGTGGGCGATGACGATCGAGGTGCGTCCTCTGAAGAGGGGTCTCAGGGCGGCTTGGATCAGCCGCTCCGACTCCGAGTCGAGGTTCGAGGTGGCCTCGTCGAGGATCAGGATGCGGGGGTCCTTCAGGATCACCCGGGCGATCGCGAGACGTTGCTTCTCCCCGCCGGAGAGGCGATGCCCCCGCTCCCCGACCACGGTCTCGTAGCCGTCGGGCAGCGAGACGATGAGGTCGTGGATGTAGGCCGCCTTGGCCGCCGCCACCATCTCCTCCTCGGTCGCCTCCGGACGCACGTAGAGCAGGTTCTCGCGAACGCTGGCGTGGAAGAGGAAGGTGTCCTGGAACACGATCCCGATCTGACGCCCGAGCGAGGCCAGGGTCACGTCCCGAAGGTCGTGCCCGTCGATCCGGATCGAGCCCTGTTGGGGGTCGTAGAACCGCGGCAACAGGGAGGTGATGGTGGTCTTGCCGGCGCCGCTCGGCCCCACCAGCGCCACCAGCTGGCCGGGCTCGATCCGGAAGGAGACGTGCTCCAAGGCGTTGCCCTTCTGGCCGTAGGCGAAGGTGACGTCGTCGAAGACGACCTCCCCCCGCACCACCCCCAGTTCCCTGGCCCCCGGGCGGTCGGTGATCTCCACCGGGAGGTCCAGGTACTCGAACAGACGCTGGAACAGCGCCAGCGAGCCGACCACGTTGACCTGGAGGTTGGCGAGCTGGCCCACCGGTCCGTAGAGCCGTGAGAGCAACACGGTGGCGAAGGTCACGACCGTGCCCACGGAGGCCTGGTGGTCGAGGACCAAGAACCCCCCGTACGCCCACAGGGCCGCTGGCCCCGCCGTGCCCAGCACGCCCATCAGCATGAAGAACCAGCGTCCGATCATCGCCTGCTGCACGTTGAGGTCGCGCAGCTGACGGTTGAGGTGGCGGAAGCGGCGGTTCTCGGCCTCCTCCTTGACGAAGGCCTTGACCAGCAGGATGCCGGAGATGCCGAGCACCTCTTGCATGTAGGCGGTGAGCTCCGAGAGCTTGGCCTGGGTGCGCCGACGAGCCTCGAACGTCGCCCGACCCACGCGACGGGTGGGGAGGACGAACGCTGGCACCACGGCCAGGGAGGCGATGGTGAGCCGCCAGTCGAGGTGCACCATGAAGGCGATCGTGGTGGCCAGGACGACCACGTTTTGGACCAGGTTGAAGATGGTGTCCGAGACCACGCTCTGCACGCCGTTGACGTCGTTGGTGAGCCGGGACATGACGTCGCCGGTGCGGCTCCGGGTGAAGAAGGCCACCGACTGGCGGATCACGTGCGCGAAGAGCTGGTTGCGCAGGTCGAACATGATGCCCTGGCTGATCAGGTTGCTCACGTACGATTGACCGACGCCGATCAGCCCGCTCAGCAGCGAGGAGCCGATCAAGGCGCCGATCAGGATCAGGACGAAGGTGAAGCCGCTGTTGGCGTGGGTGAGGCGATCGACCAGCTCCTTGGTGACCTGGGCCGGCACCAGCCCGAGGAGCGAAGTGGCGCCGATGCAGGCCAGCACCACCAGCGCGTGGCGCCAGTAGGGGAGGAAATAAGAGAACACCCGTTGCAGCAGCCGTCGCTCGACCTGGACCTGCGGCCTCTCCTCCAGGCCCAGGTGGGACATGGCGTGCCAAGGTCGCACGCTGCTGCAAAGCGAGCCGGCCTTGCGAATATTCCCGGGTCGCTCGCGGCCCTCAGGGGGCCAAGCCGGGCTCGCACCCGCGCAACCGTGCGACCGCGGCGGCGATGGCCCCTTCCAGCTGGTCGGGGCTCAGCCCCTCGATCGGGACCGAGGTTCGCACGGCCCGACGGATGCTGTGGGCACCGTCCCACCAGGCCACCTCGACCCACAGGGTCGGGACCCCGTCCTCGGTGGTGACCCAGAGCAACGGCTGGTCGGGCTGCGCTGGACGGTCGAGGTGATCGACCAGACGGCTCAGCTGCGCCGCCGCCTGCCTCGGACCCGACCTGGATGTCGCTCCTCGCACCTCCAGCACCATGGCTCGCTCGTGGTGAAGTACGAGGAAGGGGACGGGAAAGAACAGGAAAGGCGATGGCCTCGGCCCGGGGGGTTGGCCGCTGGGGCCGGACGCATCCAGGACCGTGGGGCGATGATGTGAGGAGGAAGGGAAACGATGCCATTGGCGACCGGCGAACTTCGTCGAGGGGGCCTCTTCGCGCTGCTGCGTCGACGGCGGGCTCGTCCGGTGTGGTGTGGCCGGCGCCGGGTGGGCCGGGAGGCGGGGGAGACCCCGGGCGGTGAGCTGCTGGTGGCCACCGGGTGGCTCGACCCTGTCGTCCGCCGTGTCCCCCCGCACGCGGTTGCGGAGATGGACCCCCAGGCGGTGCGGTTGCGTCTCAGCTTCGAGGAGTTCCAACGGCTGCCCGGGTTCCTTCCTGACCCGGAGCTTGAGGAGGCCGTGTACCGGTCCCTGGCCGGGTTCGCCCCGTTGCGCAACCTGGGCTTCCGGCCGATCCAGGTCACGGCCCTGGACGGCCGGGTGGTGCTGACCGGCCATCTCCCCACCGACCTCCTGCGTGAGGAGGCGAGGCGGCGAGCGGCTGCGACCTGGGGGGTGGTGGCGGTGGAAGACCGGCTCGTCACCGATCACGAGCTGGTCGTCGCCGTGACCCGTGCCTTCCTCGGCCATCCCCAGCTCCAGCCCAGTCGGATCCGGGTCCAAGCCGCCATGGGCACGGTGACCCTGGAGGGGGAGGTCGACAGCGGTGGCGACGCTGAGCTGGCGCGCTCGCTGGCGCTACGGGTGCCCGGCGTGGTGGCGGTCCGGGACCGGGTCCGGGTCGCCGCCGGCCACGGCCGCGGCGGGGAGGAGGCGGAGGGGCCGACCGGGGGGCGTCCTCGCGTGCCGTAGGCTGGAGCAAGAGCGGGACCGTGCCGCCGGGCGCTGTCGCCCCGGCCTGTGCTCGTGTCCCGGTCGAGAGGACTTTGCGCCCGCCGGCGCCGCGAGGTCGACGGGCCCCACTGGGAGGAACGGATGGAGGAAGCGCCGCTTGCAGGGGTGCGAGTGCTGGAGGTGGGGAACTTCATCGCTGGGCCCTTCTGCGGGATGCAGCTGGCTGACCTCGGGGCCGAGGTCATCAAGATCGAGCATCCTGACGGGGGGGACCAGGTGCGGGGCACGGGGCCGTTCGTGGGGGGAGAGAGTTCGCCCTTCATGCGCCTCAACCGCAACAAGCGCTCGATGGCCCTGGACCTGAAATCAGCATCGGGCAAGGAGATCTTCCGGCGCCTGGCTCAGACCGCGGACGTCGTGGTCGAGAACCTGAGGCCGGGGACGATGTACGACCTCGCCCTCGACTACCCGAAGCTGGCCGCCCTCAACCCCCGGCTGGTGTACGTCGCCGCCTCTGGCTGGGGGCAGGACGGCCCGCTCAGCTCCCTGGCTGGCCTCGACATCATGGCCCAGGCCCGCAGCGGTCTCATGAGCATCACGGGGACCCCCGGTGGCGACCCGGTCAAGGTGGGGGTGCCGATCTGCGACCTGGTCTGCGCGCTCTATGGGGCGCTGGCCGCGGTCACGGCCCTGCGCGCCCGGGAGCGCACCGGGCGAGGTCAGTTCATCGATGTCTGCCTCCTCGAGGCCGGCGTGTCGCTCGCGGTGTGGGAGGCCGGCAAGTACTTCGCGACCGGCGAGGTCCCCGGGCCTCAGGGCTCAGCCCACCAGGCCAACGCCCCCTATCAGGCGGTTCGCGCCGCCGACGGCTGGTTCACGATCGGCGCCGCGTCGGTCAGGAACTGGGTCGCGCTGTGCCGGGCGTTGGGCATGGAGCGGCTCATGGCCGACCCCCGGTACGCGGACACCAACGCCCGCTACCGACACCGGGAAGAGCTGATCGCCGAGATCGAGGCGCTGACCCGGACCCGGCCGGTGGACCATTGGTTGCGCCTCCTCGAGGAGGCGGGAGTGCCCTGCGCGCCGATCCAACGCTACGATCAGGTGTTTACCGACCCCCACCTCCTGGCCAGGGGCTTCTTCTGGGACGCTCCCCACCCGACCGCTGGGCCGGTGCGTCAGGTCGGCTCGCCGATGCGCTTCTCCGACACCCCGGTGCGCAGGGCCAAGGCCGGTCCTCGCCTCGGCGAGGACTCAGAAGCGGTGCTGCGCGAGCTCGGCTACGCGGAGGCGGAGATTCAACGCCTGGTGGAGGAGGGGGTGGTGAGGACGCCCGATCAGGAGCCAAGGAGGGCAGGAGCAGCGCGATGAGGACGCAACGGGAGATCGTGGATCTGGTTCGGAACCCGGTCGAGGAGCACGGCGAGCTGATCGCGGAGCGCTGGGGGGCGGTGCAGTGGGTGATCTTCAACCGGCCTCGAGCCCGCAACGCGATGACCTGGCACATGTACGAGCGGTTGGTCGAGGTGTGCCAGGAGGTGTCCGAGGACCGGTCGGTGAAGGCCATGGTGCTCACCGGAGCTGGCGGCCGGGCGTTCGTAGCCGGCACCGACATCTCCCAGTTCCGCTCCTTCACCACCGCCCAACACGCCCTCGACTACGAGGCCCGTGGCAACCACGTCATGCGGACCCTGGAGATGGTGCGGGTCCCCACCATCGCGGCCATCGCCGGGGCCTGCACCGGCGGGGGGGCCGGGATGGCCGCCTGCTGCGACATTCGCATCGCTTCTCCCTCGGCTCGCTACGGCTTCCCGATCGCGCGCACGCTGGGCAACTGCCTCTCCATGCAGAACTACGCTCGGCTCTTCGCGCTCTTGGGCCCTGCCAAGACCAAGGACATCATCCTGAGGGCTCGGCTCATGGACGCCTCCGAGATGCTGGCCTGCGGGCTCGTGAGCGAGGTGGTGCCGGACGAGGAGACCCTGGTGCCGCGTGCCCAGGAACTGGCCGAGCAGATGGCCGAGCACGCGCCCCTGACCATGGAGGTGACCAAGGAGGCCATGCTCCGCATCCGCGATCGTCTGGTGCCTGAGGGGGCGGACTCCGACCTGGTGCTGAAGGCATACCTGTCCCACGATTTCCGGGAGGGGGTGCAAGCCTTCCTCGACAAGCGCAAGCCGGAGTGGCGAGGGGAGTAGGGAGCGAAGGCCGTCGGCGCGTGGTCGAGAACCGCCGCCGGGCGTCGAGGCGAACCCGATCATCAGGGACCACCGGTGGGCTGCTACCATGAATGGCCGTTCTGCCCTGGTCGCGCCGCGTGCTCGCGGCAGGGGGCCAGGGTGGGGCGGCTGACCGAAAGCCCGACGTGCCGAGGTAGCTCAGCCTGGTAGAGCACGTGACTGAAAATCACGGGGTCGACGGTTCGAATCCGTCCCTCGGCACCATGAGTTCGATCAGCCCCAGCCAGGCCGACGGGCGCTGCTCGTCTACGTCTTCCGGAGCCGCTCTCCCTTGCTAGGGGAGGCGGGCGGTCAAGGCCTCCCGACAGCGTGCCCACCGCCTCGCTGTGGGCGGAAGGAGGCTCGAGGTCCCTCGGTTGCGCTGGGATGGCGTGCGGCCGCCCGGCCGAGACCCGGTGAGGCGGCGGCTCGGAGGTCGAGCGCGGCCGGGCCGCAGGCCGACGGGGGCAGCGGCACCGTGGGAGATGGACCACGACGGCTTGGTCGAGGTTGGGCGATGCCGCCGGGGGCCCTGGTCGCCGGTGCGGCGGCTTGAGAGCCGAGGGTGGGGCCAGCCCGGTCGCGGCCCGGGGAAGCCCGCGGTCCACGGCCGGGCTGGCCTTGAGCGGATGGCCGTCAACCCGCCCGCTCACCCCTCTTGCGGGTCTGAGAGGTGAGGGGGGCGAGCTCGGCGGCGGTCCTGCGGCCAACCATCAGCGACCGCCGCTGGTCACCACAGCCGCCTGCTAGCGATCTGCGCCCCCTCGGCCATCGCTTGGAGCTTTGCCCACGTGATCTCTGGCTCCACCACCGTCAGCCGCGCTGAGGTCGCAAAGCCGCAATCGGATCCGGCGAGGACGTTCTCTCGACCTACCAGCTCGGCGTACCTGAGCAATCGTTGCGCGACCAGCTCGGGATGCTCGATGTAGTTGGTGGTGGAGTCGATGACACCAGGGATCAGCACCTTGCCATCCGGTAGCTTGACGTCTTTGAAGACCTCCCATTCATGCTCGTGACGAGGATTGCAAGCCTCTAGAGAGATTCCATTCGGACGTGCATCAAGGATGATATCGATAATATCCTTCAGCGCCACATCGTAGTGATGTGGCCCCTCGTAGTTGCCCCAGCAAAGATGGATTCGCATTTGGTCAGGATCGATGGCTGCCGTTGCGTGGTTGAGCGCTTCGACGTTGAGCCTGGCCTCTTTTCGGAACTCCTCCAAGGTGAGGTCGGGGAACTGCACATGCCGACCCATGGCAAGATCGGGGCAGTCGAGCTGGAGCACGAAGCCGGCCGCGACGATCGTCTCGTACTCCTCTTTCATCGCCTCAGCGATAGCGGCCAGGTATGCCTCCCTGGTCGGATAGTGGTGGTTGGCGAAGAAGAGGGAGACGACCCCAGGCGAAGCGGAGCTCATAAAGACCTCACTCACGCCGATCCCATGCGTGGCGGCACGGAGGTTGTCAACGTCTCGCCGTAGCTGCTCCCGATCCTTGACCCTGATCTGGCCCACGCAGGCTGGAGGTCGTAGCATCGACTCCGCCGCAGGGCCCGCCTCGCTCATGAACCGACGTGCGTAGTCTGGAAAGGCCTCAAGATCAGGCGTCCTCGTCGCTTGCTCTCTCTCCCCTTCGAAGCCGGTCAACCGCTCCCGCACATAGGTCGAGTAGCTCTCTTTACTAAGCTCCCCATCATTGATGACGTCTACCCCCACCTCGACCTGTTTGCGAACGATCTCGGAGACTGCCTCTCGCAGGCGAGAGGCAAGCGTCGTGTCGTGGTCACCTCCCCTCCCTTGCATCAGCAAGTCGAGCAGGTCGGGGGGACGAGGCAAGCTACCTGTATGGGTGGTAAGAATTCTCTCCGCACTACGTTTCATAACTTGTCTTCCCGCCCTCCTAACTAAGTGTTTCTTATGCATCCTAGATCTCCCCAGAAATGCTGTCAAGATTGCTTGATCAGGTATCTGCAAGGGAGGTGGTGGGGAAGGATTGAGACATGTGAAAATAGACGAGGTGTGATTTCCTAGGGAAGAGATCTTGAGCTGAGAGCAAAGGAAGATGATGCGAGCCTTCCGGCTTGGCCTCGGCAGTGGCATCCCCGTCGGTTGGCTCATGGGGCTGGTTCGCCGTCCTTGCGGAGCCTGTCGTCTCCTTAACCTTCCCGCGCGCAGGGATCGAGACCACCCAGCTCAACCGCGCGCCGGATCGCAGGCAGGCTTCCCGCCCTCGGTTGGCTGACCGATGCCGAGCCGCCCGGGCTGAGCCCGAGCGCTACCGACCACGACCGGGGCGGAGCCGCTCGTCATGGGCTGGCGGTGGCCCTCCCACGTCGCCCCTGAGGGTCACGGGCAGGGGCCCTTGGCGGCCCGAGGCCGGAGGTGCCTGGAGGGGGTGGGGGGCGGAGCTTCCCACCTTCCCGGGCCGAGATCGGGGTGAGCGATCTGCTCCCGGGCGCGCCACCGGCGCTCGAAGGTGGAGGCGGGGGGGCCGTTCACCGGGCGCACGCGGCGGACGGGGTGGCCGTCGGCTACATCGACCTTCCGGGCCGGGGGGTTGGGGGCCACCCACCCTGATCGGGACGGGACGGTGGGCACCGGCGATGCCGGCTGAACGGCCGCCGCGCGCGGTGGCCCTTGGCCTCGGGGATGAGGCGCGAGGGGGAAGAGGGGTGGGAGGCCGCTCCCGGCCTCCCACCTCGTGA
>Ga0209061_1002907_pt1 | contig 20062 bp, 8 predicted proteins | sample Coa_R1_10_FD_187157 | JGI IMG/M metagenome (GOLD analysis project Ga0209061, IMG submission 187157) | Surface soil microbial communities from Centralia Pennsylvania, which are recovering from an underground coalmine fire - Coalmine... | ecosystem: Environmental > Terrestrial > Soil > Unclassified...
CGACCACGTGTCATGCGATATCCCGCCGATTTGTATTGCCTGGCCTTCTCGCCTGATGGAATGATGTGTGCCTCGGGCCATCGGGATGGCACCATCGCCTTGTGGGACCCCGTCAGCGGCCGGCAGCGTGGGACCTTGAATAGGCATACTTTGCCTGTTCGCGCTTTGGCTTATTCTCCGGAGGGCAAATATCTGGCTTCGGCATCCGGCGCCAGAGAAAACGGTAACCTTCGGGGCGAGCTTCTGCTGTGGGACACACAAAGGGCAAATGTCCTCCTCAGTTTCCCAACGCCTTCGGGCTTGATCCGGTCCCTGGCTTTCACGCCTGATGGGAAGACCCTGGCAACTGTGCTCCAGCTTCGCTCGGGCGGTGGTGAAGTCTCGTTCTGGGAGATACCCTCCGGGACACAGCGGCAGGTTATCTCCTTCCCCGCGCCGGCAGGCGCCGCCTCGGTGGCCTTTTCTCCCGATGGCATAACGGCTGTCATCGGCCAGGTCCATGGCAAAATATCCTTGTGCGATTCTGTGACGGGACAAATCCTCGAAACCCGCCCCGGCCATCAGGGGGTTATTTGGTCCATGGCTTGCGGACACAAGGACGGCGTGCTCGTTTCGGGCGGAGGCGACGGCAGGGTAAGGCTTTGTTCGTGTCCGCCTGGCGGCTCGTTATTGGCGGAATATCGCCATGAGGAGCCGGTTTGGAGCGTGGCGTTAGCGCCGGATAACCGGAGCGTGGCTTCCATCAGCCACGATATGCTCAAGGTGTGGGACCGTGTGAATCATGGTGAGCAATTTTCATGTGTGCTTCATGGGACGGAACGGCGCGGGAAAGTGGTAGCGTTCTCTCCCGACGGCAAGACCCTCGCTATCGGGTCCGAGTACGGCAGCCTGTGGATGTATGATTACGAGGTCTTGCGTGCTGCGGAAGCGCTTTCGTGGCTGGGGCACCGCGAGGGCAAGGAAGCGCGCGAGGCCTGGGCAGTTGCTTTTTCCCCCGACGGCAAGACCCTCGCCTCGGCCGGCGACGACCACCTGATCCGTTTCTGGGACCCGGCGACCGGACGCGAGACGGCGATTCTTCGTGGCCATCATTCGCTGGTCACCAGTCTGGCGTTCTCTCCCGACGGCAAGTTGCTGGCCTCTGGCAGCTTCGACGAGAAGGGGCCGGTAAAGCTCTGGGAAGTCGCCAGCGGCAAAGCTCTTGCTACTCTCAACGGTCACAACAACCGCGTCGATAGCGTGATTTTCTCGCCAGACGGCCAAATGCTAGCCACGGCCGGCCGCGATCGCACCGTCCGCTTGTGGGACGTGGCTACGCGCACGGAACTGCTGATCCGCCTCAGTCACACCATCGAGTCCCTGGCTTTTTCTCCCGATGGCCGTACCCTGGCCATGACGGATAACTCTCAGACTGTGTTCTTATGGGATATCAAAGAGCGGAAAATACGTCGAATGTTGCTGCCGCATCCTCCGGGCCACGTTGCCGTGGCTTTTTCTCCCGACGGCAAAATACTGGTAACAGGAGATCGGGAAGGGATGGTGCGTTTCTTCGACGCCGCTACAGGCGAGCTGCGCTTCAGCGCCCGCAGTCCCGATGGGGTGAACTGCCTGGCGTTCACTCCGGACGGCAAGACCGTGGCCTCGGCGAGTTTTGATAAGAAGGTCAAGCTGTGGCAGGTCTTGACGGGCCGAGAACTGCTGACTTTACCCGCCCAGAAGGACCGCGTCCGCTGGCTGGCTTTCTCTGCCGACGGCGCCCTGCTCGCCACGGCTGGTCAAGACGGTATCCTCCACATCTATCGCGCTGACAAACCCAGGCCACGCCCCTAACTGAACGAGCCGCAAGCATAAGAGCTACCGGACAAAACCTCCTCCCCCTTGTGGGGGAGGAGGTGAGGGCTATCCTACCAGGCAATCGTAGACACGCTTCTTGAACTCCTGCCGCAGCGGGTGGTCGCCGATGGTGAGCAACTGGCTCATCAACAAGCCGATCAGATCTTTTTTCGGATCGACCCAGAAATAGGTTTGGAACAGGCCGCCCCAAGAATAGCTGCCGGTTGAGGCGACATCCAGAGCTTGGCCTTTGCCGTCCACCGTCAACACGCCGAAACCGTAGCCGAAGCTGTCGCCATATTGAGGGATGCAGGTTTTCTTATAGCCGATCTGATTGGTCGTCATTTGCTGGACTGTCTCCGGCCGCAGCAGGCGCACGCCGTCCAGCTCGCCGCCGTTCAGCATCATTTGCAAAAACCGTGCGTAATCCGACGCGGTCGAAACCAGGCCAGCGCCGCCGGAGAAATATTTGCTGTCTGTTTCACACGGATACGTCGCCGAGAACTCGATCTCGCCCACCGATACCAACCCTAGCCCTTCACTGACGCGCTGTCTTCTGCCGTGGCGATCCGGCAGATAAAGGGCGGCCAAACGCTCTTTCTTCTCCGGGGGAACATAGAAGAACGTATCATGCATTTGCAGCGGTCCAAAAATGCGCTGGCGAAAGAACGTCTGGAGGTCTTGCCCCGAAACTACCTCGACAACAGCCCCCAGCACATCCGTAGACAGGCCGTAGCCCCAAAAGCTGCCGGGTTGGAACATCAACGGCAGTCGGGCCAGGCGGCGAACATTGTTGAGGCTGGTGCCGGGAGCGTGATTAAAGCCATCGCTGACGCCGGCATTGCGGTACAGAGTCGTCCACGGCGGAATGTCCCAGAAGCGATAGGTGAGTCCGGATGTATGAGTCAAAAGATCGTGAATGGTGATTTCGCGCCGGGCCGGCCTCATGTGCAGGCTCCAGGTGAGCAGATTCGGCACGCCGACAGTCGGCCCTTTAAATTCGGGAATGAACTTCGAGACTGGATCGTCCAGCCGCAGCTTGCCTTCCTCGACGAGCATCATGACGGCCACGCTGGTGATCGGCTTGGTCATAGAAGCGAGGCGGAAGAGGGTATCCGTGGTCATGGGCGTCTGGGCTTCGGCGTCGCGCCAACCGATGGCCTTGAGATAGCCGATGCGGCCGTGCCGTGCCAGCAGCATTACTGCGCCGGCAATCTGTTGCCCCTCGACGGCATCTTTTATCACGGCGTCGAGGCGTTCCATCTTGGCCGGATCCAGGCCCGTCGCCAGGGCCTCGGCCGAAGGCGGAGGCGCCTTCAGAAAAAGGACACAGCCGACCACGGAGGCGACAAGCACGCCGGTCAGCATCAAACAACGACGAAACGACGGCATGGCTCAACCTCCTGTCATCTTATCCATGTAGGAGGAAAGAAAGTCAATCCGGGTTTCCGCGCGGACCTTGGCGAACGGTCGGCATCTGCCGGTGGTTAAGCCCCACCCGTCGGCAAACACCAGACGTTCGCCCACTCCCCCTGGAAACCTATTTTGCAATCGACATTCTATTTCCCCTACTTGATGCTTAATCCTCATGCATTGCCACGCTTGTTGTCTTGAGGTATACTTCACCACACTCGCCAATTTGCCAGCGGGGTCTGTGACAGTCCCCGGCGTGTGGGCGCGCCCGCACGTTGGGGTTTTTTAATTTACTTGCTTCATGCCAGCCCGCTGCGTCGGCGCAGGCATCCCTTGCGAGCGCGGCGGGCTGGTGAAAAAATAGGAGACGCCCTTATGCCAGCCCTTCAGGAACCTGCTCCTCACACGCTCGATGCCACTGTCCTGCTGTCCGCCCTGACAGCCTTGAAAAAAGGCGACTTCACCGTTCGTATGCCCTTGCATTGGACTGGCATGGCCGGCAAGGTAGCCGACGCCTTCAACGAGGTTGTCGAGTTGAACCAGCGCATGGCTCGCGAGCTGGATCGTCTCCGTCGCGCTGTGGGCAAGGAAGGACGTATCTCCCAGCGGGCCTCGCTAGGCGACGTTTCCGGTTCCTGGGCCGACGCCATCAACTCTGTCAACGAGCTTGTTAGTGATCTGGTCTACCCCACCAGCGAGACAGCCCGCGTCATCGGCGCCGTCGCTCAGGGAGATCTGTCGCAGACGATGGCCCTGGAGATCGATGGCCGGCCGCTCCAAGGCGAATTCCTGCGCACCGCCAAGACTATCAACAAAATGGTCACGCAACTCGGTTCGTTCGCGGCCGAGGTGACGCGTGTGGCCCGCGAAGTCGGCACCGAAGGTAAGCTCGGCGGACAGGCCCAGGTCAAGGGCGTATCCGGAACCTGGAAGGACTTGACCGATAGCGTCAACTTCATGGCCGGAAATTTGACTAACCAGGTCCGCAACATCGCTGAAGTGACCACGGCTGTGGCCAATGGCGACTTGTCCAAGAAGATCACCGTCGATGTCAAAGGCGAATTCCTGGAACTGAAAGGCACCATTAATACGATGGTCGATCAGTTGCGGTCGTTCGCTTCGGAGGTGACGCGTGTGGCCCGCGAGGTCGGCACCGAAGGCAAGCTGGGCGGCCAGGCGCGTGTCGAGGGTGTATCCGGCACCTGGAAAGACCTGACCGATAGCGTCAATTTCATGGCCGGCAACCTGACAGCCCAGGTGCGCAACATTGCCGCTGTGACGACAGCTGTGGCCAATGGCGACCTGTCCAAGAAGATCACCGTCGATGTCCGCGGCGAAATCTTGGAACTGAAAGACACCATCAACACGATGGTCGATCGTCTGCGTTCGTTCGCGGCTGAGGTGACGCGTGTGGCCCGTGAGGTCGGCACCGAAGGTAAGCTGGGCGGACAGGCCGACGTGGAAGGCGTTTCCGGTACCTGGAAAGATCTCACCGATAGTGTCAATTTCATGGCCAGCAACCTTACCAGCCAGGTACGCAACATCGCTGCCGTCACGACGGCGGTGGCCACCGGCGATCTGTCCAAGAAGATCACTGTCGATGTCAAAGGCGAGATTCTGGAGTTGAAAGACACCATCAATACGATGGTCGATCGTCTGCGTTCGTTCGCCTCGGAGGTGACACGTGTGGCCCGTGAGGTCGGCAGCGAGGGTCGGCTCGGCGGGCAAGCGCGTGTCGAGGGCGTGTCCGGCACCTGGCGCGACCTGACGGATAGCGTCAACTTCATGGCCGGCAACCTCACCAGCCAGGTGCGTGGCATCGCCAAGGTGGTGACGGCGGTGGCCAACGGCGACCTTAAGCAGAAATTGACCGTCGAGGCCAAGGGCGAAATCGCCGCCCTGGCCGACACCATCAACAGTATGATCGATACCTTGGCTACCTTCGCCGATCAGGTGACGACGACGGCGCGGGAAGTCGGCGTCGAAGGTAAGCTGGGCGGGCAAGCCAAAGTACCCGGCGCTGCCGGCACCTGGAAGGCGTTGACCGAGAACGTCAATCAGCTGGCCGCCAACCTGACTACCCAGATTCGCGCCATTGCCGAGGTGGCCACCGCCGTCACCAAAGGCGATCTGACACGCTCCATCACCGTCGAGGCTCAAGGCGAGGTTGCCGCCCTCAAAGACAACATCAATGAGATGATCCGCAACCTCAAGGATACGACGCTGAAAAACAGCGAGCAAGATTGGCTCAAAACCAATCTGGCCCGTTTCAGCCGAATGCTCCAGGGACAACGCGATCTCAACACCGTCGGCCGGCTCATCCTCTCCGAACTGGTGCCTGTCGTCGGGGCTCAGCAGGCCGTCTTTTACGTCTTGCCGCCCAGTCAGCAAGAAGAGGGGGTGAAGCGCCTTAAGCTCCTGGCCAGCTATGCCGATCGCAGCTCAGTCCCCAGCGAAATCGCCCTGGGCGAAGGATTGATCGGCCAATGCGCGCTCGAAACCAAAAAGATTCACATCACCCGTACCCCACCCGATTATTTCCGCATCTCGTCCGGTTTGGGTGAGGCGGCGCCGCGGAGCATCATCGTCTTGCCAGTGCTGTTCGAGAAACAGCTCAAAGGCGTCCTGGAGTTGGCTTCCTTTGAACAGTTCAATCCGACACACCAGGCTTTCCTTGACGAGTTGACCGAGTCGATCGGCATCGTGCTCAATACCATCGAAGCCAATATGCGGACGGAGGATCTGCTCAAGCAATCACAATCACTGGCCCAGGAGCTTTCCAGCCGCGGCGAAGAGTTGGAGAAGACCAACCGCGAGTTGCAAGAAAATGCCCGCTTGCTGGCCCATCAAAACCAGGAAGTCGAGCGTAAGAACCAGGAAGTCGAGCAGGCGCGGCGTGCCCTGGAAGAAAAGGCCAAACAGCTGGCCCTGACCTCCAAATACAAATCCGAGTTCCTCGCCAACATGTCGCATGAGCTGCGTACGCCGCTCAATAGCCTGCTCATTCTCTCCGATCAACTGTGCAAAAACCCGGAGGGCAATCTGACGCCTCGCCAGCGCGAGTTCGCCAAAACCATTCACTCGTCTGGCAACGACCTGCTCTGGCTCATTAACGACATTCTCGATCTGTCGAAGATTGAATCGGGTACGGTGGTCGTCGATGTCAGTGAACTGCGGCTGGACGACCTGCGCAGCTATGTCGAACGGACATTCCAACACGTGGCCGAGTCCAAAAACGTCGAGTTCATCATCCGCATGGCCCCGAACCTGCCGCGCTCTATCTTCACTGATGCCAAGCGTTTGCAGCAGGTCATCAAGAACTTGCTGTCCAACGCCTTCAAGTTCACCCATCACGGCCACGTAGCCTTGCACATTGATACCGTAACAGACGGCTGGAGCGCAGACAATGAAGAGCTAAATAAGGCGCAAACGGTGTTGGCATTCTCGGTGAGCGACACTGGCATCGGCATTCCGCCGGACAAACAGCAGATCATCTTCGAGGCGTTTCAGCAGGCCGACGGCTCGACCAGCCGTAAATACGGCGGCACTGGCCTGGGGCTGGCCATCAGCCGCGAGCTGTCGCGGCTGCTGGGCGGCGAGATTCGTCTGACCAGCCGGCCTGGCCACGGCAGCACCTTCACACTCTATCTGCCGCAGGTGTACACGCCGCGCTCCGTCCGCAAGCCGGCCCCGGCTTTGGCGGAAGCGCTGATGCCATCGGGCACCAACGGCGCCGGCACTGGCATCGGGTGGGCCGAGCGCAGCGAGGTCCCTCAACTTCCCGTTCCGACGGAAACGCCTGCCTCATCTGAAAGCCAAGAAACCCTGCCGCGCTTGCTGATTAACGAAGTGGACGACGACCGCGACCACCTTGAGCCGGGCGATCACGTGCTTTTGATCGTCGAGAATGACTTGAACTTCGCGCGTCTGCTTTTGGATTCGGCCCGTGAGAAGGGATTTAAAGGCCTGGTCACATCGCTGGGCGCCGCCGCCCTGACCCTGGCGCGCGAGTACGGACCGCACGCCTTGACTTTGGACATCCTCCTGCCCGATATCGATGGCTGGCGCGTTCTGGAGCGCCTCAAAAACGACGCCGCCACCCGGCACATTCCGGTTTGTGTCATCTCCACCGAAGAGGCGCGGTTACGCGCTTTGCAATCCGGCGCTCGCGCCTTCCTCAACAAGCCGGTCCCAGACAAGGAGACATTGGATGAGCTGTTTGAGGATTTGAAAAAGTATCTGAATCGCCCCAAGCGCCGTGTGCTCGTCGTCGAACCGAATCCCGACCGGCGTGAACGTATCGTGCAACTCTTGTCCGACAGCGACATCGATGTGTTGACGGCTCACGACGGCAGTGACGTGCCACGATTGGTCCAGGAACAGCCGCTCGACTGCTTGATCGTCGATGCCGCGGTCACAGTCGGCAAGCCGCTGCCCACCGTCCGTCAGCCGTTGCCGGTCATCATCTATACCGAATCTGCCGCGCCAACCGAGATGCGACTGTTAGGGAGTGGTGGATCGGAAAGCTGTTGGCGGACAGCAGACGGCGACGTACTGCCCGTCCGCCGTGTTTCGGCCCTGGAGCGTTTGCTCGATCAAGTCACTTTCTTCCTGCATCAAGATCTGAACAAGCTGCCAGAGATGCAACGGCGTCTCTTGGCTGGTCTATATCGCTCCGACAAGGTACTGGCTGGCAAGAAGGTGCTGATTGTCGATGACGACATGCGCAACATCTTCGCCCTGTCCACGGTGTTGGAGGAGCACGATATGTCCATCGTCTCGGCCGACAATGGCCGCGATGCCATCAAGATTTTGCAACAGCAGCAAGACATTGACATTGTGCTCATGGACATCATGATGCCGGAGTTGGATGGCATCGACACCATGCGTGAGATCCGCAAGATCCCGCGCTTGAAATCGCTGCCAATCATCGCGGTGACGGCCAAGGCCATGAAAGGCGACCGCGAGAAGTGCATCGAGGCAGGTGCATGGGATTATCTATCCAAGCCGGTGGACGCCGAGCAGATGTTGACGGTGATGCGGGCCTGGCTGCGCCGCTGAAAACGAGCCGCGCAAGAAGAAACCCGGAAGTCAAGCGGAAGGGGACAACATCCTTCCGCGAAGTATGTCTTGCCGGAGCGATCTTGGGGGGAGCTATTCCTGAGGGAGACCGTCTTTCTAAGAGCTACCGGACCAAACCTCCTCCCCCTCATGGAGGAGGGCTGGGGTAGGAGGTGTCAAGGCAATGGAGCCAAGGAGGGGTGTCCCCCCACCCCAACCCTCCCCCACAAGGGGGGAGGGAAAAGGCCGCTAGCTCTAACTTTCCAAAATTCTATAGAATTTACTTGCTTATCCTCTTCCCGGTCTATATGCTTTCTTTAGGACTAAAGACCGGCGGACAAAACTGTAGAGTAAGCGGCTCGCTTGCTCCTTTTCCGACAAGCGGGCCGCTTGCCCTACAGTTTTGTCCGCTGGCACTAATGTGTAGGGCACACTGCCAGTGGGCCTAGAGTTTTCTTCTGTTCGTCTTTAGCGTCTTTAGATCTTCATTTTCCGCGTTCAAACACTAAGGAGACAGCAGCCGTGTTCGTCAAGCGCACCATTTCCGTAGGGAGGGACCATCGCGGCTTCACACTGATTGAGCTGTTGGTGGTGATCGCCATTATCGCCATTCTGATCGGCTTGCTCTTGCCGGCGGTCCAGAAGGTCCGCGAGGCCGCCGCTCGCAGCCAGTGCACCAACAATCTCAAGCAGCTCGGCCTGGCTCTGCAGAACTACGCTGGCGCCTTCGGAACTTTCCCTCCTGGCTACCTTACCGGGAAAGGTATCCCCGGCATTGCCGGCCCCTACCAACCAGGCTATGCCTGGGGGACCTTTATTCTGTCTTTTGTTGAACAGCAGAACCTCTACAATCTGATCAATCCGCCCCAGGTTGCCCTGGGGACGGTGATGACAAACAATCCAGCGCTTCTACAAACACAGCTCAAGATATTCCTCTGCCCGTCCGATTCCGGCTCTGGGGTGCTGAATGGGTACTTGAATGGTAACCGCCCGTTCAAATCTGTCGGTCCTCAGCCAAGCCCGTCGGGCGCGTCGGGCTATTGCACGACTCTGTCGAACTACCTGGCTAACTCCGGCGATAACGGCCATGCTGGACCTCTGGGCAGCAACAGCACCACGCGCATCACAGACATCACCGATGGAACGAGCAATACTTTCCTTGTCGGCGAACGGGCCAGCAAGAACGCCGGCTTGTACAACAGTTACGCCGGCCTCGTCTTCGGCGAGAATGACAATGATGGGGACAACTATGCCTCGGACCAGGCCGTATTGGGTTGGACGGATGTCCAGATGCAGAGCGGCTACAACTCGACACTCCCCCTCCCCCAAAATTCCTTCGGCAGCATGCATATCGGCGGGGCCAACTTTGTGATGGCCGATGGCTCGGTACATTTCATTGCCAGCAGTGTCGCCTGGGGTGACACTTTGAACGGAGGCGCCTACCAAACGTACAATATGCTCGGCGCCATGCAAGATGGGCTTGTGCCCGGATCGTGGTGAGATCAAGGGCGAGGGCACAAAACTCCGCCAGTCTATAGTACAAGCAAGGGATAGACAGACTAACCCTTGCTTGCGCTACGGACGGACAATAAAAGAGAAAAAAGAGGAAGCAACATGACGAACACATGCGCCTGCAAGATCGATCATCCTGGACCGCGGTCCTTTGTCCTGTTGGCCCTTTTGTTTCTGGCTGTCCTTTCCGGATGTAAGGGGGATGGACTTACCGATTACCAGCGCGAGGAGATCAAGAAGGAAGAGTGTCTCAACACTCTCCGCGCTCAGGGGGCGAAGATCACCCAGAAAAATTATCCGCGTTATGGAAACGGCTACGTGGTCGATTTGAGCGGTGCCCAGCTTACCGACAGCACGTTCCAGAATCTGAAAGAGTTGAAGCGAGTTGCAGAGTTGGATCTGAGCAAGTCGTCGCTCACCGACGACCAGATGGACCAGCTCAACGGCGTAGCCTTCTTCCTCGCGAAGCTGGACTTGAGGAACACGGCGGTGACGGATGCGGGATTGCAAAAGCTGACGAATCTTAACTTCTGCTTTGACCTCTACCTCGCCGGTACCAAGGTCACCAAGGCGGGGGTGGAGAATTTCAAGAAGCAGCGCCTTGATCGCCCAACAACCAAGGTCAAGAAAATAAACGTCCACCTGTAAAAAGGGCAAGAGAAACACGCTCGTTACGGGCGTGCGCACGCCGGCAGGGCATCAGACCGTTCCCGTAGCAATGCTCCTAACCGTTCTGCGATCAGCTGGTGGCCCAGCGCGTTGGCGTGATGTTTGTCGGCCTTGACTGCCTCGGGGGCGTGACCGGCATCCCACTTGGCCAGATTCAGCGCGATAAAGCCGGATTCTTCCGCCAGCCGCATCAGCGGCGATGCTTCAAACGCCGCGTCCCGGACCCCCGGCATGGGAACATAGACCCAGACCGGCAAAATCCCTCGCGGACGACATTGCTGGACGATGTCGTCATAAACCCCTCGGAGGATCTGGGGAGCGAAGCGCTGGAGACGGATTTCCACCTCGCCTGGCGGTGTATCCGAGCCGATCCCGGCCTGTTGCACGATTGTGTGCAGATAAGCGGGCAGCTTGTTACGACGGTCGATGAGCATTGCCAGATGTCGTACCGTTCCCAGGTACTCGTCCTGATGGGCGACGTAATAGATGGCATCCGGATGGAAAGCGAGTACCTTGCGTGCAATCAAGGTGAGGCGGTGGATAGCGTGCGACTTGCCCGTGCCGAAGTTCAACACCTCGATGCGCCGTTGCCCCCTTGGTTCTCCCCTATCTTGGGAGGGAATTAAGGAAAGGGCGGCATTCAGGCGTGCCTCGAGCAATCGAGTGAAGGTTTCCTCGTCGCCGACGCCATAGCCCATCAACACACTGGAGCCGACGAACGCCAACCGACATACGCCAGGGAGCTTCTCCTGCGTGATACCTGGGCGATCGCGCATACCCAGGCTGTTGACAGTGAAACGATGGCCGCCAATCTCGCCGCTCCAACCGGGGATCAGCTCGCGCTCCAGGAAGTCATCAACGGGCCGGGTGATGTCTGTGTACACGGGCGGAGGACGCTTCCTCTCCGGAAGTCCCGGTAGCCCTATCAGCGGTGATGCTTGAACGGAAGTATCGGCAATTTCCTCGTAATAACCCTGGACGGCTACCGCTGCTTCGACCGGTGTGGTAGACTCCAGACGCAGGGTGGCTAGCAACTCGGCTACTTGTGGGCCGAAGGCTTCACCAACCGGAGGCATCCCGGCAGCGATCAGCGCCAGCAGCCCTGCGGTCTGAAGAGCGACGGAGCCAGAGAACGAGAGCGTCCACGGCAGCACCTTGCGGCGGTGAAGCCAGGCCCGCAGAAATTGGATAAATACGCCGACTGTCAAGATGCTCCCCACACAGGTACCGATCGTCAGAATCGATCGAGAGCTAACATTGGGGACAGTGAGGGCGCGCAGGGAAGAGATGAACTTCGGCATGGTCCAGCAAGCCCAGAAGAAACTTACCAGCAAGAACGTACCGCCCACTTTCAGAGGAAGAATCGCGGCGGTGAGCGCCTCGCGTCTCAGCCATTCCCGGCCGGAATCGGCGGGAGCAGAGCGGGAAGCCTGAGCGGCGCGCCTCAAGTCGAAAAGTAAGCTCACGGACGCTGCCACGCCGGCCGATAACCACAGGATCGCACCTTTCGGCGCGAGCGGTAGCTCGCCGCGCAGCCAAAACACCTGGTAAGAATGCAACAGCCAGGTGACGACGAACACTCCCAAGCTGGCAGTAACCAGCGCCGTCGCCCTTCCCCAACCGTGCAGCGCGAAGAAGGCAGGATAGAAAAACACCTTGGCCATGAAGTCTTTCCAATAGATATTGATCCGCCGCCACACGTCGCTGACGCTTGATGCCAGGAAATAGTTCTGATGCGTTCGCGGCAGGTTGAAGCCGAAGAGGTGCAATATGCCGGTAATAATGTGGAACCATCCTGAAATGCGCAAGTACAGCGCATAATTCGCTCCCAAAAAGAGAAGAAGATACGGCAGATCGGCCAGCTGGTGCGGTGCCGGCAGCAAATAGTATTTGACGAAGCGATAGGCGAGCAGATGGGTCAAGCCGCGCACAATCCAGCAGACGCCCGATTGGTAGATAGTATAAGGTTTCTCGTCGTAGTACGTCTGGCGGAACGTCTTGAAGTCGATGACCGGGAAGAGCATGAAGCAGAGGTTAGGCAGCGCGAAAAAGTATGCCAGGGTGTGTGCTAGCGGCGGTTGGAGCCGTTCGTGGCGGCAGTCGTATAGGTAGATGATGAGCCGGAACATAAACATGGAGGCGAGCACCGGCCAGAACGGCTCGGTGGACTCAATCCGCCATAAGGCCAGGATGCTGCCGGAGGCGGCAATCAACAACACGCGATACTTCCAGGGCACCGGCAGACGGGCCAGTGCGATCAGGCCGCCTCCCAGGCCAAGGAGCCAGCCAGCTGTCAGCCAGCCGAACAGCAGCACGGCGGAAACCAGGGATAGCAGGCAGAAGAAAGCGAGACGAAACTGCGGCGGCAGCCAGGCGTGAACCAGGAACCCTCCGGCTGCCAGGCACAGCACAGTGAGGAACGGCAGGTTCGGTTCGATCTTGAACAGATAGACGGCCAGCAGGATCAAAGCGAGTTCGATCAGGACCAGTACGAAAGAGCAGAGGCTATCCGAGCCGCGCCCGTAAGGAAGCGGTAGCCGCTCTCCAACCGCTCTCTCACGATCGCAGTACGGATGTTGTTGAGAATCGATCATGACTTTTCGCCATTTTATGAAACGCACCGTTTCTCGGCCCCGGCGAACGAAACCCACCCCGATGCTGTGGCTGGGCTGCGACGCCTTCGCCTGGATGCGTCTGCTAATGGCCCATCGCTTCGCTGTCCATTATTCGCGCTGGCCTGTCGCCTTGATCATCTCGGCGATAAGCCCCGGACATACACTGCTGCGTTGGGCGCAAGAGGCAATCTTTGGCCGCCGTGTGGCCCGTACGCCGATCGAGCACGGTCCTCTCTTCATCCTCGGCCACTGGCGTTCGGGCACGACTCTGTTGCACGAATTGCTCAGCCATGATCCCCGTCATGCCGCGCCGACCACTTACGAATGCTTTGCTCCTCATCACTTCCTGCTGAGCCGTTCCTGGCTGCCGCGGCTTTTGGGCGGGTTGATGCCCGTACGCCGGCCCATGGATAAGATGGCTGCCGGCTGGGACCGGCCGCAAGAGGATGAATTCGCCCTGTGTCTGCTCGGGCAACCGTCTCCTTATCGACGCATCGCCTTCCCCAATCATCCGGCCCCCGACGCCGATCTGCTCGACCTTCGTCGTCTGCCGTCGGCCATACAGAGACGCTGGAAGTCGGCTTTTCTCCGCTTGGTGCGGCAATGGACGCTCCGGAGCGGAGGACGCCGCCTGGTCCTCAAATCGCCGCCGCACATCGGCCGCATTCCCCTTCTTCTGGAACTTTTCCCTGATGCACGCTTCGTTCACCTCATCCGGAATCCCTACGTTATCTATCCTTCCACGCTCCAGCTGTGGCGCCTGCTGTACAGTATTCACGCTCTCCAGCGGCCTTCGTGGCAAACTTTGCCGGAATATGTCCTCAGTACCTTCACGCATCTCTACGAGCGCTTTGAGGAGGACAAAGGGCTAATTCCTCCCGGACGTCTCCACGAATTACGCTACGAAGACCTGATACGCGATCCGATCGGCCAGCTGGCAGCACTCTATCGCCAGCTCGACCTCGGCGATTTCGCGCCAGTGCAAGCCAGTATCCAGGCGTATCTGTCCCAAATCAAGAACCATGAAACCAATCGCTACTTTCTGACACCGGACGAGCATCATACCATCACGCAGCGCTGGGGGGCCGTTATCCAGCGCTACGGTTACTCCTCCGAGCCGCGACCCTAAGGGCTAGCGGACCAAACCTCCTCTCTCCTCGTGGGGGAGGGCTGAGGTAGGAGGTGTCAAGGCAAGGGAGCCAGGGAGGGGTGTCCCCCCATCCCAACCCTCCCCCACAAAGAGAGAGGGAGGAAGACCTATAGCCGCTATACCTACTTGCAAGGCACTCTGGCCCTAAGGGAGAATCGATGGAAATCCGTGGAAAAACTGTTCCCTTACGGTCGCGACTCAGGTTTGTCTGCCAGAAAATGGGCCAGGGAGGCGATGGTCGGATGCTCGAGCAGGGGGTTCTCGTGAAAACGGCGGCCCAACCACGTCTCCAGATCGGTGAAGATCAGCACCATCGAGACGGAATCCAGACCGTGACGGTAGTACGGCTCGTCCACGTCGATCGCTTCCGGCGCTAGCCCGGTCAGGCTGCTGATGCGGTGGACGAGCCAATCTTGGATCTCCTGTGCGGAACGATTCACGTTTTTCTCCAGCAGCGCAAGGTTCCTTTTTCATAGGCAATTCGGCAGGCATGACGCTGGATCTTGCCGCTGGCGGTCCGGGGGAGAGCACCGGGCTGCAAGAAACAGACCTCGTGGACTTGGAGCTGATGGCGTTCGGCCACGGCTTGGCGAATGTCGCCGGCCAGTCTGGTCAGATCGGCATCTCGGTAGCGCCGGTCCAATTCTTGAGCCACGATCAGGCGTGGTTCGCCATCCGGGCCGGTCTCGAAGGCGGCGCCGCAATCGCTACGCAGGCCGAGGTGTACCTGCTGGACAGTCGCCTCAATGTCTTGCGGATAATGGTTGCGACCGCGAATTACAAGGATATCCTTAAGCCGGCCTGTCACAAAAAGCTCGCCGTCCCACACAAAGCCGAGGTCGCCAGTACGCAGGAACGGACCTTCGCCACTGCCGGACAGACGTGCTGCAAAAGTGCGGGCGCTTTCCTCCGGTCGATTCCAGTAACCGGCAGCGACCGAAGGACCGGCAACCCAGATTTCCCCAACGGTGCGTGGTGGACAAATTTGCAGAGAATTAGGATCGACAATTTCGACGCGTAGTCCCAGCCAGGGCCAGCCACAGCCGACCAGCACGCGTGCATCCGGGCTATCGGCGGAAACTTCCTCAACCTGCCCTTGTTCCAGAGAACTTGTGCGGACGGTGCGGACGATGGGGCGGGACGCTTTGGCGCCGCCGGTCACAAACACGGTCGCCTCGGCCAGGCCGTAACAGGGATAAAAAGTCTCCGGTCGGAAACCGCACGAAGCAAAAGCATCGCTGAAGCGCTCCATGACCCGTGCGCTGATCGGCTCAGAGCCAATGACGGCGATGCTCCAGTTGCTGAGGTCGAGAGCGGCTTTTTGCTCCGGCGTGATGCGGCGAGCACACAGGTCATAGACGAAGTTGGGGCCGCCGCTGGTGTCGGCGCGGTAACGGGAGATGGCAGAGAGCCAGCGGAACGGCTCTTGGAGTAGACTGAGCGGCGACAGCATTACGCACACCGCACCATGATAGACGGCCTGCAACAAGCCCCCAATCAGGCCCATGTCGTGGTGCAGCGGCAGCCAGAGGACGCCCAGGCCAGGACCGCAATGCTCCACTGCTGTTTCCAACATGCGCTCATTGTGCATCAGGTTGCCATGCGTTACCATCACGCCTCTCGGCGCGGCCGTAGTCCCTGATGTGTATTGCAAAAGGGCCAAGGTATTAGTCTCGACCCGCCCTTGCCGCCAACGCCGGGCATGGCTGAGGTCGATCTGATCTACGGCGATCCAGTGCAAGGCGTCTCCGCACGGCATCCGGCCGAAGCCCTGGGACAGGCTGGCGACGAGGTCGCTGGTTGTCAGCGCGATCTGTGGCTGACAATCGGCTGTCACATTGGCCAACCCTTGCCAACTCTGTGCCAGCGGTTCCGGACGCGGCGGCGGTAGCGGCACGGGAACCAGGCCGGCATAAAGGCAGCCGAAAAAAGCAGGAACGAACTCCAGTCCGGCCTCGAACAACAACAAAACGCGATCGCCCGGCCCCCCCCTATCGCGCAACAAGGCCGCCAACGCTCGCGCTTTTTTGTCCAGGTTAGCATAGCTCAGGCGTGGCCCTTCCTCCTCGCCGTCGATGAGAAAACAAGCAGAGAGATCGTCCGGAGTAGTCTCGGCCCGTATACGCAATACCTCGTCGATCGAGGTAGCAAATGCAGGCGAATTGCAAAGCATCACTATGCATCTCCATTGAAGGAGATTGTATTTTAACTCACCTCTCCTTGCTTTACCACTCGGCGTCGTGGACCGATGTTTTTCAGCACCGAATTGTCAGCGCCGCAGCGCAGGTTCAGATAGGTAGAAAAAGACTCCGCATTGGGCGAATACAGATCATTCCTCCCGGACAGGATCGAGGCTCTCCAAATGGCAACGGCCCTCCCTGGTTGGGGAGGGCCGTTGATGAATTCCCGGCGATAACCTACTCTCGCCCGCGAAGGACTACCATGGGCCCTGGATGCTTAACGGCCGTGTTCGGAATGGGAACGGGTGGGACCATCCAGGTATCGTCACCGGGAAAATAGCTGGTTAGGCAGGCGGGGTCGCCGAAAGGCTTGGTGGGAGCCGCCCCACGAGACGCCTGGGCGTCCCCGTTTGCCGGTTTGTTGGGGGCAGCGGCTGTTGTTGTCTTTGCCATGAGTCTGAGGGGGCCGAGAAGAGGATCAAGGCGGCCAAGCGTTCGGCTGTTAGTACCGGTCAGCTGCGTGTGTTGCCACACCTACACCTCCGGCCTATCGACCTGGTGGTCTTCCAGGAGCCTTCGTCCCCGAAGGGACAGGAGACCTGATCTTGCAGGGGGTTTCACGCTTAGATGCCTTCAGCGTTTATCCGTGCCGCACCTGGCTACCCAGCGTTACCGCTAGCGCGACAACTGGCACACCAGAGGTGCGTCCTTCCCAATCCTCTCGTACTAGGGAAAAAGCTGCGCAAGTCTCCTCCGCCCGCAACAGATAGGGACCGACCTGTCTCACGACGGTCTAAACCCAGCTCACGTACCGCTTTCATTGGCGAACAGCCAAACCCTTGGGAGCTTCTCCACCCCCAGGATGCGATGAGCCGACATCGAGGTGCCAAACCTCCCCGCCGCTGTGAACGCTCAGGGGAGATAAGCCTGTTATCCCCGGAGTACCTTTTATCTGTTGAGCGACGGCCTTTCCATCCAGCACCGCCGGATCACTAAGCCCTGCTTTCGCACCTGCTCGTCTTATGGGACTCGCAGTCAAGCACCCTTGTACCTTTACGCTCTCTACCCGATTGCCAACCGGACTGAGGGTACCTTTGGGCTCCTCCGTTACTTTTTAGGAGGAGACCGCCCCAGTCAAACTGCCCACTTAGCACGGTCCGCCGCCCGGCTTCACGGGACGGGGTTAGAATTCAAGCACAACAAGGGTGGTGTTTCAGGATTCGGCTCCCCAGAGACCGGGATCCCTGGTTCATCGCCTCCCACCTACACTACGCATGCTGGGCCTAAACCCAATACTAAGCTGCAGTAAAGGTTCACGGGGTCTTTCCGTCTAGTTGCGGGTATGTTGCATCTTCACAACAACTACAGTTTCACCGAGTCGCTCGTGGAGACAGTGATCCGGTCGTTACGCCATTCATGCAGGTCGGAACTTACCCGACAAGGAACTTCGCTACCTTAGGACCGTCATAGTTACGGCCGCCGTTTACCGGAGCTTCGGTTGCGAGCTTCAGGGATTGCTCCCTTAACCCTCTTCCTTAACTTACCGGCACCGGGCAGGCGTCAGTCTCTATACATCCTCTTACGAGTTGGCAGAGACCTGTGTTTTTAGTAAACAGTCGCCAGATCCCTTTCACTGCGGCCCCCGCAGGCTGTGACACCCGCAAGGGCACCCCTTCTCCCGAAGTTACGGGGTTAATTTGCCGAGTTCCTTCACGAGCGTTCTCTCGAGCGCCTGAGAATCTTCATCCTGCCTACCTGTGTCAGTTTGAGTACGGGCATCCGCTTTGTAGCGTGCTGGTTTTTCTTGGCTGTCCGTCCGATGACTTTGGGATCGTATCTGCCCTCGCCCTTGCGGGACGGCCACTTCTAGCGGGCCGCTCACCTTCGGGCCAGCGTCGCAGCACGCATCGAGCCTACGCGGATGGTGCCGGAATATTAACCGGCCGTCCATCGACTACGCCTTTGGGCCTCGTCTTAGGGTCCGACTAACCCTGGGCGGATTTACCTTCCCCAGGAAACCTTAGGCTTTCGGCGAACAGGATTCTCACCTGTTTTAGCGTTACTCGTTCCGGCATTATCACTCGCACTTCGTCCAGGGCTCGTTGTCCGTACCCCTTCACCCTACGGTGCGACGCTCTCCTACCGAAGACCCACCCGGTGCTTACGCTTCGGGGGGGTCTTCCCGCCGCTTCGGTAGTACGCTTAGTCCCGTTCATTATCGGCGCAGGACTCCTCGACCAGTAAGCTATTACGCACTTTTGAAATGGTGGCTGCTTCTAAGCCAACATCCTGGCTGTCTGGGGAGTCCAACTTCCTTTCGCACTGAGCGTACTTGAGGGACCTTAGCGGGCGGTCTGGGTTGTTCCCCTCTCGACGACGAAGCTTATCCCTCGCCGTCTAGCTGCCTTGGCTTGGGACAGGGGTATTCGGAGTTTGGTTTCGACGGGTAGCCGGGTAGGCCCCCGGTCGAATTCAGTCGCTCTACCCCCCCTGCCAACGACCAAGACGTTAACCCTAAAGTTATTTCGGAGAGAACGAGCTATCTCCACGTTTGATGATACTTTCAATCCTCCACACAGGTCATCACCCAGTTTTTCAACACTGGTGTGTTCGGACCTCCATGGGGCATTACCCCCACTTCATCCTGCCCATGCGTAGATCACGTGGTTTCGCGTCTACCGCCGCCAACGTCATCGCCCTATTCAGACTCGCTTTCGCTTCGGCTCCGCCGCAGAGCGGCTTAACCAGGCTGACGACGGTAAGTCGCCGGATCATTATGCAAAAGGCACGCCGTCACCCGGGGCTTGCGCCCACCGGGCTCCGACCGCTTGTAGGCATGTGGTTTCAGGTTCACTATCCTCCCCTTGTCGGGGTTCTTCCCATCGTTCGCTCGCGCTACTGGGTTCGCTATCGGTCGCCAGGGAGTACTTAGCCTTGCGGGATGGGCCCCGCTGCTTCAGACCGACCTTCACGTATTCGGTCTTACTCAGGAGCCGGCAGGTCCTCTTTCTCCTGTCGCCTACGGGACTTTCACCCGCTCTGGTCACCCATTCCAGAGTGTTGAGCTAGGGTACACGAGTGCCGTATGCCGGTCCTTCAACCCCAGCCGGACATGTCCGGCTGGTTTGGGCTGGTCCGCGTTCGCTCGCCGCTACTGACGGAGTCGCGTTTGCTTTCTTTTCCTCCGGGTAGTGAGATGTTTCAGTTCCCCGGGTTTGCTCCGTACGCCTATGGATTGAGCGTACGGTAATTCGGGTATCCCGGCCTCAACGCTTGTTGGACAGCTCCGCCGGGCTTATCGCAGTCTTCCACGCCCTTCATCGCCTTCTGGCGCCCAGACATCCCCCACATGCCCTTAGTAGCTTGGCCGCATTGATCCCGTCCTCGGCCCGGGTTATCGGGGTCGAAGGCGGCATCGCTTCCAAGTTCCTGCTCCCGCCTAGGCATCCCTCCACGCTTTGGCGTGGAGGCCCCCTACGGGAGCGAGTAACGATCCAAACTTCTCTCTCAGGCTCATGCAGAGATCGCAAGAAACGTCGTCCGGCCGGGAAGCACGAATCCGCCTCCCCACACCCGGACGCCGCCGCTTGTGAATTGCAACTTCTACCGCTGCCCTGTTGTCAAAGAAC
>Ga0209061_1002909_pt1 | contig 20059 bp, 19 predicted proteins | sample Coa_R1_10_FD_187157 | JGI IMG/M metagenome (GOLD analysis project Ga0209061, IMG submission 187157) | Surface soil microbial communities from Centralia Pennsylvania, which are recovering from an underground coalmine fire - Coalmine... | ecosystem: Environmental > Terrestrial > Soil >...
GACCTCGAAGGTGATCCGATGGACTCGATTGCGGGGGTAGGGTTCGATCCAGCTGAAGACGGCCCTGACGATCAGGCAGAGCAGGAAGAGGTAGCCGACGACCTGGATCAGCAGGGCGACCGGAGCAACGATCATCTGCTACAGCGTACGCGTGAATCCCCCTCCCGGCTACTCCCAGGAACCGAACAGCGCTCTGCCCACCCGGACCATGGTGCTTCCCTCGGCGACGGCGGCCTCGAGGTCGTCGCTCATCCCCATGGAGAGCACCGGCAAGGGCCGACCGAGGCGTTGCTCGATCTCGTCCCGCAGCCGTCGCAACTCGGCGAAGGCCGGCCGTGGATCGCCCCCGAGGGGACCGATCGCCATCAGGCCCCGCAGGTCGACCAGGTCGCGGACCCGATCGGCGGTCGCCACCGCGTCCTCGGGGGCCACGCCGTGCTTTTGCGGCTCGCGGGAGACGTTCACCTCGAGCAGGACGGGGAGGGGGCGGCCCAGCCGCGCCAGCGCGGTAGCTAGCCGCACCGAGTCCAGCGACTGGATCAAGGCGAAGCGGCTCGCATGCCGGGCTTTGTTGGTCTGGAGGTGGCCGATCAGGTGCCACTGGGCGCCCGGGACCTGGTCCATCTTGGTCAGCGCCTCCTGGACCCGGTTCTCGCCCAGGATGGTGAGCCCGGCCTCGACCGCCGCCCGGCAGACCTCCACCGGCTGCCCCTTGGTCACCGCGACCACCGTGATCGCGCTCGGGTCTCCCCCGGCCCGCTCGATGCGGGCATGGAGGGCCGCCAGCCGCTGCCGCAACCCGAAGACCGAGGCCGGCGCGCTCATCACCGCGGTCCCCAGTCGTCCGGGCCGGCCTGGAGGGCGGCGATGCAGGCTCCCCTGCTGCCGTCGGGACGGCGGCGGTGCGAGGGCAGCTCCGGGCGCTCCCGGGTGCACATCCCCAGCTCGTAGATGCGATCGGGGGCGAGGCCCGCCGCCTCGAGCTGCCGCCGGTTGGCCGCGGCCAGGTCCAGGTGGTAGCGGTCGCCCTCGGGCCGGACGCAGGCCGGGTCGAAGCGCTCTGCGACCTCGGCGCCGACCAGGTAGCAGCGGCCGCAGATGCCGGGCCCGAGCCCGGCCAGCAGGTCGTCGGGTCGGGAGCCGTACGCGCGCTCCAAGGCCGCCACCGCCGCCGGGGCCACCCCGGACGCGGTCCCCCGCCAGCCGGCGTGCGCCACCGCCAGCGCCGGCCGGCGGGGGTCGAGGAGCACGATCGGGTAGCAGTCGGCGAAGGTCAGGAGCAGGGGGAGGTTGGGGCGATCGGTGATCAGGACGTCCACGCCCCGGATCACGCCGGTCGGCTCATCCACGCGAGCCACGGCGGTGCCGTGGACCGCCCCCGCCACCGTCAGCCGCTCGGGCTCGAGCCCCAGCCTCCGCGCGAAGCGTCGCCGTTCCGGCGTCAGCCAACGTCCATCGCCACCGGCCCGCATGGAGCCCAGGGCGAGGGTGGAGAAGCCGTGGACCAGGCCCGGCCAGGCGGACAGCTCAGCGATCTGCAGCACATCGGCCATGTCGTCTCCATCCTTGACGGCACCCCCGAGTCGATGCAACCCGGGCCGAGGCCGAGGGAGGGCCGTGCCTCCGAGGCGGGACAGGGAGCCGCCCCCGGCTCAGGAGACGATCGGCGCCTCCCAGCCCTCGTAGCTGCCGCCCAGCTCCGAGGCCACCTCCTCCACCTGCTCGCGGAGCCTCGTGATCGCCGCCGGCGTGGGCACGAGCGTCAGGACGGCGGTCAGGCTCCAGGTGCCGTCCCGGCGCGACCTGAGGGAGCATCGGTACCCGGCGCGCTCGAGACGATCCACCGCAAGGCGGCCCGCCGCCTCCGAGCCGAGGGCCAAGAGGGCGTGGATGGGGTGCGGCAGGTCGAGGCGGGAGCCCCGCTGCCGGAGCTCGGCGATGCGGGCCAGGTCATCGGGATGGGGCGGCTTGTGGCTCGCGAAGGGGCGACGACGCCGTGCGGCACGCGGCCAGACCAGATCCAGCCAGGCCATCCCGACCGGCTCGCCACCCCGCCTCATCGCGCCCCGGGCTTAACGCCGAGCGGTGTTGGCCGAGGTCCGCGCCGACAGGACCTGTTCGATCTCCCGCTTCACCTGCTGCAGGTCCATGAACTCGCGGTAGACGGAGGCGAAACGGATGTATGCCACCTCATCCAGCTCCCTGAGGCGGTCCATGACCATCTCCCCGATCTCGTAGCTGGGGATCTCCACCCGGCCGCTCCGACGCAGCTCGGCCTCGATCCCGTCCACGATGGCGTTCAGCCGATCGGGTGAGATGTCCCGCTTCTCCGTCGCCTTTTTGAGCCCAGCGAAAAGCTTGTGCGGGTCGAAGTCCTCGCGTCGCCCGTCCTTTTTGATCACGAAGAAGGGGACGCTCTCGATGCGCTCGTAGGTGGTGAAGCGCTGGCCACACTGCAAGCACTCACGCCGGCGCCGGATCGCCTCACCGACCTCGGAGTCGCGCGAGTCCACCACCCGCAGATCGTGGTGACCGCAGTAGGGACATCTCATGGGCTCGCTCAGCTTCCTTCGTAGAGGTTACGGGACTACACGCGCCGGCGCAGAAAGGCGGGGATGTTGAGATCGTCCTCGTCGGTGGTGAACGTGGGCCGGTTCTCCACCAGCGGCCGCTGGTAGTCGGAGGTCGGCGGGGGGACGGTCGGCTCGCTCGCGGTCGGCACCTGCTGCTGGGTGGAGGTCCGCTGCTTGCGGCCGAACCCGGTGGCGATCACCGTGATCTTGACCTCGCCCTGCATCCGATCGTCGTTGACCACGCCGAAGATGATGTTCGCGTTCGGGTCGGCCGAGGCTTTGACGATCTCCGCCGCCTTCTCGCACTCGTGCAAGGTGATGTCCTTGCCGGCGGTGATGTTGAAGAGGATGCCCTGGGCGCCGTCGATCGAGGTCTCCAGGAGCGGGCTGGCCACGGCCTGCTTGGCCGCGTCCTCGGCCCGGTTGTCCCCGGAGCCGAACCCGATCCCCATGAGCGCCTCGCCGGTGTCGGTCATGATCGCCTTCACGTCGGCGAAGTCGAGGTTGATCACCCCCGGGTTGACGATCAGGTCGGCGATGCCCTGGACCCCCTGACGGAGGACGTCGTCGGCGATCCGGAACGCCTCCTCGAGGGTGGTCTTCTTGTCGACCACCTGGGTCAGGCGATCGTTGGGGATCACGATCAGGGCGTCGACCTTCTCGCGGAGGTTCTTGATGCCGACCTCCGCGGTCTCGTTGCGGACCTTCCCCTCCCAGCGGAAGGGCCGGGTCACGACGCCGATGGTCAACGCCCCCTCGGCCTTGGCCAGCTCGGCGATGACCGCCGAGGCCCCGGTGCCGGTGCCGCCCCCCATCCCGGCGGTGATGAAGACCATGTCGGCGTCCTTGACCAGCTCGGTCAGCTCGGCCCGGCTCTCATCGGCCGCGTCACGCCCCTTGGTCCAGTCGCCGCCCGAGCCCAGGCCCCGGGTGAGCTTCCGACCGATGTTGACCTTGATGTCAGCGTTGCAACGCTCCAGGGCCTGGAGATCGGTGTTGACGGCGATGAACTCGACCCCCTTCAAGGCGGCCGAGATCATGCGGTTGACGGCGTTGCCACCTCCGCCACCGGCGCCCACGACCTTGATCCGCGCACGCCCGTCCTGGCGATCCCCTTGCATGCTTGCCTCCTGCATCCCGTCAACGACCCCTGCTGAATCGTTGCCTGCAACAACCCGTAACCACGCAGCCATGGCCTCCAGATCCCGGCAAGCCCCCGGGATCTCGGCGAGGCCACCCTTGATCGACCCCGGAGGCGGGACCCGGCCGCCTCCCGAGGCCCCTCCGCGAGCGCCCGCGGAGCCGTGGGACCCCCAGAACCGTTTCGCCTCTTCGCTGTCCTTGATCGCTCGGCCCGCGCGCCTCGGCGCCAGGCACCAGATGCCGGGGCCGGGCCGGCCGCACCGTCAGCCCATCCCAACGGCGCCGGGCCGCCCCCCTCGCCGGCTGCCTTCCGGCCGCTCGCTCAGCCTCGAGCCTAGAAGAACTCACGCAGCCACCTCACGGTTCGCTGATAGGCGCCGGAGAGCACGGGGCTGCGGTGGTGCGGACGGGCCTCCTGCACCGGCAGCATCCGAGCCCCCCACTTCACCAAGCCCACCGCCGCGGCGTACGACGGCCCTGCCACCCGATCGGCCAGCCCCCCGATGCCGGCGGGCAGCCCCAGCCGGACGGCCGAATCGAAGACCGCCTGCGCCGCGTCCGTCGTCCCCATCAGCCGCGCCCCGCCGCCGGTGACCACGACCCCGGCGGGGAGCAGGCCATCGTACCCGCTGCGCCGCACCTCCTCCCGGGCGAGCTGGAAGATCTCCCGCACCCGGGCGCCGATGATCTCGGCGAGCAGCCGGCGTGGCGTCTGCTGGAGGCGGTCCCCACCCACCTGTCGCACGTCGATGCGCTCCTCGGCGGGGATCACCTCGGGCAACGTGTGCCCGTAGTTCAGCTTCAGTTGCTCCGCCTCCACCAGCGTGGTCCGGAGCCCGATCGCGATGTCGTTGGTGACATGATTCCCACCGATGGGAAGGACCGCCAGGTGCAGGGCCGAGCCCTCGTTGTAAACCACGACATCGGTCGTGCCGGCCCCGATGTCGACCAGCACCACGCCGAGGTCGACCTCATTGTCCGTCAGCACCCCCTCGCCGGAGGCCAGGCCCTGACTGACCACATCGTCCACGTCGAACCCCGACTGGTGGACGCACTTGATCACGTTTTGAACCGACGTTTGGGAGCCGGTGACGATGTGCGTCTCGACCTCGAGTCGATGCCCGGTCATGCCAATGGCGTCCTTCACACCCTCCTGCCCATCGACCGTGAAGGTGCGAGGCAGCACGTGGATGACCTGACGATCGCTGGGCACGCTGATGGCGCGCGATGCCTCGACAACTCGCTCGACGTCGTCCTCCCCAATCTCACGATCGGGACGAGACACCGCCACCACACCACGGCTCGTCTGGGAGGAGATGTGAGGGCCAGCCAGCGACACCACAACCGATTCCCCACGCACGCCGGCCATGCGCTCGGCTGCCACCATCGCGCTCTGGATGGCATGCACCGTCTTCTCGATGTTGACGACCACGCCGCGCCGCAGGCCCTCGGCGGGAACCTCTCCGACGCCCTCGACCGTGATCTGGCCGTACTCGTCCGCTTCCGCGATGACGGCGGCCACCTTGCTCGTGCCGAGGTCGAGTCCGACTAACCGCTTCCGCCTGGACAAGGGGGGGTGCGTTGCCTCCAAGAACGTGGGGAAATACCTGGCGCGACCACGGTAAGTATATCCGGCACGGCGAGCATGGCCAAGATTTTGTGTCTCGCCCCGAGGACTACCACAGATGTAGTGGAACGGCCCCTGCCCAGCGCCGCCGTTGTGGCCCCAGATGGGGCGCCCGCTTGGGGGCAGACGTGGGCGAGGAGGTCAGTGACAGGCGGAGCTGGTCACGAGGAGTGGGGCGGCCGAGCCCACCGACGCTTGCGAGGACCGACCGTGAGCCGCGGAGGTCGAGGGCCAATCCGCGATCGCCACGGCGCTCGGGTTCATCACGTTGACGTAACGCAGCCGCGGGTCGTTGTAGTTCACTCCCCCAGCCTGGACCTGACGAAGGGCGGCCACCTTCTCTGACAGCGCGGCCAGCTCCTCCGGGGTCAACACCCGACCGAACTGCACCTGCCAGCCGCGCGCGACCACGAGGGTGAGGTTGCCGCAGGCGTCGACGGTGAAGGAGCGGGCTTGCTGACCGATCAGGCCCGGCAGCTGCCGTTGCAGGTTGACCAGCGCCACCAAGAGCGCAGGGTCCATCATCGTCCGACCCGGCCGCGGCACGGGGCGGGGAGGGCCGTCGATCTCCACCAGCGCCGTGTCACGGCCAAGGGCCGGCCCCAGCACGACCGCCTGGTCCGAGAGGTCGTAGAGCCGTCCGGCCCCGGCCCGGTACACGGCCACCGGCTGCCATTCCTCCACCCTGATCGTGACCCGGTCAGGGAGGCCGGTCGACACCGAGGCGGTGCGAACCCAGGGTGAGGCCATCAGCCGGCGACCGACCGCATCCGGGTTGACCATGAACACGCTGCCCGGCCGCTCCAGGCCGGCCATGGCCACGACCTGGGAGGCGGTGAGACGCCGGTTCCCAGACACCTCGACCCGAGTGACGTGGCAGATCGGGCCAGCGAGCAGGGCCGCCAGCAGGGCGATCTCGGCCAGGAGCACGAGCAGGGCGCCACCCCGCCTGCGGCCGCCCGACGCCCCCGACCGGGACCGGGGCCAGCCGACCCGGAGACGGTCGCCCGACCCCCTCCCCCCTGCCCGGCGCCTGCGCCCAGGCCCGGGCAGGGAGAGCGGACGCGGCCCATGACGCCAGGTGCGGACGGGACGACGAGCGCTCACCGCCCCGACCGATCCCGCCGATGACGCTCGATGCCGTGACGCACCAGGCGCTCACAGAGCTCCTCAAAGCCCATCCCCGCGGCCTTGGCCGCGTCGGGCAGGAGCGAGACCTCGGTCAGCCCGGGGACCGTGTTCACCTCCAGCACCCACGGCGTGCAGTCGGGGGAGACGATGAAGTCGACCCGAGCCACCCCTTCGCACCCCAGGGTGCGAACCGCGGTCGCGGCCGCCGACTCCAGGGCGGCGGCGGCGGCGGGGGGGATGCGGGCGGGGATGATGTGCCGGCTCTTGCCGGCGGTGTACTTGGCCTCGTAGTCGTAGGTCGGGGTGTCGTAGACGATCTCGAGGGAGGGCAGCACCTGGAGCTCCGGGGTCGCCAGGACCCCCATCGTCACCTCGGTCCCCGCCACGAAGCGTTGGACCATGACCCGTCGGTCGTAGCGCCCGGCCAGCAGCAGCCCGCTCGCCAGCTGGTCGAGGTCGGTGGCCACGGTGAGGCCGATGGTCGAGCCCTGACGAACCGGCTTGACCACCAGGGGAAGGCCATGGCGATCGGCCAGCCGCCCGACCTCGTCGGCGTTGACGGTGGCCTCCACCTCCAGCTCCTCGAACTCCGGGACCGCCAGCCCTGCCGCCTCCAGGGCCCGGTTGGCCATGCTCTTGTCCATGCAGAGCGCGCTGGCCAGCACCCCCGACCCGGTATAGGGCAGGCCCAGCAGCTCCAGCATCCCTTGCACGGTGCCGTCCTCGCCGGGCCGGCCATGAAGGGCGACGAAGACGCAGTCGAAGCCGCCGGTCCGGAGCCGGTCCCAGGCCGTCGGCTCCAGGTCGAAGGTCTCCACGCGATGGCCGCACCGGCCCAACGCCGCCGCCACCTGCGCCCCCGAGCGCAGGGAGACCTCCCGCTCCGCCGACCAGCCCCCACAGAGCACCGCGATCCTCATCCCCTTCTCCTCGCCACCCCGGGTCCCGGAGCCCGAGAGGTCGGCAGCGCCGAGGCCGCGGTCGTGGTCATTCGCTCGGCCACCGCCCCACCCTCTCCACCTCGGGCTCCAGCACCACGCCGAACCGCTCCCGAACCGCGGCCTGGACCCGTCGGATCAGCCGATCGACGTCAGCGGCGGTGGCCTGGCCCCGGTTCACGATGAAGTTGGCGTGCTGGCACGACACCTCCGCGTCCCCCTCCCGCGCCCCCTTCAGGCCGGCGGCCTCGATCAGCCGGCCGGCCGAGTCGCCGGGCGGGTTCACGAAGACGCTGCCACAGTTCTTGGTCCGGATCGGCTGGGTGCGCGCCCGCAGCTCGGCCCAGCCCGCCATCCGGCGGCGGGCCAGGGCGCCATCACCGGGCCGGAGCTCGATCCAGGCTCCCGTCACCAGGGCGCCGCGGAGCGGCCCCGCACGGAGGGCCGAGGTCCGGTAGCCCAGGGCAAGCTCCGCCCTGGACCAGGAGCGCGGCTCCCCGTCGGGGGCGACGCCCTCCGCCTCCACCAGCACGTCCGCCAGCTCTCCGCCCCAGCAGCCGGCGTTCTGGTACACGGCTCCCCCGACCGTCCCCGGCACCCCGATCGCCCACTCCAGGCCAACCAGGTCGTGGTCGGCGCAGATCCGAGCCAGGCGCATCAGCTTGAGGCCCGCCTCGGCGTACACCCGGCGGCCCTCCACCCGCCAGCCCCGGTTGACGCAACGGATGACCAACCCCTCCACCCCCTGGTCGGCGATCAGCAGGTTGGTCCCGGCGCCGAGCAGCAGGTAGGGGATGGCACGCTCCCGGCAGGCCTGCACCAGCGGTCCCGGGGCCGACGTGGCGACGAAGTACTCCGCCGGGCCGCCGACGTTCAAGGAGGTGAGCCGGGCCAACGGCTGACCCTGCCGGAGGCCGGGGAGCCGGGCCAGCCACCCCAGGTTAGCCGGCGTTCGCCAGCTCATGGCCAAGCCTCCACACGTCCCCTGCCCCCATGACCAGGACGAGGTCACCGGGGCGCACCAGCTCCTCCAGCCGGCGGCGCGCCGACTCCAGGTCGGGGGCGAAGCTCCCCCCCGGCACCCGTTCCACCAGCTCCGCCGCGCTCACACCCACCGGTGCCTCCTCCCCGGCAGCGTAGACCTCCAGGACCACCACGGCGTCGGCGCTTCGCAGGCTCCCCGCCAGCTCGTCCCGCAGGGCCAGGAGGCGAGAGTATCGATGGGGCTGGAAGACCAGGATCACCCGGCCGTCGACGAGCTCCCTGGCCGCCGCCACCGTCGCCCGCACCTCGGTCGGATGATGCCCGTAGTCGTCGTACACGACCGCCCCCCTCCAGGTGCCCAGCCGCTCGAGCCGGCGGTGGGCGCCCCGGAACCCGGCCAGCGCCGTCGCCGCCAGGCCGGGGTCGACCCCGAGCTCCACCGCCATGGCCAGGGCGGCGGTGGCGTTCTGGAGGTTGTGCCGACCCGGCACCGCCAGCCGTAGGGCGGTCAGCTCACGGCCACCGCGCACCACCCGCGGCGGGCAGCCAGGCAGGCAGCGATAATCGGCGTCCTCGGCGAAGCCGTAGGTGACGCGCCGCCCGCCGGCGACCATGGCCCGGGCCCGGGCGTCGTCGGCGCACACCACGGCCACCTCCGAGATCAGCCCCAGGTGACGGCGGAAGAGGGCCTCCACCTCCCCCAGGTCGCGGAAATGGTTGGCGTGGTCGAACTCCACGTTGGTGAGGACCCCGTGGCGGGGGCGATGCAGCGTCAGGCTGCGATCGGACTCGTCCGCCTCCGCCACCAGCCAGGCGCTTCCCCCGGCCCGGCTGCTGGCGTGGTCGCCGACCAGCACGGTCGGGTCGAAGCCGGCCTCGGTCAAGACACGGCCGAGCATCAGGGTCACCGTGGTCTTGCCGTGGGTCCCCGCCACGGTGATCGACTCGCTGGCCGCGATCAGCTCCGCCAGGAGCTCGGGGCGGGAGAGGGTCCGAGCCCCCGAGGCCCGAGCCGCCGCCAGCTCCTCCAGGTCCGGGCGGACGGCGGTGCTGTAGACGACGAGGTCGCAGCCCGCCACGTGGGCGCGGTCGTGACCCAGGCAGACGGTCGCCCCTCGCTCGGCCAGCGAGCGCAGCGCCGGCCCGTCGGAGCGGTCGCACCCCGAGACCTGGGCGCCGCGAGCGAGCAGGACCTCGGCCAGGGCATGGCAGCCCGCCCCCCCGATCCCGACGATGTGGACCCTCACCGCCCCGCCTCCGCTCGTCGGGCCTGGGCCGCCACCTGCTCCAGGACATGCACGATCCGGCGGGCCGCGTCCGGCCGGCCGAGGGCAGCCGACGCCTTGGCCATCGTCCACAGGCGGTCGACGCTCAGCGAGTCCAGCACCTCCAGGAGGCGCGTCGGGGTCAGCTCCGCGTCGGGGATGCGGACGGCGGCCCCCATGCGCACCATCTCGGCCGCGTTGCGCTCCTGGTGCCCTCCCCCGAAGGTCCCCGGCACCAGCACCGCGGGCAGGCCCATCGCCGTCAGCTCGGCGCAGGTGCCCACGCCGGCCCGGCAGACGACCAGGTCGACCCGGGCCAGGAGTTCGGGGATGCGCTCGGTGAAGGCGATCGGCCGATAGCCAGGACGGGCCCGCCGCATCGCCTCCTGCTCCCCCTGGGCCCCGGTCAGGTGGATGACCTCGACGAACCGTCGCAACAGCTCGTCCAGAGCAGCCCACACCGTCTGGTTGAGGCGTCGTGCCCCCTGGCTGCCGCCCATCACCAGCAAGCGCTGCGGAGGCAGGCAGGGGATACGTCGGACGAAGCCAGGGCGGAGAGGGTAGCCGGTCAGCACCGTCCACCGGGTGGGGAACCCCTCCACGTCCCGGGGGAAGGTCACGCAGGCGGCGGCGGCGCCGGACCGGAACATGCGGTTGGCCAGCCCGTGCGCCTCCGAGACCTGGAGCACGTAGGGGACGCCGCGCAGCCTCGCCGCCGCCACCGCCGGCACCATCGCGTAGCCCCCCACCCCGAGGACGACGTCGGGCCGGAAGCGATCCAGCACCTCGACCCCCCGACGGATGGCGGCCGGGAGCACCGCCGGCAGTCGAAGGTTGGTCAGCAAGGCGTCTCGGTTCAAGCCCTGGACCCGGATCGTCTCCAGCTCGAACCCGGCCTCCGGCACGAGGCGCTCCTCCAGCCCCCCGGCCCGGCCCACCATCAGGACCGCCCCTTCAGGATGCTCAGCGCGGAACGCCTGAGCGACGGCGAGCGCTGGCAAGAGGTGCCCGCCAGTCCCGCCGCCCGAGATCAACAGCCGCATCGACCCTCCTGTGTGCTCGGGACTGCTGCCCTCCCTGGGCCGCCACGTTGAGCAGGATGCCCATCGCCGCCATCGTGACCGCCAGCGCGGTCCCGCCATAGCTGATGAACGGCAAGGGCACGCCGGTGATGGGCAACGTGTCGGTAACCGTACCCATGTTGAGCATGGCCTGGAAGGAGACCCAGGTGGTGATGCCGACCGCCACCATCAGCCCGAAGCGATCGGGCGCCCGCAGCGCGATCCGATAGCCGCGAACCGCCACGACCACGAAGGCCAGCAGGACGAGGGTGGTGCCGACCAGCCCCGTCTCCTCCCCGATGATCGCGAAGATGAAATCGGTGTCGGCCTCCGGCAGCCAGAAGTACTTCTCCACCGACTGCCCCAGCCCGACCCCGGTGAGCCCCCCTGAGCCCAGCCCGATCAGCGCCTGGGAGGACTGGAAGCCGCTCCCCAAGGGATCCCTGAAGGGGTGCAGGAACACCTCGAGCCGATGGATGCGGTAGCCCTCCAGGAGCACCAAGCAAAGGAACACCACCGACAGCGCCAGCAACGCCAGCGCCAGGTGGCGCTTGCGACCCCCTCCGGTGAAGTAGACGGAGACGAAGATGGCGCACATCACCAGGGCGCTGCCGAGGTCACGCTCCAGCATGAGCAGGCCGAGCGCGCCGGCCAGCAACACGAGGAAGGGGAGGAAGCCATCGGTGAAGCTCTGCAGCCGGTCCTGCCGCCGGTCAACCCAGCCGGTCAGGAAGAGCAGGAAGGCGAGCTTGGCCCCCTCCGAGGGCTGGACCTGGCCCAACGGCCCCAGGTTCAGCCATCGGGAGGCGCCGTTGATCCGCAGCCCGATCCCCGGCACCAGCGTGGCGAGCATGGCCACGGCGGCGAGGACGGCCAGGGCCGGTGCCCAGGGGGCGTAGCGGTGGTAGTCGACCCGGCGCAGGACGAGCAACGCCACCGCCCCCATGCCCGCGAAGGCCAGCTGACGCAGGAAGTAGTAGAGCGCGAAGTGATACTGGGCGTAGGCCAGGGCGGTGCTGGCGCTGAGCACCATCACCAGCCCCGCCCCGACCAGGAGCAGGGTCAGGAGCAGGAGCCAGCGGTCCCCCTCCTCCCGCCCCGGGAGCCCGGAACGGACCGCCGCCACCAGGGGGCGGAGCATCACCGGGGCCTCCCCGCCCGCCCCCGAGGCGCTGGCTCGGGCTCGTCCGCCGCCAGCCCGAGCTGGGCCCGGACCGCGGCCTTGAACCGTCGACCCCGTTCCTCGTAGTTGGCGAACATGTCGTAGCTCTTGTAGCCGGGGCTGAGCAGGACCACGTCCCCCGACCGGGCCAGGCCGGCCGCCGTCGCCACCGCCTCCTCCAGCGAGCCGGCGCGACGGGTGGGATGACCGGCCAGGCGCTCCTCGAGCAGGGCCGCGCTGGCCCCGATCAGCACCACGGCCCGGGTCTGGGCCCGGATCGCCTGCAGCCACGGTCCCAGCTCGAAGCCGCTCCCATGACCGCCGGCGATCAGGACCACCGGCGTCCCCGCGAAGGCCTCCAGCCCCCTCAACCCGGCCTCCGGGTTGGTGGCCTTGGAGTCGTTGTACCAGCGGACCCCCTCCCGCTCCGCGACCAGCTCCAGGCGGTGCTCGACCCCCGGGAAGCTCTGGATCGCGGCCTCGATCGCGGGGTCGGGAAGGCCCAGCACCCGCCCCACGGCCGCGGCGGCGAGGGCGTTGAGCTGGTTGTGACGGCCGGGCATGGGCACGGGGGGGATCGGCCGGTGACGGTCGAACCAGACCACCCGGGCCCGGGTCTGGTCGGCCAGGCGCCGGCACACCGGGTCGAGCCCGTTGAGCAGGGCGTGGTCGGTGGGCTCCAGGAAGCGGACCAATCGGGCCTTGGCGGCGACGTAGGCCTCCATGGTCCCGTGCCGGTCGAGGTGGTCGGGGGTGATGTTGAGCACCACCGCCACCTCGACCCTCGGCCAGGCGCACGCCTCCAACTGGAAGCTCGACAGCTCCAGCACCACCCGATGGCCCGGGGTGAGCTCGTCCAGGTGGTCCAGGACCGGCTCGCCGATGTTGCCGGCCACCACCACCGGCCACGGCCCCTGCCGCAGCACTGCCCCGACCAGGGCGGTGGTGGTGGTCTTGCCGTTGGTGCCGGTGACGCCCACCACCGGCGCCGGGCAGAGGTGGAGGAAGAGGTCGACATCGCTGGAGACCACCATCCCCCTGGCCCGAGCGGCCCGGAGCAGGGGCGCGTCCCAGGGGACGCCGGGGCTCGCGTAGACGGCCGCGCAACCCTCGAGCGCCCGCTCGTCGTAGCCGCCCAGCACGGCCTCGGCGTCGGGGGGAAGGCCGGCGAGGGTCCCGCCGAGCTCGTGCGGGGCCCTCAGGTCGCAGACCCGCACCCGGAGGCCACGCGAGCTCAGGAAGCGGGCCAGCGAGCGGCCGCTCGCGCCCAGGCCGACCACCAAGGCCCGCGCCCCCCGGGGAGGGAGCGGCGGCTGGCCCGCGGGGAGCTTGCGCTCGGGCGACGAGGGGGGATGCCCCATCGCCCCTCCCGACGTCCCGCTCACAGCAGGCTGTGCGCGAGCCAGCCCGAGGCGAAGACGGCCGCCGTGCCCGCGGCCCAGAAGGCGAGCGCGATGCGCCGCTCCGACCAACCCTCGAGCTGGAAGGTCAGGTGGATCGGGGTCATCTTGAAGATCCGGCGCCCACCGCTGACCTTGAAGTAGCCGACCTGGATGATGACCGAGAGGGTCTCGAGCGCGAACACCAGCCCGATCATCAAGAGCAGGAGCACCCACCCCTGCTCGATGGCCATGGCGGAGAGGGCGGCGCCCAGGCCCAGGGAGCCGGTGTCGCCCATGAAGATCTGGGCGGGGTGCCGGTTGAAGACCAAGAAGGCCACCACCCCCCCCACCAGGGACATGGCCACCGCCTGCTCGCCGAAGCCGGCCCCCGGCAGCAGGAAGGTCGTGCCGAGCAGGGCGATGGCAGCCAGACCACCGGCGAGGCCGTCCAGGCCGTCGGTGAGGTTGACGGCGTTGGCCGCCCCCACGATCGCGCCCACGGCCAGCGGCCAATACCACCACTGGTCGACCAGGTCCAGGCGAAGCGGGTGCTGGGGCACGCGGGCCAGGACCGCGATCGGGATCGCGAAGAGGACTTGCAGGGGGAACTTGATCCGCGCCGGCATGCCGACCTGGCCGAAGCGGAGCTTGGCGAGGTCATCCACGCAGCCGATCAGCCCGTAGAGGCAGAGGGCGACGGTGGGCGCGATCGCGCCCGGATGGTGCCACATGGCGAGCAGCCCCCCGACGATGCCGACCCCGACGAAGAGGATGCCGCCGCCGGTGGGCGTACCCGCCTTCCGCTGGTGGGCCTTGAACAGCTCGGCCTGGATCACCTGCCCGACCCGCAGCCGCTGGAACCAGCGGATCAAGAGCGGGTACACGCTCACGCAGCCCGTGAACGCAACCAGGAAGATCGTCAGGTCGAGCAGCACGTGGTCCCTCCCGACATCTGCGGCTTCGATTTCACGTCCTCGAGGAGATCGCCCACCACCTCGTGCAGCGCGACCCCGTGCGAACCTTTGACCAGGACCAGGTCCCCAGGCCGAGCCGTCGCCCGCACCCAGCGGGCGGCCTCCGCCCGATCGGCGAGCAGCTCCCCTCCGGCCGCCTCGGCCAGCAACCGGCCGTCGCCGATGTCGAGCGCCGCCACCCGGTCGAACAGCTCCCCCGCTCGGCGCCCCACCTCGGCGTGCGCCTCCGCGGAGAGGCTCCCCAGCTCGGCCATGGGCCCCAGGAGCGCCAGCAGCCGGCCCTGCCGGGGCCGCTCGGCGACCGCCTCGAAGGCCGCCAGCATCGACTCCGGGCTGGCGTTGTAGGCGTCGTCGATCAGGACGTACCCGGCGGGGAGCCGATGCTCCTGGAGTCGATGCTCCACGCCGACCTCGGCAAGGGCCGCCGCCCCCTCCGCCAGCGGCACCCCGGCGTAGCCACCCACCGCCAACGCCGCCAGGGCGTTGCGGGCCTGGTGCCGGCCGTTGAGGCCGAGCCGGACCGGAACGCCGGCCACGGTGAGCGCCGCGCCGCCCTCCGGCAGCGGCCGGTAGTCGTGGCCTCGCACCTCGCCGGCCTCCAGCCCGAAGCCGACCACGGGGGCGACGCTGAGCTCGGACAGGAAGCCGAAGTAGGGGTCGTCGGCGTTGAGCACGGCCAGGCCGTCGGCGGGCAGGGCCTGGAGCAGCTCCCCCTTGGCCCGGGCCAGGTCGTCCCGGCTGGCGAAGAACTCCATGTGGACGCTGCCGATCATGGTCACGACGCCCACCCGGGGCCTGGCCAGCTCGGCGAGCCGAGCGATCTCGCCCGCCCGTTGCATCCCCATCTCGATCACGGCCACCGTGTGCTCAGGGCAGAGCCGGAGCAAGCTCAGGGGCACCCCCGTCTCCGTGTTCAGGTTCCCCTCGCTCCGGAGCACCCGATGACGGACGCCGAGCACGGCTGCCGTCATCTCCTTGGTCGAGGTCTTGCCGTTGCTCCCGGTGATCCCGACCACCAGGGGCGCCACCCGCCGCCGCACGTACGCGGCCAGCGCATAGAGGGCCTGCCAGGTGTCCTCGACGCGGACCACGGCCACGCCCTCGGTGCCCTCCTCCGGCAGCGGTCGCTCGACCACGAGGCCGCCGGCGCCGCGCCGGACCGCGTCGACCCAGAACTCGTGGCCGTCGCGAACCGTCCCCCGGAGGGCGAAGAAGAGCCCTCCGGGCACGACCGCCCTGGAGTCGACGTGGTAGTCGCCGAACACGCGGTCCCCCGGCCCACCCACCAGGCGCCCAGCGGTGGCCTCCAGGACCTCGGCGAGGCTGAGGCGCATCTCTTTAGTTAGACGGATTAGGTCCCTCGGGGGTTATGCGCCACTGGAGGATGATGTCCTGCGCGATCGCCTTCCAGATGGGCGCCGCCACATAGTAGCCCTCGTCGTGATCCGAGGAGCCGTTGTGGGGCTCGCGGACGACGACCAGCATGGTGAAGCGGGGGTCGTGGGCGGGGAGGAAGCCAACGTACGAGGCCCAGACCTGCGACGTGTAGTGCCCGTCGACGGGGATGTTCGAGGTCCCGGTCTTGCCCGCCTCGTCGTCCTGGAAGCCCGGGATCCGGGCCGTCCACCCAGAGCCGTGCTGGACGACATCCTCCATCATGGCCGTCATCGTGGCCGCGGTCTGGGGGCTGACCACCTGGCGCTGGGCCGGGAGCTGGACCGGGCGGTCGCCGATCCTCTCGACCACGTGCGGCTGCACATAGCGGCCGCCGTTGGCGATCACGTTGACGGCGGCCACCATCTGGACCATGTTGACGGCGATGCCCTGGCCGTAGGAGGCGGTCGCCACCTGGGCGGTCCGCCACTGGCTCGTGTCCCCGAGCGGCATCCAGGCCTCGTCGGCGACGTCGACGCCCGAAGGGCGGCCGAAGCCGAAGGCCTGGAGGTAGTGGAAGAAGGCGTCGGCCCCCTCCATCTCCTCCGCTCGCACCGCGCCCACGTTGAGCGAGTCGTCCAGGACCCGGGTCATGGTGATGGTGCCCTTGGCCTGCCCGTCCCAGTCGTGCAGGGTGACGCCCCCGACGTTGATGTAGCCGGGGTCGGAGATGGTGGTGGTGGGGGTGATCTTGCCCTGATCCAGGGCCCCGGCCAGCGTCACCACCTTCATGACCGAGCCGGGCTCGTAGAGGCTGGAGACGACCGGGTCGGCGAACCGCGTCGGGTCGCTGGTGGCGAAGTGGTTGGCATCGTAAGCCGGCGCGCTCGCCCAGGCCACGATGCCGCCGGTGCGGGAGTCCATCACGATCACGCTGCCGCTCTGGGCGTGGTTGGCCCGCACCCCATCGGCGATGGCGCGCTCCGCCGCCACCTGGATGCTGCTGTCGATGGTGAGCTGCAGGCTCTGGCCGTCAACCGGGTCCCGGCGATGGCGGTCGCTGAGGGCGATCTCGTCCCCCCACATGTCACGGTAGGCGGTCACCGATCCGGGGCGGCCGCCCAGGACCGCGTCGTACCGTTGCTCGATGCCGCGCTGACCCTGCCCCTGGTCGTTGACGAACCCAAGCAGCTGCGAGGCCAGGGAGGTGCCGGCCACCCCGCCCGGCATGTAGGTCCGCTGCTGTTGGGGGGTGAGGTAGACGCCAGGCAGCATCAGGCGACTCAGCTGGTCGGCCTCGTCCTTGGGCACCCGACGGGCCACGTACCAGAACTTCGACTGGGAGCGCAGCACCGCCATGACCTTCGCCCGCGACACCCCCAGGACCTTGGCGAGGGCGTCGGCCACCTGGTCGCGCTGGGACGGCTCGACCTCGTTGGCGGCCAGGCTCACGTCATAGACCGTGGTGTTGACGGCCAGGGGACGGCCCTCCTGGTCGTAGATCATCCCTCGGGTGGCGGGGAGCGGGATCTGGACCAGATGGTAGCTGGCCGCCAGCTGGGCCAGGCGGTCGTGCTCGGCCACCTGCCAGTAGGCCAACCGGCCCCAGATCGCCCCGGCCAGGATCACCACCACCCCCAGGATCCACAGGACCCGAAGGCGCGAGGGCTCGGAGCGGGCACGGGCCTGCGGCGCGCGCCTGCGGGAGGCCGCCCAGGGGCGGCCAGGCCCCAACGGCTCGGACCAGACCGCCACGGCTAGCCCCCGTGATGGCCGCTGGAGCCGCCGAGGAGCAGGTCCAGGATGCGCCGCCAGCGGGGCTCGCTGGCGGGCGGGGGAGGGCCGATGGGCGTGCTCAGGTCGACCTGGGTCGGGCTCCCACCCACGTAGGTGGAGGGATCGGCCTGGGTCATGCCGCGGGAGGCGGCGGCCTGGTCGACCAGGGCCGGGGTCTCAAGCCGCGCCTTCTGGTAGCGCAGCTGGTCCTGCTCCGCCTGGAGCTGGGCGTTCTCCTGACGCAGCTGGTTGAGCTCGTAGGAGCGCTGGGTCTCTTGAGCGTTCACCAGCAGGCAGACCAGGGCCAGCAGCAGCAGGGCCGCGGCCGCCAGGGAGATGCGGGCAAACGAGGATATCCCCAGACGCTCCGTGGCGCGGGTCCTGGCCAGGCCGGCCAGCGACCGCCAGGAGCGACGGCGGGTGACGTGACGTCGCCGACCGCCGGCGGGTCGATGTCTGGTGCTCGGTATTCGCGTGGGAACCAAGGTCGTCCTGCAGTCTGTGTGCTCGTGTGGAGGGATGGTGGCGGGTGAAGGCGGGGCGGTGCGGCCACGCACCGCCCGCCAGGCCGAGGAGAGAGTCGCAACTCAGCTGGGCTCCAGCGCCCGACCGCCGGGGGCCCGGCCCGCCTCTCAGAGGCGCTCCGCGGCTCGGAGCCGGGCGGAGCGGCTCCGCGGGTTGGCGGCGATCTCCTCCGGGGAGGGCCGAAGCGGCCGACGCGTCAAGGCTCGCACCCGGGGCCGATGCCCGCAGGTGCAGACGGGCTGGCCGGGGGGGCAGACGCACCCCCTCGCCTCGTGCTCGAGGAAGCGCTTGACCGTCCCGTCCTCGAGGGAGTGGAAGGAGATCACGACCAGCCGCCCCCCGCCGGCCAGGAGGTCGACCGCTCCCTCCAGGCCCGCCTCCAGGTTGGCGAGCTCGTCGTTGACGTACATGCGGATGGCCTGGAAGGTGCGGGTGGCGGGATGGAGGTCGCGGGGCCAGGCCCGGCGAGGGATGGCCGCGGCCACCGCCTCGGCCAGGTCCCGGGTGGTGCGGAGCGGTCGCCGCTCCACGATGAACCGGGCCACGCGCGCCGCCCACCGCTCCTGACCCAAGGCGTGGATCACCCTGGCCAGCTCCCGCTCTGGCATCCGGTTGACGACCTGCTCGGCGGTGAGCGATCCCCGCTGGTCCATCCGCATGTCCAGCGGGCCCTCACGACGAAAGCTGAAGCCCCGCTCGGGGTCGTCCAGCTGGAGGCTCGAGACCCCCAGGTCGAGCAGCACCCCGTGGACGGCGTCGAAGCCCTCGTCCCGGGCGATGGCGGCGAGGTCGCGAAAGTTCCCCCGTCGGAGCACCACCGTCGGCCCCACGGGGGCCAGGGCCCGCCGCGTCGCCTCCAGCGCCGCCTCGTCGCAATCGATGCCCAAGAGCCGGCCCCGCGGGCCGATGCGCTCCAGGATCAGCCGGGCGTGCCCCCCGGCGCCGACGGTGGCGTCAACGTAGACACCCCCCGGCCGGGGCTGGAGCAAGGTTATGGACGCTTGTGAGAGTACAGGGACGTGCCCGCCCGGAGGCGGGCCAGGAGCGCCCAGGACCGGGTCATCGCTCCTGGATGAGACGGTCGGCAAGCTCGTCGAACCTGGCCACGGCATCGCTGGAGTAAGCATCCCAGCGATCCTCGGCCCAGATCTCCACCCGGGATCCGTTCCCGATCACGCAGGCGGTCGACCTGGGCTCGATCCCTGCCAGCCGTCGCTGCTCGGCGCTGAGGCTCACCCGCCCCTGGGCGTCGAGCTCGCACACGACGGCGTTCGCGAAGAGCGCCCGGGAGAGCGCCCGCTGCGAGGGCCCCAGCAACGGGTCCTGCAACCGGCTCACCAACCGATCCCACTGGTCGGGGGGGTAGATGGTGAGCACCCCGTCCTGCCCGATCGAGATGAAGCTCCCAGCCGGGAGCTGACGACGGAACCCGGCCGGCAGCGCCAACCGCCCCTTCTCGTCGACCCGGACCCGGTGGGTGCCCCAGAACATCCATCTCGCCTACCGCACCCGGACCTCGGTCTCGACCCGGCCGCCGTCCAGGGCCCGGCCCCACGAGGCCACCCGGTCTCGCGGGGCCACCCGAACCGCGGGCGTAGGGACAGGCGGTTGGGTACGGCGTGACCATGGCGGTTGCCACCTCGTCCGCTGGGTCGGATAGTGCCGTGCTGGGTCGTTCACCACTTGTCCCCACAGATCACCGCGATTCGCCACCGAAGGCTACCCGTACGTCCCTTGGCTGTCAACCTCTCTACACAAGATGTAGGCCTGTCTGTGGCATTCGATGTGCGTGGGAGTGGAACCTATGGCGCTGGTGCTATGGGCACACACAACATGCAGTGGCACTTGTCGAGGCATTGGCAAGATGTCCCAGGCCGATGGGCGGGTGGGGAGCCGTGGGGCGATCTGCCCAGCAAGGCCCGGCCGCCACCGGCCACGGCGGGCGGCGGCCGCCAGCGCCAGTGGAGGAGCGACCCCGGGTCGGGCCACAGGCTGGCGACGGGGGCCGAGAGCGGACTGTAAGCCGGGTTCTGTGCCCCCGGTCACCCGAGGGCGGTGGCCATCTCTCTGGGACGCCGGTTACCCGGCGCCTCTAGCGACCGAAACCCGAGGGCTCGGCGAGCAGCCTACGAACGCCCTCCTAT
>Ga0209061_1002911_pt1 | contig 20048 bp, 19 predicted proteins | sample Coa_R1_10_FD_187157 | JGI IMG/M metagenome (GOLD analysis project Ga0209061, IMG submission 187157) | Surface soil microbial communities from Centralia Pennsylvania, which are recovering from an underground coalmine fire - Coalmine... | ecosystem: Environmental > Terrestrial > Soil >...
CCGGCGGGGCCGTCAGCAGATCGAACTCTTCCCAGCGGATCGCTTGCAGCCAGTCAGGCGCCATGCCGTGGTCGGCCATCCACTCCACGAGCAGGCGCACCCGCTCGCCGCCGATGTGCCCCGTCTGGAACATCCAGACGATGTAGCCGTCGCGTGCTTTCCAGACGCTGGGCAACCGCAGCACGCCGCCCATATCGCGGCTGGCCCCCTGCCGCTTGAGGTTCATGCCGAGCAAATCCCAGAACTGCGTCGTGTGCGTTAGCATCCAGAGACCGGTATCGCGCATCGCCTGGTCGATCAGAGCGCCGCGGCCATCCTTGCGGCGGGCACGCAGCGCGAGCAGCGCGGCGGCGACGGCGTGCATGCAACCGTGGAACCAGGTCTGATAGGGCGCCGACGGTTTCAGCGGTGCGCCGTCGGGCGGGCCGGTCATGTAGAGGTAACCGCTGAGCGCGAACTGCACAAGATCGGAGCCGCGCCAGCCCGCGTACGGCCCGTGCTGGCCGAAAGGCGAGATCGCGACCAGCACAAGCGCGGGGTTGGCGCGCATCAGTTCGGTGCCAAGATCGCCGGGAGCATCGAGCCAGGCCGCGGGCAGCGCCCCCGCAACGATATCTGCTACGACCGCCAGCCGGCGCAGCAGATCGCGGCCGGCATCCGTTTCGATCGCGGCGGTCACGCTGCGCTTGCCAGCCGCGTACGCGGCCCAGTAGAGGCTGGTTCCATCCGGCGCGAAAGGGGGCAATGAGCGGGCAGGATCGCCACCTGGAGGTTCGACCTTGATCACGTCGGCGCCGAGATCGGCGAACGTCTTGCCGAAAAGCGCACTCTCGGCGCCAGGCAGTTCGATCACGCGGTAACCGCCAAGCGGCCGTTCTCTGGCCGCGGCGCCTACCTTCCGCGCGCTCTCCTCCACCATGCATCGCGCCTCTGCCGCCGCGCCTGCCTCCAGCGGCTACCGAGGGGTATGGTACTCGCACCGCGCGCTACGCGCGCTCGAACACGAAGCTCTCGCGGCAAAAAGCGTGGACAGAGGTATTCCCTACACGGTTGCACGCCGCGCCTTCGTCAGCGCTTTATCGCGGTACATCGCCTCATCGGCGCGGCGCAGCAGATCCTCGGGGCGAAGATCGCCGGCCACCGAACAGACGACGCCAACGCTCACCCGCGGCTCGAACCGGTGACCTTCGAAGAGCACGGGGTGTTCCATGGCCGCCCGCAGGCGGGCCGCGATCTGGCGCGCCATCACTTCGTCGGCAACCTCTTCCAGCAGCACGGTGAACTCATCGCCGCCAAAACGGGCGGCGAGATCGCTGGCGCGTAGCGCACGCTGCAGCCGCTCGGCCACCGCGCGGAGCAGCGCATCGCCCGCGTCGTGCCCAAAGCGATCGTTGACGCATTTGAAGTCGTCGAGGTCGAGGAAGAGCACGGCGAGCGCGTGACCGCTTCGTCGCGCGCGGCTAAGCGCCTCCGAGAGCCGTTCGAGAAAAAGCGCACGATTGGGCAGGCCGGTCAGCGCATCGTGCGTCGCGGCATGCGCCAGAGCTGCGTTCGCGTCGTGCAGGCGACGGTGCAGCGCCAGCCATTCGACGGCCAGCACCGCCTGCTCGCTGAGGGCGGCAAGAAACTCGACCTCATCGCGATCGAAGGTTCGCGGCGTCCCGGAGGAGTAAGCAATCAGACCGATCAGTTGCTCGCCCGACCAGAGCGGAAAAAGCGCCAGCGAGAGCACATGCGCGCGTGCGTAGTACTGCCGCAACTCAGCTGAGAGCGGTAGCTCGTGGTCGAGCGCGGCGAGATCGGGATAGAGCAATGGGCGGCGCGAACGGACCAGGTGGCGCGCCACCTCCAGCGCCCAGGTGCGGTGCATAGCACCTTCGCGCGAGATCGCGGCGATCTCGGTATCAGAGTACCGTGCTTGATTGAGCACGCGGGCCGTCACCGCGTCCAGCGTCTCGTTGACCAGCGTGAGCGCCACCCAGTCGAAGCCCGATGCTTTGGCCAGCGCCGTCGCCACGGCGGTGAGGGCCACGGAGGCCGATTCTCCGCGCAGCAGCGTGGCGGCCAACGCACCCAGGCTATGCACCTGCTCGCGCTGGCGCGTCCAGCGCTGTTCATCGAGCAGCGACGAAACGAGATACGCTAGCATCGGCTGCGCAGCCGCCAGAAAGTCGAGCTGGCGCCGCGTCAGACCGGCGGGCCATGGGCCGCGCACAACCAGCATCTCGGAGAGGCTTTCGTCGCCAGGCAGCAGGAATGCGGCGTGCGTTGCTGCCACGCCGGCCGCCAGCGCAACAACACGCTCGACGTAGCGCGTCGCCACATCGAAAAGGCAGCCCGCCCAGCGTGGTCGCGTGACCAGATCGCGCCAGACGAGGAAGTACCCCTTTTGCTTGACCTCGTACGCCTCGGGATCGCTTTCCGCACCGATGCGCAGGAAGTGCGGGTCGCCGGCGCGCATCACATAGGCATCCTCGGCGCCGAGTGCCGCCCGTACCAGCGCGCAAGCCTCGCCGAGCGTAGCGGTGGATTGCTTGGCTGGCGGCAGCATGGCGAGCCGCGCAAGCGATGGCAAGAGGGCGGCCGGAGAGCGCCACGCGCCGGGGGCGCCGCTGTTCTCTCGCGATGGGCGCGCGCGTCGTCGAAGGTCTGCCATCACCGTCGTAGTTACCCTGTCTTCTCTCAACCTTATCGCGAAAATCGCTGCCGGACTTTACACACCTTCCCCGATTTTTTCGTACCGTGGCAGCGAAGCGATCACGTGACGGCATTATGTTGGTCACGCGGCTACAGGGCGCGATCGATGCACCGACGGCAAACGCTCTACCATAGATAGGAGTGGTGCACATCTCGACGCAAGACGAACGCATGATGAGGAGCGGCGTGACGCAGCAGAGCGATCGAGCGCAGCGCCAGCATCTCAGCACCTGCGGCGTTGCTGTTGCCGTCGTGATCCTGACGGTGCAGCGCGAAGGACTGACCGTGCTGCTTATCCATCGCGCGGCACCGCCGTACGCGGGCTACTGGGCGCTGCCGGGCGGATTGCTGATGCCGGGCGAAACGCTGGACCAGGCAGCGGCGCGCAAGCTGCTCGGTGAAACCGGCGTCGCCGACGTCTACCTCGAACAGCTCTACACCTTCGACGCGCAGCCAGACGATCCCGGCCCACGCGCGATCGTCGCCTACTTTGCGCTGGTGGATGCAGGGCGTGTCGTGCTGGCGCAGCGTTCGAGCTGGCAGCCAGCATGGTTCCCGGTCGATCGAGCGCCGGAGCTGGCCTTTGGCAACGCGCGCATCGTGGCCTACGCGCTGAAACGGCTGCGTGCCAAGCTCGGCTATAGCAACGTCGTCTACAGCCTGCTGCCCGAGCATTTCACGCTCACGCAGCTCCAGCGCGTCTACGAGGCGATCCTGGGTCGTCCGCTCGACAAGCGCAACTTCCGCAAGCGCATTCTCTCGCTCGGGATCATCGAGCCGACCGGCCACCTCGAACGGACAGGCGCGCACCGACCGGCGCGGCTGTACCGCTTCTCCCGCCGCGAGCCGATCACGTTCTAGCGCAGCGGTCGCAAACGTCTGCCCAGCGACGGTGCTGTGGTATCGTCACCCTTCGTCTGCGACACGGATGCATCGGAACGCTTCATCGCCTGGCAGGCAAGAGCTGGCGATCGCTGCCTCTGAGACTTGCCCGCGACATTGTGAGCACGGCTCTCAACAGATGGTGCATCCCGCCGGCGCGAACGAGGTCTGGCTACATCCCCTGCGCTGTGGCGGACATGCGAGGGGAGGATGTGCACGGGCTTAAGCCGCGACTTCGTGTGCACCTTGACACTATCGTGCCGTTGCGGTAGGACTTAGTGTAAGGTTTACACCTTGATTCGAGGTGTGGCGGCCGCGCCGGCCATCGGTGCGGCAGGAGGAGAGCGCCATGGTCATGCGGCAAACGATCGCCACCGGAGAGTTTCTCGACTCCGGCGATGCCTGCGAAACGGCGGTCCAAACGGTACCGCTCGTGGAAGAGCAGAGCTTCCGCCGCTGGCAAACCGATATCCCCGAGCAGTACCGCAAGCTCGGTATCGATGAATTGAAAGAGCGTATCGCCGCAGCGCGGGCGAAGCTAGGGCGGCAGGTCGTCGTCCTTGGCCACCACTACCAGCGCGAGGACATCATCCAGTTCGCCGATGTGCGCGGCGATTCGCTGATGCTGGCGCAATGGGCCGCTCGCCAGCGCGATGTGCCCTACATCGTCTTTTGCGGCGTGCACTTCATGGCCGAGAGCGCCGATATCCTCACCGCGCCTGAGCAGCAGGTGATCCTGCCCAACCTGGCGGCGGGCTGCTCGATGGCCGATATGGCCGCCCCGCGCGATGTGTACAGAGCCTGGGAGGCGTTGCAGCGGGCCGGCATCGATGGGATCGTGCCTGTCACGTACATCAACTCCGCCGCGGCGCTGAAGGCGTTCGTGGGGCGCAACGGTGGTATCGTCTGCACGTCGAGCAACGCGCCAGCCGTGCTGCGCTGGGCGCTGGAACGCGGCAAGCGCGTCTTCTTCTTCCCCGACCAGCATCTCGGGCGAAATACCGCCGTCCAGCTCGGCATCTCCGAGTCCGAGATGACGCTCTGGGATTACGACTGGCCGTTCGACGATCTGGGCAACAACACTGTCGACCGGCTGGCGGCGAGCCGGATCATCCTCTGGCAGGGGCACTGCTCGGTGCACGCGCGCTTCACCGTGGCGCAGATCGCGAAGGCGCGCGCCGAGTACCCGAACGTCCGCATCGTGGTCCATCCCGAATGCTCGCTCGATGTGGTGCGAGCCGCCGATTGCGCTGGCTCGACCGAGTTCATCGCCCGCGTTGTGCGCGAATCGCCTCCCGGGAGCGTCTGGGGGGTCGGCACCGAGATCAACCTCGTCAACCGGCTGCAAACCGAGAATCCGGACAAGATTGTCTTCTGCCTCGATCCGATCTTCTGCCCTTGCTCGACGATGTACCGCGTCCACCCGGCCTATCTCTGCTGGGTGCTGGAGGAGCTTGCCGAAGGGCGTGTCGTCAACCGTATCAAGGTCGATGAAGAGACGGCGCACTGGGCGCGGATCGCGCTCGACCGCATGCTGCAGCTCGGGTAAGACGCCATGGCCAGCTACGACGTGATCGTGATCGGTTCGGGCGTCGCGGGGCTGACGGCCGCGCTGGCGCTTGCTCGCCACCGGCGCACATTGCTGCTCACGAAAGACGCGCTCGAAGAGTCGGCGACGCGCTACGCGCAGGGCGGGATCGCCGCCGCCCTTGGCCCCGGCGATGCGGCCGCGGCGCACTGCGCCGATACGATCGCCGCCGGCGCGGGGCTGGTCGATGCAGAGGCCGCGCGCGTGCTCGCCGAAGCGGCTGCTGAGCGGATCGCCGCGCTCGTTGCGCTTGGCGTGCCGTTCGATCGCGAAGGAGCCGCGCTCGCGCTCGGACGCGAAGCCGCGCACAGCGCCGCGCGCATTGTGCATGCGGGCGGAGACGCAACGGGCCTGCATCTGGAACGCACCCTGGCTGCCCATGTGCGCCAGGCGCCGCTGGCTGTCCGCGAACATGCCTTCGTCACCAGCATTGTGGTCGAGGACGGCTGTGTTGCCGGCGTGAAGGTGCTCGGCGCAGACGGCGGAGGGGAAGAGCAGATCGATGCGCCGATCGTCGTCCTGGCCACGGGCGGCGCGGGGCAGCTCTACCGCTACACGACGAATCCGACCGTGGCAACCGGTGACGGCATCGCCCTCGCCTACCGCGCGGGCGCAGCGGTGATGGACCTGGAGTTCATCCAGTTCCATCCCACGGCGCTGCGGCTGCCCGGCGCGCCACCCACGTTGATCACCGAGGCGGTGCGCGGCGAAGGGGCTGTGCTGCGCGATCGCTATGGCCACGCCTTCATGGCCACATACGACCCCCGTGCCGAGCTGGCCCCGCGCGACATCGTTGCCCGCGCGATCTGGCAGGAGATGGCGCGCACGGATGCCGAGTGTGTCTACCTTGATCTGCGATCGATCCCGCCGGAGCGACTGCGCGCGCGCTTTCCCGGCCTGCTCACCCTGGCGCGGACGTACGGCCTCGACCCGCTGCGCGAGCCGATCCCCGTGGCGCCGGCGGCGCATTACACAATGGGCGGCGTGCGCGCCAACCTCTGGGGCGAAACAACGCTATCTGGCCTCTATGCCTGCGGCGAAGTCGCGTGCACCGGCGTGCACGGCGCGAACCGGCTGGCGAGCAACTCGCTCCTCGAAGGGTTGGTCTTCGGCGCGCGTGCGGCCGAACGCATCCTGACGCGCCGCAGCGATGAGCCGTGGCCTTCGCCGCCGCCCGACGCGCTGGCGCTCTCCGAACCACCCGCGCCCGCGCGCGCAACGGCCGCCGGCACGCCTCCCGACCGGCAAGCGCTCCAGACGCTGATGTGGGAGCATGTCGGTCTGATCCGCGACGCCCCGGGCCTGAGCGAGGCGCGGGCGCAGCTCGCTGCCTGGCAGACCGAGCAACCCGTGCCCCGCGATCGCGCCACCCACGAGCTTGCCAACCTGCTACTCGTGGGACGGCTCGTTGCCGAGGCGGCGTTGCTACGGCGTGAAAGCCGCGGCGCCCACTACCGCCGCGATTACCCCGAGCCTGGGCCGCTCGGCGTGCACCGCTTCGTCTTTCAGCGGGATGGCGTGCCCTGCGTGCTCGCAGAGGAGGCTGCTTGTGCAGCCGCGGACTGAGCCATCGGCCGAGGCAGCGGCACACGCCGCCGCGCCCGGCCTCGACCCGCACGCCGTCGCCGCTATCGTGCTGCGCGCACTGGAGGAGGACGGCGCCTGGCAGGATGTAACTACTGCCGCAACGGTGCTGCCCTCGCAAAGAGGCCACGCCGTCGTGCTGGCCAAAAGCGCGGGGGTGATCGCCGGTCTGCCGGTGATGGCGGCGACGTTCGCCGCCGTGAGCGCCGAGCTGCGTTGGACGCCGCTGATCGCCGATGGCGCCCGCGTGCGTCCGGGCGACCGCATCGCCATCGTCGCCGGGCCGCTGGAGGCGATCCTGCGCGGCGAGCGAGTGGCGCTGAACTTTCTGCAGCGGCTCTCGGGTATCGCCACGACAACGGCGCATGCCGTCGAGGCGGCGCGGGGAACGCGCGCTCGTATCGTCGATACGCGGAAGACGACGCCCGGGCTGCGCCTGCTGGAGAAGTACGCGGTACGCGTCGGTGGCGGCGCCAACCACCGCTTCAATCTCAGCGATGGCGTACTCGTCAAGGATAACCACCTCGCCGCGCTGCGGGCGCGCGGGCTGGGAATCGCCGATGCGGTGCGCCTGCTGCGCGAGCGCGCACCGCACACGCTGCGCATCGAGGTCGAGGTAACGACGCTGGCGGAGCTGGATGAAGCCCTGGCCGCCGGTGCCGATGCGATCCTGCTCGATAATATGGACATCGAGACGTTGCGCGAGGCCGTTCACCGCACGGACGGGCGCGCGATCCTCGAAGCGTCGGGCGGCATCCGTCCCGAGACGGTCGGTGCCATCGCCGCCACCGGCGTGGACCTGATCTCGATCGGTGCGCTGACCCATTCTGCGCCCAGCCTCGACATCAGCCTGGAGATCGAGCTCGACGGCAATAGCGCGGCGGAGTAAGCGCCGCGGGGCTTGCCAGAGAAACGCTGGCGGTCCAGCATCAGAAGCGGCGTCGCGCTGCAGCAGGGCGCGGCGCGAGGCAGGATGATGGATACCACTGCCGCCGGGCCGATCCCCGCCGCGCTGCTCGTCGACGCGATTCACCGCTGCGGCGTGCGTACCGTGCTGACCGTGCCCGACACACACCAGGCGACGACGCTCGCCGCGCTTGCCGCCGATCCCGCCGTGCGTCTGCTGACCTGCGCCACAGAGGATGAGGCGGTGGCGATCGCAGCGGGGCTCTGGATCGGTGGCGATGAGCCGATGTTAATCATCCAGAACACGGGGTTGTGCGCCTCGATCAACACCTGGCGCGGCGTAGCGATCGATGGGCGCATCCCGCTATTCGCCTTCGTCGGCCTCTTCTCGCGCGAGGCAGGGATCGAGCCGCGGGCCTCGGCGCGCTCGCCCGTACGCTACGCCATCCCGCTGCTGGAAGCGCTCGGCATTCCCTACGCGCTGATCGATGGCCCTGGGGATGTTCCGCGGATCGAAGAGCTGTTCCATCTGAGCCGCGAGCGGCGCGGTCCTGCCGTCGCGCTGATCGGCTATCCGACCTGCTAGGAGTGTCTGCTATGCCGATGCAGCCCCTTGCCGCGCTGCGCGCGATCGCCGACCTGCGCGCCGATGCTATCGTTGTGCCAACGATGACGACCGTCGCTCCCTGGCACGAGATCTCGCCGAGTCCGCTCAACGTGAGCTGTATCGGCTTCATGGGCGGCGCAGCGGCGCTGGGGCTGGGCCTGGCGCTGGCGCGGCCGGAGCGGCACGTGATCGTGCTCGACGGCGATGGCAGCCTGCTGATGCAGCTCGGTTCGCTGGCGACGATCGCGGGCGCCGCGCCGCCGAACTTCTACCACCTCGTTTTTAAGAATGGCATCTATCACGTCTCTGGCGGGCAGCCGGTGCCAGCCGCGGCGACGCTGGACTTCGCCGCCATGGCGCGCGCCGCCGGGTACCGCCAGGCCCATCGTTTTGCCGACCTCGAAAGCTTCCGCGCCGCCTTGCCCACGATCTTCGCCCAGACCGGCCCCGCGCTGGTCGAGCTGGAGACGGAGCCGGTGCCCACGGCTCGCCAGGGTAGCGTGGGGAATGCCAGTTTCGCCGCCGAGGCCGAGGTCGCGCGCGGGGTCCTGCTCGGCACGTAGGGCTGGCCATTATCCTGGGGCGCGTTTGGTCTCCTCAGCAGCCCTCCAGTGCCGAGCAACGATCGCGCCTCTCGTCGAGATTGTTTGCCCGAAGACGACAAAAGCGGGCGGCAGGTTCAGCTTACCGCCCGCTCGCGCGGAGGAGCGAAGAAGGTTTTACACCTGCACGCGGTGGCAGGCGACCCAGTGGCCGGGCAGCACCTCGCGGAACTCGGGGATGCGCTCGCGACACTCTTCGATCGCGATCGGGCAGCGCGTGTGGAAGTTGCAGCCTGGCGGTGGCCGCAACGGGCTGGGCACATCGCCGGTCAGGATGATGCGCTCGCGCTTCGCCTCGACGGCAGGATCGGGCACCGGCACGGCCGAAAGCAGCGCCTTCGTGTATGGATGCAGTGGGTTCTCGTACAGCTCGTTGCGGTCGGCCAGCTCGGCGATGCGACCGAGGTACATCACCGCCACGCGGTCGGAGATGTGGCGGACCACCGAGAGGTCGTGCGCGATGAAGAGGTACGTCAGGTTGAACTGATCCTGGAGGTCTTCCATCAGGTTGATGATCTGCGCCTGGATGGAGACGTCCAGCGCCGAGACTGGCTCGTCGGCGACGATGAACTGCGGCTCGACGGCGAGGGCGCGGGCGATGCCGATGCGCTGCCGCTGGCCGCCGGAGAACTCGTGCGGGTAGCGATTGGCGTAGAAGGGGTTCAACCCGACCACGCGCAGCAGTTCCTGCACACGCTCCTTGCGCGCCTTGCCCTTGGCCAGGTTATGGATCGCCAGTGGCTCGGCGATGATGCTGCCCACGCTCATACGCGGATTGAGCGAGGCGTACGGATCCTGGAAGATCATCTGCATGCGGCGGCGAAAGCGCCGTAGCTCGCTGCCCTTCATCTTCGTCAGCTCGTGGCCATCGAACAGCACCGAACCGGACGTCGGGCGGTAGAGCTGCAGGATAGCGCGGCCGGTCGTCGATTTGCCGCAGCCGGATTCGCCGACCAGGCCGAGCGTCTCGCCGCGTTTGATGCTGAAGGAGATGTTATCCACCGCTTTGACGTCGGCCACCTTGCGCTGGAAGATGAGGCCGGCGGTAACGGGGAAGTAGACGCGCAGGTCTTTCACATCGACGAGTACATCGCCGACCTGCGCGCGCGTTTCGCTCTGGCGGCTTGCCTGCTGGACCATCGCCTACACACCTTCCTGCACGGTCGCGCCTTGCGGTGCCGTCGATTGCGGCTGCGCCGTTCCCAGCGGGTTGCCGTTGCCGAGCGTCCCATCGGCAGCCATATCGGCGCGCAACTGGGCGGCGCCCAGCTTCTCCCACTGCCAGCAGGCCGAGAGATGCTTTTCGCCTACCAGCATCAGCGGCGGCTTCTCTGTCAAACATTTATCGATGCGGAAGCGGCAGCGCGGGTAGAAGGCGCACCCTGCGGGCAGGTGAGCAAGGTCGGGCGGCAGGCCCTCAATCGCCTCCAGGCGGCGCTTGCGGGCCTCATCCAGCCGTGGCACCGAGCGCAGCAGCCCGAGGGTGTACGGGTGGCGCGGATCGGCGTAGAGATCGCGCGCGGTGGCTGTCTCCACGATGCGCCCAGCGTACATCACGTTGACACGCTGGGCGTAGCGGGCCACCACGCCGAGGTTGTGGGTAATGATGATGACCGCCGTGCCCAGCTCGCGGCTCAGCCGGGCCATGATCTCCAGGATCTGCGCCTGGATTGTCACGTCGAGCGCGGTGGTTGGCTCGTCAGCGAGCAGCAGCTTCGGGTTGCACGACAACGCCATCGCGATCATCACGCGCTGGCGCATGCCGCCAGAAAACTGGTGCGGATAATCGTTGATACGCGTGGCGGCCTCGGGAATGCCGACCATTTCGAGCAGCTCGATGGCGCGGCGCGTGGCGGCGCGGCGGTCCATCCCTTTGTGCAGCTCCAGCGCCTCGGTGATCTGCCGGCCGATCGTCAGCACCGGGTTGAGCGAGGTCATCGGTTCCTGGAAGACCATCGCGATACGGTTGCCACGGATCTTGCGGATCTCGTCGTCGTCGAGTTTGAGGAGGTCTTGCCCCTCGAAGACGACCTCTCCGCCGACGATCTTGCCCGGTGGGTTGGGGATGAGCCGCAGGATGGAGAGCGCCGAGACACTCTTGCCCGACCCCGACTCGCCAACGAGACCGAGCGTCTCCCCCTCTTCCACCTCGTAACTCACGCCGTCCACGGCGTGAACCACCCCCTCCTCGGTGAAGAAGTACGTTCGTAGGTCTTTCACCTGCAGGAGTGCCATGCGCCCTCCTTTTTGCCTCCGCCTGCTCGGCAGGTTCGTCCCAGAATACTCCGCTCTCTATGCCGCGCCGCGCGCTGTGTCGTGCCGGTGGGGAAGAGGAGATTCGAACTCCTACGCCTTGCGGCACATGATCCTAAGTCATGCTCGTCTGCCAGTTCCGACACTTCCCCCCTTGCGATCAGAGCGTGCGCCACGCAAACAGCCCCAGCCGGCAGGCGCCTCTCCCCTGCCGAAGTGGCCGGATGATAGCATAGGCGAGCGCGTGCCGTAAACACGGCACCCGGCCGGGGTCAACCACGCTGACGCGCTCGGTATCGCATACCATCGATATACACGAAGCCATGGCCCAAGAAAAGGAGCACGAAGCGCATGCGCGTGGCGATCACTGGCGGAGCCGGGTTTATTGGCGGGCACGCGGCTCGCACGCTGAGCGAGGCTGGCCATGTCGTGCTTGTTCTCGACGATCTCTCCACCGGGCGCGCCGAGAACCTCCCGCCTGGCGTCCTGCTGCGCCACCTCGACGTGCGCGATACCGCGGCGCTGACGGAGGCGCTGGCGACCTTCCTCCCTGATGCTGTGCTCCATCTCGCGGCGGTTGCTTCCGTGGAGCAGAGCATCGCCGACCCGATGGGGACGTTCGCGGTGAACCTCGGTGGCACGGCCAGCGCGCTCGAAGCGGCGCGGTTGAGCGGCGCGCGTCGTTTCGTTTTCGCCTCCTCAGCGGCGGTATACGGACCGCACCCGCCGCTCCCCTGCGTGGAGACGGCGCCGCTTGTGCCCGCCTCTCCCTATGCCGCACACAAGGCCGCGGGCGAGCTGCTGGCGCGTGCGTACCGCGCGAGCTGGGGTCTGGAAACCGTCACGCTACGCTTCTTCAACGTGTACGGCCCAGGGCAGCGGCCCGACGATCCGTACGCGGGCGTGATCGCCCGCTTCATCGCCGCGCTGGCGAGCGGGCAGCCAGCGACGATCGCCGGCGACGGTAGCCAGACGCGCGATTTCGTCGCCGTGGAGGATGCCGCGCGCGCGATCGTCGCCGCGCTTGTCGGCCCCGACCCCGGCGTGGAGCCGATCAACGTCGGCAGCGGCGAGGCGTTGAGCGTCCGCGCCCTGCATACGTTGCTGGCGCGCCTCCTCGAAGCGCCCGACAAACCGCGCTTTGTGCCGCCGCGCCCCGGAGACGTGCTGCACTCCCGCGCCGATATCGGCCGGATGCGCGCCGTGCTCGGGGTCGCGCCGGGCATCGCGATCGAGGATGGCCTGCGCCGCCTGACCGCCTGGCATCAGAGTTGTCTGAACGCCTGAAGCGCAGGCTCCTGACAAACGCCGACACGATGCCAAGTTCGAGGTCGCGGGAGCGCGGCGCCCCACGCCGGTTTGCGACCGTTCCTGAGGTGCTGGGAGCAGGCTCTACCCGCGCTGGTCAGTGGCCGGTCCATACCGGCGCGCGCTTCTCGGCCCGCGCGCGTCCGCCTTCAACGGCATCGTCGGCCGTGCGCGCCAGCCGCCGCAGCGCCTCACCCATGCGCACGGCGTCGGGCAGAGGTAGCGCCGAACAGCGGATCGCCACCTCTTTCGTGCACGCCACCGCCGTGGGGCCGCGCTGCAACAGCCGATCGGCCCACTCCTCGGCGACGTCCATCAGCCGCTCGTGTGGCACGACGCGATGGACGAGGTTGATGCGATACGCTTCCTGCGCGTCGATGCTGTCGCCCATGAGCAGCAGCTCGAGCGCCGGCCCCATACCGACGAGGCGCGGCAGGCGCACCGCCGCCATGATCGTCGGCACGCCGAGCTTGACCTCGGGGAAGCCGAACTGCGCCCGCTCGGAGGCGATGCGGAAGTCGCATGTGATCGCGAGCGTGCAGCCGATGCCCAGGCAGTAGCCGTTGATCGCCGCGATCGTCGGCTTCCAGACCTCGAGCCCGGCTTCGAAGCTCTCGAAGCTGTATTGCGACGACCAGAAATCGGAGAAGTTGAGCTGCCGCTCGCCTGGTGCCGCACCGGGCAGCGTGCGCGTGTCGGCACCCGAGGAGAAAGCGCGCCCTTCGCCGGTGACGATCGCGACCCAGACATCGCGATCGTTGCGGAAGTCGAGCCACGCGTCGCGCAGCTCGCGGTTCATCTCGGCGTTGAAGGCGTTGAGCGTCTCCGGGCGGTTGAGACGGATGTACGCCTTGCGTCCCCTCTTTTCGTAGATGACGGCCACGTGTGCCTCCTCCTGTCTGCCGTTGCGATTGCCGGAAACGAGCATAACCGTGCGGCGAAACGTGCGGACTCCCCGCGCGGGCCGGTCCGCGGCGCGATGCCTTAACCCCGCGCCAGCCGGTACAGAGGCTCGCCGGCAGCGTCTGGCGGCAGCTCGACCAGATAACGCGGCACGGCGGGCTCTGGTTCGATCTTGGCGCGCAGGCCCGCGATCAGCCGATCGAGCATAGCGTCATCACCGCAGCCTGCTCCCCAGATGGCCTCGATCAGCGCGGAGCGCGGCAACGCCTGGCCGGGCTGCAGCGCGGCGAGCGTTTCGAGCAGGCGCAACTCGCGCTCCAGAAGCGGCCCCGCGGGCGGACGCCCGGCGATCGTCACCCGGCGCGTTGCAGGGTCGATCCATACGTCCGTATCCGGTGGCGCGTCGGCAGCGGCGGGCGGCGCGGGCGTGGCATTTGCGTTACCCTCCGCATCCGCGACGATGAGCGTGCAATCGCCGATACGGACCATATCACCCGGGCGCAACGGCTGGGCGTCGGCGATATGGCGGCCGTTGACGAACACGCCGTAGCGGCTCTGGGTTGCGACGATCTCCCAGCCAGCGGGCGTGCGGCGTAGGAGCGCGTCGCACGGCCCGACGTACGGCGATAGCAGCCGCAGATCGCACTCCGGCGCGCTGCCGACGCGCGCCACCTCGCCCGCAAACAAGAAGGCTCGCTCGGTGCCGGTGGCATCGCGTGCCAGCACGTGCAGCGGCGTCACAGCGGTATCGGACATCGTGAGACCCTCGCGAGGTAGGGCGACCGTCCGGCCGCCTCTACGGTACAGTGTCGCGTCTGGCGCGCCCAGCCCCTTGCGCCGCTGCGCCGGCGTTCATAGCGTATGCACGGTGCGCCGTCGAATAGCCCCGTAAGCAAGAGAGCGGCGTGCAAATGAGGCGATGGGCGAACACGAACCGTACGCGCTCGCGCTAGGTCTCCGTGCCGCGGGAGGTAGCCGCCGGGGTCCGCTGCATGCGCAGAACGAAGATGCCTTCCGCCTCGCCGAGAGCGTCGATCCCGCAGCGCGAGCGACGCATGGCGATCTCTATATCGTGTGCGACGGCGTCGGCGGCCACAGGCAAGGTGCCGTGGCCAGCACGCTGGCCGTCGATGCGGTCGCGCAGGCCTACTTCGCAGCTCCTCCTGGCGATCCGGCCGCCAATCTCGCGGCAGCGATCGCGGTGGCCAACCGCGAGGTGCACCGTTCGGGCGAAGCCGAGCGCGAGAACGCAGGCATGGCAACTACCGTCGTCGCTGCCGCCGTGCTCGAACGGAAGATCGTCGTCGCCAACGTCGGTGATAGCCGCGCCTACCTGATCAGGGACGGCGCGATCGAGCAGCTCAGCCGCGACCACTCGCTCGTGCAGGATCAGGTCGAGAGTGGCATGATCACGCCCGCCGAGGCGCGCGCCAGCCCGCGACGCAATATCATCACCCGCGCGCTGGGCCTCGCGGGCACGGTGGAGACCGACCTCAGCGCGCGTCCCAGGCCGGCCCCGCGTGCACGCCTGCTGCTTTGCACCGACGGCGTGCACGGCGTGCTCGACGATACCGAGCTCGCCGAGATCGCAGGACGCATGATGCCGGCCGCTGCCGTGCGCGCGATCCTCGATCTCGTCGAAGAACGTCGCGGCAGCGATGATGCCTCGCTGATCGTCGTGGCAATCGATGGCGAACCAGGCTCCGCGTCCGTCTCTTTCCCGGGCATCGTCGCCCGCGCGTTGCGCCGCCTGACCGGCAACAGAGGCTGAGCCGGACGGGGCACGGCGGATAGCGTGCATCCTCCCGGCGCGACGACGCTACCCGTACGTGCCAAATCGCACGACGCGGCCTGGCAGTCCGGCGCGGAAGACGCTGAGCGTCAGGGACAAGAACGGAGCTCAGGCCACAGGCGCGGCCGCTACGAGCGAGAGGTAGGCCATCAACTCGGCTGTCAGGCGGGAGATCAGCTCTTCATCGCTGAGATCCGCTGGTAGCGCCGTCATGCCGACGACGCCGCGATGGCAGACATCACACGCGCCGCGCCAGGCGTAGCGGATCGACGTCCCCTCGTAGCCCTGGACGGCGTGATCGGTAATAGTCGCGGCAGGGTGGGAGCAACCCATGGAAGCCTCCAACGTTTCTCCACATCCGGCGCGATGGTTCATGCCTCGTGCCGGCTACTCCCGTAAGCGTGCCGGTGCCGCGCTTTAGGCGCAACGCCTTTGTTGTCTCTATCATCGTCTAGCACTACAGCAGGAGCAGCGGGAGAAACCCTATGTTGATTAACCTCGACAATCTCTGCACCGCGCGCGCACCAGCTCGCGCGGTAGACGCATACGCGCGCTTGACCACACGCCCCTCTGCCCGCCTGGCAAGCTGAAACCGGGCGCTTGAGGCACTTCCGGTGGTGGGCGAGCGGCCTACCCGAGCAGCTTCTGCGCGACTTCGACAAGGCTGTGGCGCAGCTCGGCGTTCGTGTTGGAGGTGATCGCAACGGGCGCCAGTTGCTGCGTGCCGCGCTGTACCTGCAGCGTGGTGCGCGGGCCGTTGCGCCCGGGCGCGGTATCGATGCGCACGATCGCTGTCTCGCCGCGCGGCAGTCGCGAGAACTCCATCGCGGCGGAGAGACTGCCCGGCAGTACCTCAACCGGCCGTGCGATCACGCCAAGCTCGGCCAGTTTGGCGGCCATCTCTTCCAGGCAAGCGCGAGCCTGCAAGTTCTGCCAGGCCTGCTCAGCGTCCTGCTGCATCTTGAGCGCTTCTGCCCGCTGGCGCTCCTGACGCGCTTGCTCTTCGGCGCGCTTCGCCTTGATCTCCTCGACAAGCCTGTCCAGCTCGGGCCAGCTTCCCTCCGCCGATGCCGGCGCGGCGCCTGATTGTTCAGCCGTCATGGCCTTTCTTCCTCCACAGGGCGGGCGGCGCGCTGGTTGCGCGCGCTTTCCCTACCTTCACCGTAGCACGCGCCACGCTCTCGGTGGAGGGTGCGCGATCGCCGCGCGGCGCACGGCTAGTGGTAGTACGGCGGCATGTAGCCGGGGGTGTATGGCGTCATGACTGGCGAGGGCGTCGCGGTTGCGGGTGGACGCGTTGCGGCGGGTGGCTGCGTGGCCATCGGCGCGGGGCTTGGCGTCGCCATGGCCGCGGGCATCGTCTGGCCGGGCGCGATCGTGATCGTGCCGCCGCGCAACGAGATCGCCCACGCCCCCTGGCCGGGCAACAGTCGTGTGGTGGCGACGTACTGGCCGGCGACCGGATCGTACGTGTACACCGCGTCTGCGCCAGTGACCGTTGCCGGCTGCGTTCCACTCGGGTCGCCCACCAGCTGCCACTGGCCCGCTGGTGCTGTCACAGAGACGGGCGCGTTCGAGCCATCGGGGATATTCACCGTCGTATCGGTGGCGAAGTAGGCCCAGTAGCCCTCACCGCCGTCGAGCGGCTGGCCGGGATCCACCGCCTCGTAACTGGACCCATCGGCGCTCAGCTCGTAGATGGCGGTGGCGCTGCTGAGGATAGTGCCCGACGGCACGCCGACGATGTTGAACCCCGCGTGGTAGAGCACCGGATGCTGCGCACCGATCGCGCCGGGCGCAACCGGCGTCAGTGCGGGCGCGGGGGTGCTCGTGGCGGCGCCGGAGGCGACCACGACGGTGCCGTGCATGAACGGATGGATCGTGCAGTGATAGGTATAGGTGCCCGGCGTCGTGAACGTGAACGAGAACGTCGCGCCGGGCGCGAGCCGGCCGGAATCGAAGGCACCGCCGTCGCTGGTGACGGTGTGCGGTACGTTCGCTTCGTTGTTGGTCCAGGTGATCGTTTCGCCCGGCGCGATCGTGATGGTGCCGGGGATATAGCTGAAGTTCTGGATCGAGACGCTAGCGGCAGTGGCGGCGCGCCGTGCCGGCGCCAGCGCCAGTGCGAGCAGCGCGATCGCCGCCAGCGCCCCTACCGCCAGATATCCCCGCCGCATACGTGCGCATCGAGCCGCTATCGTGCCTGTCATCTCGCACCTCCACACGGGTTCCAGCAACCGGCGCCGCGCGCCGCCGACTGCCGATCGCACTCTACGCAACACCGGCAACGTTGGCGGTATTCCCGCGCTCAACATCAGCAGCGGGGAATAAGCGGCGCCGCACCGGTGTTATATGCTGCGCGGGAAACCGCGATGCGGCGAGGATGGCGTGTTCGGAAGGGATGGCAAACGGCGCGCGTTCGAGGCGGAGGTGTTACCCCACCTCGACGCTGCTTACCGTTTTGCGTGCGCGCTCTGCGGTTCGCGTGCCGAAGCGGAGGACCTGGTGCAGGAGGCGTGTCTGCGAGCCTATGCCGCGTTCGAACGCTTCGAACCGGGCACGAACGCTCGCGCCTGGTTGCTGACGATCCTGCGCCGCGTCTACCTGAACGAGCGGCGGCGGCTCGGTGGGCAGCCGTTCGTGCAGTCGCTCGATGGCGCGACGCCAGAACGCGAGCCGCGTTCGATTGCCGATGCGCGCGTCCGCACGCCCGAGGAGGAAGCGCTGCGCACGGCCGAGCGCGACCTTGTGTTCGCTGCCCTGCGCGAGCTGCCGGAGGCCTTTCGCGAGGTGCTGGCGCTGGTCGATCTGCACGGCCTGCAGTATGCGGAGGCGGCCGAGGTGCTGGGCTGTCCGATCGGCACGGTGATGTCGCGTTTGTACCGCGGGCGGCGGCAATTGGCGCGGCGGTTGCGGCAGAGCGGCTTTTTCGATGCCGAAACGTCCGTTTGCCAGCCCATGCGCGCGGCCGAACCGCCCATGCAGGCGCCATCCCGTCGGCATGGGCGGCAGGAGGCGCCATCCGATGCCTGACCGCGCAACGTCCTCGCCGTGCCCGAACGAAGAGGCGCTCGCCGCGCTGCTGCAGGGAGCGCTCGCCGGCGCCGAGAAAGAAGCCGTGGAGGAACACGTGCGGCGCTGCTCGCTCTGTCAGATCGATCTCGCCGAGCAGCGGCGCGTCCGCGAGGCGCTGCGCCGTCTAGCCTTCGACCTCACCGCGCCGGTCGAGCTGCGGCAGCGGGTGCGCGCGGCGATCCGCGCGCGCCGTGCCGGGTGGCGGCGGCCGGCGCTACTCGCGGGCGCGCTGGCCGCGGTGTTCGCGGTGATCGCCGTGATCACCGTGACGCGGATCAGCGTCAGCCGCTCGCACGCTGTTCCCGCGGCGACGCTCGCCCGCCTCCATCGCGCTGAGACGCTCGGACCGGCGCCGACGGCGTTCGCGTCGTCCGATCCTGCCGCCGTTGCGGCCTGGATCCAGCGACAAACCGGCCGCACGATGCCTGTGCCCGATTACAGAAGCGCAGGCTATCTCTTGGCGGGCGTACGGCGCGAGCCAGCGTTTGGCAACGACGCCGTGACGCTCGTCTACCGCGATGGTGCCGAGTGGCTGAGCTGCACGATGCTCGCTGGCACGCCAACGCTGCGCGGCTTCGCGCCGCTGGCGCCGGGAGCGGCGATCGATATCGCGCGCGTCGGCGAGATCTCGCTCGCCGCCTATCGCGCCAACGGTACTACCTACCTGTTGGCGAGCACCGCGCCGCTGTCCGAACTACAGGCGCTGCTCGCGCCAGCAGAAGCGCCATATTGATCCACCACGCAGAACGGCGCGTACAGAGAAGCGAACCTGTTTTGCGCGCAAACGCACAACGAGAGCACGACGAGAGAGGAGCAAGATCCGTGCGCATCTTCCTGATCCTGACTCAGCGCGCTGTGCTGCTTCCGGCCATCGCTGGCGCCGCTTTTGCCTTCAGCCTTGCCGCCCCTGCCGTCGCTGCGTCGCACGCCGTGAGCATCATCGATTTCGGGTATACCCCTGCCTCGATCACGGTGCAGGCGGGCGATACCGTCGTCTGGACGAATACCGGCCAGGCGGTGCACACCGTCAGCGCGGATAACGGCAGCTTCGATTCAGGTACGTTGCTCTCGGGCCGCACGTTCGCGATGACGTTCTCCACCGCGGGCACATTTGCGTACCACTGCAACGTCCATCCGTCGATGCACGGCACGGTTGTGGTGCAGAGCGCGGCTGCGTCAGCGGCACCAGCAGCGCCGGCGGCAAGCGCGCCGACCGTCGCCCCCGCGTGCCCGCAGCCGGCTGCCCCGGCAGCGGGCACGTCGCAAACCGCGCCCGTCAGACAGGCGCCTGCTGCAGCGACCAGCCAGAGCGTGGCGACCGGGACGACTGTCGTGCGCGCCATGCCTGCTACCGGCTCTGGCGGCGCGCCAGCGAGCGGAGCGCCAGTGCTGCCCTTCGCGCTTGGAGCGCTCACACTGTGCGTACTTGGTGGCACGCTGTATCGGCTGGCACGCCGAGGCTAGACGTCGCACTGGTAGCTGGATAGAGGCCGGCTTCGACCCGCGGCTGGAACTAGCGGTGGCGAGGTTGCCAGCAAGAGCCGGTTTAGCGACTGGGTGGAGTTTGGGTTTCAGCCGCGCTTTGCAGCGGTGCCGCCCACGCCCGTAGGCATCTGCTCCTGCGGACGTGCTAGCGGGACGATCGCGGCGTCCTGCGTGGGAGCGAGCAGCTCATCCACACCACCAGCCAGCCAGCGGTTGAGGAAGCCCTGCACCTCGCTCTTGCTCCAGCGCGCCGAGAACGTCAACACGCCGCCATCGTTGCCCGCGGGGCAAAAATCATCGCGCGCCGCCATGTGTTCGAGCAGCAGCGCGACGAGCGCATGCACGTCGAGCTGATAGCTTTGCCAT
>Ga0209061_1002912_pt1 | contig 20046 bp, 13 predicted proteins | sample Coa_R1_10_FD_187157 | JGI IMG/M metagenome (GOLD analysis project Ga0209061, IMG submission 187157) | Surface soil microbial communities from Centralia Pennsylvania, which are recovering from an underground coalmine fire - Coalmine... | ecosystem: Environmental > Terrestrial > Soil >...
CCTGTTTTGGACATTCTGGGGAATGACCGCGCTACTGGTGGGCACATTCACGGTGAGTGGTATCCATACGCTGCTTTGGCTGCCCCGCGCTCTCCAGATGCGCCGGCAGTTGCGCGCTGAGGAAGCCCGCCAGCTGGCAGCCGGCAAGGACCCGGCGCGCCCTGATACGGATGCGAAGGACAGTAACGATGGCTAAGACAGTTCACGAATTTCCTTCCCGGCCCGACGAGGGGCCGGGAGCCATAATCACGGCGGAGCCTCTGACGGCCGTAGCAACGGTGCGAACGCCCGCGGCCGATCGGCGCCAGTTCGTGCGCTTCACTCGTTTGCACCGCACCTTGCATGCCTGCATGGTGATCAGCTTTCTTACGCTTGCGCTGACTGGATTGTCGCTAAAGTTTTCCTACACGCGCTGGGCATTCACGCTGGCACACCTGCTCGGCGGGTTCGAGACTGCGGGCTTCATCCACCGTACCGCCGCGCTAGTCATGTTCGGCACTTTTATCACGCATGTGGTGACCCTCATACAGGACAAGCGGCGCAGTGGACGATCGTGGCGCTCTATTCTTTTTGGGCCCAATACCCTGCTGCCGACCCGACGCGATGCCCAGGAATTTGTGGCGACGGTGAAATGGTTTGTGGGTGTGGGGCCACGCCCGGAGTATGGCCGCTGGACCTATTGGGAGAAGTTCGACTACTTCGCAGTTTTTTGGGGGATTGTGGTCATCGGTTCCACTGGGCTGACGCTCTGGTTCCCAATTTTCTTCACACGTTTCCTGCCGGGAGCCTTCATCAACGTAGCCACCATTATTCACAGTGATGAAGCGTTGCTGGCCACCGGCTTCATCTTCACCGTGCACTTCTTCAACACCCATTTGCGACCGGAAAAATTTCCCATGGACACTACGATCTTCACCGGCCAGATGCCGCTCGCGGAGTTGAAGCGGGACAAGCCGCGCGAGTACGCCGCCCTCGTCGCCGCGGGCGAACTGGAGCAGCATCTGGAGGAGCCGCAGCCGGAGATTGTGGTCAAGGTGATCCGGGCGTTTGCCTGGATTGCCCTCAGTATCGGTTTCAGTGTGGTGGTGTGGATCATTTACGCCATGATCTTTGCCTACCGTTAGGAGGTCTCCAGGGACCCAGGAACCTTCGGTTGATGCATAAGGAGTTGGTCATGAGGAAAAACATTGTTGGTCTCATCGGGGCAAGTTTTCTGGCCCTGTCAATGGCCGGATGTTCTCACGACAACGCAACCGCAGCCCAACGTGCTGCCGCAGCTTGGCTGAAACTGGTGGATTCCGGCAATTACGCTCAGAGTTGGGAGGAAGCCGCGGCCATTATGAAGGCCTCGGTTGCCAAGGACCAATGGCAAGCCATCCTGCAAGCCAATCGGGCTCCCTTGGGCGCACTCCTGTCGCGAAAGTTGACCTCGGCCGAGTCTACTACCGAGCTTCCTGGCGCGCCCCCTGGACAGTACGTGGTGTTAGAGTACGCGAGCCGCTTCGAGCACCGGAACAACGCCATCGAAACCGCTACTTCCACCCTGGATAAGGATGGGCAATGGCGGGTTTCCTTGTACGTCATCAAATAAACGTAATTTGCTGCGAAGTTCTTGCGGCCGGCAAACCGGAAGCTGAGTCGTGGTTTTAAGTATCAGGTCGTTGTCTCGAGAGATATATCGACGATGCGGCAATTTTGGTTGCTTTCGTTCAGCGTGGTAGGCTAAACCCAAGCCGGTTAGAGGTTGTGCAACCTCACGGTCCATTCGCAAGGGAAAGCTGGGGCTCTGGTTAACCAATCTGCACGTTCGGAGGAGCTGCCATGAGTAAGACCCTTAAAATTGCCGGTATCGTCGTCGTCCTCATCGTCCTTCTACTGCTGATGGTTCCCTTTTTCATCAACGCCGACAGCTTCCGGCCTATGATTCAATCCAAGGCACAGCAAGCTTTGGGGCGAAATGTACAGATTGGGAAGCTTGGTTTTTCGTTGCTTTCGGGCTCGCTGAGCGCAGACGGCATCACCATCGCGGACGATCCGCGGTTCAGCAACGCGCCCTTCCTTACCGCACAGTCGCTCAAGGTCAGCGTAGAGGTGATGCCGCTCATCTTCTCACGCGATCTGCACGTCGACTCGATCAAGCTTGTACAACCGCAGGTCGCACTCATCAGCAATGCCCAGGGGCAATGGAACTACTCCAGCTTGGGAGGAGCGGCTGCCTCCGGGAAAGCGCCGGAAACGCCCGCGGCGAAACCAGACTCTAGCAGCGCGCGACAGCCATCCGCAGCTTCCTCGAACTTCGCAGTGGACGCGATCGACATTTCGGATGGCAAAATCAGTATCTCGGAGATCCCTGCTAAGCAGCCTCCTTCGGTATACAGCAACGTCGATCTGACGGTGACGAAGTTTGCGCCGGGATCGCAGATGCCGTTCACGCTTTCGTTGAACACCCCGCGCGGCGGTACGATCAAGGCCAGCGGCACGGCGGGCCCTTTAAACGCAAAGGATACATCGCTTACGCCGTTACAGGTCGATCTGAAAACGGATTCCGTCGAGATCGCGGGCTTGGCTCCGACCTCAGGCATGTCGGGGCTGCTGGACATGAGCGCGAAGTTCGCCTCCGATGGCCAGGCAGCCAATCTCGAAGGCAATGGACAGATCAAGAATTTCAAGGCGGTCGCAAACGGGGTCGCGGCGAAGGACCCGCTGGGATTCACCTACAACACGAAGTATTCCTACGCCAGCCGGGAAGGGACGTTGAACTCAACGGTCAACGACCGGCAGAACAGCGTGCGCTTATCCGGCAGTTATCAGATGGGTGAGGCTATGGTAGTGCACATGAACCTGAATGGCCAGGGGCTGTCAGTCGACCAGCTGGAGTCGTTATTGCCCTCGTTCGGGGTGGTATTGCCCAGCGGGTCGTCTCTGCGCGGGGGAACGCTTAGCGCGAACCTCAATCTGCAAGGCCCGCTCGATCAGCTCACCATCTCCGGGCCTCTCAGCCTGAATAACACCCGGCTGGCAGGTTTCGACCTTGGCTCAAAGATGTCGGCTCTCAGCCAGTTGGCGGGGATCAAGACCGGTTCTGACACGACAATACAAAACTTCAGCTCGAATGTGAATGTTACTCCCGCCCTCACTCGCGCCGACAACATCAATTTGACCATGCCGGCGCTGGGCAGCGTGACCGGCGCGGGGACCATCGTCAACCAAAACTTGAATTTCAGGATGGTGGCCAAGGTACAGACGACTGGGGGCGGACTGCTGGGAGCGATAGGCACCCAAGCCGGAAGCGAGAGTGTTCCCTTCGCCATTCAGGGCACCACTTCCAACCCGCGGTTTGTGCCCGATACCAGCGCGCTGGTACAGAACGCCATTGAGAACCAGATCAATCAGCGTCTGGGAGGCAAGGCGGGGTCTCAAGGAGGCCTTGGCGGAGTACTCGGCGGCCTCCTCGGTGGAGGAAAAAAACACTAGCGGCTGCTGAACAAGTGTGCGGCGCAACGACTTTGACGCCAGCTAAAGCCGGCTCGTAAACACAGAGACACTGGCCCAAAGACCAGTGGCGTGCGTCGCTATTGCGGGGAATTTTTCAGCGGCTGGTAGAGCATTTCTGATGTGAGTGTTTATCTGCAATAAACCTATCTTGTGCTCTGGGTCACAGCGCAATGGGTGACATTCGCAGACAATCATCCGTTTGGAGGGAATGATGGTTTCACAGCATCAGTTCGGCTCTCAAAGTTCGCCCGTTCGGCTCCGCCGCACGGAGCGCATCTTTCTGGCGGCCATCGGCATCGGCGTTATTTTCGCTGCTCTGGGCGCGGGAGAAGCGGTTTATCGGCTTGCGTTCCTCCAGTTTGATGGCGCAGTTGACCGCCTGCCGATTGAGGTCGCGTTCGGCTTAGGCTTTGCCTGGTTGACCATCAGACTGATGGGTCAGTTTTATCGCGAGCGGACCGACACCTCGGTTCGAATGAACCTGGTGTGGCACCGCAGTCGCAAAATCCGCCACGCTGTTGAAACCATCGCGCCTCTTGCCATTCCCGCAAATCAACAGGCGGTACGCGTGATACGGGAAGAGGTGGATCGCATTGAATCTGCCCTAAGCGATGCTCTGCTGCGTTAGGCGAAGCAGTTGCCGAAGCGAGCACGCAGCACTCGTGCGGGCTTGCTCGTCACCGCCAAGCGCCGTGGCAGCGGGACCGGCGAGATCCCCCTCCGGCCGAGGCAGTTGGGCTACTTCGACCCTCCTTCCGGCAGCAAACCACGGTACTTCAGCATGGGTTCGACGCTCGGCTTGGCCCCGCGCCAGTCGACGTAAAGCTTTTCAAGATCTTCGGTGTTGCCTCGCGACAAGACCATCTGACGGAAGCGCTCGCCATTGGCGCGCGTAAGGCCGCCGTGCTCCTCAAAGCCCTGGTAAGCGTCGTCGGCCAGCATTTGGGTCCAAAGGTAAGCATAGTATCCGGCCGCGTATCCCCCACCCCAGATGTGGGCGAAATAGCTGGAACGGTAGCGCGGTGGCACATAGCTGATCCACAAATGAGTTTGCTGCAAAGCTTCCTTCTCGAAAGTATCGGGCTGCTGTAAGGGCGCGCTCGCCGGGAGCATGTGCCACTTCATGTCGAGCTCGGCAGCAGCGAGCAGTTCAGTCATGTCGTAGCCTTTGTTGAAGGTGTTGGCTTTCTTGATCTTCGCCGCCAGCTCCGCCGGCATCGGCGCTCCGGTCTTGTAATGTTTCGCATAATGTTGGAAGACCGCAGGGTAGGTGGCCCAGTGTTCGTTGAACTGGGAAGGGAACTCGACGAAATCGCGCGCTGTGGAAGTGCCGGAAAGAGTGGGATATTTGGTATCGGCGAACATGCCGTGCAGGGCGTGGCCAAATTCGTGGAACATTGTCGTCACGTCGTCAGAGGTGAGCAGCGCGGGCTCGCCCGGGGCTGGTGGGGCGAAATTGGCGACATTTACCACAACCGGTTTCGTGCCCAATAGCTTCGACTGGCCAACGTAGTTGTCCATCCACGCGCCGCCCTGCTTATTGTCGCGCTTGAAGTAATCACAATAGAAAAGCGCTAAGGGGCTGCCGTCGGCGTTGAACACCTCAAAAACCCGCACGCTAGGGTCGTACACAGGAAGGTCTTTGCGCTCCCTGAAGGTGATTCCGTAGAGCTGGTTGGCGGCATAGAAGACGCCGTTTTGCAGGACATTATTCAGCTCGAAATAAGGCTTGACCTGGTCTTCGTCGAGATCGTACTTGGCCTTGCGGACCTGTTCGGCGTAGAACTCCCAATCCCAGGGCTGGAGCTGAAAGCCACCCTTCTGCTGATCGATGAGCGCCTGAATGTCATGGGCTTCGCCGGCCGCCCGGGCCGTCGCCGGCGTCACTAGCGCGTCCATGAACTTCAGCGCCGCTTGCGGAGTCTTGGCCATCTGGTCTTCGATGCTCCAGGCGGCGAAATCGGGGAAGCCCAGCAACTGGGCCTTTTGCGCCCGAAGCTGCGCAATTTTTGCGATGATGTCACGCGTGTCATTGGCATCGCCGCGTTCCGTACGGTTCCAGGAGTTCTCGAAAATCGCCTGGCGGGTGGAACGATCGCGCAAAGACGCAAGATCGGGCTGTTGGGTAGTGTTCTGCAAGGGAATGACAAAGCCATCCACCTTGCGACCCTTTGCCGCCTCCGCCGCCGCGCTGATCTGGGCGTCGGTCAAGCCGGCCAATGCCGCTTGGTTCGAGGTGACATAAGCGCCGTCCTTGGTGGCGGCAAGCAGCTTCGTCACAAACTGATCGGAGAGGCTTGCCAGCTCTTCGTTGAGCGTTTTCAGCTTGGCCTTGTCCGCCGCGCTGAGGTTAGCCCCCGCGTGCACGAACTCCTTGTAGTCCCACTCGACCAGGCGCAACGACTCGGGATCGAGCTTAAGCGAGTTGCGTTCCTTGTAGATGGTGGCGATGCGCTCGAACAACTTCGTGTTCAGGTAAATGGCGTCCTGATGGGCCGAGAGCTTCGGCGCCTCGATAGACCTGACTTTCAACAGCGTCGGGTCACTGTTTGCGCTGACCACATTGAAAAATACCTGCCCCACCCGCTGTAACAACTGACCGCTCTTTTCCAGGGCAACGATGGTGTTTTCAAAAGTCGGCGGCGCCGGATTATCGGCAATCGCCTGAACTTCCTTCAGTTGCTGCGCCATTCCAGCTTCCATGGCGGGTTGGTAATCCTCGTCCTTGATCTTATCGAACGGAGGCGCTTGAAAAGGCAGCGTGCTGGGGGCGAAAAAGGGGTTGCTGGGACCGAACTCCGCAATCGAGTCGGCTGCGGCAAGAGCGCTTAAGCCAAGGATGGCCATGACAACCAGCATTATAGGTTTCATGGTCACAGTGTAATCGTTAGAGCGTGTTTCAAAAATGGCGTTTTGGCCGAATCCTGATTTTCTGGATAAAGCCCGGATGGTTCTGGGCCGGTAGCAGCACTGCTGAAGCCGCAGCCTTTCGAAGCAGATTTTTGAAACAAGCTCGTATGCGGGAAGCAATGACTTTTGTGTTACCCGCATCCCTAGTTGGGCAATTCCCGTTTGGCAGGCAAGAGACGCCTCCCGTGTGCCCGCTTGAAACTCCCACGCAGAATTTGCGTCTAAAATAGGAGCGTGTTTCCCCGTCTCTTTCACATCGGCAGTTTCTCGCTTCCCACCTACGGCCTGATGGCGGCACTGGGCCTGATCTTCGGCCTGCTGCTCATCGCAAAACTCGGGCGTGAGCAGGGTCTCGATCCTGACAAGCTCTGGAACCTGGGGCTGATCGCGATCCTCTCCGGCATCTTCGGCGCCAAGGTCCTCATGGTGCTGGTTGATCTGGACTATTACACTTCGCATCCTGCGGAAATTTTCAGTCTCTCGACCTTACAGGCTGGAGGGGTGTATTCAGGGGGGTTCGTGCTCGCCCTCGTCATGTGCATCTGGTACATGCGCAAGAACCAGATGCCGATCCTGCGCACCTGTGACGTGTTCGCGCCGGGCCTGGCGCTGGGACACGCCTTCGGCCGCGTCGGCTGTTTTGCCGCAGGCTGCTGTTATGGTCGTCCCACCCATGTTCCCTGGGCGGTAACTTTTACCAATCCTCTGGCACAGAAGATCGTCGGCACCCCGTTAAATGTCCCCTTGCACCCGACTGAGCTTTACGAGATGGTCCTGGAGCTGGCCAACTGTTTGTTTTTGGTGTGGCTCATCCGGCGCAAGAAGTTCGAGGGCGAGATCATCGGCACCTACATGATCATCTACGGCGTTGGCCGCTTTTTCATCGAGTTCTTCCGCGGCGACCCGGGCCGGGGCAACAATTTCATCGGCTGGATGAGCGGCACACAGGCCATCGCGCTGTGCCTGGTGATCTTCGGGGGCCTACTCTGGATGCGGCGGGCGACACTGGCAGCGCCGGTACCGGCCAAGGCGACAAGATAAGTTCGCAAGGCTGCTGTAACAACTTTCAGAGGGTGAAGCAGGTTTGCAGGCGTAAATTCGAGAACCAATGGGGAAGACCCGGCGTCAGGCGCTGGGATAAGCTCCGCGAGGAGTTACCCCAGCGGCGAACGCCGATTTCTTGTCCAGCTCCCTAACTGCACCGCTGAAGCGGCGCTCCACCCTGAACTAAATATGAAACCCTATTCCGGCTTGACCACAATCAGCTCGAAGCTGCCCGGCACCATCGCGGGCCAAGCCTTGGGAGCAGCCGGATTCGGTTTTTCCCGCTGTGCCGTCACCAGATAAGCGACGTTATGTTCTTTGTCGAGCGCCATGGTGCGAGCGCCGGGCACGGTGGTCAAGTTCTGCGTGACCGTGTACTTGTCCGGGCTGTCTTCGTGGATGATGGTCAGCACACCTTCACCGCAGGACATGAATACCTGCTGCGTTTTGGGATTGAAGCGGCCGGCATCGACTCCGGCGCCAATCGGTGCTGTGGTCACAACTTTGCCGGAATCTGAATCAACCACGGCCATCATCTTGTTGTGACAGCCGGCGAAGAGACGATGGTGCTTGATGTCGAAGGCCAGGGCGCTCGGCTCCTCGCAGGGAGCCAGGGGCCAGGTGTTCAGCACCTTCAGGGTCTTGACGTCAATTTCGGCGATCTGGCTTTTGTCTTCGATGTTGACGTATACCCTGCCTTTTTCATCGCTGGCGGGAAACTCCGGCTTGCCGCCCAGCGGGACCGTGCCCACGACTTTGCCGGTGGCCGCATCGACCACGGTCGAGTCGTGACTGCGCGCATTGAAGGTGAAGACCTGATTGGAAAACGGCTCGTAGAGAATGGCATCGGGGTGGTCGCCGACAGGCACGTTACCGATCTTCTTCAGCGTCTTCAAATCGAAGATGGTGACGGTGTTGTCGCCGCCGTTGCTGATGAATCCACGATTGAGTTTCGGCGCCAGCGCGACACCGTGGATGGCAGACAAGCCGGGGATATCATCGGTCGCCTTGAGCGTTTTGGTGTCCACCACCATGACATGGCTTCCGCGGGTGATGAACAAGCGATGAGCGCCCGGGTCGTAGGTGAGATAGTCCCAGAAGCCTTCGCCGCCGAGCTTGACGCGCTCGGCGACTTTGAATTGCTTTTGGGCGAAGGCGGGCACAGCCGCGCAAAGCACGGCCAACATTGTCACAGCGAGAATTCGTTTCATGGATGGCTCCTTGTGCGGGGCAGCCGCTATGCGGCTCAGCTTCATGAAATCGTTAGCGCGGGCTGACGGAACCAATCGGTGTCGCTGCTCCACGGCTCCCCTCTCTTTTTCACCTGACCCAGGGCTTACGCCCTGGGCCAACTGCAAATCCGCCGCTGCGCGGCTGCTTTCGCTGCGCTTCGACGTTGTGTACCACCGCAAAAATCCACTCCGTAGTCGCGACGCTGCCTACGGTCAACACAAATGTCGTCCTCCGGCTCTTCGCATCGATCGTCGGACGAGCTCCTCGCGTTGCAAGGTCATTCTTGGGTCTCCCGGCTCAGGTAATAATGCACCGAGGGGGTGATGATCAGCGACAGCACCATGGAGATGGTGATGCCGCCGATGACGGCGATGGCCAGCGGCTGCAGCATCTGCGAGCCGGCACCCAAGGCCAGAGCCAACGGCAACATGCCGGCGACCGCAGCCATGGCCGTCATCACGATGGGACGCAGGCGGCGGCGGCCGGCTTGGAGGATCGCGTCGAAGGCCGACGATCCGGCAGCGCGAAAATTTTGGTCGGCGTCCAACAGCAGGATACCGTTCTTGGCCACGATGCCGATGACCATGATCAATCCCATGAAGGACGCAATGTTAAAGGTGATGCCGGTGATGAGCAGCGCGAAGAAAACGCCCGAGGTCGAGAGTATTGCCGAGGAGAGGATGGCCAGGGGCGCGGCCAGAGTGCGAAATTCGAACAGCAAGACGATGAAGACGAACATGATCGCGAGCACCAGCACCAGCAGCAGGTCGTGAAAGGATTGTTGCTGCTCGGCGTAGGTCCCGCCGTATTCCACGCGGATGGAGGACGGCAGATGCAAATCGTTGACGACCTTCTGGACGGCGGCAACGGCGCTGCCCAGATCGCGGCCTTCCAAGCGCGCGGTCACGGAGACGTCGCGCTGCAAGTTCTCGCGGCGGATCTCGGTTTGTCCCGGCAACTGGGTGATCGTGGCTAGCGTGCCCAGGGTCGCAGTGTGTCCGCTGGCGCTGGTCAGCAGCGTGTTGCTCATCGCGGCCAGCGAGCTGCGATTGGCGGGCGGAAAATGCACGCGAATGGTGTAGGCGATATCTTGCGCGATGAGCGGAGTGGCAGCCGGCTCGCCTTGCAGAATGGCCCTGGCGTCGGTGGCGACCTCCTCGGGCGTGAAGCCGGCGCGTGCTGTCACCGTCGGATCCACCTGAAAGACGGTCGCCGGCCCGCTGATGGTGTCGTCGATTCCGTTGAGGATGTCGACCACGCCGGGAATATGACTGATGGCATCGGCCACGCGCGGCGCCCACTCGCGCAGCAGGGCCGCGTCCGGCGAGAACAGTTTGATCTGAATCGGCTCGGGAGCGTTGGAGAGATCGCCGATCATGTCCTGCAGCACCTGCGTGAACTCCACATCCACTCCCGGCTCCTGCTGCCGAATCTCGTTGCGCAACTGCTCCATGATCTCGTCCACCCCGCGGCTGCGGTGTTTTTTCAGCTTGACGGCAATGTCACCGGTGTTGGCCTCGGTGACCGTGGCCAGGCCGAGCTGCAGCCCGGTGCGGCGCGAATAGCTCTCCACCTCGGGAATCTGCCGAATGAGTTGCCCGATGTGGCTGATCATGCGATTGGTCTCTTCCAGCGAGGTGCCGGCAGGAGTTATGTAGTCGAGCACGAAGCCGCCTTCGTCCATCGCGGGCAGCAGGTCGCTGCCCAGCGCCTTGTAGCAGAAGTAGGAGACGACCACCAGCAGCACACTGAAGACGACAATCCAGCGGGGACGCTTCAGGGCGAAGCGGAGGCAGCGCTCGTAAAAGTCGATGACGCGGCGGAAGTGGCGGCCGATAGTTGCCTCCTCGGCTGCCAGCAAGGCATTCAGTTGGCTCGCTTCAGGAGCGGGGGGCGAGCTGTTGTTGTCCTGCTTGATGAAGTACTGGCTGAGGGTCGGCGTCCAGGTCAAGGCGAGCGCCAGCGAGGTGAGCAGCGAGGCGCCCACGGTGATGGCCAGGGCGCGAAAGAAAACCCCGGTGACGCCGGTGATGGCGATGAGCGGCAGAAAGACGACAATCGGCGTGATGGTTGAGCCGATCAGCGGCGGAGTGATTTCGTGCAACGCGCTGTGAATGGCCTCGATGCGGCCCTGGCCGGCGTCGCGGTGCAGGGCGATGTTCTCCACCACCACGATGGCGTCGTCGATCACCAGTCCCACGGCCGCGGCCAGCCCGCCCAGCGTCATCAGGTTGAAGCTTTCGCCCAGCGCCTTCAGCGCGATAAAGGTCACCAGTACTGTCACCGGAATGACCAAGCCGGCCACGGCCGATGTTCCCCAGTCGTGGAGAAACAGCACCATGATGGTTGACGCCAGGATCAACCCGATAAGAATGGCGTCACGCACGCTCTTGATGGATTCGGTTACGAGCTCCGACTGGTCGTAGAAAGGCTGGATTTGAATTCCCGGCGGCAAGGATTGACGGATACGCGCGACTTCAGCGTGTACTTCATTGGCAACTGCAACTGTGTTGCTGCCGGGCTGGCGATCGATGCTGAGCAGCACCGCCGGTTTGCCGTTGGCGGTAACGATGGTGTACACCGGCTTGACGCTGGGCGATACCTCGGCCACATCGGCAATGTGAACAGGAACTCCGGCGGGCGTAGTTTTGATGACGATCTGCCCAAGCTGCGCCGGGTCTTTCACCTGACCGTCAACCAGGGTGAGGTAGAGCAGGTGCCCCTGGGGCATCAGACCGGGCGAATCGATCAGGTTCGTCCGACGTACCGCGTCGAGAATATCGGTGACCGTAACGTTGGCCGCCAGCAGCTTGGCGGGATCGGGCGTGATGGCGAACTCCGGCTCCTGCCCACCTTGCACGATGACGGTGGCGACACCGTCGAGGCGGTTCAGCCGCGGCTTCAATTCGTAGGTGGCCAGCGTCCAGAGTTGCGTTTGCGGCACGGTATCGGAGGTGAGGCTGTAGCCGAGGATGGGGAAGCTGGCGAAGTTCAGGCGGTGGGTGTCGATGGTGGCCGTGGCCGGCAATTGCGTGCGGATGTGTGATAGTGCGGCGTCCACCAATTGCAGGGTGGTCACCATGTCCGCGTGCCAGTCGAAGAACAAATCCACTTCGGCGGAGCCGCGGCTGGTGATGGAGCGCACCAGCCGCAAGCCGGGCACGTTGTTAACCGATTCTTCGACCGGCCGGGTTATGGTGACCATCATCTGGTCGATGGGCATCACCCCATTGTCGACACCAATGACTACGCGGGGAAAATTGGTGGAGGGGAAGACGGCGATGGGAATGGTAAACGCGAGATACGCTCCCGCCAGCGCCAGGACGATGATCAAAAAGATCAGCGACTTGGAATAGCGGCCGAACCAATAGGAGTGGGCAAGCGCAGCTTCGGCTGCAGTCTCCTCCGAACGGCGACGTTCGCGCCAACGGTCGAGGCGGGATTTCAGAAGGGTCGGCACCTCAGTCGCTCCCCTTTTCAGCTGCCGGTGCGGAGCTGCCCGGTGGAGGCGGCACCACCTTCACCTCGGTGTTGTCGGGCAGGCCGTAATTGCCCTTGACGATCACGGTCTCCCCGCCGCTGAGGCCCTTGGTGATTTCCACCCGATCATCCTGGCGAATGCCGGTTTCCACTGCTACCGGATGAGCACGGTTCTGGCTAACGATCAGCACCGTGTCTTCTCCCTCGGGCGTCTTCATCACTGCCGCTGCCGGGACGATGACAGCGTTCTTCACCGTTTGCGCCACCATGTCGACCCTGACCGTCGCGCCAGGGCGCAATCGTCCCTCGGGATTGGCGGCCTCAATCCAGACTTCCACGGTGGTGCTGTTGGGATCGAGCGCAGGGCTGACCAGCGTCACCTTGCCGGGAACCTGAATCTTCTCGGCCGTAGTGATCGTGGCAGCGTCACCCGGTTTGAGCGCGGCGGCGTCACTCTGCGGAATGTGGGCGCGGGCGATGACCGACGAGGTGTCCATCACCGTCAGCAACGGCACGCCTGACGCGGGGGTCTCGCCGGCATAATAGGGGCGGTCGGTGACCACGCCGTTGATCGGGCTGCGAATCTCGCTGTAGGCGAGCTGCGCCGCGGCGCCTTCATATTTTCCCTGCGCCGAAGTGAGCTGCCCTTTGGCCGACTTCAACTGGTCCCGCCGACCGGAGGATTCCAGCGCGGTCAGGGTTTTTTCCGCGATCTCGTATTGCGCCCTTGCCTGCACCAGCGCGACCGCAGAAGCATCCAATTCTTTTCTCGCCAGCGCACCTTGCTTGAACAGCAGACGGCGACTGTCATAGACCTTCTGCGCGGCGCTGTAAGCTTCTTTCGCGGACTTCACATCGAGCTTGGCCTTCTGCCATTGCTGGGGCAAGTCAGACTTTGTCTGCAGTTCATAGGCGGCTTGCGCCTGCTCGTAAGCACCCTGGTTCTCGAGTTCGGCGGCGGCGAGATCGCGGTTCTCCAGCACGGCCAGCAATTGACCGCGGTGCACATGACTGCCGCGATTCACATAGAACTTTTTGATGGGAGCGACGACCTTGGGCGTAATGGCTGCCTGGTCGCGGGGGTAGAGCACGGCTTCGGCGGTGATGATTCGCTGGATCGAACCACGTTCGACCGACGCAGTTTGCACGCTCACGACCGGCTGTGCTTCCTGCTCTTGCTTGGAACACGCAGTGAGCAACAAGGCAAGCCATACGAGCAACAGCCCGCAACCGAGGCGCGCTACATTCGCAATCCTCTTCTTCTTTTCGCTTGTCGTCCTGGACGGAGGCGGCCCCTCTTTGGCCGCCGGAGCCGAAGGACCCCTATCGCACCGGAGAGATTGTCCAAAGAAAAGGGGTCTCTGGACTCGCCCGCGCAACGCCAGGACGGGCTCGCTCAGCATGACACTTTCGACGCAATGCGCTTTTCTTGCATGGTAAAGGCGCGGCATTCAGAAACTCCCCGTCAGCGTTTGCAGGTTGGCGATGGCGACGTGATACCTGGCCTGCCCCGCGCGATAGTTAATGCGCGCCTGGGTCAGCGTATTCTGGGCATCGACGACTTCCAGCGCGGTGGCCTCACCAGCGCGGTAACGCAAGGTCGTGAGCCGCAGGCTTTCCGCAGCCAGATCAGCAGAGTTGCGCAACAGTTCAAGCTGGCCGCGCGCGGTGTCCGCCTCAGAATAGAAGGACTCGAAATTAGCCATCGCCTGCCGCTGAGCGGCGTCCAATTCCACCTTTGCCTGCTGCTGCTGCAGCTCGGCCTGCTTGACCTTGCTTTCGATCGCGCCCCAATGCCACACCGGGATGTTCAAGGTTGCCGTCGCGGAATAGCCCAGGTTGCGAATGGTATCGGTGTATATCGCAAAGCGATTGGCGTCGATACCATAGTAATAGCCGAGCACCAGCGAGGGTAGATGTCCGGCGCGCGCCACCGCGACCTCGTGAGTGGCGACGCCGAGCGCAGCAAACGCTGCCGCCAGCTCGGGATTGTTCTGCTCCGCCATCTGTTCTACCTGCGGCTTGGGAGGGAGTGTTGGCGCAGCCTCCAGCGTGTCGGCCAGGGTGAAATCCTGAAAGAAATTCGGAAAGACCAGCACGGAAAGATCCAGGCGAGCGTTTTCCGCCGCCAGCTTCGCCTCCTGCACGGCGCGCTGCTGGTCGTTGGCTTGAATTTGCGCTTTGATCACGTCGGAGTGGGCCACCTCGCCGCCCTTTTCCAGCTGCCGGGTGATCTCGAGGAAGCGCTGCGCTTCGGCATAGGCTGCCTGCGCGCTAGCCACGTTGGCCTGCGCGGCCTCCATTCCATAGTAGGCGCGCACAACTGTGACCCTTAGACCGCGCTCGGCGATCTCGGCCTTAGCGCGGGCCAAGGCTTGCGCGGCGTAGGAGCGACGGTAATCGGCGACTTGACCGGCGCTGAAGGTCTGCAGCACGGTGCCCTCGCTGAGGTATTCGTGTACGCCATTGTTGGCGATGAAGCGCCCGCTGGCGGTGCCGTTGCCCTGGGTGTAGATGTAGCTATTGTTGTAATCCACTCCTGGCAGCAGTGCGGCGCGGGCCTGCACGCGGTCTTCGCGGGCCAGCCCAAGTTGCACCAGGGCGGCCTGAAACTGCGGGCTGTTGGCCCGGGCACGGGTAATCGCGTCCGCTAGGGTAAGCGAGATGGGCGTCTGGTTGATTACAGCAGCCGGCCGGGGTGTAGCGAACTGCGCCTGCAGATTCGAAATCGCCAGCGGCGCGACAAGGGCAAGTGCAGTGATTTTCCAGGACACAGCTTCCTCGCAACAGAGCAATAGCATGACCGGTGCAATCTTAATGGAAGCTTAATTGGCGGAGGCAATCGCGCCGAAAGGCCTACGTTGCGGCCAGGAAGAATTCGCCGGCAAAGGAAGCCTGCGATGGGCAACTGGTGCGAGACTTTTGCGGTCGCGCGCCGTCGCAATAGAAGATAAAATAGAGCCGGAGCCAAGTAGACAAGGCCCCCAAAGGCAGTTCCGCCCATCAGGTATTGCATGAAGAGATTCTCCCTGCTTTCTCTGGCCCTACTTCTCGGCACGTCTTGGCTCACCGCTCAGGTGCAGCCGACAAGCAATGACACAGTGGTCGAGGAGATCGTCGCCCGCATCAACGACAGCATTATTACCCGCGACGATTTACGCAAGGCGCGAGAACAACTGTATGCCGAGGCGCACCAGCAACCGGACACCGCGACCGCGGAGCTGCAAGCCAAAGAGCACGAGAAGGACTTGCTACGCGACCTGATCGACCAGCAACTGCTGCTGCAAAAGGCACAGGATCTAGGCATCAGCGCTGACACCGACCTGGTCAAGCGGCTCGACGACTTGCGCAAGCAGATGCACGCGGACTCTATGGAAGACCTGGCGAAAGCTGCTGAGGCACAAGGCGTTTCCTTTGAAGACTTCAAGCAAAACTTAAAGAACAATATCCTCACCCAAAAGGTAATTTCGCAGGAAGTGGGCGGCCACATCACCGTTTCCAATCAGGAGATCCAGCAATACTACAATCAGCACAAAACGGAGATGGAACGTCCGGAGCAGGTGCGGCTGAGCGAAATTCTGATCTCCACCCAGAGCCCCGACGCGGTCAAGACCGCCAACGGCCAGACGGCGTTGCCGGAGATGCCGAGTCCGGACGTGGTCGCCAAGGCGCAGGCCAAGGCCAACCAGATTTACGAGATGCTGCAGAAGGGCGGCAACTTCGCCGACTTGGCAAAGCAATACTCCGATGGTCCGACTTCTGCTCTGGGCGGCGACTTGGAATACTTTAAGCGCGGCACGCTGTCGAAGGAATTAGAGGACAAGGTATTCAAACTACAAGCCGGGCAATACACCGAGCCGATTCGCACCAACCAGGGATTCGTCATCCTGAAGGTTACGGAACATCAGACTGGAGGCGTGCCTCCGCTGAAAGATGTGGAACAACAGATTGAGCAGCAGATTTACGTGACCAAGATGCAGCCCGCCCTGCGCGACTACCTCACCAAGCTGCGCGAGGAGGCATACATCGATATCAAACCCGGCTACATCGATACCGGCGCCAGCCCTAACGAGACCAAGCCTATCTACACGACTGCGGCCGTTAATACGACGAATGACAAGCCCAAGAAAAAGAAGAAATTTGGGCTGTTCTGAGGCACGCGAACGTGAAGCGCGAAAATCTACGTCAATAGCTATGGAAACACCGGTTTTAGGCCGTCGCGGGGCCAAGCAATGACTGGAGAAGTCAGGCGGCCTTGAACTCACCGCCCACGCCGCTCGCGATCCTGTCGTTGCCAGTTCGCCTGAATCTGACGGTCCTGCCTACGAGCTACCGATGAGTATCCCGGTGGCGAACACCAGCGCTCCGCCCAAAGCGACCTGCACTGCGGCCGAGACCGGCGGTGTATCCATGAAGCGGTGCCGCACCCAGGTGATGGTCGCTAGTTCCACCACCACCACAGCAATGGCAACGCCGAGTGCAAGGTTGAAGTTGTGAATCAGAAATGGCAGCGTGTGTCCGATACCGCCCAGCGCGGTCATGGCGCCGCACACCAGACCGCGAAGCCAAGGCGTGCCGCGACCCGTCAGGCTGCCGTCGTCGGAGAGCGCTTCGGCTAAGCCCATGCTGATGCCCGCGCCCAGGGAAGCGGCCAAACCCACCGCAAAAGCATCCCGTGTTTGGTGCATGGCAAAGGCTGCCGCGAACACGGGCGCCAGGGTCGAGACTGAGCCGTCCATCAATCCGGCGAGCCCGGGTTGTATGATTTGCAACACGAATAGTCTGCGCCGGGCCTTTTCCTCTTCCTCACGAACTTCCGGCTTCAGTTCGGCCTTTTCCAACTCGGCGGCGCGCTCTACGTGATAGGTTTCCGCCGCAGCCAGATCGTCGAGCAACTGGCGAATGCTGGCATCCTGCGCGCGGGCGGCAGCGTGCTGATAAAAGCGGCGGGTCTCGGCCTCCATCGCGCCGACTTGCGCACGAATTTGCTCCAGCCGCAGCGGCGTATTCAGCCAGATAGGTTTGCGCTGCACGAATCCGCGCACATCCTGCCGCCGGATGAGCGGAATGTGCTCGCCGAATTTCTGCCGGAAGATTTCGATCAGCCGGCGGCGATGCCCGATCTCTTCCTCACGCATCTCCTCAAACACCTGCGCCGTGCCGGGAAAGTTCTCCCGTAGGCTCTCGGCGAAATCGGAATAGATTCGTTCGTCCTCTTCCTCCAGCGAAATCGCCAGAGCAAGAATTTCCTTCTGCGACAAGCTGTCAAAGTCTCGCACGGGCAGAATCTCCTAACGCCAACATACTACAGCGAGGTTGAGAACTACGTTTGGTGAGATTTCCGAGTTTGACTAGGGCAAGAAATTGTCCGGTTGGCATCGGGCAAGAGGTGTATACTTTTCGCGAGATTGGCCCCATGAAAACCAGCAGGTTGTGGTTTTGCGCCTTTGTAATTGCCATTCTCTCCCTAACCGGCTGTGGAGGTTCTGGGCAGCCCGCTCCACCACAACCGCAGGCAGACTTCACATTAGCCGTCTCGGCTGAGGCAGTTTTCGTACCCATCGGAGCAGGCAACGGATCCCAGCAGGTTTCGGTGCAGGCGGTTAACGGATTTAGTCAATCAGTATCGATCTCGTTCAGCGGACTGCCGAATGGAGTCAGCACCTCACCTGCTTTGCCACTGCAGCTCAGCCCCGGTTCCAACCAGACGATTACGCTGACGGCGGCAGCAGGCATGACGCCGAGCGTGGCGAATGTATCCGCCCAAGGTACATCGGGGACATTAAGCCATACCGCCAGCTTTTCGTTGTCGGTCGCGAGTCCTTCCTATGCTTACCTCGCCACCGGATATCCCGGCCAGCCTCCGTACGATCTGGTGGGCTTTTCTATTGACGGCAATACCGGCGCCTTGTCACAGGTGCCGGGATCGCCGGTCAGCCTGTCGGCGATGCCCATCGACTTGGCTGTTGCATCGGAGACCGGCGGGGGGTTTGTTTTTGCGTTGATTCCCGGCTCAGCTTCGCAAACTTATTCGCTGCAGAGCTACAGTGTCGATACAGCCACCGGCGCGCTGACGCCGCTGCAAACCATTAACTATCCGCCCCAGACCAATCAGTCAGGGCTGGCAATCGACCCAGCGCAGAAGTATCTGTACGTTACTCAGAGTGGAAGCATCATCGCTTACACCATTGACCCGAACACCGGAAACTTGACCCAATCCTCCTCCTCGGCAGTACAATTCGGGTCCAACCTGGTAATCCCCGTACCGGGAACTTTCGCGTACTCCCTATCGCCATCACCTTTAGCTCCGTCGTGGTTCATCTACACGGTCAACCAGAACGACGGATCCCTGGCGCTGCTACACTCCTACAGTTCGGGAGTTTCGGGTGGGGCGTTGTCCACTGATCCACAAGGCCGCGCTCTGTATGAGATCATCGGGCCTATGGGTCTGGGCAGTTGCGGGGGATTCGTAATCTGGGCGATTGACCCCAGCAGCGGAGCTCTCACGGAGCTCAATACTTCGTTTTCACCGCTTTGCGAACCGGAGTCGGTAGCATTCAATCCCACCGACACGTTTGCGTATGTGAGCAGTGGAGTGGGCGAAGACAACCGGCAGAACGGCATCTACGGAGGCACAGTCGACCCAAGCAACGGAAACCTGACCACTATCAATGGTTCTCCGTTTGCATCGGGTGGTAACGTGGGATTCGGATCAGTGGAAGCGTCGCAGGGTAAGTTCTTGCTGGAGCAAACGTCTCCCCCATCGAGTGGCGGCCAGGTACTCGTGTATACCATCGATCCCAGTACGGGAGCGCTGTCGGCAGTCTCAGGGGTGAAAGGTACTCTTCCCTCGCCCTACATCTATGTATATAAAATGCTAACGGTAGCGCCGAACCCTTCCTCCCCGGCGAATTCGACATCTAGTACGGCCCGATGATTCCGCCGATGTTTCTCGATGCGGGCAGCTCTCCCCTCGAGCCGAAGGTTTCCGCTCCCCAATAATTGGCGAAGACATCGAGATACTTGTAGCCCGATCCGGTATTGAAGAGTACGACTTTTTCGTTTGGGCTCAGAAATCCGCTTTGCAGGAGCTGCTTGTAGGCGGCAAGGGCGGCCGCGCCTTCCGGAGCGGGGAAGATCCCCTCCGCCGATGCCATCTCTTTCACGGCATCCATGATTGCGTCATCGCTGACCGCGACTGCCGTACCCTCGCTCTTGCGCACAATGTCGAGAATGATGAAGTCACCATAGGCCTTGGGGACGCGCAGGCCAGCGGCCAGCGTGTGCGCATCTGTCCACGCCTTGGAGACGCTCTCACCTTCCTCGACGGCTTTGGGTATGGGAGCGCAACCCTCAGCTTGGACGCAGATCATCTTCGGTCTGGGCCGTTTGCCTGGTTCAATCCAGCCCAGCTCTTCCATCTCTTCGAACGCTTTCCACATGCCGATCAGCCCGACACCGCCGCCGGTGGGGTACAGAATTGCATCGGGCAGCGTCCAGCCCATCTGCTCGGCGACCTCGTAGCCCATAGTCTTTTTGCCCTCGATGCGAAATGGCTCTTTCAGCGTCGAGAGGTCGAACCAGCCTTCTCGGTCCTTGCGTTCAGCAACCATGCGGCCACAATCGCTGATGAGTCCATCAACCAGCGTCAGATGTGCGCCACTGGCTTCGACTTCCAGGCGATTAGCGATCGGCACGTCCTTCGGCATGAAGACGTAGGCCTCCAGACCGGCAGCCGCGGCATAGATGGCCATCGCGCCTCCGGCATTGCCTGCCGACGGCGCGGCCAGCTTCTTCACACCATCATGCCGCAGCATGGTGATCGCCGCAGCCATGCCCCGGGCCTTGAATGAGCCGGTGGGATTCAGCCCCTCGTCCTTGAGG
>Ga0209061_1002914_pt1 | contig 20019 bp, 22 predicted proteins | sample Coa_R1_10_FD_187157 | JGI IMG/M metagenome (GOLD analysis project Ga0209061, IMG submission 187157) | Surface soil microbial communities from Centralia Pennsylvania, which are recovering from an underground coalmine fire - Coalmine... | ecosystem: Environmental > Terrestrial > Soil >...
AACGAGGTCTTCGACCCCGAGCTCGTTCGCCGCAACGTCGGCCACCTGGCGGAGCGCTGCGGCCTGACCTGGGACGAGTTCGCCGCCCTCGGCAAGGTCGAGGCGACGGGCTCGGGCTTCGGCCTGACGCCCTTCGCCCTGCGGACGGCCGAGTACGCAAACGGCGTGTCCGAGCTGCACGGCGCCGTCTCGCGCGAGATGTGGCACGACCTGTGGCCGGAGCGGCGAGTCGACCAGGTACCGATCACGTCGATCACGAACGGCGTCCACCAGCGCACCTGGATCTCGCCCGAGCTCGAGGAGCTGCTCGGGGACACGGATCCCGAGTTCGAGCGAGCGCGCGACCTGCCGGCCGAGGCGCTCTGGCACGCGCACCGCCGGGCGAAGGAGCGGCTGTTCGCGTTCGTGGCCGAGACGCGGGGGGTGCCGGCGCTCGATCCCGAGGTGCTGACGATCGGCTTCGCCCGCCGCTTCGCCGCCTACAAGCGCGCCAGCCTGCTCTTCCGCCAGCCGGAGCGGCTCGTGCGGCTGCTCGCCGACCCCGAGCGGCCGCTGCAGCTGTTGCTCGCGGGGAAGGCCCACCCGGCCGACCACGAGGGCAAGGACGCGATCCAGCAGGTCCTCGCGTTCGCGCGCGACCCGGCCGCGGGCGGGCGCGTCGTCTTCCTCGAGGACTACGAGATGACGCTCGCGCGCCGGCTCGTGCAGGGCGTCGACGTATGGCTGAACACGCCTCGGCGGCCGCTCGAAGCGTCGGGGACCTCGGGGATGAAGGCCGCCCTGAACGGGGTCCTCAACTGCTCGATCCTCGACGGCTGGTGGGCGGAGGCGTACTCGCCCGCCTACGGGTTCGCGATCGGCGACCACGACACCGCCGCCAGCGAGGCCGAGCAGGACGAGGTCGATGCCGAGGCCCTCTACGCGGTGCTGGAGCAGCAGGTGCTGCCCGCGTACTACGAACGCGACGAGAGCGGTCTGCCCCAGCGCTGGCTCGCCCTGATGCGCGCGTCGATCGCCGAGCTGGGGCCGCGCTTCGGCACCGCCCGGATGGTGGCGGAGTACGTCGAGCGGCTGTACCTGCCGGCGCACGAGGGCGCCGCCCGCGTCGCCAGCCGGGTTTGAGCGCCCCTGCGAACGCGAGGCGAGCCGGGGCCGGCCGTCGCTCGCCGCGCCCCGCGAGGCTGTTGCCGGAAAGCTGGCGCGCTCCCGTCACGGGTCCGCCGCTAGGATCGAGCTCGAGGGCGGAGGGGAGCGACCCCACCCTGGGTGGGGGTGTGTCTTCGGGCGCGCCGGCGCACGGGGCTTCGGTGCGCCCCGGGCATACACTCTGCTCCAGTGGACGCTCGGCCGGACGACTCGGCCCGCGCCCAGCAGCCGGCAGGCGCGGCCGCCTTCGAGCAGCTCGTCCGCGACACGCTCGACGAGCTGCCCGAAGAGATCAGCAGGCTCCTCTCGAACGTCGCCGTCACGGTCGAGGACGAGCCTCCGGCCGGACAGCACCTGCTCGGCCTCTACGAGGGCGTTCCCTGGGGTCGCCGCGGCCCCGACTACGCCGGAGTCCTGCCGGACAAGATCACGGTCTACCGCGGCCCCCTCGAGCGGCTGGCCGGCGAAGACCCCATCCGGCTGCGGCGCGAGGTGCGGCGCACCGTCCTGCACGAGATCGCCCACCACTTCGGGATCAGCGACGAGCGCCTGATCGAGCTCGACCGCTACTGAGTGAGGAGCTCGGGCTCGAGCGCTTGCTCGCCCGCCGCGACGGCGACCGGAGCGGACGACGGCGGAGGCGCCGGCGCGCCCCTCCCCCCCGCCCGCAGCGAGACGCAGCCCGCAGCGCGCAACGGCGCAGCCCGGGCCGGCGGCGGCGGCGCAGCCCCTGCGGTCGCTACTGGCTACTCGCGCCGCTGACCTGGAGCTGGTTCTCCGCGTGCCGGATGCGCTGCTCGAGCTGCCAGCGGTCGGCGCTCGACTCCCCCGCCTCGACGCGGGCGAGCTCGTCCCTGGCCTCCTCGAGCTGGCGGCGGGCGCGCTCCTCGTCGATCTCGCCGGCGGCGACCGCGTCGTCGACGAGCGCGATCGCCCGGTTCTCCAGCACCTGGAAGAAGCCGGGGCCGGTGGCGAACTCGCGCACCTCGCCGTCGCCGAGGTGCACGCGCGTCGAGCCGGCGCGCAGCATCGCGACGAGGGGCGCGTGGCGCGCGAGGACGCCGATCTCCCCCGCCGCCCCCGGCACGATCAGCATCTCGGCCTCGCCCTCGAAGGCGGCGCCCTCGGGCGTCACGAGCGAGACGGGGAACAGCGGATGCTCGGGCACGCCGCTCTACGCGGGGGCGCCGGCGGCCTCGGCCTCGACGGCCTCCGCCTGCTCCTCCGCCTCCCGCCGCGCCGCGTCCTCGGGCTCTTCGCCGCCGAGCTGCTTGGCCCGCTCGACCGCCTGCTCGATCGCGCCGACCATGTAGAAGGCCTGCTCGGGCAGCTCGTCGTGACGGCCGTCGAGGATCTCGGTGAAGCCGCGGATCGTGTCCTCGAGCTTCACGTACTCGCCCGGGGTGCCCGTGAACTGCTCGGCCACGAAGTTCGGCTGCGAGAGGAAGCGCTCGATCTTGCGCGCCCGCGCCACCACGAGCTTGTCTTCGTCGGACAGCTCGTCGATGCCGAGGATGGCGATGATGTCCTGCAAGTCGGCGTAGCGCTGCAGCACCTCCTGCACGCGGGTGGCCGTCCGGTAGTGCTCGGGGCTGACGATCCCCGGCTGCAGCGCCCGCGACGTCGAGCGCAGCGGATGCACGGCCGGGTAGATCCCCTTCTCGACGATTCCCCGGTCGAGCACGGTCGTCGAGTCGAGGTGCGCGAACGTGTTCGCCGGGGCCGGGTCGGTCAGGTCGTCCGCCGGCACGTAGATCGCCTGCACCGAGGTGACCGAGCCCGTCCTCGTCGAGGTGATCCGCTCCTGCAGCTGGCCCATCTCGGTGGCAAGCGTCGGCTGGTAGCCGACCGCGCTCGGCATGCGGCCGAGCAGCGCCGAGACCTCGGAGCCGGCCTGGACGAAGCGGAAGATGTTGTCGATGAACAGGAGCACGTCCTGCCCCTGGTCGCGGAAGTACTCGGCCATCGTCAGCCCCGAGAGGCCGACGCGCAGGCGGGCCCCCGGCGGCTCGTTCATCTGGCCGTACACCATCGCGACCTTGTCGATCACCCCCGACTCCCGCATCTCGAGCATCAGGTCGTTGCCCTCGCGCGTCCGCTCGCCGACGCCGCAGAAGACCGAGACGCCGCCGTGCTGCAGCGCGACGTTGTGGATCAGCTCCTGGATCAGCACCGTCTTGCCGACCCCGGCGCCGCCGAAGAGCCCGACCTTGCCGCCGCGCACGTAGGGCGCGATCAGGTCGATGACCTTGATCCCGGTCTCGAAGATCTCGACCTCGGGCACCAGGTCGGTGAAGGCGGGCGGGTCGCGGTGGATCGGCCAGCGCTCGCCCTTGGCAGGCTCGCGGCCGTCAACCGGGTCGCCGATCACGTTCCAGATCCGCCCCAGCGTCTCGTCGCCCACGGGCACGGAGATCGGCCGTTCGGTGTCGACGACCTCCGCCCCCCGCGCCAGACCGTCCGTCGTGTCCATGGCGACCGCCCGCACCCGGTCGTCGCCGAGGTGCTGCTGCACCTCCGCGATCAGCTCGCGCGAGCCGCCGTCCTCGGGCACCTCGATTCGCAGGGCGTGGTAGATCTCGGGAAGGCGGTGCGGGAAGACCGCGTCGAGCACGACGCCCTTGATCTCGACGATTCTTCCCGTGTTCTTGCCGTTGGTCTTCGCGGCCATGGGTCTCCTGAGGCGTGAGGTCGGGCGCGGCGGCGCTCGCCGGCCGCCGCGGGCAGCCGCACTCTAGCCGACCGGCACCGCCCGCCTCGGCGCAACCGGCGGGCCGTGCGAAGCTAGCCGCCATGGCCGACACGAGCGCGACGGCGGCGCCTCTCAGCGGACGGACGGCCTGGACGCGCAGCCTCCAGACGCCGCTCCGCTCCTTCCTGCGCACCGAGGCGGGCAGCGCCGCCGTCCTGCTCGCCGCCGCGGCGACGGCGCTGGTCTGGGCGAACGCCGGCCCCGCCTCCTACGAGCGCGTCTGGACGACGACCCTCTCGCTCCGGATCGGCGGCGCGGACCTCTCGCAGGACCTACGAGGCTGGGTCGACACGGGCCTGATGTCCTTCTTCTTCTTCGTCGTCGGGCTCGAGGCGCGGCGCGAGTTCGACCTCGGCGAGCTGCGCGAGCGGCGGCGGGTGGCCCTGCCGCTGCTGGCCGGCAGCGGCGGGATGGCCGTGCCGGTGGCGATCTACCTCGCGCTCAACGCGGGCCGGCCGTCGGCGCACGGCTGGGGAACGGCCATGTCGACCGACACGGCGTTCGCGCTCGGCCTGCTCGCCCTCGTCGGAGCCGGCTTCCCCGACCGCCTGCGGGCCTACCTGCTCACGCTCGCCGTCGTCGACGACCTCGTCGCGCTGCTCGTGATCGCGGTCGCCTACAGCGGCCCCGTGTCGCTGCCGCCGCTCGTCGCCGGGGTCGCGTTCTTCGGCGTCATCCTGCTCGCGCGCGCCGCCGGGCTCGCCTTCGGGCCGCTCTACTTCGTGCTCGCCGCCTGCGCCTGGGTCGCCTTCTACGAGGGGGGCATCGACCCGCTGGTCGTCGGGCTGCTCGGCGGCGGGGTCGCCCTCGCCTACCCGGCCCAGCGGCGCGACCTCGAGCGGGCGACCGACGTCTTCCGCCGCTTCCGCGAGCAGCCGACCGGCGGCCTGTCGCGCTCCGCGCAGGCCGCGCTGCAAGCCGCCGTCTCGCCGAACGAGCGCCTGCAGGCGCTCTGGCATCCCTGGTCGAGCTACGCGATCGTCCCCCTGTTCGCCCTCGCCAATGCGGGCGTGCGCCTGAGCGGCGGCTTCCTGCTGCACGCGTACACCACGCCGGTGACGCTCGGGATCCTCCTCGGCTACGTCGCCGGCAAGCCGCTCGGCGTCGTCTGCTCGACGTGGCTCGCCGTCCGGCTCAGCCGTGGCCGCCTGCGCCCGCCGGTCGGCTGGGCGTCGGTCGCCGCGGCCGGCACGATCGCCGGCATCGGCTTCACCGTCTCGCTCCTGATCGCCTCGCTCGCGTTCACCGGGCCGCGGCTCGAGGAGGCGAAGCTGGGCGTGCTCAGCGCCGCGCTGGCGGCCGCAGCACTGACGTCGCTCCTCTCCGGCGCGACGCGGCTGCTGCCGCGCCGGCTGCGCGCCCAGGCCTTGCTCGGCGCCCCGGAGGCGATCGTCGACCTCGCCGAGCCGGTCGACCCGGAGCGCGACCACATCCGCGGCCCGCACGACGCGCCGGTCACCGTCGTCGAGTACGGCGACTTCCAGTGTCCCTACTGCGGCCGGGCGGAGCCGGTGCTCCGCGAGCTGCTACGCGACTTCGGCGACGTGGCCTACGTCTGGCGGCACCTGCCGCTGAACGACGTCCACCCTCGGGCGCAGCAGGCCGCCGAGGCGGCCGAGGCGGCTGCGCGGCAGGGCGCCTTCTGGGAGATGCACGACCTGCTGCTCGAGCACCAGGACGCCCTCTCCCCGGACGACCTCGCCGGCTACGCCGAGCAGCTCGGGCTCGACCGCGAACGCTTCGAGCAGGACCTGCGGGCCCGGGTCGGCGCCAAGCGGATCGCCGAGGACGTCGACTCGGCCGACCGCTCCGGCGTCTCGGGGACGCCGACGTTCTTCGTCAACGGTCTCCGCCACCACGGCGCCTACGACATCGAGAGCCTCTCGGCCGCGGTCAAGGCCGCCCGCGTCCGGGCGGCGCTTCGAAAGGCCGCCTGAGTCGCTGCGGGGCGCCGCGCCGGGCGCCCGTCCGGCCCGCTCATTGCGTCAGCGCGTCCGCGCCGGCGACGACCTCGAGGATCTCCTGCGTGATCTCGGCCTGACGGGCGCGGTTCAGCGAGAGCGTCAGGTTGTCGATCAGCTCGTTCGCATTCTTCGAGGCGTTGCGCATCGCCGTCATCTGGGAGGCGAGGAACGCGGCCGCCGACTCGAGCAGCGCCCGGTAGATCTCGGTCTCGAGGTAGACGGGCAGGAGCCGCTCGAGGATCTGCTCCGGCTCGGGCTCGTAGATGAAGTCCGCCCGCAGGCGCCCGTCGCCGGCTCGAGCCTCCGCCTCGCCTGCCAGCACCTCCTCGCTGATCGGCAGCAGGTCACTGGTCGTCACTCGCTGCACGAGCGGAGAGACGAAGCGGTTGTAGACGAGCACCACCCGGTCGACCTCCTCGCGCTCGTAGAGCTCGGCCAGCCGGTGCCCGATCGCCTGCGCGTCGGCGTAGGATGGCCGGTCGCTGAAGCCGGCCCAGTGGCCGCTCAGCTCGTAGCGGCGGAAGCGCAGCGTCGAGACGCCCTTGCGCCCGACGGCGAACCAGCGCGCCTCCTGCCCCTCCGCCCGCGCCTGCCGCTCGAGCTCGAAGGCGCGACGCAGCACCTGGCCGTTGAACGGGCCCGCCAGGCCGCGATCGCCCGTCACGACGACGAGCCCGACCCGGCGCACCTCCTCTCGCCGCTGCAGCAGCGCGAGGTTGCGAAACGAGGACGCGGCCCGGGCCGTCCCCACCATCAGCTCCTGCATCCGGTCGGCGTACGGGCGCATCTCCTCGATCCGGGTCTGCGCGCGCCGCAGCCGCGCGCCGGCCACGAGCTCGAGCGCCTTCGTGATCTTGCGCGTGTTGCGGACCGAGGCGATCCGGCGGCGGAGATCCTGGAGCGACGCCATCCGGGCCTACGTGACCGCGCCCTCGTCCTCGACGTTGAAGACGCGCTTGAACTGCTCGATCTCCGCGTTCAGCCGCTCGGCGAGCTCGTCGGGCAGGTCGCCCGTCTCGCGGATCTGGCGGTAGATCGACTCCTCGGTTCGCAGGTACTCGCGCAGCTCGTCCTGGAAGCGCGGCACCTGCGCAGTCGGGATGTCGTCGAGGTAGCCCTCGTTGCCGGCATGGATCGCGACCACCTGCTCCTCCATCGGCCACGGCTGGTACTGGGGCTGGTTCAGGGTCGCCACCATCTTCTCGCCCCGGGTCAGCGCCTGCTGGGTGGCCCGGTCGAGCTCGGAGCCGAACTGGGCGAACGCCTCGAGCTCGCGATACTGGGCCAGGTCGAGGCGCAGCCGGCCGGCGACCTTCTTCATCGCCTTCGTCTGGGCCGAGGCGCCGACGCGCGAGACCGAGATGCCGACGTTCACCGCCGGCCGCACCCCGGAGTAGAAGAGCTCCGACTGGAGGTAGATCTGGCCGTCGGTGATCGAGATCACGTTCGTCGGGATGTAGGCCGAGACGTCGCCGGCCTGCGTCTCGATCACCGGCAGGGCGGTCAGCGAGCCCCCGCCGAGCTCGTCGTTCAGCTTGCAGGCCCGCTCCAGCAGCCGCGAGTGGAGGTAGAAGACGTCGCCCGGGAACGCCTCGCGGCCCGGCGGCCGCCGCAGCAGCAGCGACAGCTGCCGGTAGGCGTCGGCGTGCTTGGAGAGGTCGTCGTACATCACGAGGGCGTGCTGGCCCTGGTAGAGGAAGTACTCGCCCATCGCGCAGCCGGCGAACGGCGCCATCCACTTGATCGGCGCCGCCTCGTGGGCGGCCGCCGAGACGATCGTCGTGTACTCCATCGCCCCCGCCTCGCGCAGCCGCTCGTAGATGCCGGCCACGGTCGAGGCCTTCTGCCCGATCGCGACGTAGATGCAGTGCACGTCGGTGTCCCGCTGGTTGAGGATCGTGTCGATCAGGATCGCCGTCTTGCCGGTGGAGCGGTCGCCGATGATCAGCTCCCGCTGGCCGCGGCCGACGTTCGTCATCGCGTCGATGGCCTTGATCCCGGTCTGGAGCGGCTCCTTGACCGGCTGGCGGGCCACGACGCCCGGCGCCTTGAACTCGAGCGGGCGGGTCTGCTCGGCCTCGATCGGGCCGCGCCCGTCGAGCGGGTTGCCGAGCGGGTCGACCACCCGCCCCAGCAGCGCCTCGCCCACCGGCACGCTCGCCACCCGCCCGGTGCGCCGCGCCGGCTCGCCCTCGCTGACCTGCTCCCACTCGCCGAACAACGCCGCCCCGACGTCGTCCTCCTCGAGGTTGAAGGCCAGCCCGACGACGCCGTGCTCCAGCTCGAGCATCTCCATCGCCACCGCGTTCTCCAGCCCGTAGATGCGGGCGATGCCGTCGCCGACCTGCAGGACGGTGCCGACCTCGGCGAGGTCGGTCTCGACGTCGTACTGCTCGATCCGCTGCCTGAGGATCGAGGTGATCTCTTCCGGTCTCAGCTTCATGCCCTCGCTCCTTCTCGCCGCCCCGGTCAGGCGCGGACGAGCTCGTGTCTCAGCCGTTCCAGTCTCCCCCGCACGCTCGCGTCGACGCGGAGCGAGCCGGCCTGCAGGACGATGCCGCCGACCAGGTCGGGGTCGACCTTCCGCGTCGCCTCCACCTTCCTACCCGCGGCCCGCTCGATCTGCTGCACGATCGCCTCGGCCTCCTCGTCGCTCAGCTCGCGCGCCGTCGTCAGCTCGACGGTCAGGCGCCGCTCCTCCCGGGCCACGAGCCGCTCGAACTCCTTCGCGATCGCCTCCAGCTCCGCCGCGCGCCCCTTCTCCGCCACGAGCCGGAGGAAGTGCGTCAGAAGCGGCTCCTCGTCGCCGGCGAGGTCGGCGAGGATCGCCGCCTTCGCGCTCGACTCAAGCTGCGGGTTGCGGAGCACGGCGCGCAGCTCCGGCGACTCGGCAGCCGCCTGGGCGAAGTCGGCGAGCGCCTCGTGGACCTGCCGCAGCCGGCCGGCGTCCTTCGCCGCCTCGAACAACGCCTCGGCGTAGATGCGGTGCGCGACCGCCACTAGACGGGCTCCTCCAGGCGGGAGAAGTCGAGGCCGGCGATCGCCTCCTCGATCAGGGCGCGGTCGCGCTCGGGGTCGAGGGCGCGCCCGACGACGCGGGAAGCGGCCTCCAGGGTGAGGTCGGCGACCTCGGCGCGGATCTGCTGCAGCGCCCGCGCCGTCTCGGCGGCGATCTCCCGCCGCGTCTCCTCGAGGCGGCGTTGCCGCTCGGCTTCGGTCTCCTCGCGCATCCGCTGCTCCATCGCCTCGCGCGTGCGGCGGGCCTCGGCCAGGATCGCCTCGGCCTCGCTCTTGGCCTCCCCGATCAGGCGGCGGTGCTCCTCGAGCAGCCGCTGTGCCTCGTCGCGTGCCTCGTCGGCCGCCTCGATCGCCCGCCGGATCGACTCGCGGCGCTCGTCGATCAGCGCCTGGATCCGGCCGAAGGCGAGCTTCTTGAGGGCGAAGAAGACGATCAGGAAGAAGACGACCGTCCAGATCATCAGCCCCGGGATGACCTGGGTGAGCGGGCTCGAGGCGGCGACGAGCATCTACTTGACCAGGACGAAGCCCAGGAAGCCACCGACGAGGCCGTAGAACACGACGGCCTCGGTGAGCGCGAAGCCGAGCCACATGATCCCCTGCAGCTCCCCGCGCAGCTCGGGCTGGCGGGCGACAGACTGGATCATCGAGGCGAACACGGTGCCGATGCCGATGCCGGCGCCGAGCGAGCCGAGGCCCATGCCGAGGCCGAAGCCGAGCGCCTGCGCAGCCTTGATGGTGGACGAGGTTGCAGCGAGCAGGTGGAGCACGTTCCCTCCTTAGTGAGCCGGCTCGATCGCCGAGCCGATGTAGATGGCGGTCAGGGCGGCGAAGATGAAGGCCTGGATCGGGACGACGATCACGAGCTCGAAGGCGTAGAAGAGCGCGGTCAGGATGTAGAAGGCCGGAACCGCGATGTAGACGATCACGCCGCTGAGGATGAAGAGCAGGCCGATGAAGACGAGGATCAGCATGTGCCCGGCGACCATGTTCGCGTAGAGCCGGACGCTGAGGCTGACCACCCGGAAGATGTGCGAGATCGTCTCGAGGACGAACATGATCGGCACCATCCCCTTCGGCACGCCGGCCGGCACGAAGCTCTTGAAGTAGGCGAGGCCGTTGAAGCGGACGCCCTCCACGTGGGTGAAGACGACGCTCAGGATCGCCAGCACGAGGGTCACGGAGAGCTGCGAGGTGACCGCGTAGATCCCCCAGGTCGGGACACCGTGCCAACGCTCGCCGGTCAGCGGCAGGGGGATGAAGCCGACGAGGTTCATCGTGAAGATGAACAGGAAGAGCGAGGCCACGTAGGGGAACCAGCGCCCGATCGCCTTCGACGGCAGGCCCTGCTCGGCGATCTGCGTCTGCGCGAGCTCGTACAGCGCCTCGCCCACCGTCTGCCGCCGGCTCGGCAGCAGCGCGAGCCGGCTGCGCATCGTGAAGATGCCGAGCAGGATCGTCAGCAGGGCGGAGAGCGCGAGGTAGGCGACCGCCTTGTTGATCGAGAGGTCGAGCGGGCCGAGGTGGATCCCGACCCACTGCTTGAGCTCGAACTCGTTGGCCGGGTTGAACGTCGAGGCGACGAGGCCGCTCACCCGCCCAGCCTTTCCCCGCTGAAGTACTCGACGAGCGAGACGCCGAGCGCGAGCGTGTAGGCGAGCGCGTAGACGGCGAGGGCCGCGAGGCCGACGTCGCGCGCGGCGAGCGTCACCGCCAGCAGCACGACCACCACCCCGATGCCGCGCAGCGCGTGGGCGAGGGCCACGACCCCGGACGAGCCGAGATGGTCGGTACCCGTGGGCAGGCGCGAGAGCCAGACCCCGAGCGCCTCCCCCGCCAGCCAGAGCACGGCGGCGAGCGCCCAGCCGGCAAGGGGGAAGCCGGCCACCAGGAACACGGGCAGCGCGAGCACCACCACCCCCGCTCCCGCGAGCGCGGGCGCCCGGCGGCCGGGCAGGGGCCGCGGCGTGGACAGCAGTCCGGGCATCACGAGAAGTAGCCCTTGAACCTGCGATAGACCGCGAAGACGCCCGCCGGCAGGCCCACGACCACGCCCGCGAGCGCGCCGTAGCCGGCGTTCCCGGCCGCCCAGCCGGCAAGGGCCCCCGCCCCGCCGCAGATTCCCATCGTTCCGGCGAGCACGGCGCCCGCCTCCGCGGGCTGGAAGGACGAGCGTGGATTCCCCTGCATCCGGGCGCGAGGATAGCAGCCCCCGAACGGGTACTTTGTGACACCCGAAGCCGGCATGGATAGCCATCCTCGCCTCCTGCTCGTTCACGGTTCGGTCGTCAACGCCGACCTGACCTGGGCGGCCCAACGACCGCTCGCGGAGCGGTTCGAGCTCGTGCTCCCGAACCGCCGCGGCTTCCCGCCCGGGCCCGAGGTGGAGCGGGTCGACTTCGCCGACGAGGCGGTCTGGCTCGAGCGGTTCCTCGAGCCTGGCACCCACCTGGTCGGTCACTCCTACGGCGGCGTGATCGCCCTCCTCGCAGCGGCCGCGAACCCCGAAACGCTCCGCTCGCTGACGGTGGTCGAGCCGCCCGCCTTCGGGATCGCCGCCGGCCGGCCCGGCGTCGACGAGCTCGTGGAGCGTCTCGACCGTCACTGGCGCGACGGGCCACGCGAGCCGGCCGCGTTCCTGCGCGGCTTCCTCGCGCTCGTCGGGGCCTCGCTCCCGCCGGGACGGCTGACGCCGGAGCTGCTGCAAGGCGCGCGGACGCTGCTGGTCGAGCGCTCGCCGGCCGAGGCGGAGATCCCCCTGGACGAGCTGGCGAGGGCGCCGTTCCCCGTCCTCGCCGTCTCGGGCGGGCACCACCCGGCCTTCGAGGCCGTCTGCGACGTGCTCGCCGAGCGGCTCGGCGCCGAACGCGCCGTGCTCCCGGGCGCGGGCCACTCGGTGCAGCGGCTCGGAGAGCCGTTCAACGCGCTGCTCGCGAGCTTCGTCGAGCGGGCAGAGGCGCGAGCCTAGGCGATCTTGCGCAGGGGGTCGCCCGGCTTGCGTCGCTTCTGGATCCGGTTGCCGAGCTTTACGATCTCGAGAATGTAGACGACGTAGACGGAGAAGACCACCGCCACGAGGCCGATCCCGGCGGCCAGCAAGGTCCACCAGAGATGCCAGACGCCGTGGGCGCGGAAGGGGACGAAGCGCGTCGCGAGGGCAGCGCCCGCCAGCGAGACGCACCAGCCCCAGATCGTGAGGGCGGCCCGCCGCTGCGAGAAGCCGCGCCGGAGGAAGCGATGGTGCAGGTGCGCCTGGTCGCCCTCGAAGACCTTCTCGCCGTGTCGCAGACGGCGTAGGACGACGAACGTCGTGTCGACGATCGGCACTGCCAGCACGAGCAGGGGGAAGAACAGGGCGACGGTCGCCGCCGTCTTCAGCAGTCCCTGCACGGCGACGGTGGCGAGCACGTACCCGAGCAGCAGCGCGCCGGAGTCGCCCATGAAGATCCGGGCCGGGTAGAAGTTGTGCCGCAGGAAGCCGACGCAGGCGCCGAAGACGATCGCCGAGAGGACGGCCGCGTCGACCTTGCCCAGCGACAGCGCGATGATGCTGAACGTGAAGCCGGCGATCGCGGCCACGCCCGCCGCGAGGCCGTCGAGCCCGTCGAGGAAGTTGACCATGTTCATGATCGCCACGATCCAGAGGATCGTGAGGGGAACCCCCGCCCCGGGGGAGAGGGTGTGGATGCCGAGGAACGGCAGCGTGAAACGGTCGATCCAGACTCCGAAGCCGGTGGGAACGGCCGCTGCGGCGACCTGACCACCCAGCTTCGCGTACCACGGCAGCCCGCGGAAGTCGTCGACGATCCCGACGGTGACGGCGACGGCGGCCCCCAGCAGCAGGCCGCGATTCTGATGACCGACGTGGAGGAACGCGAGCGCCGGCACGAGCAGGCCTAGGAACAGTGCCAGCCCGCCCAGGCGCGGCACTGGCAGGCGGTTGACGCGCCGGCCGCCGGGCACGTCGACGACACCGAGCCGGCGCGCCATCCCCTCGACCGCTGGGGTCAGGAGCACGACGACGGCGCCGGCGACGAGCGCGGCCCAGATGACGCCGGGGTGGTCGGCGAGCTGGTCGAGGACGCTGAGGTGGGGGATCCCCGCGGCGAGCATGCGTGAGCTTGCAGCGTACTTCGCCGCCGCGACGCCGCCTCCGCCGGCTCGCGGACGGACGCGTGGACGGATCGCGGCACGCGAGGCAGGCGAGCGAGGGTCGCCGAGCGCCCCTCCCCGCGAGCGCCCGTCCCGGCGAGCGCCGGCACGACGCCGCGCGGGACGACGCCGCGCGGGACGACGAGATCAGCCGCCACCCGCGGCGTCGGTCTCGCGCCCGCCGCCCTGCGAGGGCGGCGTGCGGGGAGGCCACGACGGTTCCGTTACGGGGCCGGCACGGTTTCGTCGCGGTGGCTGCCACCGGCCGCCGCGAGACCGTGCCGCGCGCGGACGTCGCTCGAGCAGCGCTACTTCGTCCCGTACAGCCGGTCGCCCGCGTCGCCGAGGCCCGGGACGATGAAGCCGCGGTCGTCGAGGCCGCGGTCGACGGCGGCGCACACGACATGCACGTCGGGGTGGCGCCGCTGCACCTCCGCGATCCCGGGCGGGGCCGCCACGATGCAGACGAGCGTCACCGATTGTGCGCCGGCCGCCTTCACCGCCTCGATCGCGGCGCAGCTCGAGTGGCCGGTCGCCAGCATCGGGTCGAGGACGATCGCGTCCCGCTCGCCCAGATCGTCGGGCAGCTTCAAGTAGTACTGGACGGGCTCGAGCGTCTCCTCGTCCCGGTAGAGCCCTACGAAGCCGACTCTTGCGCTCGAGACGAGCGAGAGCACGCCGTCGAGCATCCCGACCCCGGCCCGCAGGACCGGGCAGACGGCCACCTTCTTCCCCGAGATGCGCGGCACCGTCGTCCGCTCGAGCGGCGTCTCGACCTCCACCGGCTCGGTTGGCAAGTCCTTCGTCGCCTCGTACGTGAGCAGGAGCGTGATCTCGTTCGCCAGCTTGCGGAAGTGAACCGTCGGGGTCTCCCGGTCGCGCAGGTAGCCGAGCTTGTGCTGGACGAGCGGGTGCTCGACCACTGTGAGGCGCGGCGCCGTCAAGCGACGTAGGTGGTGTAGCCCCGGAAGCCGTCGTACAGCGGATGCTCGGCGCAGAGCGCCGCCACCCTGGCTCGCAGCGCCTCGAGCCGGGGCGACTCGGTGAGCGCCTCGCAGATGATCGCGCCCACCTCGCGGAAGTCGTCCTCGTCGAACCCCCGCATGGTCATCGCCGGCGTGCCCAGGCGGATGCCGGAGGTGACGAACGGGGAGCGCTCGTCGAAGGGGACGGTGTTTCGGTTCACGGTCACCCCGATCTCGTGCAGCCGCTCCTCGGCCGCCTTGCCCGTCCACTCCGACTCGCGCAGGTCGACGAGCAGCAGGTGCGTATCGGTGCCACCGCTGACCAGGGCGAGCCCGCCCTCGAGCAGCGCGGCCGCAAGCGCGTCGGCGTTGCGGCGGATCTGCGCCTGGTAGGCGCGGAAGGCGTCGGTCATCGCGATCCGGAAGCAGGTCGCCTTCGCGGCGATCGTGTGCTCGAGCGGCCCGCCCTGCATCCCCGGCATCACCGCCGAGTCGATCGCCTTCGCGTGCTCCTCGCGGCAGAGGATGAAGCCGGATCGCGGCCCGGCGAGCGTCTTGTGCGTCGTGGAGGTGACGAAGTCGCAGTGCTCGACCGGGTTCGGATGGAGGCCCGCCGCGACGAGCCCGGCGAAGTGGGCCATGTCGCAGACGAGGTACGCGCCGACCTCGTCGGCGATGGCGCGGAACCGGTCGGCCTCCACCGTACGCGGGTAGGCGGAGCCGCCGCAGACGATCACCTTCGGCCTGGCCTTCTTCGCCTTGGCGAGCACGTCGTCGTAGTCGACGGTCATCGTGGCCCGCGAGACTTCATAGTGCGCGACCTGGTAGAGGCGCCCCGAGAAGTTGACCTTGTGGCCGTGCGTGAGGTGCCCGCCCTGGTTCAGTGCCAGCGCCATGAGGGTGTCGCCCGGCTCCATGACCGCGGCGTAGACGGCCATGTTCGTCTGGGCGCCCGCATGTGGCTGGACGTTGGCGTGCTCGGCCCCGAACAGCGCCTTCGCCCGGTCGATCGCCAGCTGCTCGATCTCGTCGATCACCTCGCAGCCCCCGTAGTAGCGGCGCCCGGGATACCCCTCCGCATACTTGTTGGTGGGTACGGAGCCGACCGCCTCGAGGACCGCCGGCCAGGTGAAGTTCTCGGAGGCGATCAGCTCGATCTGGGCTCGCTGCCGCTCCAGCTCCTTGCCGAGCAGCACTGCGATCTCCGGGTCGATCTCGTCGAGGCCCGCATGCGTCAGCTCCTCGAACGTCGCCTGGATCGCGGCCACGAGCGGATGCTACGCGAGCGCCAGCCCGCCGCGCGGTTGTCACGGCCGGTGGCAGCCACCGTCACAGAAGCGTCACGTCTCAGTACCCGCTGTGTTTCGAGGCGCATCAGCATGCGGCGCGTCTCGTTACGAAGACGTCACGGTGGCTGCCACCGGCCGTTCCATCAGGGGAGCGCGCGGCGGGCGCGGGCGAGCGCTTCGGCCGCGGGCACAGCCCCCTCGCGCAGGACGCGCGGCTCGGGGCCGGTGAGGTCGAGGACGGTGGACGGCGTCCCGGGCAGCTCGCCCGCGTCGACGGCCGTCGCGACCCGCGCGCGCAGCGCCGGCGGCACGTCGTCCAGCCGCCGCGGGTCGGCCCCGCCCGGGAGGTTCGCGCTCGTCGCCACGATCGCCCCTACCCGCTCCACCACCGCCGCCGCAGCCAGGGGAAAGCACGGCACCCGCACCCCGATCGCCTCCGGCGTCGTTCCTGTCAGCCAGGGGTAGCGGCGCGCCGGATTGGCGAGGACGAGCGTGAACGGGCCGGGCAGGAGCGCCCGCAGGACGGTCTCGGCCGCACCGCGCAGCTCGGGCACGGCAGCGAGCAGCGCCTCAACCGAGCCGGCCACGAGCGCGGTCGGCTGCTGCGGTCGGCGCCCCTTCACCCGGTACAGCTCCTCGACCGCCTCCCGCGTCGCCAGCGAGCACAGTCCGTAGACCGTGTCCGTCGGCAGGATCACGGCACAGCCCGCCAGCAGGGCCTCGACCGCCGCCTCGGTCGACGCAGCGCCGCTCACCGCGACCCCTCGACCACGCGCTCGACGCCTGCAAGGTCAGAGGTGACGGTCACCTCGCGATAGCCGAGCCGCCCCAGCTCGGCCGCCACCTCCCGGGCCTGCCCGTCCGCCACTTCGAAGACGACGAACCGCGTCCGCGCCCGACTGGCGATCTCGCGGTGGAGGCCGCGTCCGAGCAGCGCCACCTCGGGCTCGTAGCGCAGCTCGGGCTCGAGCCCGTCGAGGCTGACCACGTACGGCGGGTTGGAGACGACGAGATCCCAACCCTCCGCCGCCGCCTCGACGCCCGCTTGCCGCAGCTCGACCGCCAGCCCGAGCCGCTCCGCGTTCTCGCGCGCCAGCTCGAGCGCCTGCGACGAGATGTCGACGCCGACCACCTCCGCGTCCGGCCGCTCGTCCTTCAGCGCGAGCGCCACCGCTCCCGAGCCGACCCCCACGTCGAGGATGCGAGGCCGCTCGAGGCCGGCTGCGAGCACGAGCGCCCGCTCCACGAGCACCTCCGTCTCGGGCCTCGGCACGAGCGCGCGGGCGTCCGTCTTCAGGGTCAGCCGCCGGAAGCCCCACTCACCGAGAACGTAGGCGAGCGGCTCGCGCGCCTCCCGCCGCGCCAGCAGCAGCTCGAGGCCGTCGACCTCGGCGTCGAGACGAGCGACGAGCCCGGAGCGAGTCGTCCCCAGCAGATGCGCGACGAGCCACTCCGCATCCGCCCGCGGCGTCGGCACGCCGGCCGCGGCGAGCCGGCGTTCCGCCTCGCGCAACGCCGCTCGCGCCCTCACTCCCCCAGCGCGCGACGGCGCTCGTCGGTCGCGAGCGCCTCGGTGAACGCGTCCAGCTCGCCCTGCAGGGCCCGGTCGAGCTGGTGCAGGGTCAGCTTCACCCGGTGGTCGGTGAGCCGGTTCTCGGGAAAGTTGTACGTCCGGATCTTCTCAGCCCGCTCGCCGCCGCCGATCTGCGACCGCCGCTCCGCGTCGAGCTGCGCCCGCTGCCGCTCGAGCTCCCGCTCGTAGAGGCGGGCGCGCAGGACCCGCATCGCCTTCTCGCGGTTCTGCAGCTGCGACTTCTCGTCCTGCATCGAGACGACGACGCCGGTCGGCAGGTGCGTGATCCGGACGGCGGAGTCGGTGGTGTTGACCGACTGGCCACCGGGGCCGGTGGAGCGGTAGACGTCGATCTTCAGGTCGTTCGGGTCGATCTCGACCTCGACCTCCTCCGCCTCCGGCATGACGGCGACGGTGGCGGTGGAGGTGTGGATCCGGCCGGAGCTCTCGGTTTCGGGCACGCGCTGCACGCGGTGGGTGCCGCCCTCCCACTTGAACACGGAGTAGGCGCCGTCGCCCTTGACGGCGAACGTCACCTCCTTGTAGCCGCCGCCCTCGTTGGGGCTTGCCCCGAGCTCCTCCACCTCGAAGCCCCGCCGCTGCGCGTAGCGCGTCAGCATCCGGTACAGGTCGGCCGCCCAGAGCGCGGCTTCGTCGCCGCCCACGCCCTGCCGGATCTCGACGATCACGTCCTTGCGGTCGGCCGGGTCGGTCGGGGCGAGGGCGAGGCGGAGCTCCTGCTCGAGCCGGCCTGCCCGCTCCTCGAGCTCTGGCACGAGCTCGCGGAGGTCGGAGTCTCCGCGCGCCGCCGCCAGGTCCTCCTGTGCGCTCTGCAGCTCCCGCGCCAGCCGGTAGGGCTGTTCCAGCTCCTTCAGGCGCCGTCCGACGTCGGCCGCCTCGCGGTGGTCGTTGTAGACGGCCGGGTCGGCCAGTCGGGCCTGCAGCTCCTCGTACGAGCGCTCGAGGTCCGCGACGAGGTCGTCGAAGTCCGTCGCCATGGCGACGGTCAGGGTAGACGCCGCTCAGCTCTCGAGCCGGGCCTCGAGCGAGATCTCGGGCACGGCGGCGAGCGCCTTCGAGACCGGGCAGCCCTGCTTGGCGGCCTGCGCGGCCTGCTCGAAGGCGGGCGCGTCGAGGCCGGGGACGACCCCCTCGACCGCGAGCGCGATCCGGGTGATCCCCTCGCCCGGCTGGAAGGTGACGGTCGCGGCGGTGCGGAGCTCCTGGGGCGGATGCCCCTGCTGGGCGAGGCCGTTCGCGAGCGCCATCGAGAAGCACGCGGCGTGCGCGGCGGCGATCAGCTCCTCCGGGCTCGTCGCCGACGGCGAGTCCTCGGCCCGGTTCGGCCAGCTCACCGCCTGCTCCCCGATCGCCCCGCTCGTCGTCGAGACGATCGTGCCAGAGCCCTCCAGCAAGGTTCCTTGCCAGCGCACCTCGGCTCGCCGGTCGGTTGCCATCACGTCTCCCTTCGCTCGCTCTCGGCAGAGCTTAGGCCATGACCTCGACCCGCTGCGCCTCCGCCGGCGCGACGCCCTCTCGCTCGAGCACCTCGCGCAGGGCGCGGATCGAGACCTCGAGCTGGTCGAGGGTCGGCTCCCGCGTGGTCAGCCGTTGCAGCCAGAGCCCCGGGGCCAGCAACGTCAGCAGCACCCGGTTGCGCTGGTGCTTGCCGGCGAAACGGATCAGCTCGTAGGCGAGACCGGCGATCAACGGCAGCAGCAGGATCCGGGTCGCGATCAGCCAGTACCAGGCGGGCCGGCCGAAGAAGGCGAAGACGAAGACCGCGAGCACCATCACCCAGAGCAGGAAGGCGGTGCCGCAGCGCGGATGGATCAGCGGGTAGCGCTGCGCCACCTCCGGCTCCAGCGGCTCACCCGCCTCGTAAGCGTTGATCGCCTTGTGCTCGGCGGCGTGGTACTGGAAGACCCGGCGCAGGTCGGGCAGCAGCGAGACGAGCGCCAGGTAGGCGACGAAGACCGAGACGCGGATCAGGCCCTCGACGATCACGAACCAGCTGCCACTGCGAATCGGCAGGAGGTCGGCGAGCAGCGCCGGCCCGACCTTGAACACCATCACCGCGAAACCGATCGCGACGGCAAAGGCGAAGATCAGCGCCCCGCGGGAGAGCTCGGTCTCGACCTCGCCGTCCTCCCCCTCCTGCTGCGCTGCGTAGCTGGCCGAGATCGCGAGCGCCCGAAAGCCGATGGCGAGCGACTCGCCAAGCGCCATCACCCCCCGCACGACCGGCAGCCGGAAGAGACGGTGGCGGGCCATCGCGGAGCGGATCGGCCGCGAGACCTGCGCGATCTCGCCCGAGGGACGGCGCACGGCGACGGCCCAGTTGCCAGGGCCGCGCATCATCACGCCCTCGAGGACCGCCTGGCCGCCGATGCTCGGCATGCGATCGAGGGTCAGCCGCGACGCGTCCGGCCGGCTCGCTCGAGCCGGCGCTGGAACCGCTCGACGCGGCCGCCCGTGTCGACGAGCTTCTGCTTGCCGGTATAGAACGGGTGGCACTCCGAGCAGATCTCGACGTGCAGCTCGGGCTTCGTCGAGCGGGTCTGGAACGTGTTCCCGCACGAGCAGGTCACGGTCGTGAGGACGTACTCGGGGTGGATACCGGCCTTCATGACCCTGCCACGATAGCAGCGGCCAGCGTCGGCTCCACGTTGCCTCCCGAGACGACGACCGCGACCCCGGGGCCGGCCTCGACCGTTCCCGCCAGCACAGCGCCGGCGGCCGCCGCCCCGGCCGGCTCGCAGGCGAGCTTGGCGCGCGCGTACAGGAAGCGCATCCCCTCCGCGATCTCCTCGTCGCTGACGAGCACCGTCTCCACCCGGCCGCGGCAGAGGGTGAGCGGCAACTCGCCGGCGAACGGCGGGGCGAGCCCGTCGGCGATCGTGTCGCTGGCCACCGGCACGCTGCGCCCGGCGGCGAGGCCGGCGCTGAGCGCGGGAGAACCTGCCGGCTCGACCGCGACGACCCGGGCCGAGCCGGCCAGCCCGGCGACGATCCCCGCCGCAAGGCCTCCCCCGCCGGCGCCGACCACCACGGTCGTGAGCCCTGGCACCTCCTCGAGCAGCTCGAGCGCGATCGTGCCGTGACCGGCGACCACGAGCGGGTCGCTGTGCGGATGGATGAACAGCCGGCCCTGCTCCTC
>Ga0209061_1002915_pt1 | contig 20009 bp, 17 predicted proteins | sample Coa_R1_10_FD_187157 | JGI IMG/M metagenome (GOLD analysis project Ga0209061, IMG submission 187157) | Surface soil microbial communities from Centralia Pennsylvania, which are recovering from an underground coalmine fire - Coalmine... | ecosystem: Environmental > Terrestrial > Soil >...
CGAAAGACGCTCGATCCGCTCGAAACAGCAGGCGAGGCGCGCCGCGTCGGGCCCGGTGTAGCAGCCCGGTTCCAACCCGGCCACCAAAACCGCCAGCTCGTCGGCTATCTCCTCCACCCGCATACCACCAAGCATACGAAGCACCTGTGACAGTTACCGAAAACCCACCAACCACGCGACAACACGCTGGGATACGCGGAAGACAGGCGATGGCCGCCCGCACCCTCCATACGAGCTTCGCGACAGGGTCTGCACGCGGCTTACCGGCGATCAGCCGAAAAGGTCAGGCGACCCCCGCTCGTTCAACCCGCAGCGTCAACGACTGCCCGTCCACGGCCCCCGAAGCGACGACACCGGCGCCCGTTGATCGTTTCCGGACGGGGCGGAACTCACCGTTGTCGTGATGGTGGCCGGTGAGGGCCTGGTTCGACACCTGTCGCCGGTCGGCTGCCCACCGGCTCGGGACGCTCCCAAGGCCATAGCTGGGCGGCCGGTCCGGCGGACAGTTCGGTTCACCGACCGACCGGTCGAGACGGGGAGAGGAGACACAGCCCGGGCGCCACCGATCCCGGTGAGGCCGAGAAAGCCTTGGCGTCGATCCGTCCCTACGAGCTGCCCATTGGGGTCAGCCGGGCCCGGCAGCGTCGAGCAGGTCGAAGCCCGAGCCGATGATGGAATCGGCGTCGAGGCCGTGGTAGCGGTAGACCTCGTCGAGCGACCCGGACTGGCCGAACCTGCTCACGCCGAGATGCGCGGCCGGAACGAGGTTCACCTCGGCCAGGAACGACAGGGTGTGGGGGTGGCCGTCGACCACGGTGACCAGAGGCCGGGCCCTCTCGGCGGGCAGCACCCGGTCCAGGATGGCGTTGGGCGCGTCCTCAAGAGCCCGCCGGCTCTGCAAAGCCCGGAAGAGCAGGTCGGCGCTGGTCACGCACACCACGTCAGCTCCCACGCCAACCTGGTCCAGGCGGTCGGCAGCCTCGAGCGCTTGCGGGACGACCGCCCCGACGGCGGCAATGGTCAGAGCCGGATCGGGGTGGGTGCGCAGCAGGTAGCCTCCCTCGACGACGTCTCGACGGCGCTGGGCGCGTCCTTGCGGGTCGGAAGGCACGGCGGCCAGAGCCTGGTCAACCGATCTCGTGGACAGCCGCAGATAGGCGGAGCTCCCGTCGGGCCGGCCCAGTTGGGCCAGGCAGGCCAGCAGGCACCATTCGAGGTCGAGAGCGAAAGCCGGCTCGTAGCTGACGCAGCCCGGTTGCTCGATGCCGATCGAAGGGGTGAGGACCGACTGGTGGGCGCCGCCTTCGGGGGCCAGGCTCACGCCGGACGGGGTGCCGACCAGGATGGACTGGCCGCCGGCGTAGATGCCGAACCCCCACGGCTCCAGGGCCCGCCCGACGAAGGGGTCGTAGAGAACCCCGATGGGGAAGAGAGGCTGGCCGTGGCGGCTCCACGTGGCGCCCAGCTCCCCGAGCAGACCCACCAGGTTCGTCTCGGCGATCCCGAGTTCGAGGTGCTGACCGGCGGGCTTCTCGGTCCAATGCAGCATGGTCTGAGCGTCGTCGGCGAACCAGTCGACGCGCTCGGACGGGGACCACACTCCGACCCGGTTGATCCACCCCGCCAGGTTGGTGGAGGAGCTTACGTCCGGAGACACCGTGACGATGCGTGCCGCGGTGGCCGGGTTGCTCTGGGCGATGTGGAGCAGGGTGCGCCCCAAGGCCTGCTGGGTGGAGCTGCGACCCTTCGGTGTCTGGCCCAGGTCGGCCGGGACCTCAGGAGCCCGGGCGGACAAGCCGGCGGGTCGCTGCAACCGGGCCGCGGTGACCTGGCACATCAGGGCCTCCGGCGACCCGGGAGGGAAGTTCTCCCACGGCCGCTCCGGGTCGACGCCGAGGTCGGCAGCCAGCGAAACGATCTCGTCGGCGCTGAGCAACGACGAATGGTTCTGCGGGTGGCCCTCTATCGGCAGGCCATGCCCTTTCAGGGTGTAGGCCAAGATGGCAGTGGGCCGTGAACCATCGATGCACCGGTACGCAGCGGCCAGCGCTTGGAGGTCGTGGCCGCCGAGGTTACGGATCGCCGCCCGCAGCTGGCCGTCATCTACGTCGGCGAGCAACTTCTCGAGCGTCCTGCGGCTGCGCCGGTCGCTGCCCGGCAGCCGTTGGCGGAGCTCCGAAGGGGCACAACGAACGAGCCGCTGGTACTCGGCGTTGGCCATAGCGTCGATCCTGGCCCTGAGCACGTCGCCCCCCGGCCGTCCGAAGAGCTCGTCCAACAGACGGCCGTATTTGACCACTATCACCTGCCAGCCCGCGGCAGCAAAGAGAGCCTCCACCCGGGTACCGACCTGGTAGGGGACCACCCGGTCGAGGGATTGGCGGTTGACGTCCACCACCCAGGTAACTTCGCCCAGTTCGGCGACCAGCGGGTCCAAGATGGCCTCCCAACAGGCGCCCTCGTCGAGCTCGGCGTCGCCCACCAAGGAGAACTGGCGCCCAGTGCTGACAGCACCGAAATGGGTTTGGCAGTAGCGGCCGGCAACGGCAGCCCAGATGGGGGCGGTGGCGCCGATGCCGACCGACCCGGTGGAGTAGTCGACGGTGTCGGGATCCTTCGAGCGGCTCGGATAGCTCTGCAGGCCGCCGAAGGCCCGCAGCGTGGTCAGATACGACCGGTCGAGGTCGCCGAGCAAGTAGTTGATGGCGTGCAGCACCGGGGAGGCGTGAGGCTTCACCGACACGCGGTCCTCGCCGGTCAACTCGGCGAACCACAGGGCAGTCATGATCGACGTCATCGAAGCGCTCGAGGCTTGATGGCCACCCACCTTGAGCCCGGTCGGGTTGGGCCGGAGCCGGTTGGCGTGATCGACCATGGCCGTTGACAGCCACAGGACCCGGCGCTCGATCGAGGCCAGGACGTCAAAGTCCACCGGCGCCGCCCCCTTAGCGGTGTCGACCGCCTCGCGGCTCACGTCAGCAGTAGTCATCGTCATCTTCCCTTTCGTCGGGATCGTCGTCGAACAGCTTGGAGGGCCCCGGTTCCCGGTCGGTCGGATCGTCCGGTCCAGGAGGGCAGGCGCCGGGGTCCACCAGCAGGAGTCGATGCGCGAGCGACAGCTGGAACCAGTCGTCGGGGTCGGCCAGGTTTCGGCCGGTGAGAGACTCGATCTTCGACAACCGATAGAGGAGTGACTGCCGGTGCAGCACAAGCCTCTGGGCGGTCTTCGATGCTTGGCCCCGCGCTCGGATGAATTCCCCGAGGGTCTGCAGAAGCTGGCCCTGCTTGCGTCGGTCATATTCAATCAGCGGACCGAGCGTTTCTGCGATGAGGGCCTTGGCAACAGGATCGGCGGCTACCCTCGAAAGCACCTGGTACATGCGAAGGTCCTCGGAGGAGATACGGTGGCCGGGGCCCCACTGGCGGTAGCCGAGGTCGAGCGCCTCCTTGGCCGCGGTGTAGCCCCGGGCAAAGCCCGACACGTCACGCCCGGCGGGAGCTACCCCCCACGACACCCGGCCGCCCAGGCCGCCCCGCTCGAGGATGCGGTCCACTTCGTCGAGCAGCCGGTGTACCAGCGGCAGCTTGGCGCCCTCGCTCTCGACATAGAGCACGAAGGTCGAGTTCTGATGCGTCACCATCACCGCGTGACCTCCCTCTCTGGCCGCCTGGTCGATGGCGAGCTGGAGCCTCCGGCGCTCGCTCTCCTCAGCGGCGTCGGTCCCAGGCCGCTCCTGCTCGGCGGCCGACTCCAGGCGCCCCAGGACACACACTCGGGGCCGGTCGAGCCGGTAACCGAGCACCGACCCCTGGGCGGTCGCGTCTTCTTCGCCGATCTGCCCTTTAGCCAGGCTCCAGACGAAATCGTCCTGGCGGCGGATCTGGGCTTGCTGCAGGGCCTTTTGATGGAGGAACCAAAAAGCACACGCCGCCGAGGCGTGCTCCAAAGCCCGGGTGTCGCTCGGAAGAGAGTGCTGCTCGGCTTCCGCCGGTGAGCCGACCAGGATGAAGCCTTCTGTTTGCCGCGCTGACTGCACCGGTACCCGAAGCAGCCCGGGAGCCCCCTTCGACAGGATGCCGCCTCCTTGCACCTCCTCCTCAACTGCGACTACGTCCGCGTCCTGCTTGCTCGATCCGAGAATGCGCCCGGCGGCGTCGGCCAGGCGCACGGGCTGCCCGAGTTCATCGGCTAGGACCTGCGCAACCTCGGCAGCGCTGGCACCTGCAACTACGCGCTCGAGCATCGTCGACTGCAAGGTCTGAGAGCGCACTAAAGCCCGATACTCCTCGGCGGCGAGAGCATCCGACACTGCCCGGGTGATGTCGGCGAAGCGAACCTCCCAGGGAAGCTCGATTATCGGGAACGAAGCTTCCTCGGCCATCTCGATGGTTTCCTGCGGGACCTCCTCTATGTAGCGACCCGTGGACAGCCCGACGGCGGCTGCGCCGCAGGCCATCACCTGGGACACGAATTCTCCGAAGCGCTCCCCGCCCGCCCCGCAGCCCATGCCGGTGGTGAGCACGAACTCGTTGGGCCGGACGAAGTCCTCAACCGGCATCTCGATGACCGAGGCCCACGACACGGGGCGCCGGCACGCGTGCCTGGCGGCACGGACAATCGCCGTGCGCAGAACGGGCAGATCGAGAATGTCTTCGAGCAGGACGACGGCCATGTGAGCCTTACCGGCCGATGCTACCGGCCCGCCCCGCCACCTCCTGAGACGGCAGCACCGGGAATCCCTGCACCTCTCCGATGTCCATGTTCCGGCCCGTCACCACGACCGCGAGCGGCCCGCTGGCTTCCACCTGCCCGCCGAGCAAGGCGGCCAGACCCACCGCGGCGGCGCCCTCGACGGCCAGTCCCACTCGTCGAAGCAGGTGGACCATGGCTTCTACTATCGCGGTTTCTTCGACTTGGAGGACCTCAACCCCGAGTCGGCAAACCATTTCGAAGGTGTAGTGGTTGTCCGATCCGAGACCGCCTAGGAGGCTGTCGGCCACCGTTTCGCCCTCGGCTACCTCGAGGACCCGGCCCGCCTGCACGCTTGCGAACATCGAGCCGGCCTTCGCTGCCCCGACGCCGATGACCCTGGTAGCCGGCGAGTTGGCCTTCATCGCAGCCGCGATCCCTGACACCAGCCCTCCACCAGACACCGGTACCACCACCGCCTCGAGATCTGGGTGCTGGTCGAGCAATTCCAGTCCGATGGTGCCCTGACCAGCGATCACGTCTGGGTCGTCAAACGGCTCGACGATGGTGAGACCGTGCTCAGCTTGCAACTCCCGGCACCGCTGGGCCGCCTCCTCCTGGGTCGCGGCTTTCAGATCCACACCTGCCCCCAGCGCCCTGAGACGGTCCAGTTTGGTTCTGGCCACGGTCGCCGGAAGGCACACGAACGCCGGAACACCGAGCTCTCGGGCGGCGTAGGCGACGGCGATCCCGTGGTTTCCCGTCGAGAACGTCGTCACCCCGCGGCGCAATACGTCGGATGGAAGCGACAACATCTTGTTGAGCGCGCCCCGCCACTTGAAGCTCCCCACGGGGCTCACGGTTTCCAGCTTGAGCAGGGTTGGAGCACCGCCACGACCGGCACCGCCGGGCAGAACCACCGTCGGCGTGGGCTCACCGAAGGGCCGCAGTCTGCGCCGCGCCGCCCAGATGTCGGCCACGGACACCCCCCGCACCGCTCGCAGGGGAGTAGGCGGACGAGACCCGGTCCAGACCTCCATCGGCGAGTGCTCAGCCACCGTCACCCACCAACAGACGCCGAGGGTAACTCGTGAGGACTTCCGCCCCGTCCTCGCTGACCGCTAACGTCTCGCTCAGCTCGAATCCGTGATCTTCCATCCACATGCCTGCCATCAAATGGAAGGTGGCCCCGGGCACCAGCACCGTGGTGTCCTCCTGCCGCAGGCTTGCGGTGTGCTCACCCCAGTCGGGCGGGTAGCCGATACCCACCGAGTAGCCGAGCCGGGACTCCTTCCGGTAGCCGTGGCGGGTGAGCACCGAGCGCCAAGCGGCCTCCACGGCCGAGCAGGTCGCGCCCGGCCGGATAGCCTCCAGTGCGGCCCCGACACCCTCCTCAACAACCTTGGCCAGGTCGGCTAGAACCGCCGGGGGGTCCCCCAGGAACAGCGTACGGGCGAGCGGCGCGTGGTACCGGCGAACGCACCCAGACAATTCCAAGTTCACGACATCGCCAGCCGTATAGCGACGGTCGACCCAGGTGAGATGCGAGGCGGCTGTGCGCTCCCGCGACGGTATAAGCGGGATGATGGCAGGGTAGTCGCCGGCGACACCATCGACCCCCTCAAACTGGGCCGCGGTGATCCGGGCCGCGGCCTCGCACTCGCGTACGCCGGGCTTGATGACCTCGTGGGCCGTGGCCATCGCACGGGCTGCCACCTTCGCGGCCTGGCGCATCAGGTCCAGCTCAGCAGGGGACTTCACGAAGCGGCACCAGCTGACCAGCAGAGTGGCATCTGAGAACGACGCTCGGGGCAGACCGCCGCGCAGCCGTTCCCACGACGCGGCCGTGAAGTAGTAAGCGTCCATCTCCACCCCAACTCGACCGGAGTCGCAGCCGAGCTCGCACAGGAGCTCTACTAAACCGTCCACCGGGTGGTGATCACTGCTCTGCACATACGACTCGGGATAGCAGCGAATGTGCTCCTCGTCGAGGTTTGTCGTCAGTCGGGCACCGTTGGCGTCCTGTGGCCGCCCGATCCAAAAGGGCAGTGTCCCCTCCGGCGTGACGACCAGGGCCTGAGGAACATAGAACGACCACCCGTCGTACCCACTCAGGTAGTACATGTTGGCCGGGTCGCTGACCACCAGGGCCGCCAGATCGCGCTCCCCCATAGTGGCCCGTACACGCCTTAGGCGAGCCTCGAACTCGCCGTCGCCGAAAGATCGTGCCGCCGAAGCAACCGATTCACCCGACATGGCCATCACCTCCTCTTTTCTGTCCAACTCATTCGCCGTCAATGAGCCGCGGCGGCGCGGTGCTCGAGAAAAGCGCCTGCCCGTCCGAGGGCCACATTCACAACCACATATATTCCTGCCGCGACCAGATAAACGCCGAGCGGGTTGCCGCTGTTGCCCGCCCCAAGCCGGGCCTGAAACATGATCTCGTGGACTCCTATGAAGTAGACGAGAGTGGTGTTCTTGAGCTCGAGGACCACGAAGTTGGTCAGCGGAGGGAGCATTAGCGTGAAAGCCTGCGGGACAATTACCCTACGGAAGGAAGTGATCGGCCCGAAGCCAAGTGCGGAGGCCGCCTCGTGCTGACCCTCGGGGATGGCCGACAGCCCGGCGCGGAAGATCTCGATGGCGTAGCCGGTCCCGTAGAAGCACATCCATATGAACGCGGCGGTCAGCGAGGACAGGTCGATGCCGAACTGGGTGAGGCCGAAATAGAGCACGAAGAGCTGGAGGATGGCGGGCAGACCCCGGACCAGCTCCACGTACGAGACGATCAACGCTCGTAGCGGCTTGGGGCCGTACATACGCCCCACGGCGGCCACGGCACCCGCAAGCAGGGACACCACGGTGCCCCCAGCAGTCAACTCGAGGGTGAGGACAGCTCCGCGGAGCATGTCCTGGGTGTACAAGCCCAGCCCGCTCATAGCCGTCGACCCCATGTCGCAGCCGGTCCCGTGGGTCGCCGCCGGCTCATCCTGTCGACCCCCCTACAGGGGTAATCGAACTGGCAGTGCCTGGCGATTCCACGTCCGAGGCCGTGTGCCGGAGAACCCGGTCGAGAAAGACCCGCACGCGCTCGGTGCGAGGCCGGCTCAGGACGTCGCGAGCCGCGCCCATCTCGGCGATGCCGCCATCGGCCATCACAAGGACCGTGTCAGCCACGTCTCGGGCGAACATCATCTCGTGGGTGACGAGAATCATCGTCATGCCCTCTTGGGCTAGCCGGCGGATGGCGTCGAGCACATCGCCCACCAACTCCGGATCGAGCATGGAAGTCGGCTCGTCGAACAACATGATCTCGGGTTCCATAGCCAGGGCCCGGCAGATGGCCACCCGCTGCTGCTCGCCGCCGGACAGTCGTCTGGGATAAGCACTGGCGCGGTGGCTCAGGCCCACCATGGCGAGGAGCCTCTCGGCTCGCTCCCGGGCCTGGTCCTTCGGGAGCCCGAGCACCTTCATCGGCGCCAGAGTCACATTCTCGGTGACTGATAGATGTGGGAACAGGTTGAACGTCTGGAAGACCATCCCCGTCTTGGTCCTGATCCGCCGCAGCGTCTGCCGGGACGGGCGCGACTTGTGGTCCTCGGTTCCGTGCACCTCCTCACCGAGCACAGTGATCGTCCCATGCTCAAAGGAGTTCAGATGGTTCACACAACGGATCAGGGTGCTCTTGCCAGCCCCGCTCGGGCCGATTATCGCCACGACCTCGCTGCGGTGGACCTGGAGCGACACGTCGCTAAACACGGTCCGGTCGCCGAACTTCTTGGTGACGTTATGGATATCAACTACGACGTCGCTGGACACTGAGCTCCCATCTTCCTAGGGCCCTCGAGATGACGAGGTACAGACCGAGGTAGACAAGTCCGGCGAGTATGAACATGTCCATGGGCTGGAAGGTCTCTGAGGACGCCTGGTACGCCTGAGACATTAGGTCCGTGACACCTATGGTGACGACAAGGGACGTGTCTTTGATTATGTTGCTGATCTCGTTGGTGGACGGGAGGAGTATGGCCATGAAGGCCTGCGGGGCGATCACTTTTCGTATCTGCAGCCACGGGCCCATCCCCAGGGCGGCGGCCGCCTCATGCTGGCCTCGCTCCACGCTTTTGATCCCACCGCGGAATATCTCGGCGAACAGCGATGCGTAGAAGGCGCCGAGGGCAACGACCGCCGACGTCACACCTGACAGGGTGAGGCCAACCTGTCCGAGCCCGTAGTAGGCGATGAACAGCAGAACGAGGACGGGTATGGCCCTCATGACGTCTACATACGCGATGGCCACGATGCGCAGGATCGCGAGCTTGGAGGAGCGCATGGCTGCCAGCACCGATCCCACGACGGCAGCCACGGCCAGGCCCAGCACGGTTATCTCGATGGTTGTGACCAGGGCGTGCAGGAAGGAGCCGATGTACTGGCCCCAAAGCGATAACACCGACACGTCCCGGTCCTAGCCCGTGTAGGTGTTAGGAGCGCTGCAGATGCCTTGCAGGTAGATGGGGTCGCTCATGCCGAAGTTGTCGAGTATCTTCTGCTCGGTGCCATTGCAGGCGATGGTCTTCAGGTAGGTGTCCAGCTTGGCGAGAAACTGCGTCCCGTACGATCCCTTTGGGACCCCGTAGTACCCGCGTAGTGAGGCGACCGGCGGAGCAATCGAAGCCGGCACGGGTCCCAGGATTTTGATGTCCAGGGACGGATTCTGATGTTTGGCCCAGGAGATGTCGACATCCGGCTGCAGGTCGTCGGCTACACGGCCACTGGATAGGGCCAGGAAGGAGTCCTGTATGTTGCTGTACTGGATCACTTGGGCGTTCGGAATCTTCTTCGCCTCGCCGACCTCCTCGGAGCCGATGACCACAGCGGTGCTCTTTCCGCTCAACCCGGAGATGGTGTCGGAAGTCACCTGGGGATGGGAGGCGTTCACTGCGACGGCGTCGGAGTAGTTCAGCATGGGCCGGCTGTACGCGATAACCTTTGCCCGTTTGGCGGTGTAGTAGATATCGATCGTGAGGTCGTCCCTGTGGGTGGTGACAGCCTCTATGGATGCAGCGAACGGCATCGGGTTGATGACAAGCTTGGCTCCGAGGCTCTTGGCGAAACCGGAGAGGATCGCCGGGTCGTATCCAGTCCAGGTCCCCTGGGAGTTCTGGAAGTCCTCCGGCGCGTACGCCGACATGGCGATCGTGAGTTGGTGTGATTTCTCTACCTGTGCGAGCAGGCCGGTGGCACCTGAACTCCCGGCCGAACCAGAGCTCGATGTCGACGCCGTCTTGGTGGCGCTGCTCCCGCATCCGGTGAGGGCAATGGCGCCGACAACGGCGATCGCGGCCAGCATCCGGGTGGGCATCCTGCTTCGGGTCTTCGAGTACATGACGGTTTCTCCTTTCACGAGAGGCCCGCTATGCGAGCCGTTGCAGCCAGTAGGGCGGCCCCGATTGGGAGGGCGCGCTCGTCGATGTCGAAATCGGGTGAGTGAAGTTCGGCGGCCCGACCGAGCGGCTGGCAACCGATCATGGCGATCGCTGCGGGGACGCGCTGGGCCATGAAGGAGAAGTCCTCGCCGAGCATCCCATACGGCCCGCCGAGAAACGAGAACTCCGACCAGAGGGACCTCGCGGCCTGAGCCAGCTCCTCGCAAGCCCCGGCGTCGTTGCACACCCCCGGGTTTTCCGTTTCCACCCGCAGCTCGAAGTCTCCGCCGAGCGGCCTGGTCAGCGCCAACGCGCGCTCCAACTCATCCCGGAGGACGGCCCGCACCTCGGGCCGGAAGCTCCTGATGGTGCCTTCGACAACCACCTCGGATGGGATGGCATTAAGTGCCGAACCGGCCTCGAGCCGGCAGACGGATAGCACCGCCGGATCGAGCGGCGACACTCGCCGGGAAACTATCGATTGGATCGCGCCCAGCACCGGTCCGAGCATCCAGATGGGGTCGATGGTGGCGTCGGGACGGGCACCGTGTCCCCCGGCGCCTTTGATCACGGCGTGGAAGGTGTCCACATGGGCCGTCGCGTAGCCGCTCGAGAGTCGGGCCGCCCCCACCGGGATGGTCGGGTCGAGGTGCAAGGCGTGAACCGAGCGGACCCCGTCCAGCGCCCCCTCGTCCACCATCCGCTGCGCTCCGGACCTCCCGTCGGCACCGACGGTCTCTTCGCTCGGCTGGAACAGCAAGCGAACACCGGCGCTCGCCGGGGACACGAGCGTCGGGAGCAGCATGGCCGCCCCGAGGAGCATGGCTATGTGACCGTCGTGGCCGCAGGCGTGCATTCGACCGGGGTGAACCGAGCGAAATGGGCGAGCGGGGTTCTCGTTGATCGGCAGGGCGTCCATATCCGCCCGTAGGGCAACCATGGGCGCGCCCGTCCGTCCGGGCAGGTCGGCTACCACTCCGGTTCCGGCGACCGCCTCGTGGATCTCGTAGCAGCCGACCGACTGGAGCCGCTCGACCACGAACGCCGCAGTCTCGTGCTCCTCGAAGGCCAGCTCCGGGTGAGCGTGGAGGTGGCGCCGCCACTCCACTATGTCGCCTGCCAGGTCTTCCGCCCGGGCCGCCACGTCGGTCCACTCAGGCTCGGTACGCACCATGTTCCCCCCCTCCACTCGTTAGGACCGGTCCCGCGCGCCTCTTGCCACGACCTTCAGCGCCGACTCGAGATCGCCCAGAAGATCCTCGGTCTCCTCCACGCCGACCGAGTACCTGATCAGACCTTCCGGAATGCCCAGGATTCGCCGTTGCTCTTCGCTCAGCTCGACGTGGCTGGTGGTGCGAGGTGGACCGGCCAGGGTCTCGACTGCGCCCAGACTAGCCGCGAGATGGGCGTAGTGAAGCTCGGGCAGGAAGGCCCGCACCGCATCGAACCCCCCGTGGAGGGAGAAGCTGAGGACTCCGCCAAAGCCGCTCATCTGCCCGACGGCGATGTCGTGGCCTGGGTGGTCGGCCAGGCCTGGGTAGAAGACGGCCTCCACCTCGTCGCGCCCCGCGAGGAACTGAGCTACCTTCAAGGCGCTGGCGTTCTGTTGGCGGACCCGCAGATGGAGTGTCTTCAGGCCCCGCAGGATCAGATAGGCGGCCTCCGGGTGGAGGGACGCGCCGGTGATCTCCCGGTAGCGGAACAGCCGATCAATCAACTCGGACGAGCCGCACGCCAACCCGCCCATAGCGTCGCCGTGCCCGCCCAGGAACTTCGTCGCGCTGTGCAGGACGATATCGGCCCCCAGCGACAACGGTCGTTGGTTTACCGGAGTGGCGAACGTGTTGTCGACGACGACCGTGGCACCATGCTCGTGGGCCAGGCGGCTGAGCCGTCGCAGATCCAGGATCTTCAAAGTGGGGTTGGTGGGGGTCTCCAAGTACAACACGTCACATCCCCGGTCGACCTCCCGCTCGATGGCTTCGTGGTCGGCGGTGTCGCACATGGCGACGTCGATCTGGAAGCGGGGCAGGAACTCGAGGAACAGCTTGCTCGTCCCGCCGTAGGTGTCCGTGATGGTCACGACCCGCATGCCCGGCGAGAGCAGGGCGAAGAGCGACGCGCTGACCGCGGCCATGCCCGTGGCGAAGCTCGTACAGGCCTCTGCGTCCTCGAGGTGGCGAACCTTGCTCTCGAGCACCTGCACCGTCGGGTTCGTGTTGCGGCTATAGATGTGGCCGCTGCGTAGACCTAGAGCCACCTCGTACCACTCGTCTACGTCGCGATAACCGTATGAGACGCTCTGCACGACGGGTACCTGAGTGGCGCCCTGCAGCAGATACCGGTCCTCTCCTCCCCACACGGCGACAGTACCGACACCGGCCGCCGGACGGCCGCTGTCCATGAATCTCCAGTCCATCTGTTCCCTCTCTGAATTGCTTCCTTGCCTTCCAGACAAATCCGGGGTCTGCGGCTCGGTCAAAGCTCGACACCCCTCGTTGAGGCCGGCTGCGCTTCTCGCCAGGCCAGGCGGGCCACGGCGGTGTCCGTGACTCCCACGCCGGTCAGATCGCAAACCGTTATCTCCCGCTCCGATCGGCGCCCTGGGACCTCGCCGCACACTACGGACCCCAGCTCGACTGGCTTGTCAGGCCCCGGAAAGGCCCCTGTACGGGCTGCGGCCCGTCCCTCTCCGATCTCCAGGCACTGGTCGAGCAGGTCACATACAACCCGGTCCGCCCGTAGCAGGACGTGCGCTTCGAGTTCCTGCTTGTCGGGGGAGTCGGATCCGACCGCTGTGATGTGCAGACCCGGGTGCAGCCATTCGCTGCGGACGAGCGGTTCTCGAGCCGGCGTGCAGGTGACGACCGTCTCACTGGCCCTGACAAGGTCCTCCACCGTCGCGGCCGGCTCGGCGGGGATGCCCAGCTCCTCCGACAGCCGGTGGGCCAACTCGACCGCCTGCTCCGGGCGGCGGCCGAAAATCAGCACCCGCTTCGGCGACCGCACCAGGGCCACGGCCCGGGCCTGCCATAGAGCCTGCTCGCCGGCACCGACGATTCCCAGTGTCTTCACGTCCTTCGGTGCCAGCCACCGGGCCGCCACCGCGCCGGCAGCCGCCGTGCGTAATGTCGTGAGGTATCCGTCGTCCAGAAACACCGCCATGACCCTGCCGGTGGCAGCGTCCAGTAGGACCACGAACCCGCCACCCGATGCCATGCCCCGAGCCGGGTTGTCAAAAAAACCGGTGGAGGCCTTGATCGCGAAGCTGTCCCAGCCCTCCACATGGGCCGTCTTGACGTCGACCTCCCCGTGGTGGCTCGGGAGGTCCATACGCAGGGGCTTCGGAGTGGTCACCCGGCCCGTTCCCAGCTGGCGGAAGCCGCCCTCGATGGCGTCGACGACGGCGGGGGTCAGGTCCACCAGCCGTCGCAGTTCGGCGGCAGTGAGGACCTGGACGGTGGCCGCGGGGGCGAGTTGCCGTGCAGTCGCTTCGATGTCTCCAGTGTCACAGCGCATTTCGGCGGAAGACAACCGACGTTTTGTAAGAAGCTCGCCCGCAAGCTACCTGACAGCCTGTAAGTAGGAGGCGTCGGGGAGAAGGCAGCCAAGCCGGGCACCAAGAAGGTACCGGTCCCGTGTTTGCCGCCTGTCGTCTGCCTCCAAAGGTGCGCCCAACGCGTCGAGTCGTCGCCGGGCTTCTCCTCCAGGATCTTTCAGTCCGTCGCTAGATCAGACACGGCGAGGATTGCGGTCAGCTGAGACCACGCCCTGGTCGACTTACCGTACTCGATGGGCAAAAAACGCCACTGGCATCGGGTGTGGACTATGTAGTCCCCCCCGAGGTGCGTCCCAGGCCCCGGGTCACCGGGAGTGGCTGACCTGCGGAAGGCGGGAACGGTCGGCTCGGGTCGGTGTCGCTGGCTCAGCGGCGGCGTCCTCGGCGCGTCGCGTCGGCTCGCTTCACGAAGTCTCCCGACGTGACCACCGGCGCTCCCCGCCACGGGGACATCGACAGCAGGTGGTGGTCGTCGCTCAAGATCAGCAATGACCCGCTGGTCGCAGCGCACTCGAGGACGAGGCGTGGTCACAGCCGTAGAGCCCACAGGGACACCGCAGCGCAGCGGTGGTCCAGGTCGGAGATGTCCACGTCGCAGGCTGGCCGGCGAGATCGGGCGTTGCGCTTGCTGGAGTTGCTGCGCCCGGTACGGCACTTGGATGGCATGGGGGCCGGTGGTTGGGGGACGCTTCGCACCGTGTTATCGGGATACCCGCCGGCCATATCCGGCATCACCCGGATCACCATCCCGGATCGGCCCTTTGGATGGCAGGGCAGCGGGCGGTCTGGGTACACCCGGCTCCATCTCGACTTGCGAGCAGTCCCGAGATGTGCTACATGTAACACATGATCTCAGTCGGTGTCCGAGAACTACGCCAGCGGGCCAGTGAGCTGCTCCGGCTAGTAGAACAGGGTGAAACCGTCGAGATCACCGACCGAGGCCGGCCTGTGGCGCTCCTCGGACCTCTACCCGCAGGCACCCCATTGCAGCAGATGCGTGCAGCCGGGGAGATCGACCCAGCCACTGCCGACCTCGATGACCTGCCCGAACCTCTCGTCCTAGCCGACGGTGTCGAAACGCCATCGGCCGCGCTGAGACGTCTTCGCCAAGACGAGCGCTGATGGCAGTCACGTACTTGGACTCGTCTGCGATAGTAAAACTTGCGGTTAGCGAGCCCGAATCGGAGGCGCTGCGCCACTACCTCCGGCGCCGCCGCCCGCTGGTCTCGAGTGCGTTGGCCCGCACCGAGGTGTTGCGAGCCCTTCATCCTGGGGGTGAGGAGGCGATGAGTGCAGGTCGACAGGTACTGGCACGGCTGGACCTCATCCGAGTAAACAATCGCGTTCTCAACGATGCCGCCTCGCTTCTCCCTGCCGAGCTGCGGTCACTGGACGCAATCCATCTGGCCACGGCGAGGCGCCTGGGAGCCGAGCTCGGCGAAGTCGTCACCTACGACGATCGTATGGCCACCTTCGCACGGGCAATGGGCTACAAGGCGTCGGCCCCGACCTAACCACATCCCCGGACCCCAATTGAGCACGGCACCCCATATCGCCGGCTGACGGCCGTCCACCTCCACCGCGCGCATGGTCGGCGATGACTTCCCGAGGGGTGGCCGCAGGCGTCCCGCTCCGCGAAGTCCAACTCGCTGCCTGACACGCCGTTCCGAGAACCACACGATCTACGACCGGCGACGCCAGGACTTCGATCGGCACGCCGCCTAGGTCGTCTTCGCCTTCGTCGCCGGTGGCTAGAGATGACTATGATAATGGTCATGCCCGAGACTTTGCCGCTCGCGGAGATCAAGGCCCACCTGTCCGAGATCGTGGACCGCGTGGAACGCGAGCACGAGCGGATTGTCTTGACGCGCAACGGGCGACCGGCCGCAGTCATCCTCAGCCCGGGCGACCTCGAAGCCCTCGAGGACACCCTCGACTTGCTCTCAGACCCTCGAGCCCTCACCGAGATTCAGGCTGCACGCGACGACTTGGCCCATGGTCGGGTCGTCACAGCAGAGGAGTTGCGCTCCAAATACCTGCATCGGTGAGCCCGCCGTCCTACCGGGTGGTCGTCTCCGCGACTGCCGAGCGGGTCCTCAGTCGCCTGTCCGAAGGAGTAGCGGCCGCAGTCGTCGAGTTCATGCTCGGAGCCCTGACCGAGTCTCCTCGGCGCGTAGGCCACCCGCTAAGTCATGAGCTGACCGGGCTATGGGCAGCTCGTCGGGGACCCTACCGGGTCATCTACGAGATCGACGACAGCGAGCTTCTGGTCAAGGTCGTGAGGATCGACCACCGAGCCGACGTGTACAAGCCTCGCTGACCACCCCAAACACCACCCAGCGACCGACGTTGATCACCACGTCCGCCAGACCTGCCTGACCTTCGTGGAACCGGTAGCACCCCTCGGGCGCTTGGCGGAGCCCGATGACCACGAACGAGCCCGGCTCGACGAGGCAGGCGAAGCGGTCGGCATCGCCGACGGCGCAGGTGTCGGCGTTGGTCAGCAGCACGTCGAGCCCGAAGACCCGCCGCTACCACGCGACCGAGCGGTCGGGGTCGCTCACCGCCAGAGTGGCCCACGTAGCCGGCAAGTGCGGTCATCTACCTCCCGCCGGGGCCTGGGGCTCGACGAGACCGAGCTCGCAGCTGGCGCCGCTAATCGGGTTCCAGACCCACTTACGGCGGGCGAGAATGTCTCGGCCGGAGAGGTGGAGCACGACATTGGGCTCGCTCCAGCAGTTGAGCGCGCATGGATCGCCTCTCCAGGTAGGCCGTGAACCTCACCGGCACCGAGGCGCCCCATTGCGGATATCATGTTTGCCTTCAGCTTGATATCAAAGAGGTGTCGTCGCAGCGCGCACGGTCGTGGACATCGATGAGAACTCTCTCCGTGAGGCACGCGCCGCCTTGGGCACCACCACCAAGGTGGAGACTGTCAACCCGGCGCTCGCTGAGGTGGCAGCGCTCGCTGCTCGTCGGCGCGATCTACAACGCCTCGCAAGCGGTGTTTTGTCGGCTCTCGGCGCCGAGGCGTTGTACCGCGACGCGTGGCGGTAGCCACCCACCTCGCCGACAAGAGCGCCCTCGTCCGGCTGGGCGACGAGACGGTCGCTCGGCGACTCGGCCCAATGATCGAGTCCGGCCTCATCGGCACATGCGGCGTCATCGAGCTCGAGGTCCGCTTCTCAGCGCCCTCACAAGCCGAATACGAGCAGATCGCCCGTGATCGCGAGCTCGGTTATGAGTCGTTCCCGATGCCCGATGAAATATGGGACCGCGCCCTCGAAGTGCAATCGGCCCTCTCCGAGCGTGGCCAGCTTCGCGCCGTGAAGTTCCCGGATCTGCTCATCGCCGCGACCGCCGAACGGCACAGCCTCATGGTGATCCACTACGACGCCGACTACGACCTCATCGCCAATGTCACTGGCCAGCCCTGCGAATGGGTGGTACCTCAGGGATCGGTCTCCTGATCTGGGTATGCCCGGCTGCGCTGCAGCCGGCACGGCCTGCCCATGTCGCTCGCCAGAGGCGTCCCACAATCCCGTCTTCGAGTTGACCCAGGACGTCGGCTTGGGGGGAGTTATCGCCGGTGTCGAGATCAAGTGAGCTGACTACCGCAAGCGCTAGTCGTCGTCTTGATCGCGTAGCTGTGCGATGATCCGGAGCAGGACCGGGGTCTCTCGCACGCTGGTCTCCCGGAGCAGGTCGGCGTCGAGTCGTCAAAACGCTGGCAGGCAAGGCGGTCACGGAATCCGGTGGGGGCAGGCAAGCTGGGCTCCAAAGGCGATCCGGGGGGCGGCGCAGAAGTGCCTGAGATCCATGCAGCTGCAGAGCTGGCGGTAGGTTGGCGGCCTCGATGGCCGGGCCTGACCAACCACGTGAACAGTAGGTCCCGTCGGAGGCGGCCGCCGGTTGGGCGGTGAACACGTAATCGTCCGGGTGGAGCGGGCGGGCCGTCAGGGGGTCGGCGGCTGCTTGGCCGGGCAGCGGGCCAGCATGTCATTGCACGTCACGAGCGGATCCCCGGCGCTGAGGGGGTCGTGCAGGTGGTATTCGGAGTAGTAGTAGAACGACAGGGTGTCGACGATGGAGATGCCGGAGATCCGGTAGGGGACGTTGCCGGCGGCGGGGTCGGTCGGGTCGGCGGCTGCCTGGGCGGCGCTGTAGGTGCCGGCTCCGAAGGAGATGTCTGCGGCACCGGGGTTGGCCGTGTTGTCGTTGCGGTCGGGGCTGCGGTCGAAGCTGCCGAGGTTGGTCAGCCGGCTGTAGGCGGTGTCCGTGGCCGGCAGCAGAGGGTCGGTCCCGTCGCGGAGGTACTCGTCGAACCAGGCGAGGGTGTAATAGAAGGCGACTCTTTCGCCGATCTCGTTGGCCGGCAGCACGTAGGGGACGTAGCTGTAGGTCAGGTGGGTGCCGTTGCGAATCGACACCACCTGCGAGTCCACACCGGCCCCAGCCAGGCTGAGGTAGCCCGCGGTTCCGTCGAGACCCCCGCCGTTGGTTGATCCGTTGGGGTCCGGCACGGTCAGGTTCGGCTGGGGGTTGAACTCGTAGTCGTTGGTCAGCGCCAGGGCCGGGGCGTGGAGAGCGCTGGCCTGATCGGCCTTGGCCACTGTGACGTTCGCCGCGCACTTCGACATGGCAACCGGCACCAGGTCGTCCCAGGCGACGACCGCCCGGACCCGGCGGTCGCACTGGCCGACCCAGCTGACCGCCTCAGCGCCGAGGGAGTGCCCGGCGATGCCGACATCGCTGGTGTCGAGGGTGGCCCAACCGGGGTTGTAGGTGCCGTGGTAGGGATCGGAAGGGGAGGACAGGAAGAAGTTCAGCGAATCCTCGGCACCCTGATAGAAGTTGTAGTTCTGCTGGTAGGGCACGCCCATCGTGCAGCGCGACGGGTCCGACAGGCTCGGGCACCCTCCGGGGAGCAGATCCGAGTCCCCCTGTCCCTGCACGTCGTAGGTGAGCACTTCGTAGCCGTACTGCGCCAAACCCTCCGCGGCCCAGTAGTACAGGTTCTGGTAGCCCTGAACCGAGCCCTCGGTTATCACCACGCCGGGGTAACGCCCCTGCGAGTAGGCCGGGGCGCCGGGGGGAGGCAGCCACACGTTGCCCTCCAGGCGGGCCCCGTCCGAAGAGATGAAGTCGACCGGGATGACCCGACCGCCGGTGCGCGCCTCCCACTGCCCGACGGTGCGAAACGCGTCCGCAGCCTGCGAGCCGGGCACGAGAGTGGTGAACCCGCCGTGGATGTGCCCGGGCAGGCCGGAAACCTGGTCGCTCAACTGGGAGAGCCACAGCGCCGCACCCTGCTGGGCGATCTCGAACCCGTAGGCCGGGTTGGTGACCTGGTCGCGGAGCCTCAGGGTGGCGCAGTACTGGTTGAGGGCGTCGCGCTCATACCACGCCGGGTTGGTCGGAACCCCGTGGCTCACCTCTGGGTCGACGTGGTTGTCGGCGGCGGAGAAGCACGCCGTGTCGACCCCCGTCGCCGGTGCCAGCGACGATGCCGGCAGGTGGCGGGCGTAGTAGGCCATCTCCGCCTGGGCGAAGGCCCGGGGTGTCAGGCCGGCGGACGGTGTGGCGGCGAGCGCCGAGCCGGCTGACAGGCAGAGGCCGCCCAGGCAGGCGACGGCGATGGCGGTGCGACCACGACGGGGCAAGAAACCGTACCTTTCAGGTGGAAAGCCGCGAATATACCGATTCTCCCCTCACCGGCGCGTTGGGTTCTGCCTGGCCACGTTGGCCGCCGCCAGCGTCGGGTCCTTCCTGCGAGCGCGCCTCATGGCCTGCAGTTCCTGTCTGACTCCGTGCCAGACGCTTCTTCACGAGCCGAGAGCGCCGAGCGCAGGAAAGTGATGGATTTCCGGGCGAGCGGAGCCGGTTGGTGGCTACGGTGGCGACGAGGCCGGCGAGGACGACCGCCACGATCGGCAGACCGCGAACCGGAACATTTCGGAACGGCGGCAGCGCTGGCGCCACCGGGGGCTCACTGGTCCTCGGGCCGGCTGGAGCCACGGAGCGCTCCGGCATTGCAGCGCTCCCGGTCGGCGAACCGGAAAGAGACGCCGTTCCGGGGTCCACCGTCGGCGTCATGCGGAGACCCCGTTCGATCCCGTCGCGGTTCCCGCGACTAGGCGTCACCGAAGCTGAACACCCCGCCGTCCGCCGCCACCAGCCAGTAGCCCAGGCCGTTTGTTCCCGGCGTGCCCGGTGGACCAGAGACGACGGGGGTGATCGACGCTCCCACCACGGGGGCGGCGAGGGTTTTGCCGCGCAGGGAGCCGTAGGAGGTGGCGTCCCCGAAGGTGAAGACCTCACCGTCGCTGCCGACGAG
>Ga0209061_1002916_pt1 | contig 20002 bp, 13 predicted proteins | sample Coa_R1_10_FD_187157 | JGI IMG/M metagenome (GOLD analysis project Ga0209061, IMG submission 187157) | Surface soil microbial communities from Centralia Pennsylvania, which are recovering from an underground coalmine fire - Coalmine... | ecosystem: Environmental > Terrestrial > Soil >...
AGCAAAACGTTTGACGTAGAACGTATCTTATAGTATAATAACGATGTTAACGTTACGTGACGTAAAAACGTCAGCTATCCTTCTCAGCTCCAACCTGGAGAAACTCTACGAAAACGGGGCAAGCTCACCTTGTAATGCTCCTCAGAAAAAAGAGTAGAGCCAACGGAGAGAGCGTGTTATCACACTATATAAGACAGAGAGAGATGCAAAGAAAAAGGTCACCTGAACAGCCAGAGAATGAAAGCCAGAAAACAAGAGCGAGGAAAATGAGGCAACCCCTATTGCCTGCGTTCTCTGAAATATGCCTGTTTCCTTTGCTGTTGACCAAAGTATAGCAGATTGGCATTGAAGAGTCAAGTACATAGACGAGCTTTTTTGCAGGATTTGTCAAGAATTACGTGGGAGATAAGATTAGCAGATAGCAAATGAACGAATAGTGCGGGGGAATAAGTGGTTCAGATTCCTCCTTGCTTTAGCATATATTATGCAAGAGGTAGATTTCAGAAAAGTGGGCAAAGGAAACTGGAAGTATATAAAAGGAAGCCTCCAGATGCTTTGAGCCACATCTGGAGGCTTCCTGTTGATTATCTGGTGCGATTATTAACCGCGGGGACGCGATAAATCTGGTCCCTACCTGCCTTTCGCCTGCTGGTAGCGTTTCTCGACCTCGTCCCAGTTGACCACGTTCCACCAGGCATTAAGATAGTCTGGACGGCGGTTCTGATACTTGAGGTAATAGGCATGCTCCCAGACATCGTTGCCCATGATCGGGAAAAGTCCCTCCATCAACGGACTGTCCTGGTTAGCGGTGGAGGTGACCTGGAGATTGCCATTCCTATCCATGACCAGCCAGGCCCAACCGGAGCCGAAGCGTTTGGCGCCGGCATCGTTGAAAGCAGCTTTGAACTGATCGAATGAACCAAAAGTCGCGTTGATTGCGTTTGCCAGTTCGCCGGTGGGCTGACCACCACCATTAGGCTTCATGATCTGCCAGAACATACTGTGGTTGGCATGGCCGCCACCATTGTTGCGCACGGCAGTGCGAATGTTCTCCGGCAGTTCGTTGATGTGCTGGATCAACTGCTCGACCGGCATTGAAGCAAATTGTGCCTGGCTCTGTACTGCCGCATTCAGGTTGTTCACATATGCCTGGTGGTGCTTGTCATGATGCAGGTGCATAGTCTCTTCGTCGATGTACGGCTCTAGCGCATTGTAGTCGTACGGCAGAGGTGGAAGTTCATACGCCATAAACATGTCTCCTTTAAAATACAATACTGATCATTATTTGATCGTCTCGATGCCTTGCTTCGCCGATCAAGGAGAGATTCTTCGCTGCCCAACTTCTGGGTAATCACCTGCTCCTATTCTCATCTGAGTAAGGCAGAGACGATTTTCAAAGCCTTTCCGTATTTAGTTGTATTAGATGCAGGCGCAAATGTCAAGCTGAAGGGCTGATTGGACCCGGGCAATTCAAAAGTCGAGAGAAGTTGGGGTACCTGTAGGGACTTTTGATTCGCCCCGCTGATCGGCCCCAAAGCTACCTCAATCCCAACACCCTCACCAGTCTCAATATCTCTGCGCCCGTGTTTACATCGTGGTTCGCAATGACCGTTTCAGCCGCCTGTCGAAGCAGCATGATGGCTTCGGGCGTGTTCAGGTCGTTCTCCATAGCGGCATGGAAACGACCGCGCAGCAGCGTGTCTTCACCGCCGGTGCGTTCGCCTACCAGGGTCTGTACCTGCTGAATGCGCGCGGTGGTCTCCGTGGCTACCTCCAGGTCGGCAGGGAAACATTCCCAGGGATAGCGATAATGGTGATTGAGCAGTGTGATGCGAATGGCATTGGCGCTGTAGTCCTTGAGCAGGTTGCTAACGAGTGTCAAGTTACCTAACGATTTGCTCATCTTTTCCCCTTCCTGGTAGACCATGCCGGTATGCATCCAGACGCGCACGAAAGGAGCGAGACCAGTAAAATGCTCGGACTGGGCAATCTCGCAGGTGTGATGCGGGAATGCAAGGTCGGAACCGCCGCCATGAATATCGAGCTGCGGCCCCAGGTACTTCATGGACATGGCGCTGCATTCGATATGCCAGCCGGGGCGACCGGGCCCCCAGGGACTGGGCCACGCCGGTTCGCCCGGCGCCTGGGCCTGCCAGAGCACGAAATCAAGCGGATCTTTCTTGCGCGGGTCATCCGGATAATTGCCACGCTCGTTAGCGATCTTGAGCATGGCATCATAGGAATCCAGGCCGATGGCATGAGGCATAGCGGTAAATTCAGGGTCCTTTTTGACGCTGAAGTAGATGTTGCCCTCGCGCTCGTAGGCATAACCGCGCGAGACCAGCGCCTGGATCACCTCGATCATGGTAGGAATCTCTCCGGTAGCACGCGCGTACACATCGGGACGGCGCACGTTCAGCGCATCCATATCGCGCAGGTAGCGCTCGGTTTCGCGGCGGCCCAATTCATCCCAGGCCATATTCAGTTCGCGGGCCTTACGCAGAATATCATCATCGATATCGGTCACATTCTGCACATATCTGACCGTATAGCCGCTAAATTCCAGGTAGCGAATCAAGGTATCGAACGAGACATAGGTGAAGGCATGCCCCAGGTGAGTAGTGTCATAGGGGGTTACGCCGCAGACATACATCCGCACCAGCTTGTCTTCTAAGGGAACAAAGTCTTCGAGGGATTGCGTAAGGGTATTAAACAGCTTCATCAGGGGTCTTCTCCAGATTAAACAGGCGAATGGCATTGGCAGTTGTTATCCGGGCAATTTCTTGCAGGGTCATACTGCGAATCTCGGCCAGCCTTTCGGCAGTATATTTGACAAATAATGGCTCATTGCGCCTGGCGCGCAGCGGCTGCGGCACCAGGTAAGGACTATCGGTTTCAACCAGGATACGCTCCAGCGGGACTATACGTGCGACCTCCGGCAAATCATTGCCCTGGCGGGTGAGCGGCCCGGCAAACGAAAGCATGAAGCCGTCGCACGCCAGGCATTCCTCCGCCTGCGCAACGTTGCCCGAAAAGCAGTGAAAGACGCCACGCAATCCCTGGCCATGCGCGCGCAGTAACTCGATCACATCATCATGGGAGTCGCGAACATGGATGATGCAGGGCAGGTTGCAGGCCCGGGCAAGCTCCAGGTGGGCGCAGAAGACGGCCCGCTGCACCTCGCGTGGTGAAAGCATGCGGAAGTAGTCCAATCCGAACTCGCCAATGGCTACCACCTCCGGCTCTCGTGCCATCTCGCGGTAGCGGGTGCCGACCTCTTCAGTATAGGTCGTGGCATCGTGAGGATGAGTGCCAACGCCGGCAAAGAGAAAGCCGGGATGTGATTTTGCCAGAGCCAGCGCGAACTGACTGGACGGAAGATCAACGCCCGGATTAATAATGCGGGTAATGCCCCCTTCACGCGCGGCCGCGATCACGGCTTCGCGGTCGGCGTTGAAACGCGAAGTATCAATGTGGGCATGACTATCGATGAGCAAACCGTTATCCTCTCCTTAAGTGTCGTCACCTGTAGGGATAGCGCCTGGTGCCTGTCCTGGGCGTACAATACCTCCACACTTCATAAAGTATAGTCTTAGCAATCTGAAGATGTCAAATGAAGGATTGCTATTCATCTGCCCCAAAACTGGGGGTTACATCGTATAAAGGGAAAAGGGGTTGATTGATTGGCATTGACAAGCCGTCAAACTTTCTCGTACACTTTGATACAGGCAATGTTCTTTTGTAGGCTGCGCTACGTGCCGGATCAATCCGCACGCTACATCGCGACTAATGCTCGCATTCACCTGATCGGAGTTGTAGTGCCCGCAATGTGGCGGATCAATCCGCACACTACGTGGTCGTTTTCGAGGGTAGGCCTATGGACGTGATAAGCTGCCCAAATTGCGCTGAGTCGCTTCCCCGCATTGCAAAATACTGCCCGGCATGTGGACGGCCTTTAGCGGCAGGGCTGTCTTCCGCTATCGGGAAACAGGCTAACCCTCTTCATGTGCCAGAGGCCCCGGACCCTGGACGAACTGCCATCTTCAAATCACATCGTCTCTACCCAATACGCGAAAACGAGGACCTTCCGACGCAACCTATGCATGCGGAAGAAGATGCGCCTACCGAGCCTATGCCGGGTAATGCCAGCAGCCAGGATAGAGAGACGCAGCGCACCGGCAATCGCACCCGTGACGAAGCTGTCATCATCTCGCCCAGCCAGTGGCAACGCCTGGCCGCTGGTAACGATATATCATTTTCAACCCGCCTCCTTGATGACGAGGATGGCATCATTCATGACCAACCTGAGATGCGGCCTTTCTCGACCTGGAATAAAGTTGTCCGCAATAAGAACCGTAGCACAGTTCTCACACCACCGCAACTTGAGCCACTTGTCACACCCGACACCCCACCGCCTGTACTGCCAACGCAACGCGTACGACCTGTTCAGCAACAGCCACCACCCAGGCGGCCCCAGCCGAAGCTGTTCTTCTGGCTGAGTACACTGGCAATTATAGCCCTCCTGCTGGGCGGAATTTTTGGTATCGTTAATGTTCTGGGGCGCTCGCCGGCGGCGCAATCACCATCTGAACAAGGGGCATTCTCATTGCAGGTCACCCCTTCTACCATTGCGCTTGGAGGAACCATTACACTGCGGGGCACCAGGTTCAGCCCCCATGGACGAGTAGGCCTGACCCGCGATACGAATATTCCGGTCATCGATACTGGAGGCGCGCATATCATAACCACCAACGGCTCAGGTAATTTCACCGACACGGTCACAGTCGATCCAACATGGCTGTCCGGCTCACACACCATACAGGCCGAAGATGCTGCCACCCATAAAACGGCCAGTTTTGCCATTACTGTGACCGGCAAAAGCACCTCAAAGCCGCCGCACCTGGAGATTTCGGTGAGCGCCCTGAATCTCGGCTCCGGAGACCAGGCGACCGACAGTGCTATGGCGATTACGCTGAACAATGCCGGCGGCGGAACGATTTCCTGGCAAAGTGGAACGACACAGCCCTGGCTGCTACTTAGCCCGAATAGCGGCACCTTTGTGACCGGTCAACCGATGAAGGTGACGATTGCAGGTGATCGCGCCAACCTGAAGCAGGGCGCCTATCAGGGAAATGTGATCTTTTCATCGAATGCTGGACAGTTGACGCTGCCGGTCAAGATGAATGTGACGCGGCTTGAACCCCAACATGAAGCTGTGCTCCAACTCATGCCCGGCGTGCTTTCTTTCACCGGCATAGATGGCGGCGCCAATCCGGTGGCCCAGATCGTCACCATCAGCAATCCCGGACTGCAACCCTTGCAATGGAGCGCATCGAGTTCCACCGAGGATGGGTCAAACTGGCTGGCCGTGGCACCACTATCTGGCATGATAGGCAAAGGCGGCAGCCTGGCAGTAAAGATTGGCGTGAATACCAGCATGATGCTGCCGGGTACGTATAGTGGTCGCGTCACGTTTTCCAGCACCGGACCGGACCCGGTGAAGGATAGTCCGCAAACGATCTTTGTCAGCCTGACCATTCTACCACAATGCGCGGTCCAGGTTTCACCGGGAAGTTTGACATTCACTACTGTATCTGCGCAGCCCTCACCCACTCCGAAGACCATCAATGTCGGACTTAGCCAGGGATGTTCGAGCCCGATGCGCTGGAACGCCTCCGTCACAACCAACAATGGCGGTCACTGGCTCAGCATTGGGCAAAGCAGCGGGACAACTCCTGCCCATCCTCAGGTGAGCGTCGATAGCTCCGGCCTCGCGCCTGCCACATATTCGGGCGCGCTCATCTTCAGCACGAAATCAGGCAATCAGACCATACCCGTGACGCTGATCGTGGCTCCATCCGCGACTCCGGTTCTCAGTCTAGGGCCTGCGACGATGAATTTTAGCGCCATCTATGGCGAGGTGAACCCCTCCCCACAGGTCGCGACGATCACCAACGCCGGCGGCGGCACGCTGGCGTGGGATGCCTCGGCGACGACATCTACAGGAGCACCATGGCTTTCACTTTCAACCACCGCGGGCAGCCTTTCCGCCGGTCAAGCTGCCAACATCAGCGTTACGGCCACACTGTTACAATCGCTCTCTCCGGGTACCTACAATGGAACTATCACCTTTAACGCCACGGATGGGTCGGGCAATCCAGCAATGGGCAGCCCGCAGTCGATTCCGGTTATCTTTGTCGTGCAACCGCCGTGCACCATCGGAGCGACCCCACTCGCGCTCAGCTTCACGAGCATTGCCGGTCAAGAGAATCCCGCGGCGCAGGTCGTGAGCATCGCCGCCAGCGGGGCATGCGCGCACGCCCTGAATTGGACGGCCAGTGCCAATACCTCTTCTGGAGGCACATGGCTGTCAGCCTCACCTGCCAGCGGCACAGTCAGTCTCTCGACTTCCTCATCTACCAACATCGGCGTCTCGCTCGCCGGTTTATCCGCCGGCAGCTATTCGGGCACGGTTACCATCACAGCAGTGGATAGCGTCAGCGGCCAGCCAACAGGTACGCCGCAAACAATCGCCATTACGCTCACAGTGCAGCCCCCGTGTATGCTGCAAGCGCCATCGGATAGCGGGGAGACCTACTCCACCGAGGTAGGCTTGAATCCGACGACCCAAACGTTCAGCATTGCCGTCAGCGGCACATGCAGTGGCAGTGTAACGATTACACCCACTGTCACGACGGGCGACGGAGGAAACTGGCTCGCGGTCACTCCATCCGCGGCGCAGGTAACGAGCGGCAATAGCGCTACATTTACGGTCACGGTGACATCCGCTTCACTCTCTGCCGGAACATACAACGGCACCGTTTCGCTCGCGGCAGTGGATAGCAATGGTATGACGACTGAGGGCAGCCCGCAGCAGGTCGGAATAACCACCAATGTGATAGCCGCGCCTGTGCTGAACGCTGGTCCAGGGGCGCTGACGTTCAACGTCAATACGGGATCAAGCGACCAGCAGATTGCTATTAACAACGCCGGCGGCGAGCCGTTGAACTGGACGGCGGCGCTGGACCCCAACGCGCCATCTTTCGTCTCGCTATCGGCAACATCTGGGACGGGCCTGGTGGGAGGAACCGGCACGAGCATCGACGTGATTGTCGATGCCAGCGGCTTGCAGGGTGGCACCACATATACCACCAGCGCGACGATCAGCGCCATTGACCCGATTACGGGCAATGCTGTAGTGGGCAGCCCCGTCACCGTTCCCATCACCATCAACATCGCGCCACCCACCATGCAGTTGAGCTCAGACAGCCTGACTTTTACGGCGAATGTGGGCGTCAACCCTGATACGCAGGCCATTACCATTACCAACACCGGCGGCAACTCGCTGACATGGACGACTGACACCCCTTCCCAAAGCTGGCTGGCCGTTTCACCCACCAGCGGCAGCGACGACGCCGGTCAAAGTTCGTCGCTCACCTTCGCAGTGGACGTAACTGGACTATCGGCGGGCACCTACTCGGCGACGGTCGATATTACGCCCTCTTCCGGCAATGTGGTCACGGTGACGGTCAGCTTGACGGTCAGTTAATGTCTCTAACCCCTTGCTAAAAAGGAGTAAAGATGTCAGGCATATTGGGCTTACCCCCTCTTGTCATTCTCGTCATTGTTCTTGGGCTGATGGCTTACCTGGTGTATCACATGGTTTCTACCGGAACAGTGGAGCCGGTAACGATCATCATCCTGCTCTTTCTCGGATTCATCCTTATATGGGCCCTATTGCGCTTGATGCACAGATCTTCGGAGAGTGAGACTGATTAGGGCCAGGATTCGTATCGCTTCGCCTGAAACCGCTCTCATTGAGCCACACAGGCGTGTTATCGACCGCCTGGAGGCAGGCAAATGAGATTCTTCTGCTCATGCTTCTTTTATCTCCCCATTCACCACCTGATACCTGTGGGCTTTAGTCAGAATCTCCTGCGGGAAATCGGTGAAATCGGTGGCCGTAATCAAGACCTGGTCGTGCTGGAGTATCTGGCGCAGCAGGTATTCGCGCCGCAGCGAGTCGAGTTCGCTGAAAACATCATCCAGCAGCAGGATCGGTTCCTCGCCGGTAACGTCGCGCATATAGGCCAGCTCCGCCAGTTTGGCCGACAGGGCCACGGTGCGCTGCTGCCCGCGCGAGCCATAGGTGAGCATGTTGACACCGTTGACAAGAAATTCGAGGTCATCACGGTGCGGGCCCAGCAGGCACACGCCAGCATAAGTCTCCTTGCGCCGCGCCTCGCGCAACTGCTCGCGGTAATGCTCAAGCGATTCGATAGTGTTCCATCCGGGATTGACGGCGAACGAGGGACGATAGACAATCTGCAGGTGTTCGCGCCCACCACTGATGGTGGACTGCAATTCATCCACCTGCGCATTGAGTGAGGCGACCATGCGCTGGCGTTCAAAGATGATCAGATTGGCCCACTCGGTCAACTTCTCATCCAGGTAATCGAGCAGGCGTGGGTCCTCCTGATTTTCGCGGATGCGCTTGAGTAGAGCGGAACGCTGCGTAATCACCTTGCGATACTTGACGAGCGCCGAGCAGTAACGGGGTTGCATCTGGCATAACCCGCGATCCAGGAAACGGCGTCGCTCTTCAGGGGAACCATCGACGAGCCGCAAATCGGTAGGAGCGAAAAGCACGACGGTTACCTGCCCTACCAGGTCCACTGGCTTTTTTGGCACATCATTGATTTTGACGCGCTTGCGCTGCCTGCTTTCCGGCATGCTAAAGTTGGCACCACCGGCAGGCGTGGGATCAATGACCACAATCTCGATCTTTACCTCACCGTTGTGCCGTTCGACGCTGGCCGCAATGCGCGCGACGTGATCGGGCGCCTGCCAGTTGACGATTTCACGGTCGGAGGTGGCGTGAAATGAGTTGGAGGTGGCGAGCATAGCAACGGCCTCGAGCAGGTTAGTTTTGCCCTGTGCATTCTCGCCATAAAAGAGATAGAGGCCAGATCCAAGCGTGAGGTCGAGTTGTTTATAATTGCGAAAGTCGTGTAGTGCGAGGTGAGCAAGATACATGCATGTGTCCAGACTGGCAATGGCTTTCTTTTATGAAGGTCCCCCCGTAGGGACAGCGCCTGGCGCCTGTCCCTACGGGGAGGGCCCGCTCACATGCTCATCGATTAATGTGCATGGGCATAATCACATAGGTATAATCGTTGGAGCCTACAGGTTTGATGACGCCCGGTTTAGTAGGCCCGTTGGCTTCGAGAGCCACTTCGGGCGTATCAATAACAGCGAGTACGTCAGCAAGGTATTTGACGTTGAAGATGATCTGTAGTTCTGGCCCATCAACGGCCGCATTGATGGTGCTAACGTTATCTCCCAGGTCTTCGGCGGTCGCCTCGACAGTAACCGATCCCGGCTCCAGGCCATCGCTTGCGCCCGGGTTGATCTTGATACGCGTAATGTTGGAGCTATCACGGGCAAAGAGAGCTGCGCGCTTAGCGGCTTCGGCAAATTGCTTCGTCTCAACGACTGCGCGCGTGCTGTGTTCTTTTGGAATGATCTGCCGGAAGTTGGGGAAGGTGCCATCGATGAGGCGCGAGACCAGGTCCAGTTGCGGCGTATGGAAGAGCACCTGGCTGCGATTGGGTGTAACAATCATCTCCACCTGCCCTTCGGATGGCAGAATGCGGGCGAGTTCGGTGAGAGTGCGGGCAGGAACAAGGATGTCGCCGCGCGGATGGTCATCACCGGGAAGCGCATCGACGCGCACGGCCAGGCGAAAAGCATCGGCAGCGGCAAAGGTAATTTTCTCTTCACTGACCTGAATGAGGACCCCGGTAAAAACGGGGCGGGAGTCATCATCGGCGGCGGCGAACGCGACCTCTTCGATCATCTCTTTCAAGCGCGAGGCCTCGAAGCGCACAGGTGGCTCTCCTCCCTCGGCGCTGGGAATCAAGGGAAATTCGGAAGGGTCCAGGCCCTTGATGTTGGCGCTGCTACCTGCGCTTTTGAGATTGAGAATATTGGAATCTTCATTCGCGCTGATATCGACGGTGGCCTGCGACAGGCTGTTGACGAGATCGGTGAGCAGTTTGGCGGGTACGGTGGTGGCGCCATCTTCGGCGATCTGCGCATCGACCCAGCAATTAATGCCGATCTCGAGATTAGTAGCGGAAAGTTTCAAGCGGCCATTATCGGTCGCCAGCAAGATATTAGAAAGAATAGGGAGCGTGCTGCGATTCGAGACGGCGTGGCTAACGGCGGAAAGCCCGCGGCTCAAGTCTTGTTGCTTACAGGTCAGTTTCATATGTACTCTTCCTCCAGAACACAACCAAAGAAATGCAGGGTCAAATTCCTGGTTAGTATACAGTATTCCGAGACGGCTGTAAACCAATTTCGACGGTGATTCCCCATGCATCTCATGACGGCGCCTGCAATTGAACAGCAACCGGTGCAGCGTAAAGCAGAAGATATTGAGGAGGACAGGCACCAGGCGCTGTCCTTACAGGGAATCGAGGCGCAATTTCTCTAGTTCGCGCTGCAATGTGAGCAGGGTCTGCTGTAATTGATCTTGCCCGACGGCGATGGTGAGGTCGCCGCGCGTCTTTTCGAGGATACCGCGAGCAGCATCGGTGGTGCGGCGCAGGCCACCGGTAATGGCATCGGGATAATCGATAGTGATGAGGAGGGCATAGATATCATCCATGTAGCCCAGCAGGGTTTCGCACGTTTCAATATTGCCGCGGCGCAGTTGATCGAGCAGGTAGCGCCGGAGCTCTCCCACGGTCTCACCCAGCCCATTGAGATAAGGAACCCAGTCGATGGAGAGATCGGAGGCAAGCGGGACAGCGCGATGTTGCGCCAGGGCCAGGAACGTTGCCGCCTCAGCATATTCTTTCTGCGCGTCCTGCAAAAATCCCGCGAAATAGATATCCTGGTGTTCGCGCAGGTCGGCGGTCATTTCGACCAGCAGGAGATCCGCGTGGCGCAGGAGTTCCGCCGCCGCCTGAAACTCCTGGCGATGCGTCGCGCGGATGCTATTAGCGCAGTAACGGATAGCTGTTCGCGATTTGGGTAAGGCCCGCTCGCGTGCGGCATGTTTGAGCGCCAGGTATTGTTGCGCAGCGGATGCTGCCTGATCAAGATTGTCTGTCATAAGATGCATAATCCTCACCTATCCCGAAATCATTCCACTCCAGTGTACCACACGACACCTTGAAGGGATAGAGGTGAAGTATAGGAAGCCAGGGCTATTCAAAAGTGACACCTTAGAGGTTTCTGATGAATGTTGCCAACCGCATCGGACTCAATCGCCCTTAGAGGAAACACAGAGGCGTAAGGCAATAAACATGCCAAAACGGGAACAACTCCATAACCCGCCTTGTTCTCCTTGATAGATACGAGAAAACATCACGCGCTGTATCCACGAGCGCAATCGCTAGCAGTAGGGGCATACCCTTGTGGTCGCCCGCCTTCATTGCAAGAAAGTAGGGAATTATGAGTGATCTGAGAAATATGCCAGAGTCCTATTGGAAAGAGAAGTTGACGCCTGAGCAGTATAGAATAACGCGCCAGAAAGGAACAGAGCGAGCATTTACCGGCGCCCTGTGGCATAACCACGAGAAAGGCATGTACGAATGTGTTGCCTGTGGGAAGCCGCTCTTCTCCTCGGATGCCAAGTTTGACTCAGGAACCGGCTGGCCCAGCTTTGACCGTCCAGTTAACTGGGAAAATGTAGAACTGCATGAGGATAAATCCTTCTTTATGACCCGAACCGAGGTGGTTTGCAAGAATTGCGGGGCGCACCTGGGACACCTCTTCGATGACGGCCCGCGAGAGACTACTGGCCAGCGCTATTGTATTAACTCCGCGGCATTGAAATTTTGCCCGGCTGGCGCAGAAAACAATGAGTAGTCTCGCCCCTTTCCCAGGCAGGCAGTAATCAAAAACTGCACTTTCGACCGGTGGGCTGGCGATAGGGCTCTGAAACATATATATAGAGAGTTGCTACGCGCTGGCCCGTTCCTCTGAAGCGCAGATTACGACGAAGTTTTTACCCAGGACTTCTTCCGGCGAATAACCATAGAGAGCATAATAGGCAGGATTGGCAGCAGTGACTGTGCCATCTGGGGCGGCGAGCGCCATGGCATCATGCGCGGATTGCCAGACTGTGCGAAAACGCTGCTCGCTCTCTTGCAATGCTGCCTGTATAGGCGCGCTCGTTTGTTGGTAGTGAGCCACGGTTGCTACCTTCCTACTAAGGCCGTGCTTCCAACAATTATGTAACCAACACCATACACAGCTTACACAACGTAAGGGAGATTTGCAACAACCGGAGAAGCGTCTTGAGTAAGAATTTTCACTATAAAAAGAAGCAAAGAAGCTATATAAAGGGCTACTTTATACAAATTTTAGTACTTTTTGCCCAAATGCTTATTTTCGTACCAGAAATTTGCCACCAAACGTACAGGCAGAACGTTCCTACTCTAAGAGGTATTACTATAACGTTGGGCATCCCCATACCCGGCGTTTCCCCCTAGTAATACCTCTTTTTTATTCTGCTGCGCCCGCATATCCCCTAATGAACCATATATCAAAGCGGATCGGCCATGTCACACTGGGTGCAGGAGCCATAGCCCTGCGCCCAGTGTGACATGGCCGATCCTGGTTGTTCATTTTCTATAGAGGTTGTGAAGCCGTTAATGGTGTTGTGCCATTGCTATGGGCATCAGGCTCTGAGGGCCATGTTAATCGAGCAGGAGTGTAGAGGCCAGATTGATCGCGCTCCTGGGGTGAGGTACGCTGAACATCGCCCGCTTTCATGGAGAGATTGCTCTCTACAATGGTTCCATCCTCAATAGAGACATGATAAGGAAACGATGTAGATTCGAAAGCGCTATCGTGCGAGATAAACAGTATCTGCTCGAAGTGCGACCCCAGCATATCGCCGGTAATAATCTGCGCCAGGGCTTGCATGCGGTCGCGGCTAAAAGAGCCGACTGGTTCATCGAGGAGCAGAAATCCTGGCGCAGCGCCAAGTTCACGCGGCAGGGCAGCGATGGCAAACGCTAGCCGCAGCGCCAGCGAAATTTGATCGGCAGTGCCGCTCGAAAGAGCCGACTTCACAATATATGCTCCGGCAGAAGCCTCCCATATCCTCAGCTGGAATGGTCCTCCGCTGGCAGTGCCCTCTTCCGGTTCGGTTGTCAGGCGCACATCATGGTAGCGACCGCGTGTCAGTAGAGGAAGTAGCTGCTGCATAAAATATTCTGTGCGAGGCACCATCTTGCGCATGATGCGCTCACATGTGGCATCTATCAGCAGGCCAGCACGCTTCTTCGTCTGGTAATTGCGTTCCTGCTGCTCCACATGCTTGCGAGCCAGCTCGAGATCTAACTTTTCACCGCCCGTATGGAGCTGCGTACTCAAATCCAACTCTTGTTGTTCCAACCGGCGCAACTCCTGGTCGACGCCTGCCTGCTCCTCTTCAAGAGGGGCGCGTTGCTCCGGCGAATATTGGCCGACGAGGGGCCAGACCGCCGCGATATCAACAAGGGTAAAACCTTTCGCGGGTGGGCGGTTGCGTTGCGCCAGTGTTGTGGCAACGCGTTCCTGGGCGGTCTCAATCTCCTCGCGGCACAGCTCGATTTTTACCCGCGAGGCGCCTTCCTGGAGCCTCAGCTCTTCGAGTTCGCGCAAGATATTTTCCTCGCCCTCCTGCTGCATCTCGCGCTGGCAACGGTTGCGTAGAGCTACGAGTGCTTCAGCGAATGGATTCGGGGGAACGATCCAGCTGCCGAGGGTGGTGCTGAATTTTGCCAGTTGACGGTAACCATCGGATAGCGATTCCTGGCGTTCCTTGAGGAGAGCGGTATAGAAAGCATGGCGATTCTCAAGCTCTATCTTGCCATCGAGCGTGATATGTAACAATTCCAGTTGCTTACGGGCGCCGGCCTCGGCACTATTGATCGCCGCCTGGCCAAACGCGATGCCGAGAGGCTGGACACGTTTCCGTAGGGAATCCTGCAAACTGCGCAGCGCATCGCGCAGCGTAAGCTGCTGCTCGCGCGCGTGTGCTATTTGTTGCGTGGGGGGATTGTCCTGGTAGCGCTCCAGGCGTTCGAGATGGGCCTGCCTGTGCGCGAGCAAGACATCCAGGGCATCTTGATAGATTTTGACCTGGGTAGCAAGGTCCGGTAGAGATGCCAGCTTACCATCCAGTACGGCTATTTCGCGTTCGGTCGATTTGATAGCATCTTCAACAACGCTCTCATAGGGTTGCACTTGCTCTTGCCCATCTTCTGTGGGCGCGTTGAGCGTTTCCCCTACGGGTAGCGCTAGACCCTCTTTACCGGCAGCAACTACGATCTCGCTTTGTATTTGCTGGATGGCCGCCTGCTTAGCCTGGAGCTTTTCATGAATCGCTTCCTGGCTTTCCCGGTTGTCCAGCGCTTGCAGGCGCGCGCGTTCCTTACGAGCAGCGGCTACCGCTTCCATAGTGACATTGACCTGATTGCGGGCAGCCAGCGCCTTGTTACGGCTCTCGTTCATCTGCTGCTGCATATCGGCGAGGCTCTCTTCAGGGGTAGAAACCTGTTGCAGCAGTTGCTGCGCCTCTTCCAGGGAGCGCGGTACACTGCCACCAAGCGAGCGAATCTCGTGTTCCACCTGCTCAAGCGCCTCCTGACTCCCTCCCTGGCCGCCACTCATACGGATGGCCGTCTCGCGCGCAGCCACCATCATACTCACCTGGTTGATGGCCTCCTGCATCTGCCGGTCGGCCTCCTGCTCCTTTTTACGTATCTTGCTATAGATCTGATAGCTGTAGCCAGCCCCGGCAGCTAATAAAAGAGCGACTAAACCAGCAATGGTAGCGAAAATGATTGACTTATTCAGGGCCTCGACAAGCGCCGCACCACCACAGAGCAGGAACAGGACAACGCAGGCGACAGTAATACCCAGCTGGATAGTGGCGGCGCGGCGTTGGGCAAGGGCCTCCATTGTCAATCGCTCCTGCTGCTGGTGAGCAGCCATGACATGCTGCTCAGCTTCAGTCAGGCCTTTCATCAGGCCTTTTAAGCGCTGCCACTCCTCCAATTGGCGATGCAAACTGAGCTTGCGCCAGCGCTTCTCGATGTCATCGGCCTGCTGTTGTAGTTGTTGCGCTTCATTCTGCACAAGCGCGAGTTCCTGTTCGCTTTCTTGCAACTCTCGCTCAACCTTTTTGAGTTGCTCTACCTGTTCCTCGGGCGACCCCCGCCGGGCCTGTATTTGCCGGTATTCTTCCTCTGCCTGTCGCAAGGCCTTTAGTTGCTGCGCTAAGCGGCGCAGGCGCTGGCGGCGCTGTTCTAACTGAGGTTTTGCCGAGCGCCGCTGCTCTTCCATCTCATACTGGGCCTGTTGAGCTTCTTCGACGCGCAGGCGGGCGTGAATTATTTTCTCGTCCAGTTCCTCAATATCTGCCCGCAATTGCTCATAATCCTTCAGTTCCTGTTCCAACTCTTTGACGCTATTGACGACCGCCAGCAGATCGGCTGCCATACGCTCCAGCGTTCCAAAGGAGCGGGATAATTCGGATAAATCGCGAACTCGTTGCTCAAGCGCGGGCAGTTCTTCGCTCCTGCGGAGTTCGAGTTCGGCAATCTGACGCTCAAGCTCGGGCAGGGCACGCTGGGCCTCGGCGATGTCGTCATATGAGGCAATGATTTCGGCAAGTACGGCACCGGCTTTCTTCAACTGCTGAATGCGATTCTGACGCGCTCGCATTTCGCGCCGTCGCACCTCGATCTGTTCGAGCGCGCGCTGCTGTTCATCGATTTCTAGCTCTTGCTGGTGTATCGCGGCCAGGTGTTCAGTGATGGACACAGCGTCGAGCGCAGCCTCAATATCTCCCAGGCGCGTGCTTAGCTCCGGGATACGCGCCTGAACTTCGGCTAATGTTAGACGCATGCGACTTTCGTCGAGGAGTTTCTCATCCTGCCCGGTTAATTTGAATTGTTCAGACAGGCGTGTAAGCTTTTCCAGGCCAAGCAATTTGCGCAGCACCGTTTCGCGCTCACGACCACCCATTTGCTCCAGCAGTGACAGCCCTTTCTGCTCGATCAGGCAGGAACTGCGTAGCGTCTCGCCATCGATACGCCCCAATTCGGCAATGATGCGTTCATTGGCCGCCTTCAGGCTCGTAACTGGTGCTTCTTCCGGCATGCCCAATCGCTGCACGCGCAAGCTCACCTGCTGGCCCATGCCGCGCTCAATGGTGCGCGTAATCGATAATGACGTAACGCCTATCGAGAGATCAAGAGTCACAAGGGCTGAAGGCTCGCCATAATGGATCAAATCATCCAGACTGCGGTCTGTGCCCGGCTGTTTCCCACGTTGAGAGGGAGGAGCCAGGGGTTCGCCATAAAGCGCAAAGTAGATGGCTTCAAAGATCGTTGACTTGCCTGCCTCGTTTGGCCCTTGAATGAGGATGCTTCCACGCTGTGGAAAGTGCAGGTCGATCTCACGCAAGAGCCTGAACCGTTCAACTATCAAATGCTTAAGGATGATCATAGTGCATCTCCACTCGACCTTTCCGGATCTGCCGGTACACCTTCCCCTTTATCAGGAGGCGGCAGCAACCGAACCCGGTTGGGATTGAAAATGGGATTGAAAATGGAACTGAAAAAGCACTTCTTCTTTCGTTATCTGTAATGCCTGCCGCTCCTGCTCATCCTGGGCGGCAGCAATCCATTCGTCAGCAAGAGTGGTAAGTTCCTCACGAACAGATATGCGTTCTTCAAATGGTCTAGAACCGGCTATATCGGACACGACCGACGAATCGTCGCCCGCGAATACCAGGCCGCTTTCGTCGATTGCCAGAGCAAAACAACGTTCTTCAGCAGAACGCCGCACCTGGCTCAAATTCAGTTGATGATACTGGCTGCGTGTCACCTCACCCGTAAGCAGGATTTGTACTAGCGCCTCCGAAGTACACAAGGGTTCGAGTCGCTGGAGAATGCGCTCTGTGACGGGGCTCTCCTCGCTATCTGAACCCTCCGCCCACAATTCAGGCATAGTGATGCGCAGGCGGCGCAGCTTGAGGGTCTCTACAGGAATATGGTGACACCAGCGGATGCCATCAGCAGCTATTCCGAGGAAAACAAAGCCAGGCTCGTCGTCAGGGTCATTGAAGTCGACGCGCTGTGTAGCCCCGGCTACGATAACACCGGTCTGGCCAATATGTATCTGTTGATAGCTCTGGTGGTAACCGGCTAAGATATATTTGAACGCGGCCTGATTTGCGATGCTGGCATTGGTGACCTGCGCAGCGTGGGACCGATCAATCGGCGCTGGAGGCGATAACTCGACTCCTGCACGCTCACTGGAGGATCTGGTGAGTATGGCTTCAAGTGGGGCGTGCAATACAAGCAGCGGGATGGACGCACGCTCGATATCGCTATCTACATTCATATGTGCCAGGGGGTCTCCGTCCTGGTCGGCCTGGATACCGAGACCGCAGATACCAACCAGCGTGTCGCGCACGTTCACCATGACCGGCTCTAGATAAACACCTCGCGTTCCCGGTTCGCCCGCGCGTCCATTTGCCGGAGGTACGCTCCCAGCGGGTGGAAGATAATGCAACGCTCCCAGGCGGGCATAACTGATTTGAGGCGGCAGGGCGTGGGTGGCATAGTTACCGGCATCCTGAGACACAGGTACAGTGGCAGGTGTATCAAGTACTCCGCCGAGCGCGAATGTGCGAACTCCGGCCTGGCGCAGTTGTGCCAGGCGTTCGGCCACAAAACTGCGATCTTCTTCGTCGGGATTGGTCGAATCAAACAGATTCCCGGCCTGCACAAACAGGTCGACGCCCTGCCCCACTGCAAAGTCTGTTACCTGCTGGAAAGCCCGGCGCAGGCGCTGCCGTCCCTCCTCGCGTTTATGAGGATTTTGAGTGAAACTGTAAGCTGCATGACCAAGCCGGTTATCGGCGGTGAGCACGACGGTTATAATATCACCCTGCCCGTGGCCGTCACGCAATCCATTTTCGCTCTTTTCCCGCGTTAGAGCAGGGTTTTGCCACATATCTTCTTCCATGTTTTCCATTCCTTGATCCCTCCGAGAGCGCGATCAATCTGGCCCCTATCCCTACCCTCATTCCTCAAAGCCGGACAATCCCTGGCTATTTCCCCGATTCAAGATGAGTCTATCACAAATGGTGGCGATTCAATACGAGTGGCAGCGAAAGAGGGACTATTTGGTAGGATTTGAAAGTGAAGGGTTTATTACGTCATACTTTAGTACCGGTTGGACCGCAATTTGAGACAATTCACACTACCAGGCAGTAATCTTAGTAAGGGTTTCAATACTGTAACCAGAAGTCCTAACATTTTGACCGGAAAAAGCGGTGTTGCTATGATGCGCATACATGAAAAGCTGAACCTGTAGGCGTCTTCAGTAATACTATGTTTGATAGATGCGGGACTATCAATGAACCATACAGGAATCATTTCACGGCAACGGGTTTGTAGTCAAGTGGAGTAAAGTGGTGGGAATAAAACGTTTTGATCAGGAGGCCGAGAACCGCCAGGTGCTGCTCTCCTTTGCTAAAAGTATTCAGGAACGCGACATTGTGACATATGAACACTCGCGGCGGGTCGCTACATACGCGCAGCGGTTGGCACGTTACCTGGGATGGAGCAGGCGCGAAGCACGCGACCTGGCACTGGCGGCGCTGGTGCATGATCTTGGAAAAACCTGGATCGCGAACGATATTCTGATGAAATCAGAGGCACTTTCGGATGAGGAACGACGCAAGATGGAACGTCACCCTATCATCGGCGCGCGCATTCTGATCGGTTGCGACGTGCAGCCTTTCTTTGTCGAAACGGTGCTGTATCATCACGAGGCCTGGGATGGGCGAGGCTACCCTACCGGTTTAAAGGGCGAGGAGATTCCGCTAAGCGCGCGTATTCTGACCGTGGCTGATGTCTACGATGTGCTGACATCGCAGCGACCTTACAAGGCCGCACTCTCTGAGGAAGCGGCGCGCGAGCGTTTGCTCCTGGGGGCTGGGCGAAGTTTTGACCCCATGATCGTGCGCGCCCTCCTCTACCTGCTGGATACGCACCCCCATTTCACGCTGCCACAGCGTATCTGCGCTTTGCCAGAGAAGACAAAGCGCAAATTCCGCTTCTCTCACATGGTGGAAGCCCAAGGTTAGAGGATCATGCGCAAAAATGCGCGCGTGCGCTCGTTTTGTGGATTGTCAAAAATCTGTTCCGGCGGGCCTTGCTCTACAATAACGGCTTTATCCATGAAGATGACATGATCGGCCACTTCGCGCGCGAAGCCCATCTCATGCGTAACGACCACCATCGTCATGCCCTCTTCTGCAAGCTGGCGCATGACTTTCAATACCTCGCCAACCAGTTCGGGGTCAAGCGCGGAGGTGGCTTCGTCGAAAAGCATGAGTTTGGGATTCATAGCCAGGGCGCGGGCGATAGCGACACGCTGCTGCTGCCCACCGGAAAGCTTGTGCGGGTAGGCATGCGCTTTGTCCGCGAGGCCAACCTTCGCAAGCAACTCCAGGGCGCGTTCCGCCACCTCCGCCCGCGGCTGGCCCAAAACATGTATCGGAGCCTCGATGACGTTCTCAAGCGCGGTCATATGTGGGAAGAGGTTGAAGCGCTGGAAGACGAAGCCGATTTGTGAACGGATGCGGGCGATAGTGGCCTCGCGGTCCTCCACCAGTTTGCCGTTCACCTCGCGATAGCCAATCATCTCTCCTTCGATATAGATGCGCCCGCTGTCAATCTTCTCCAGGTGATTGATGCAGCGCAGCAGCGTCGTTTTGCCGGAGCCACTTGGTCCGATGACAACAACGACCTGCCCGCGCTTGACAGAAAGGTCAACCCCATTCAGCACAGTCAGATTGCCGAAGCGTTTGACGATCTGCTCGGCGCGCACCATTTCGTTGGTATGAGTGAGGGCGTTACCATTGCCCGATTCTATGCTCATACTATTTTTAACTCCTTATTTGCCGTAAATCAGT
>Ga0209061_1002917_pt1 | contig 19999 bp, 14 predicted proteins | sample Coa_R1_10_FD_187157 | JGI IMG/M metagenome (GOLD analysis project Ga0209061, IMG submission 187157) | Surface soil microbial communities from Centralia Pennsylvania, which are recovering from an underground coalmine fire - Coalmine... | ecosystem: Environmental > Terrestrial > Soil >...
TGACGCGCCCAAAGGGCCCTCGAGCCGGGCGCAGGCACCATCTTGACCGCGGTCACCGGGCCTTTGAGCTCGCCACCGGCGCTTCTACCAGCACCAAGGCGCGCGAACCTTTGTGGTCAGGGCACTGATGTGGAACGGCTTGTCAAGTGGGTCGCGGGACTTTCTGCTGAGGGCTTCGGGGCGCGTTGAAGTAAGGGAGGGCGGTCAAGGGTCGGCCGTAGGCCGAGCGAGGACACGTAGCGGAACGTAGTGGAGCGCAGTCCCGCAGCGAACCCTTGAGGGCCCGGTCAGTGGCGGATTCCACCATGGTTGAGGAAGCCCGTCAGGGCTTCGTGGATGCCTCCCGGCGGTGTGGTGACGGTGGAACTGGTCGCGTGTGGCGTGGTGGGGGGCGGGCTCCGAGGTCTCTACGATGCGCCGGCGGACAGTGGTTCGGCTGACCGCCACACTGATGTTCGCGGGTCGGGACCGCAGGTCGGTTATCCGCAGGAAGTTGCCCCTGACTAGCTTCGCTTCGGCCAGGCCGCGGCATAGTGCCGCCGGGGATCGGTCCTGCAACGGCGGTTCGCCGGCGCATCGTGGAGGTCTCGGTCACCCGGCCAGCCAGCCGTGGTAACCGACGGGGAAGACGGTGTTCATGTTTCAGGCGGTCATCTCCGCCCACAAGAACCCGGCGAGCTCCCGGGCCACTGCGGCGGCGACCACCGATTTGGTATTCTTGCGGGCTGCGAGGTGCCGGAACCGGCCGCACAGGCGAAGCTGCGCGGCCCACGCCCGAGCCACGGTCTCGGGCCCGACTCCTTCTTGGCGGCTGGCGATCACGGACCCTACGTAGGGGCGGTGCTGGTATTGCCACGCGCCTTCGACCAGCTGCGCTCGCACATGCGCGTTGCCGGCCTTGGTGATGTGCCCCCGGTGGGTGTAACCACCCGAGGAGTACTCGCTCGGTGTGAGCCCCACGAATCCCATCAACGACGCTGCTCGAGCGAAACGACGCCAGTCACACACTTCGGCCTGCAACGCCAGGGCGCCCATGTGCGTCACCCCCCGATAGGCACCCAACCGGCGCACCCCATCAGCGAAAGGTTCCCGGTCGAACCAGCCGACCAGATCGGCCTCGACCGCGGCCAGTTGGGCATCCCGGGTGGTCAGCACCGCCCGGTAGTGGCTGTAGGTGGCCGCCAACGCGGGCTCGTCGAAGCTCTGAGCAGCCAGCCACGATTCGTGCTTGTGGGTCCACGCGGAGCCGTCGCGCCAGACCCGGCCGTGGCGCAACAAGAACTTGCTCAACCGGTTCCGGGCCCGGGTCAGATCGGCGACCATGTCCCCCCGGGTCCGGCACAGATCACGCACCGCCTCCTCGAGCGGGCTAGGCACCCGGATCGCCACCAACTCCCCAGCTCTATGAAGACGGGCGAGACGCCGGCAGTCCCGCTTATCGGTCTTGACCTTGTCGCCGGGAGCTTTCGGAATCAGCGACGGGGCGACCACCGAACAGTGAACCCCCATGGAGGTGAGCAGCCGGTGCAGGTCATAGCCGGTCGGGCCCGCCTCATAACACGCCCACACCAGGCTCGGATCTCCCAGACGGCCCACCAGACGACGGATCGACTCCTCGTCATGGAAAATCTTCTCGACATCCGGGGCGGCCAGATCAGGGTTGAGGATCGCCGCCGAGATGGAGTCCTTGTGGACATCCAACCCCAAAAACACAGCATCAGGGTGGGCAAGAATGGGCATTGGCCGGCTCCTTCCGGTAGTGGCTCCGTCCGCTAGACGGGTGGATGACCCACGCATCTTCTGCGGAACGGAGCCGGCCGTTCCATCCTGACTAGCTCACAGGTACTGGGCCGGCATGAGCTCATCTCAGGTCGGCCCGCTTGAGCACGAGCAGGCGCCGCGGGCTCGTGCCGGTCGAGACGCAGTAGTAGACCGTCACGACGACGAACACGAGCGCATACCCGATGGTGGACGTGACGGCGGCGCCATCAATCCCGAAGTGCGGGATGGCGTACAGGTTCGCGCCGAGGTTGACAACGAGGCCCGCAAGTGGCGCCCAGACGAGCACTAGTGGGGAGCCCTCGCCGGCAAGGAAGCTCGCGAGGAGGGTCTCGATAGTCACGAGAGCCACACCGGGTATCAGCCAGACGAGTGCCGGGGCGGCAGCTGAGTAGGCGGAGCCGTACAGGAGACGCACGAGCGGGTGCGACACCACGGCCAGCACCGCCGCAGTCGCGACGACGAGCGGGACGACCATCCTCACGAGGCGGTTCGTGTTCGCGATCCGGGCCTCCCGGCTCGCCTCCGAGCTCGTCCGCTGGAACAGCAGCACCGACATCGTGGCGACGAGGAGGTTGAGCGGCATCACGAGGGAGGCGGAGACCGAGTAGACGCCGGTCTTCGCCCGACCGAGGAAGTGGTTGCAGAGGACGAGGTCGCTGCGGAGCAGGAACAGCCATAGGAGCGAGCCGGCGTAGTTCCGCAATCCGTAGGCGACCTGCCGGCGCAAGAGGGCGAAGCTCGGGAGGAAGCGGAACCGGCGCACGTGCATCAGGTAGGCGCCGAGGAAGACGGCCTGCGACACCTCGACGACGACACGGAGCAGCACGAGGGGGACGAGCCGTGGCCCGAAGACGACGATGCTCGCCACCGTGCCGGTAAGGAGGACCGGGCCCTCGAACAGGTCGGGCACGACGTAGGCCGTCGTCCTGCCAAGACCCATGAGCGCGCGTTGTGCGAACTCGTTGAAGTACGAGCAGGGGACGACGGCAATGAAGAGCAGGAAGAGGCGAAAGCTGATGGCGCCGAGGAAGACGCCGTGAGCACCCACGACGCAGGCCGTGAGCACGCCGGCGGTGAGAAGGCCACCGACGGCCGACACGACCACCATGTTCGAGAGGATCCGGTCGATCTCGTCCGGCAGTCGTCCGAGGAAGTAGATGCCGCTGTAGTGGATGCCGAACGACCCGAACAGGACGGCAACCGTTCCGAGGGCGACCAGCACGGAGAGGGTGCCGCGTCCGGCGGCCCCGAGCTCCCGGGCGACGACGATGCCGGCGGCCATCGACGTCAACGCACTCGTGACTCGCATGACAGAGGTCACGGCCGTCTGGCGCACGAAACGAGAGCGCTTCATGCGCCCGGCCAGGTTCGGGCGCCGGTGGCGCGCCGATCGGCGCGAGCGGGAGGGCATGCCCCCGCCCCGCTCGGAGGGGTGCTCGGCTATCTCCAGTTGTGCACCAGGCCCGGGTTGACGAGCGCAGCGAAGACCTCGAGGAACCTCTCGCGATCGACGGGCGCCGGGAACCGGAGCGAGTCGTACAGCGAGCCGGCCTCGTGCAGGAAGTCGGGGAACCTCACCACCACGTGGGGCAGGCGATGGTCCACGACAGCAGTCATGAGGAGGCCGACTCGGTAGGCGACGTGGTTGGGCGCGCTCGCCCGCGCCCATCCGGGGAGATGCCCGAGCTCCAAAAGGCCCTGCGCCGTCGCCGTCGTCTCGCGAAGCGAGATCACGACCTGCTCGATCGGCGCCTTCGCCGCTGCCCACACGGCGAGCGTCTGGCAGAACTGGGGATCCTTCACGACAACTCTGCGTGCGGCAAGCTCTCGCAGCTGCTCGCCGAAGCGCTCCGTCACCGGGGCGAGGTCGTCCCAGCTCTGCAGCCGGATCCGCCGGCCGATCGTGCGCTGCAGCGCGGCGAGCCCGAGGGACGGCGCCCTGGGCGCTCGGTCCTCCGCTGCGGCTCCCGTACCTCCGCCCGGTGGCCGGCGGTCGAGAAACCGCTTCGCGCGGTCGGCGAGCGGCGAGGATCGCCCCTGCATCTTGAGAGCACGAATGATCTCGAGGTTGAGCCGGCCGACTTCGACGTCCTCGAGCCCGCCGCGGATCGACTCCTCCCACCCGCCGCCGCCCTCGACCGGGTCAAAGCCGAGCTCCTGATAGAGCCGGGCGAGCAGCGACGTCCCGCTCCGGCCCGGACCCGTGATGACGATCACTGCTGCCCTACACTACTCAGAGCCCGAGAGGACCCTAGGGAGGCGGCGCAGGTCCGGGCGCCCAGCGGACAAAGGATCGGCTCACGCCCATGTGCGGCATCACGGGAGTGTTCGAGTACGGGTGCGCCGTCGGGTCGGTCACCGAGGCGCTCCTCGCCTCGATGCGGGACTCGCTCGCCCACCGGGGCCCCGACGATGCCGGGCTCTACCTGAGCGAGGACCGCCGGCTCGGCCTCGGCCACCGGCGCCTTTCGATCGTCGACCTCGACCACGGGGCCCAACCCATGGAAGGGCGCGGTGGCGTGCAGCTCGTCTTCAACGGCGAGATCTACAACTACCCACGGTTGCGGGCCGAGCTCGAGTCCTCCGGGGCCCGCTTTCGCACCCACTGCGACACCGAGGTGATCCTGCACCTCTACGAACGCCACGGCCTTCGTTGCCTCGATCGTCTCGTCGGCATGTTCGCGTTCGCCCTCTGGGACCCCGGGCCACGGCGACTGCTGCTCGCCCGCGACCCGGTCGGGGAGAAGCCCCTCTACTGGGCGGACATCGGCGGTCGGCTGGTCTTCGGCTCCGAGATCAAGGCACTTCTCTGCCACCCCTCCGTTCCCCGCGAGGTGAACACCGGCATGCTCGGGCCGTTCCTCGCCAACCTCGTGGCGCCGGGTGCGGAGACGCTGTACCAAGGGATCCACAAGCTCAGGCCGGGCACCTTCGCCACCTGCGACGAGAGGGGTGTGCAGGTGTCGCGGTACTCGGCGGGCCTGCCTCCTCGTCGCCTCGAGCACCCCTCCTTCGACGACGCGGTCATGAAGGTGCGCTCGCTGCTCGAAACCTCCGTCCACGACCGGCTGATGAGCGACGTGCCGGTCGGGGTGCTGTTGAGCGGCGGTGTCGACTCGGCCGCCCTCGTCGGCCTGCTGCACGAACGGGCTGCCGCCACCTCTTCCTTCACCGTCGGGTTCCCGGGCACCAACGGCTTCGACGAGCGCAGCGAGGCGAGAGAGATCGCAGCCCGTTTCGGCACCGACCACCACGAGGTCGCCCTCGACGAACGGGCGGCGATCGGGTTGCTGCCCGAGCTCGTCCACCACGCCGACGAGCCGCTCGCCGACCCGGTGTGCATCCCGCTCACGGCCGTGACGGCCCTCGCACGGGACCATGGAGTGAAGGTCGTCCTTGCCGGAGAAGGTGCCGACGAGGTGTTCTGGGGCTACAACGGATACCTCGGCGCCTACAAGCGCTGGGCTCGCACGAGGCTGCTGCTCTCGATCCCGGGACCACTCCTACAGCTGCTCGCCACCGCCGCGGCCCGCTCTGGGCGGTCTCGCCGCAGCGAGCACCTCGGCGCCGTCGCCCGCGGCAGGCCGGGTCCGGTCCACTTCCCGGTCGGCATGACCAGGGCGCAGCGGAGAGGGACGCTTGGCGCGCTCGGCGCCGATCCGGGGTGGGAGCCGAGCGACGGCCGAGGCGACGACGACCCTCTCGCAACGATGATGTTCGACACCCAGGAGTACGAGCTCGACGTCCGCCTGCCAGAGCTCCTCCTCATGCGCATCGACCGGTTCTCTATGGCGCACGGCGTGGAGGCACGGGTCCCGTTCCTCGACCCGGAGCTGATCAAGTTCGCCTACGGACTCCCGCTCGAGGTGAAGCTGCGGGGAATGACGACAAAGGCGCTCCTCAAGGCGGCAGTGAGCGACCTCCTGCCCTCCTCGGTCCTCGATCGTCCGAAGACCGGCTTCGGTGCGCCGACCTCGGCGTGGTTCCGGTCCCGCCACGGCGACCTCCTCGCGGAGCTCGTCTCCGGCGAAGTGCGGCGCTACTTCAACGCTTCCTACCTCGACACCCTGTCGAGGTCGCTCGATCCCACCTCCTGGGAAGTCGGGCAGATCCTCTGGCCCGTGCTGATGTTCGCGCTGTGGCACCGGTACTGGATCGAGGGCGAGGCGATCGAGGACGTCCTCGCGAGCGCCGCGGCATGACCACAACCGCGTCGCGGCGTCCGCCGAGGCGTCGAGCCGCCCGGCTCCGCGAGCACGCATGACCGACGCTGCCGCTGCATCGGCGCCTGAGACATCTCCTGGAGGGGCCGGGCTGCGCCTGCTGATGCTCGCGGCTCCAGCGGCCGCACCCGGACCGATCGGCCCCATCGCTCGGCTGCTGGCACGGGGCCTCGAGGAGCACGGCTGCGAGGTTGCGATCTTGGACTGGGGCAGCGACGGCTCCGGCCAGAGCGGAGTGCGGCGGGCCCTCGATCGCCTCGGCGACGTGCTCCGGGCCCGCCGCGCCATGAGAGGCGGACACTTCGATGCCGTGCTCGTGCACAGCTCGCATGACTGGGGCACGCTCGTGCGGGACCTTGGCCTTCTCGGAACCTGCCGACGTCGCCCGGCCGCACTGCTCCAGCTGCACGGAAGCTCGCCCCAGCGCTTCGGCGCACGAGGGAGCAGGCTGTTCACCGCGTTCAGTCGGACGCTCGTCCGGCGCCTCGACGGGCTGCTCGTCCTCTCGAGCGAGGAGCGAAAGGGCTGGCAGCAGATGGCCGACAGCGTCCCCGTGTCTGTCGTCGCCAATCCGTACCTGCCTCGCGCTGGCGCGGCGGGGCGGACCGGAGGACCTGGCGACCCCGTCCGGCTCCTGTTCGTCGGGAGGCTCGTGCCAAAAAAGGGGGCGAGCCTCCTCCTCGAGGCGGCTGCTGCCCTCCCGTCAGGCTCGGTGGAGGTCGTGGTCGTCGGGGACGGGCCCGACCGTGCGCGGCTCGAGGAGCTCGCGGGCCGCCTCGGGGCGGCCGTGACCTTCACGGGCCGGTTGGCTCGCGACTCCGTTGATGCCGCCTACCGCGAGGCGCACATCTTCGTCCTGCCGTCGTCCTGGGACGAAGGCTTTCCAACCGTGATCAGCGAGGCGATGGACTTCGGCCTCCCCATCGTCACGACGAGGATCCGAGGCATGGTCGACCATCTCGAGGACGGCGTGAACGCCCTGCTCGTGACGCCAGGAAGTCTCGACGAGCTCGTCGGCGCGCTGGAGCGGCTCGTCGCCGACGGCGCGCTTCGTGAGGCGATGGGCCGGGCCAACCACGCCGCGGTGCGCAAGTTCGAGCCAGCGTCGGTGGCGAGCCAGTACCTCGACGCGCTGATTGCCGCTCACGCTCTCCGGAGCGACCACTCGGCGACCGGATAGCAGCTCCCCGTGTCTCTGAGCCGTCGCAGTGGCGGGTCCTCAGCCGACGGTTGCTCGGGAGCGCACTGAACGCTCACGACGGGCGACCGGTCACGACACGATCTTGACCGAGGTGTGGACGACGTCGGGGAAGAGCACGGGCTGCTGGTACATCCCGAGGTGGTAGGGCGCGCCCCTGTGCGGCCAGGTGCCGAAGAGACGGAGCACGAGTGTCGCCGTGGTGCCGGCCGGGATCTTGACGAACGCCGAGTAGACGAATCGGCCGAGCTCCTGCTGCTCGGTCATCACGAGCGGCAGGCCATTCCACGTCGCCCCGTCTGAGAGCCACGGCGAGTAGATGGAAAGGTAGAGCTCCTCTTCGCCCGGCTTCGCCACCGCACCCGGTGCCGGGTCAAGGATGACGGGCGGCAGGCCCGAGCTCGGGCTCAGGTTGCGCAGCGTGAGCGTCAGCGTCGCCGTGATCTGGTCGGTGCGCCGGTTCAGCACCGCCCGGTAGTCGATCGTGCGCCGCAGGTACCAGTCGAGCTTGTTGCCGACGGCATTGTCGGTCGTGACGCCGATGAAGTCGCCGTGCACCGGCGGCATCGCACCGGCGAGATGAACCCGAGCGTAGAAGTGCTCGACTGAAGGGTCCGTGCTGTAGAAGAGGAGGTGGTGCCCGCGCAGTGCCGGGAGAAGGTCCTCGGCGAGCGTGGGGAGCGGCGGGAGGTGGCGGGTAACGAGGTCGTGCCAGACCGTGCGGATGAGGTCCTGGAGGAACGCAAGGCGTGCCGGGTTGTCGCCGGCGAAGTGGATGAACTCGTTGTGGGCGAGAAGGGTCACGGCATTGCCCGAGCTGATCGGCACCGGCCACTGCGGCTCGCTCACAGGTCCCGTCGCCGCCAGCAGCCCGGCAATGGCGACAGGGTCGATGCTGATCACCCCGTTCACCGGTTCGCCGCCCGACTGGGGGAACAGATTGGCAGCGACCTCGCCCACGGAGGGGAAGTCAGGGGACATCGGGACGTTCTCCCACGTGTACTGGGGCTGGAACTGGCTGTAGCGGGCGATGTAGTCGGCGGGGCCCACGAGATGTCGGGTCGCGCTGCCGGCCGAGTCGAGCTTGGCCACCGATGCGACCTGCTCGAGCGAGAGCTTCCCGCCGACGGCGTCGACGACGGCGTAGTCGCCGATGACGCCGCCGCTTGCCCGGGACTCTGCCGGGTTCTCGAACAAGATGAGATAGCGCTTCATCCCGCCTGCTCCGAGGATGACCGGGACCTCTCTCACGGCAAGAAGGCCGGTCTCGGCATCGCTGCGCGCCTGGTGGAGCTTCGCGACCTCGGAAGCGAGCTTCGTCCGGAGCGGCGGCACGAGCCAGGGCGACCGGAACGGCCCAGTCTGTGCGAGGGCAACCCCCAGCGTGGACAGGTCACTGCGAAACGAGGGCCCGAGCGCTCTCAGGGCCCCGATCGGGAACACCCCTCCGCGGATGCGGAGAGCAGCGAGGTTCGCGTGGGCGGAGGTGGCATAGGCCGCAGCCGCCAGCAGGTGGCCGACCGACGACGCCACGCGGACCGCCCGAACCTGTTGCGAGACGACCGGCACCACCTCGGCAAGCCGAGCAGCCGAGAGGTCGTCCTCGGCGGCCCCGAACTGCCGCTCGGCACGGGCGAACTCCGTTCGGGCGAGCCGCTGCTGGCCCCGCTCTGCGGCGTGCAGTCCGAGATGCGTGCTGTCGAGAGCAGAGGTGAGCGCCGTGCGAGCCTCGAGCACGGAGACACCGGCGAGCGCCGTCAGACCGATCGCCGCCAGGGCAAGGACGCCGCAGGCGGCCAGCACTCTCCGCCGGGTCCGTGAAGGGGCGAGAACGACGCCGGGCACGATCAGAGCCAGCACTGCCACTGCGGCGATGGCAGACGGCAGGAGTGCCCGGTGGGGCCAGCCGAGGCGAAGGGCGACCTGGCAGACCACCGCCGACACGGCCGCCGGCACGACGGCAGTGTTCCAACCACGGCGGCGGACCAGCTCGCTCCGTTCTCGCCGGCCGCCGAACCCAACCCCGGCTACGGCGAGGCCGAGCGCGGCTGCGGAGGGGAACAGCGTCGGCTGGTGCAGCGAGGCTGCGGTCGTGACGGCTGCGGCGAACGTGATCCACAGCCACGGTGCCGACACGCCGGCGAGTGCGCAGGCCGCCCCGAGCAGCGCCTTCATCGCCACGTCGACGCCCGAGATCCCGGTCGGGCTGCCGGGCGCGACGGAGGCGGCAAGGGCGCTCGCGGCCACGACGAGCGCGAGCAGCAACTGGGTGCTGTCGGCCCGCGCACGGTGCCTCGGCGCCGGCCGGGCAGGCCGCTCGGAGAGGCCGAGCCGCTCGCCGAGCGGGACAATCGTCGCGCTGTCCCCGCTCTGGCGCGGTTGCTCCTCGAGATTGCCGGCCATCTTTCCAATCATGGCCCCTCGGCCGTCGTCGAGAGGGGCATCCCGGCGCCACGGCGGCGGCCGCACGAGTACGCTGACGTAGCCAGCTGGGAGAGCAGGCGAGAGTCTGAGAAGGAGAAGCTCTCGCCTTCCGGCGCGCGATCTGGTAAGGTTGTGTCAATTGTGACCGTTGTGGTCTCCATAGGGAGGACGCGGTATGGGAAGCACCTTTAGGGCAGTAAAGGTCTTCGGGGGTTCAGTGCTGCTCGGAGGCATGCTCATGCTGGCGACGGGCGTGGTCGGCGCGTCGGTCGCATCGGCCTCGAGCGGGTGCTACCCGCCAGGCTCCTCGAGCTGCAAGGCGTCACTCACCACCAGCAGCTCGACGGTGGCTCCGGGCGGTTCCTTCACGCTGAACGGCACGGGCTACGCCAGCGGTGCCACGGTCACGATCAAGGTCTGCAGCATCGAGACGACCTCGGCGACCGCTGGATCGGACGGCAAGTTCGCCCTCACGATCACGATCCCGAGCACGGCCCAGGCTGGCTCCTGCACCATCACCGCCACGGGCACGGGAGCGAGCGGTAGCACGCTCACGCAGACCACGACGATCACCATCACGAGCTCTGGAGTGACCGTCCCGCCCGCACACACGGGTGAGCCTTTCTCGAGCTGGCTCTACTGGGGTGGTGCGGGGCTCGCAGCCCTTCTCGGCTTCAGCCTCTTCGGTCTCGCTCGGAGGCGTTCCGCCGTCAAGGCCTGAGCGGGCCGACCGAGCGGCAGTACTCAAAAGAGCTCCACTCGAAAGAGTGGGGCTCTTTCATGTGGGACCGGAGTTCTCGAGCGCCACGAGCCTGTGGGGGGTTGTGGCCCCCATCCCCTTCGAACGCTCTGTTGGAGACGTCAGGCAGCGGCGTGAACCGCCAGGTACCAGCCGTAGCGCCCCGGGATCCAACCGAGCACCCAGCGAGGCAAGTAGCGGCCGTCCCAGGGCGTCACGATCGGTGTGACGGTGCACGTGGCGAACTCGCCGAACAACGCCCTCGCCTCGGTGAGGGTGTAGGCCCTGGTGCCCGGGCTCTCCATGTACCTGGCGAGGACGCTCGACACCGACGGCCACAGGCGGCGGTCCTTCACGCAGTGCTGGACCCACCTCCGGTACGCCACCACGGAGCGGCGGTGGTACAGCATGCCCCGAAACTCCCCCTCCGGCCGGAGGACCCGCCGGATCTCCGCCACCACCCTCTCAGGGTGCTCCGCGTGGTGGATCACGCCGTACGAGTAGACGAGGTCGAACATCCCGTCGTCATATGGGAGCTCCTCGGCATCCGCGCGGCAGAGATCGGACGTGTAACCGTGAACAGCGAGGTGGGCACGGGTTGTCTCGATCGCCGTGTCGGTGAGGTCGACACCCGAGAGCACTGCTCCGGCGCGGGCGAACTGGAGGTGATCGGTGCCCGCGCCGACCCCGATCTCGAGCACGCGCCGGCCGGCGTAGCGGGTGAACTGAGCCACCTGGTGCACGAAGGGCTCGACCTCGTAGCGCACCGACTCGATCTCGGCGAACCACTCGGCAGATAGCCGGTCGTCACGGTCGCCGAGAAAGCCCGCTCCCGTCCCGCACGCCTCCGCCTCCCAAAAGGCCCTGACGTCAGCGTTGGTCACCACCGGCCATCGTTGCACAGGCTTCCCGGCGAAAGGGTGACCGCGATAGAGCTTGGAGCTATCCGCCGAGCAGCTCCGCGACGTCGCGGCGCTCCTCCAGGAGCTCCTCGGTCGTGAGGCGGATCCGCTCGCGTGCGAACTCGGAGTGCTCGAGCCCCTCTACGACGGACCACCCGCCCCTGCCGTCGGAGCTGACCGGGAAGCCGAACTGGAGGCCCTCGGGGACGCCGTACTCGCCGCGGGAGACGACGGCGAGCGAGGTCCAATCACCGTCAGGGGTCGCTCGGTCGATCGACACGATCGAGTCGATGGCGGCGTTCGCTGCCGACGCGGCGGAGGAGGCGCCGCGGGCGTCGATGATGGCAGCCCCTCGCTTTTGCACCGTGGAGAGGAACTCGCCCCGCAGCCATGTCTCGTCGCCGATCACCTCCGGCGCGGGCTTGCCGCCGATGCGCGCGTTCTCGAAGTCCGGGAACTGGGTCGAGGAGTGGTTCCCCCAGATGGCCACGTTCGTCACCTCGGCGACCGCCACCCCGGCGCGCCGGGCGAGCTGCGACTGGGCCCGGTTCTGGTCGAGCCGGGTCATGGCGAAGAAGCGGTCCGCCGGGACCTCAGGCGCGTTGGTCCTCGCTATGAGGCAGTTCGTGTTGCACGGGTTGCCGACGACGAGCACCCGCACGTCGGAGGCCGCATGGTCGGCGATGGCCCGGCCCTGCGGCTTGAAGATGCCGCCGTTCACGCCGAGGAGGTCCTTGCGCTCCATCCCCGCCTTGCGCGGCACCGAGCCGACGAGGAGGCCCCAGGACGTGCCGTCGAACGCGGTGGCAAGGTCGGAGGTCGCCACGACGTCGTGGAGAAGCGGGAAGGCGCAGTCGTCGAGCTCCATCACGACCCCCTCGAGCGCCTTCATCGCCGGCTCGATCTCGAGCAGGCGGAGGACGATCGGCTGGTCGGGGCCGAGCATGGCGCCCGACGCGATCCGGAACAACAGGGAGTACCCGATCTGGCCGGCGGCTCCGGTCACGGTCACCTGGACCGGGGCGCGGCGGGAGGAGGATTCGTCAGTCACGGTACGGGGAGGTTAGTGGCCGCCGACCGGCACCGGCACCTCGCAGCCGCCACGACGAGGCGAGTACGACGCCTACCGGCACAGCCGATCAGCACTCCGCGACGGGTCAGCCGCCCGACGTCGAGAGCCGAGGGAGGAGGTGCTCCACGAGCGCGGCGAATCCGGCTCCAGCGAGGACCGGCCGGACCGGGCGGCCGCCGCGCACCAGCTGCATCGTCTCGCAACCACCGGTCTCGGCCATGACCGTCGCGTACGGGGCAGCGCCCGGGGAGCGGCGGAACTGCAGCGTGAGGACGCCACCGGCAGGCGCTCGGCAGCTCGTCACGCCTGGCGGCTCCGGATCCGCCCCGTCGAACGCCGCGATGACGGCGGCGATCACCTTCTCGTCGCGGGTGGTCACCCGCCTCGGGCGTGAAGGGGCCGTCGCACTCTCCGGGCTCATCGTGGCCGTCATCTCCGTGGCACCACCCGCCACGTCGTCGTCCCGAAGACGGGCGGGGTAGTACTCGACGATCGCGACGATCTCGAGCCCCGTCCTCGACGCCGCGCTCCCTCCGGCCGAGCCCCCTCCGCGAAGCTCGACGGCTTCCAGCACGAGCGACTCGTGCTCGAAGATCGGCCGGCTGTCCGGAAAGGAGAAGGTGAGCTCGAAGGTCGTCCTCGCCCCCGTCGAAACGGCCGTGCCGCTCCCGGCGGGGATCGAGCTGGCCGGTCGATGTGCGGCGATGAAGCGGACGACCGACGAGACCCGCCCCGGGACCGTTGCGAAGCGACGCACGCTCACGACGTTCGAGCCGCCTGGGAGGCCAAAGGGCCCCGCGAGCAGGCTCCCACCCCCCACCGGCTCCCCGGAGGCGACGTGCCCACCCGGCGGCAGCTTGAGGCGACCGAGCAGCGCTCGCGCCGTTGCGAGCGCCAGCTGCCGCCGAGTGGCCGGCCCGGCTCCTGCGAGCGCGGAGGCGCTACCAGGCGCCGGGCCGCCACCTTGGTGCTGCGCCTGTCCGCCGTGGCCGCAGCCGGCAAGGAGGATGGCGGCGGCGAGGAAGGCGGCCGCGATCCTCGGGCGCGGGGTCCTCACGCTCGCACGAAGCCCCACCGAGCGCCCGGCGCGTACCCGGCGACGCTCCGACCTGGGGCTCGGAGCTACAGCCGCTCGACGATCGCCTCGGCGAACTCCGAGGTCCTGACCTCCTTCGCACCCTCCATGAGCCGGGCGAAGTCGTAGGTGACGATCTTCTCGCTGATGGTCTGCTCGAGGGCCCGCACGATGTCGTCGGCGGCCTCCTGCCAGCCAAGGTGCTCGTACATCAGCACCCCCGAGAGCAGGACCGAGCCGGGGTTGACCTTGTCCTGGCCGGCGTACTTCGGCGCCGTGCCGTGGGTGGCCTCGAAGACGCCGTGCCCGGTCACGTAGTTGATGTTCCCGCCGGGGGCGATCCCGATCCCGCCCACCTGGGCGGCGAGGGCGTCGGAGAGGTAGTCGCCGTTCAGGTTCGTCGTCGCGATGACGTCGAACTCGTCCGGCCGGGTGAGCACCTGCTGCAAGGTGATGTCGGCGATGGCGTCCTTCACGAGGATCTTCCCGCCCGGCTCCCCGCCGCAGTCGTCCCAGCCGACGGCGACGTCGGAGAACTCCTCTCGCGTGAGCTCGTAGCCCCAGTTGCGGAAGGCCCCTTCGGTGAACTTCTGGATGTTCCCCTTGTGCACGAGCGTCACGGATCTGCGGCCCCGCCGCACGGCGTACTCGATGGCGGCCCGGATGAGCCGCTTGGAGCCCGTCTCGGAGACCGGCTTGATGCCGATGCCGGAGTCGGGGCGGACCTGCCAGCCATAGGCGTCGCGAAGGTGCTCGATGAGGCGGGCCGCCTCCACGCTCCCCTCCTGCAGCTCGAGGCCGGCGTAGACGTCCTCGGTGTTCTCCCGGAAGATCACCATGTCGACCTTCTCGGGGTGTCGTACCGGCGAGGGCACTCCCTGGAACCAGCGCACCGGCCGCAGGCAGACGTAGAGATCGAGGATCTGCCGGAGCGCCACGTTGAGCGAGCGGATCCCGCCGCCGACCGGCGTCGTGAGCGGGCCCTTGATCCCGATGAGGTGGTCCCGGAAGGCCTCCACCGTCGCGTCCGGGAGCCACTCCCCCGTCTCCTTGAACGCCTTCTCCCCGGCCAGCACCTCCTTCCAGGCGACCGAGCGCCCGTGCTTGGCCGCCGCCGCGTCGAGCACGAGCTTGGCGGCCGGCCAGATGTCGACACCCGTGCCGTCACCTTCGATGAAGGGGATGATCGGCTCGGCGGGGACGTTGAGCGTTCCGTCGGAGGTCATGGTGATCTTCTCGGCCATGCCGGGGATGCTACCGACGCCACCGGGTACGCTTTCCCACACCGAGGATCGGACACGAGCCGAGGAGCGGACGACCCGGTGGCGAACGAGCGTGGTCGGCTCCTCCAGCGAGTCGCACGAGGATGAGGCGAGCCCGACCCCTACACGCGTCGACACAGCCGGGCTCGCAGGTGATGCCCGTGCTCGGCCTCGTCGCCCTCGCCGCGGTCATCGGGCTCGCGGCCGCCACGATCGACTCGGTCGTGGCCCCGAGGCACCTCCGTCCCCGCCCCGTGGTCCCTGCAGGAGCGGTAACGGTCTCGGCCAGCGTGGCCACCCTCGTCGCCTCCCGGGACGCGCCCGACCCGACCGGGCCGCTCGCCTGCGGCAGCGCCACACGCTGCGTGAGCCTCGGCGTGCAAGGGAGCGCGCCCGCTGCGCTGTTCACCGCCGACGGCGGGGCGCGCTGGTCCCTTGCGAGCCGGCTGCCGCTCGACCTCGCCCGCCACCCCGTCCTAGCGGCCCTTGCCTGCCCTGGCGCCTTCCGCTGCTACGCCGCCGGGCACGACTCGGGCGGTCCGCTCGTGCTCGTGACGACCGACCGCGGGAACCTCTGGCAGCCCGCGGATCTCGCCCGCGCCCTCGCCGCCGACAAGTCGCTGTCGCGGCGCGCGGCGGAGGCGCTGCAGCCGCAGGCGATCGGCTGCTCGACCCGACTTCGGTGCCTCGTCGCGCTCGGGGGCTACCTCGCCGCAACGGCGGACGGCGGCAGGAGCTGGCATCTCGAGCGGCTGCCGGGCGCGGCCCGGCCCGTCTCGGCGATCGACTGCCCGGCGGTGGCCCGCTGCCTGCTCCTCGCCGGCGGCCGCCTCTTCCTCGGCACCGGCTCCGGCGCCCGCTGGTCCGGGGTGAGCATCGGGGGCGCCCGGGCCGACGCTCTCGCCTGCAGCGTTGCTGCCGCCTGCTTCGTCGCAGCCGGCACCGGCACGGCGCTCGAGCTCTGGGCGAGCGTGGACGGGGGCGGCCGCTTCGTGCTCGCCGGTGACGCGCCGCCGCTCGGAGGGGCGGCCACCGGGGCGTCACTCGCCTGCGCGAGCGGCAACGACTGCCTCCTCTCGCTCGGCGGCCCGCTCGTCGCGGCCACCGCGGACGGGGGCGCGAGCTGGCGGGCGCTCCCGGCCCTGCCGGGACGGCCGCGCTCGCGCCCGAGCGTCCGCGCACTGGCGTGCTCGCCGGCCGGGACGGCTGCAGCGACCTGCGTCGCGGCCTGGTACTCCCTCGTGCCCGCCCGGGCTGGTCTCGCCGACCTCGACCGGACGAGCCTCAACGCTGCTGCGCTCGGCGCCGGCGGGCTCGGGCTCGTCCCGGGCGCCCTTCCGCCCGGACTCCCCCCGCTCACGCTCTCATGCGCCTCGCCGTCGAGCTGCGTCGTCACCTCCACCGGGAGCTCCTACCTCGCCTGGTTCGACCCCGAGCGCACGACGGGCCTCGCCGGCCTCGAGGAGATCCCCATCGCCGGCGTCGAGCCTCCCGCCCGGCCGCCGGCCGACGCGACCGATCCGGTCGTGACCTCGATCGGGTGCGCCGAGAGCACCTGCGTGGCGGAAGTGAGCGAGGCCCGCCTCGTCGCCACCGCCCTTGCGACCTCCGTCGAGCTCCTCCCGGTCGGCGCCGCGGCCCGGCCAGGCGGCAGGGCGCCCGTCGAGCCCGCCGTCGACCTCCCGGGCACGCTCGACGCCCCGCCGGCCGGGGCAACCTGCGCGAGCACGCGTGTCTGTGCCGTCGTCGCCTCCTCCTCCCCGGCCACGCCGGCACTCCTCCTCACCGCCGACGGCGGCGCCCGGTGGGCGACGGTAGCGCTCGGCGCCCTCGCGGCACCGCTCGCAGGCCGGGCCCGGCACCCCGGCGTCGGGGCCGGGGCCGACTGCTGGACCCGGCTCCGCTGCCTCGTCGTGGTGAGCCTTGCGCCTCCCGCCGCCGGCCCGCTCCTCGCCTACGAGACGGGGGACGGGGGCTCGTCCTGGCACGAGGTCGCCTCGCCGCTCGCGAGCCGCTCGTCACGGGCGACCCTCGTTGCGCTCTCGTGCGATCGCGGCGGGGACTGCTCGCTCCTCGCCGCGAGGCCCCGCAGCCCTCGCCCGCTCGTGGCCGCGAGCTCGGCCGGGAGAGGCCCCTTCCGCAGCGTCCCCGTCCCGGCTCCCGACTCCCCCGTCGCCGCGCCCCGCTGCGATGCCGGCCGCTGCTGGATGCCGGTGTGGCGCCGAGGCACCGCCGGCATGCTCGAGTGGCCGGCGGGCGACCCGTCCCGGGTCGTCCAGCTCCTGGCCGGCGGCACAGCCCCGCCGCCGTCCCGTGAGCTGTCGGCCACCTTCGCCGCCGCCTCCCCCGGTTCCGGCACCCTCGCCTGCCCGAGCCCCCAGCTTTGCGTCGCGATCGCCGTTGCGGCGAGCACGGAGCAGATCGAGCTCGTGAGGTTCCGCCCGGCGCCCTGAGCCGCCCGCTGGCATGATGCCGGTATGGGACTTGAGCACCTCGAAGAGAAGACAGCCGTCGTGACAGGAGGGGCGAGCGGGATCGGCCTCGCCCTCGGGACGGCGTTCGCCGCCGAGGGCATGAACGTCGTGCTCGCCGACATCGAGGCGGGCGCCCTTGACGCCGCCGCCGCCGAGGTCGGCGCCGCCGGCCCGGGCGAGGTGCGCACGGTCGTCTGCGACGTCGCCGTCGCCGGCGACGTCGAGCGGCTCCGGGACGAGACGGTCGAGGCGTTCGGGACCGCACACGTCGTCTGCAACAACGCCGGCGTCGGGGGCGGCGGGCCCTCCTGGGAGGTCTCGCTCGCGACCTGGAACTGGGTGCTCGGCGTCAACTTGATGGGCGTCGTCCACGGCATCCACGCCTTCGTCCCGCTCCTGCTCGAGCAGAACGAGGGCCACGTCGTCAACACGGCCTCGGCCGCCGGGCTCCTCTCGGTGCCCTACATGGGCCCGTACACGGCCTCCAAGCACGCCGTCGTCACCATCACCGAAGGCCTCGCCTTCGAGCTCGAGCTCGCCGGCAGCGCCGTCGGCGCCTCGGTCCTCTGCCCGATGTGGGTCCGAACCCGCATCCACGAGTCGCATCGGAACGCGCCCCGCGACGTGGTCGGCTTCGGGGCCCGCGACGTCGCGAGCGAGGCGGGTGCGGCCATGTCGGACACGGTCGCCGGGCTGGTCGCCTCCGGCATGGACCCCGCCATCGTGGCCGGCCAGGTGGTCGAGGCCGTGAAGAAGGGGCGCTTTTACGTGCTCCCCCACGACGAGGTGCGCCAGGGCGTGCTCAACCGGGCGCAGCGCATCGCAGCGGGCGAGCCGCCGCAGCTCACCTTCGGACGCTGAGCCCGAGCCTCAGCGCTCCGCCGCGATCACCGCGTTGCGAAGGAGCATCGCCCGCGTCATCGGACCGACGCCGCCGAGACGGGGCGTGATCCAGGAGGCGACCTCGGCCACCTCCTCCTCGACGTCGGAGAGGAGCCGCCTGCCCTCGAACGAGGTCCCGGCGCCGACGACGGCCGCCCCCGGCTTCACCATGGCGGCCGTGACGATCCCGGGCTGGCCCGCGGCCGCCACGACGACGTCGGCCCGGCGGACGTGCTCGGCGAAGGCCTCGGGAGGGACGCCGGTGTGCAGCACCGTCACCGCCGCGTTGCACCCGGGCCGCTTCATGGCGAGCAGGAGCGCGAGCGGCCGGCCGATCGTGAGCCCCCGCCCGATCACGACGACGTGCCGGCCCTCGACCGGCACCTCGTAGTGGCTGAGCAGCTCGACGATGCCAAGCGGCGTGCACGGGAGCGGTCCGGGGTGGCCCATCACGAGCCGGCCCAGGTTGACCGGGTGGAGGCCGTCGGCGTCCTTCGAGGGGTCGACGGCCAAGAGCGCCTCCTCCTCGTCGAGGCCGGCCGGAAGGGGCAGCTGGACGAGGTAGGCGTGGACGCGCTCGTCCGCGTTGTAGCGGGCGATCACCTCGAGCAGCTCGGCCTGGGTCGTCGTCGCCGGCAGGTGCTCGTGGATGGAGGCGATCCCGACCGAGGCCGAGTCCTCCCTTTTCATCTCGACGTAGCGGACGCTCGCGGGGTCGTCCCCGACGAGGATCGTCCCGAGCCCGGGCCTCACTCCCTTGCCCGCGAGGACCTCGACCCGGCGGCGCAGGTCGTCGAGGACCTTCGCCGCGAGGGCGTTCCCGTCGAGCAGCCGTGCGGCCATGGCCTCGCCCCCGCCCTCAGTGCCGGAAGTGGCGTTCGCCGGTGAGGACCATGGCGACGCCCCGCTCGTTCGCGGCCGCCACGACCTCGTCGTCCCGAAGCGACCCCCCCGGCTGCACGACCACCCGCACGCCCGAGTCGCAGACGGCATCGAGCCCGTCGCGGAACGGGAAAAAGGCGTCGCTCGCGCCGGCGCCGCCCTTGGCCCTGCCGGCCGCCTTCCTCGCGGCGAGCCCGGCGGCGTCGACCCGGCTCTGCTGGCCGCAGCCGACTCCCACCACCTGGCCGTCGCGCACGAGGACGATGGCGTTGGAGCCCGTGCGGGCGCAGACGAGCCAGGCGAGCTCGGCGTCGAGCCACCCGGCCGGGTCGGGCTCGGCGTCGGTCACGCACCGCCACTCGGGCCGGCGGGCGAGGAGGCGGTCCGGCTCCTGCACGAGGTAGCCACCGTCGATCTGGCGGAGCGCGAGCGCCGGCTCGCCCGGCGGGCCGGCGCTCAGCACCCTCATGTTCTTGCGCCGGGCCGTGAGCAGCTCGAGCGCCTCGGGGTCGTAGCCGGCGGCGATCAGGACGTCAGCGAGCGGGTTGGCGACGATCTGCTCGGCGAGGGAGAGGTCGACCGGGCCGGCGAGGGCGACGATCCCGCCGAAGGCGGAGAGCGGGTCCGCCTCGAACGCCCTCGCGTAGGCCCGCCCGAGGTCCCCGTCGCGATCGAGAGCGGCCCCGCAGGGGTTGGCGTGCTTCACGATCACGGCCGCGGCCGGGCGGCGCGCGGCCGCCGCCTGGTTTGGCCCGGAGAGCTCCAGCATCTCGTGGGCGAGCCGCCAGGCGGCGTCGCCGTCGAACAGGTTGAGGTAGGAGAGCTCTCTCCCCCCGTGCTGCTCGGCGCCGCCCCACCACCCCTCCCGGCTCTGCCCGCTCCCGCTCACGACCCGGTAGAGGGCGCCGTGCTGGTGGGGGTTCTCGCCATAGCGCAGGCCCGCCGCACGCTCGAGGGCGAGGTGGACCGTCGGCGGGAGCGGGTCGGCCTCGGAGGCGAGCTGGCGGTCGAACCAGTCGACGATGGCGGCGTCGTACCCGGCGACGTGGGCGAAGGCCGCCCGGGCGAGGCGGCGGCGGGTGGC